>Ga0316224_1000496_pt1 | contig 54629 bp, 48 predicted proteins | sample TBH18013metaG_FD_206254 | JGI IMG/M metagenome (GOLD analysis project Ga0316224, IMG submission 206254) | Freshwater microbial communities from Trout Bog Lake, Wisconsin, USA - TBH18013 | ecosystem: Environmental > Aquatic > Freshwater > Lake > Hypolimnion/Profundal zone | place: USA: Wisconsin... | reverse complement strand
GTGATTTCCATGACTTCAGGCGCCCCCACGTTAAAGGTGAGAATGCTGGGCAAAATCACGCCTACCGTCTTGCGCGTACCATCGGCAAACAACACTGAATGCGATACACATTTTCCATCGAAAAATACATTGCCCTGTTTTACTACGCTGACGTTATCGAATTGCGACATTTGATCATTCCTTTTAAGTGGGTTCTTTGGCTTTTACGCCTTTTTGATAATTGATATAAACATACACCGGGAGGGATAGATCACTCAGATGATGTTCAATAAGCGGCTTGACATCAGTCCATGCGAGGCCTGTGATGCCGCAAGCCAGGCGGGGCAGGCTGACACTGGCCGGCTTTTCTTTTTGCAGATAGGCGTGCAAGGCATGTAGTGCATGATTGACATGGGAGAGACTGGACGGGCCCGGATGGCTGCCGTGGGTGTATGCGCCATCCTGCGTGAACAGGCTGATGATCTGCCGTCCGTCAGGACTGCTCCAGTTCCACAGACTGCCGGATTTCGGGTGTCTGGTCTGGCAGTAGTGACGAAAATCCTTGTACATTAACGGCATGCGTTCACGCAGTTGCAGTGCCAGGCCGTGTTGAAAGTCATCGTTGGGTGCTACGCCCTGAACGATGGCTTTCGCACTGCTTAGCAATATGTCTCCGCTCAGTTCATGGATCATGATAACCTCCGTTCGCAACTGTAGGTCTGGTTTTAACCCGACTACGCCTGGTATTATTTCTGATGCAGTTTGGCCGCAATGCGCAGACGCAGTGCATTGAGCTTGATGAAACCGGCTGCATCTTTTTGATCGTAAGCGCCCTGATCGTCTTCAAAGGTGGCGATGGTTGAATCGAACAGTGAGTCGGTTTTGGAATCACGTCCCACCACAATCACGTTGCCCTTGTATAGCTTCACACGCACCCAGCCATTGACGGTTTTTTGTGTACTGTCTATCAAGGTTTGCAGCGCCAGACGTTCAGGCGACCACCAGTAACCGTTGTAGATCATGCTGGCATAGCGCGGCATCAAATCGTCTTTTAGATGCGCAACTTCGCGATCCAGCGTAATGGATTCGATGGCGCGATGCGCTTTTAACATAATAGTGCCGCCCGGCGTTTCATAACAACCGCGCGACTTCATGCCGACGTAACGGTTTTCCACCAGATCAAGACGACCGATACCGTGTTTGCCGCCCAGTTCATTCAATTTGGCGAGGATTTGTGCCGGACTCAGCGCAATACCGTTTAGTGCGACGATGTCGCCCCCGGCAAATTCAATCTCTAGGTATTCTGCCGCATCGGGTGCCGCTTCCGGTGACACTGTCCAGCGCCACATGCTGTCTTCGGCTTCAGCAGCAGGGTTTTCCAGATGGCGGCCTTCATAGGAAATATGCAGTAGATTGGCGTCCATCGAATAGGGCGATCCGCCTTGCTTGTGTTTCATTTCTACCGGAATATCATGCTGCTCGGCATAGGCCATCAGCTTTTCACGGGAGAGCAGATCCCATTCGCGCCAGGGTGCGATTACTTTGATGTTTGGGTTCAATGCATACGCGCCCAGTTCAAAACGTACTTGATCGTTACCTTTGCCGGTCGCTCCATGCGAGATGGCTTGTGAACCGGTCATAGTCGCGATTTCGATCAACCGCTTGGCAATCAGCGGTCTGGCAATCGACGTGCCGAGTAGATATTCACCTTCGTATACCGTATTGGCGCGAAACATCGGAAACACGAAGTCCTTCACAAATTCTTCGCGCAAATCATCAATATAAATATTTTCGGCTTTGATGCCCATTTTCAGTGCCTTGGCGCGTGCCGGTTCCAGTTCTTCACCTTGTCCGACATCGGCGGTGAAGGTAACTACCTCGCATTGATAGGTATCTTGCAGCCATTTGAGTATGACGGATGTATCTAAACCGCCTGAATAGGCGAGAACTACTTTTTTGATGTCGCTCATATTTATATTCCTGATAATTATTGATACTTGGTTGACCGAACAAGTATCCGGACAACAGCTATTCCATTAGGGATTTTTGTACACGCAAACGATGTTGGCTGCGGCATCCGCTGCTCGGTTGTGTTGCATTTGAGCCTGCGCCGAAATCGTTTGCATGGATTGTTTGTGTGTCATTGTACTTTGCCTAGAAGCAGATATTCCATTAGGGCTTTTTGTACGTGCAAACGATTTTCAGCCTCGTCCCAGACTACGCTTTGCGGGCCGTCCATAACGCCGGCAGATACTTCTTCACCGCGATGCGCAGGCAGACAGTGCATGAATAAGGCATCCGGTGCCGCAATTGACATCATCTCTTCATCCACTTGCCAGTCGGCGAAATCCTTCATGCGTTCATCATTTTCCGCTTCAAAACCCATACTGGTCCAGACATCGGTGGTGACCAGATCAGCCCCTCTTGCCGCTTCCATCGGATCGGTAAACTCTTCGTAGTGATCTTCGCCGAATAAACCTGCACGTTCAGGTTCAACTTCGTAACCCGGCGGCGTTGAGACATGTACATTAAAGTCCAGAATCTCAGCCGCCTGCAACCAGGTATTGCACATATTGTTAGAATCGCCTATCCACGCAACTGTTTTGCCTTGTATGCTGCCACGCTGCTCAATGAAAGTGTAGATATCAGCCAGAATCTGGCAGGGATGATATTCATTGGTCAGTCCGTTGATCACAGGTACGCGCGAATTAGAAGCAAAACGCTCAATAATATCCTGTTCAAAAGTACGGATCATGACAATATCGCTCATGCGTGAAATCACCTGGCCTGCGTCTTCTACCGGTTCACCTCTCCCCAGTTGCGAATCGCGGGTATTGAGATAAATCGCCGCGCCGCCGAGTTGCTGCATACCCGCTTCAAAAGACAGTCGGGTGCGGGTGCTGGCTTTTTCAAAGATCATCACCAGTGTGCGATCCATCAGCGGCCAGTATTGCTGATAGGTTTTGAATTTTTGTTTGATGATGCGTGTGCGTTCAAACAGATATTCCAGTTCCTCGCGGTTTAAATCATTGAATTGCAAGAAATGTTTTACTGCCATGATATTTTCCAATCAGGATTGCAAAAAATCTTTAATGAGGGGGCAGAGGATATTCAGCAATTGCTGCGCTTCCGCTTGCGACATCACTAGAGACGGTAGCAGGCGAATCACATTGTCTGCGGTGACATTGATCAACAGACCTTTTGTTAGTGCCAGTTTGACCAGTTCGCCGCAAGGTCTGTCTAGTTCGACACCTATCATCAAGCCCATGCCGCGTACTGCACGGAAACCCTGTACGCCCTGCAAGGCGGTGATAAAACCCTGCTTGATAAATAATCCGAGTTGAGTTGCGTGCGCCAGCAACTGATCCTGTTCAATGATATTCAAGGTGGTGAGGCCAGCGACGCAAGCTAACGGATTTCCGCCGAAGGTTGAGCCGTGATTACCGGGCTTGAATGTGCCTGTAGCCATCCCAGCAGCCAGACAGGCGCCGATCGGTACGCCAGAACCCAGACCCTTGGCCAGTGTCATGACATCCGGCAGAATGCCGGTATGCTGATGCGCAAACCACTGACCGGTACGGCCGATGCCAGTCTGCACTTCATCCACCATCAGCAGCCAGTGATGCTGAGTACAGATTTCACGAAGTTGTTGCAAATAGGATGCATCCGGCGTGCAAATGCCGCCTTCACCCTGTATGGGTTCGACCAGTACTGCAACCACGCTGAAATTATGTAGCGCGATCTGACGAATCGCTTCCAGATCATTGTAGGGGACGCGTACGAAACCGGTGACCAGTGGTTCGAAACCGGCTTGCACCTTGCGGTTGCCGGTGGCTGACAGGGTGGCCATGGTGCGTCCGTGAAAGGATTTTTCCATCACGATGATGGCAGGGGATTCAATTCCGCGGCCATGTCCATACAGTCTGGCCAGTTTGATTGCAGCTTCATTCGCTTCACAGCCGGAATTGCCGAAAAAAACTTCCTGCATATCGGACAACTCACATAGCTTGTCAGCCAGCAGTTCCTGTTCCTTTACCTGATATACGTTGGAACAATGAATCAGTGTGCCAATTTGCGCTGCAAGAGCCGCAGTAAAACGCGGGTGAGCATGCCCCAGTGTGTTTACGGCGATGCCGGACAATCCATCCAGATAACGATTTCCTTGGTTATCAATCAGCCAGACACCTTCGCCACGTACAAAACTGACTGACTGGCGAGCATAAGTATTCATCAAATGTGACATACAGTACCTTTAAAAGCTGACAGTGGCGCAAATCGCCATTAAGTTTAATGTTTGCAAAAGACGTATATTGAGCCAAACAGCACGTTCTAGGCAAGTGAAACTGCTAAAACCGCAGCTATAAAACAAACAAGCCGACATTTCTGTCGGCTTGTAAGGTACGTCTCAAACGTTCAGAGCAATTATGCCATGGCCTTGATAGCTGCTGAAAGACGGCTCTTATGACGTGATGCCTTGTTTTTGTGGATAATACGCTTATCAGCGATGCTATCCACAGTACTGACAGAAGACTGGTACACGGTCTGAGCGGCGGCTTTATCACCGGCTTCGATCGCTTTGATCACTTTTTTGATTGCAGTGCGCAATTCTGAGCGCAAGCTGCTGTTGTGAGCATTTTGTTTTACTGCTTGACGAGCACGTTTACGGGCTTGTGCGCTATTTGCCATGAGACTACTCCTTGAATTCAGCTTGCTGGAAAGGGGCGCATTCTAATGGTTGTGCAGGCTTTGTGCAAGCTATTTACCATATATTTGCTATGCTATGATACGTCTTTGGCAATTTTCAATACCAATATGATCGCAAACTTTCACCATGTAACCTTTTTGAGTACGGATTTGGCCCGCTCACGTGCGTTTTATCAAGGGATACTTGATTTAAAGCCGGATAATAAACGCCCCTTGATGAGTTTTGACGGTATCTGGTATGACGTCAAGCCTGGTCAGCAGATTCATCTGATGCGATTAACTGACGCTGAATTAAATTTACCGCCTCCTGCCTACGGCGGACGGGATCGTCATGTGGCGTTTGTGGTGTCAGATTTAGCCGCACTAATTGTGAAACTGGATGCAGCTGGAATTGCCCATACCTTAAGTCAATCCGGCCGGCGTGCGCTATTCTGCCGCGATCCGGATCAGAATGCGCTTGAATTCATTGAGGTTGTATAAAATGCATTTCGAACAGATAGTGATGGGACCTGTTGCGTGGTACAAGCAAGCCTGCGAGAAGGCCGGGTTCGTGTGTGATGCGGCTCAAACAGCAGCAATTGAAGAACTTGAAGTGCTCTGGCATCAGTTGGTTGAATTCAAGCATAAGCGTAACAAATTTTTGGGCCGTACTTTGCTAAGTCCCAGCGTGCCTAAAGGATTGTATCTCTGGGGTGGGGTCGGGCGCGGCAAGACATTTTTAATGGATGGATTCTTCCAATGTCTGCCTTATCGCCGTAAACGCCGCATCCACTTTCATTATTTTATGGCTGAGATTCACCACGAGATGAAAAAACTCTCCCATGAGCGTGATCCACTGATGGCGCTGGCGGACAATATTGCACAAGCAACCCGGGTGCTTTGCCTGGATGAATTACATGTGGATGATATTACCGATGCGATGATACTGGGCCGTTTGCTCGCGGCTTTGTTTGCTCGGGGTGTTGTGCTGCTTACCTCATCCAATTATGCGCCGGACGGTCTTTATCCGAATGGCTTGCAGCGAAAGAATTTTTTGCCTGCAATCGAGTTATTGAAACATGAACTAAAGATTTTACATTTTGACGGTAAGAAGGATTACCGTATGCTGCATATGGTGCGTGATCCGGTTTATATGCTGTCTGAAGAAGGGAGCGAGCCGATGGCCTCCTTGTTCGATTACCTGGCAGATAAAACTGATGCCGGATTTATAGCAGCAGGTTCTGCCAAAATTTCTGTTGTGCGCGCAGCAGAGGGAGTCGTCTGGTTTGATTTCAAGGCACTGTGCGGAGGAAATTATGATCAAACCGAATATATTGCGATTGCTCACCGCTACCATACAATATTTTTATCCGAAATACCTCGCATGACACCTGATAATGCGGCCTGCGCTCGCCGCTTTACCTGGTTGATTGATGTGCTGTACGACAACCATGTCAAACTGGTCGCGTCTTTTGACGTTGTTCATGCAAATCTGTACGTAGCGGACAGCAGTGAATCCCAGCGCATTACCAGTCGTCTGACCGAAATGCAGACGCATCGTTACCTGGCCGAACCTCATAAACGGGCTAAATCACATCAAGGTGAGTCCCCAAGCGCAAAAAAATCAGGTGCCATATGAGACGACATTGGAAATGCTGATTTATTCATCCTTGCTGTAAATTTCAATTTAGTCCAAGGTTACAGCAGGCTATTTATTGTAGGTGGGCGGCTAGCGCCCACCTTTTTCTTCAGTCGGTACATGTTTTTATTTCTCTGCCGAACTCGAATGGATCACTACCGAGATTTTGTTGACGTTTTGCCAATCGGGTCGGATTAGGCATTTTTAATGGCATGAGCAGCATAAATTGAAGTGACGAAGAATCGGCGCAAATATTTCCCCCGTTAAAGACATGGCCAGAAATTTATCTCGGCCAAATGGCGGATTGCCGACGCTTTGTGAATGTTACGTTCGGGCACGCCGTGGCGAGTCTTGCTTTCGATGTTCCTCAAGTGAAATAGCCTAAATATTTTTCACGCTGGTGCGTCAAGGGTATCTGGGATAAGCTCCTCAGCCACTTCTCCGAAGCAGCTGAGTGACGTATCGCTTGAGTTTGAAATGCTGCCCCTGTCATCTGCATCGTCCGAAACGTCTACCGGGATGGTGCCAATCGTCATGATCGTGGCTCTTCCCGGCTAATTTCGTGTTTTGAAAAGGCTTCGTATATACTCATCTGGTGCGTGCGTTTTGTGCGCATTTTGGAATCCCAATGGTTTTGTTTATTATTTGCAATCAATGGCTTGAGAGAAATTATAAACTTTTCCATTGGGTTTTTCCACCAAAAAACCATGCTTTCTCAAATAAAATCAAATTGTTACGTTTATGGGTGAGAACTACCTAATATTCCTGCCCAGAGATGTTCATCTTTATACAGGCACCATACATTTTGATATGAGCAGGATACTGCCACTATCCGGACAAGCACCGGGTTTTGCAGCGCTGATTCATTCAGCCAGTCAAAATATCTCAGACTATCGTCAAATTCAATGGCAATCTACATATCACGGACATCCGCGGCCCTTCTGTTTTGGAAATAAGCTGCCAGCAAGCAGCCAAGCGAGATTGCATGCTGATATTAAAATTTACAATCTGCAGAGATTAAAAACTGCCATTGCATCTTTCGATACCCCAAATAACAGGGCGTCCGTCTGGCTTGTACTTCAAATTATTGCGAATATCTCTATTCTTGGTATTGTGGCCGCCAAAATTCTATCTAACTATCTTTAAAAGCGAAAGTCCGGAGTCCAGAATACTGAAAGGTAGTGAAAACTATTGGAACAAAATTCTCTGTGAATCAGGAGATCACGGCAAGTCAGCAATTTTTACATGCCAAAATGCATAGGCAGTTTGGTCTATTGTTTGTTGTGCTGCCAATGAGTAATGTGTGAGGCGTTGGAGTAAGCATTGTTCTGCCCACTATTTACCATGCGCCATGAGTAACTCTGAAAAATTTCTCGCATCATTTTCTTCTATTGAAAAATGGCTGCGTAATAGTACGAGGCAGATCGCTCTACAAAATGTCCCTAACTTGTTGATTGCGTCGCAACATAAAATTATGCCGCAGCACATTTATATTAACAAGCGAGAAATTAACACAGCACTATTTTAAACAATAATTTCAGAGAAACTACAGGCAAACCAGCAATTAACTAATTCAGAGCTATAAAGGAGTATTTAGCTATGTACACTCTAATTAAAGTCGCTTTTTTTCTTCTATTTGCGCAACTATGTCAGTTATCCTTTGCTTCCGAAATGTCAATTCTTCCTGATGCAGATAATGTAATTCTACTTTCAGGGGAAATTAAAAAAGGGGATGCCGAGAAATTAGCAAAAAACATTTTATTATTAAATCATAATAGACTGGACCTTTTTTTGTTTCTGGATAGTCCGGGTGGGAATATAGAAGAGTCACTCAATATTGCGTCTACTGTTAAGGCTTTTCACTTGAATACGTTAGTGAAAGGGAGCGGAATCTGTGCCAGTTCCTGTTTTTATATTTTTTTAGCGGGTGATTCGCACGTGGCAATTGGGACTGAAAATGGCAATATGCCACCGGCTAAAATGGGTTACATAGGTTTGCATCGACCATACCTTAAATTGGATTCAAGCAAACTACATGATTCGATTGGTGCCGAAGCACATCAACATGACTTGATGCAAATAATCGGTGCATATCTCCGTTATCAAGATATTCCTCAGCGCTTAATTGACCTAATGATGAGCAGACCATCCAATGACCTTTATTGGATGACTATGGAGGATATAACAGAGCTTGGCAATTACAGCCCGGGAATAGAAGAATTGCTCATATCACGTTGTGGCTACAGCAGGAATTCTACTTCTGACAAGGTAATTGAATGTTCGCGGACTGCTTTTCCGGATTTTATCCAGGAAAGATTATCGAACAGGAAACGCATACTGGAGGGATGGCGTCCTTGGGTGCAGGTGTCACAAACCGGTGCAGCAGTCAAATACATCCAAAATTTCAGTGATTGTTCTGAATGCCTGTACGGAGAGAGTAATAGTCCTCGCAGGTAAAGTCATGATGTGATCGAAAAAATTTAACTTTTTGCTCAGGATTATGAGTATGCACTACATTGTGTAAATCTAAAAAAATGTACCCTCGGAAAATGTGATTGTCGGGCAAGTCCCTCCTTCATAAATGAAACCGTCCCTTCAGCACTTGATAAAGTTCAGGTAACTCGATGGTTTGACAATCGAGCCTAATCAATTAGCGCGGGTAGTTTTTCATGGCCGAAATAATAAGGAAAAACTCGGACATCCGTCATCAGTCCGCCGTTGCCGGGCGTTTTGCTTAAGCTTTCCATCTCTTGCGGGAGCAGTGTTTTTATCTTAATAGCATCGCGCGTGCGGTTGAAAACACCATTCCGCCACTGGTAGACTTCATCTATTTTCTGCTGGTAGCTATAAGCATGTTTATTGTCGTTGTAATAATCGGCAAATTTATTATTTCCAAGATAAATTGGATTGGAGCCTTCATAACCAATTTTTTTATGGCTGATTGGATCGGTATTTAGGATATAAATCCAGTCACCGGGAATAAAATTCTTTTCGGCCACGCCATATTCAATCCTTACAAGCTTGCCTGGATGATTAATTTCCTGTTGCTTAAAATCTGTCTCAAAATACCACATTCCACTCGGTTCGATATTTTCAAGCACTTCATGATCTTCGTTCAGCCGTTTTTCAAGTCGTGCTACTTGGATCGGGTCTTGCTTGATACGAGTGTAATAATCAAGAATTCCTTGCGTGATTAAAAGTTTTGCTCCAACATAACAACCAATTGAGTACTTACTCTGATTTAGAAAAACGTCAGCGATGCTTTCATGTAAAGGGGTTTTCAGGCTGGGTGTGCCGTGTATCCAATATTTTTTATTCCATTGCGCCCGACCGCCATTCGGAAAATTCCAATATAATTTTTCCGACCAGGCCACGATGTTTTGGCGAATGCCGATATGATCCTTGAGGGCATTTATAGCGCAGGCATCGCCTTTAAATTCAGTAAGACGACCATGTTGAAGCAACGCCAGTAAAATTTCCTTTTTCGATACGACGCTGAGTTTCCGGTATTTACCTGTTCGGTCGGGGAGAAAAACAATCTCATTCTTAATCTTCAATACGGCACGGCTTTGTAAATTTAGCGTATTGCTGTCTTCGCTTGGCGTATTCAATGTATAGCGAACGTTAGCATTAGCCTGATCTGTTTTTTTATTCACCAATGACGCGTCGATTTTTAATACTTTCAGATATAAATCGAAATCAGACTCGATATTTTTAAGCTGGTCTGGCCGGCAGGAAAAACGAATTCCGTCATCCATCGATAAGCTGTTTTGTGTGGCAATCTCGTTGCCGGCAGCGTAAAGAGGCGTGCCAAAAGGCAATAACAATGAAAGGATGGCGCAAGCAATTCGCATTGATTCAAACCTTAATAAATGATGCAGTAAATTTCGCAAGGGGTGAAGCAATTAGCTTGATGCTATGTACGGAGCTTATTTTAATATTTATGGGCCGCTTTAGTTAAAAATGCAGGGTGCTTGTGTCTTGTTAGCGGATATATATGATTAAAAGTTTCTTGCCATATAACTTATCGTCACATGCGAATTGCATCGTGTTCGGCCTTAGCGGGAAGGCTATAGGCGTTGTTTAAAACCAGACTGTGGTACTGCTGCAAATTTGTGTGCTATCGTGTCTCCAACTCAGGCGATATTCGCATATCTCAGGTGGCCCTGTATTTGCAATCGGTTGCAATCAAGCTCGAAAATTATTCAGGCAAGTTGCATTCGATGGCAGCAAAGCTCGAAAACTGTTCAGGCGTGTTGCACTAGGTCACGTCAGTCTGAGCTGGATCCCAGCTAAACTCTGTACAGACACAGCTAATTTGGAATCGGTCACCCCCGCTTGCATTAGTTCCACATATTTTTGGCTAAGACTGGTGCAATTTATGCTGCCTCTTGCCGGATTAGCTGCAAGCTTGATGCAATTCACATCAAAATGGCCTGGTCCACTGAGAGCCTGATGGAATTCAAGCGCATTCAGAGCCTACCCCACCAGTGTGAGGTAAACCGCACCAGCCTGAAGCGATCCGCAGCAAACTACCTTATTAGCAAGTCACCCTCAGCGCAAAGCGACTACTTCGCAAAATAAAACGATCAACTGTGCCTGTACAATCCGATGGCAGCTTGCAAAGATGAAGCTGAAACTTGTCATAAACACGACCAAAAATTGACTATAGTAGTTGGTTTTTGAAACAGCACCGCTTTATCCCGGCGTAAAAATCAAAGATTATTTCGCCGGGAACTCGTTATATTCCAAGCCGATGATTCCGCTTCCAGCAGGCATTGTTTAGCAAAAGTTAACGCTAAGGCCAGATTTTCACAGGCATTACCCGATAGCAATTCGCCGAGTTCGAAAGTCTCACCTTTTATGCATAAAACGTAGGCATCCGGAGGTGATTCCTTGTAGAACTGAACATATACATTAAGCAAGGCTGCAGGTGAAAGTGCATGGCTGTACAGTACCGGTTGGTCAGAGGCTTGCAGCCGGTAAAAGTGAAAGGGTGAGGGGGTATCCATGCCTGCATCAATAAAAAAAACCCTTTTTCTGTCCTTGATGTCCATGGCGTGTTCGATCTGTAATTGAAATTCTTCTATCAGTTCGAACTGCTCAAGCAACCCTTCTCCCTTCTCCCTTCCGCCGTCCTTAAGCCAGCTAGCCAGCTCCCGCAACAGCAGCGGTCCTAACGCATCATCGCCGCGTGACTCGTTACCAATGGCAAAAATGAGTGTTGCTGCTGGCATTAGCAATTTATTGAAGCGCCGTCGCCGGCACGAGCCAGGTAGGACATTTGCTCGCCTGATGCATCCAATACTTCGACTTCCAGCGGCATCTTGCCCAGGGCATGAGTTGCACAGGACAGGCAGGGATCGAACGCACGTATCGCGACTTCAATGTGATTGAGCAGTCCTTCGGTAATTTCATGTCCGTGCAGATATTGCTGGGCGACGCGCCGCACAGCTTCGTTCATCGCCTGATTGTTGTGCGTGGTGGAGACGATCAGATTGCACATGCTGATCAGATCATTTTCATCAACGCGGTAGTGATGGATCAGTGTGCCGCGCGGTGCCTCGATTATGCCGACGCCCTCAAAACCACGCTCGCCTCTTACCGTCAAGTCGCTGCCCATGATGTCATTATCGTGCAGTAAGTCGCGGATAGTCTCAGCCGCATGCAGCATCTCTATCATGCGCGTCCAGTGGTAAGCTAACGGTGCATGTAAAAGTGATTTCCCGCTATAGGCGATAAATTCCCGGCGTTCGATTTCGGCTAGCGGCGTTGCGATAAAGTCGCAATTTTGCACACGGGATAAGGGGCCTACCCGATACCATCCCTGTTCAGGGCCCAAGGTTTTGAGGTAGGGGAACTTCATGTAGCTCCAGTTTTTCACCTGCTCAGCAATGAGTGTGGTGTAATCCTGATCCTTGACGCCGTCAAACATAATGTGTCCGGCAGCGTCGCGCCCCCGCAACTGACCATCGTACAAGTCCATGCTGCCGTCAGCGGCTGTCAGTGACATGATATTGGCAGAAAAAGCACCGAAACTGTTATAGAGTTCAGAATTTTTAAAATGTAATTCCTTAACCAGTTGTACTGCATCCCGGCTCCATGCCACCATCTCTTCGCTATCTTTGAGCAGTTCGTCGCGTTCAGCAAGGGATAAGGATTTGTTCACGCCACCGGGTACGGAGCTTGTGCCATGGATGCGTTTTCCGGCCGTGTGACGGATCACTTCCTGACCATATTTGCGCAACAGGATGCCGCGACGAGCCGTTTCCGGGTATTTTGCCGCGATGCCGACAATATTGCGCTGACTTACTTCGCTGTCGAAGCCGAACAGCAGGTCGGGTGAACAAAGATGAAAGAAATGCAGCGCATGTGATTGCAGCATCTGGCCGTGGTGCATCAGGCGGCGTATCTTGTCTGCGGTGGGGGTGAGCTGTTTAGCACCGACAATGGCATCCAGCGCTTTGCTTGCCGCCAGATGATGGCTGACTGGACAAATGCCGCACAGACGTTGCACCATCACAGGGACTTCCCAATAGGGACGTCCTTGAATAAACTTTTCAAAACCGCGAAATTCCGCGATATGCAATCTTACCTGATGGATATGATTGTTTTCATCCAGCAGGATGGTGACTTTGCCATGGCCTTCAACGCGCGAAATCGGGTCTATAGCGATGCGGCGCAATGTTTCAGGATGTTGGGCTGTTTCCAGGCTATTCGACATACGTATCCTTTAATCGTAAGAAATCAGACCGTGACCCAGTTCAGGCGTTTTGCCAGCAAGCAGGTCGGTCAGCACTTTCCAGATGGCATCCGCAGAAGGCGGGCAGCCGGGTATGAAATAATCAATTTTCACCACTTCATGGATGGGATGTACCTTATCCAGCAGCAAGGGCAGCTCCGGATCATTTGGAATGAAGCCGCCAACCAGTCCATGCTGTGTTTGATAGACTTCATTCAGTATCGTCGAAACGGATAAATGATTGCGCTGCGCAGGCAGTCCGCCATTGATCGCACACGCGCCGATTGCAATCAATGTCTTGCAGTTTGCGCGAAATTCACGCAACACATGCACGTTTTCGGCATTGCACACACCACCTTCGATGATGCCAATATCACAAGGGCCACAGTGTTTGATATCGGTCAACGGTGAACGATCGAATTCAATCAGTTCAAGCAAAGCCAGCAGGCGCTCGTCGATGTCGAGTATGGACATGTGACAGCCAAAACAGCCTGCCAAAGACGTGGTTGCCACTCTTAATTTTGCGGGTACGGGCATCTATTAGTCTCCTTTTGCTAACGCACTGATAGGCAGTAAGTCATATTTACGCTGCCCTACAGGAACAACGAAGCCGACGCGTTTTTTCAAAATGACGCCGACCGGACAGACGTGCGCCGCCTTGTCGTCGCCGCTGAAGCCGGTTTCTGCCAGTTGGCTAGCATTGACGATCAAATGGCTGTTGATGCCGCGCCCGGCCAAGGCAAACACGTTTTTTCCATCCACATCCCGACTGGCCTGGACGCACAAGGAACAGAGGATACAGCGGTTAAAATCGAGCAAATATTCGGGATGCGAGGCGTCCAGCGGTCGATCGGGGAAGAAATGATCGAAGTGCGGTGACATCATGTTGAGTTCATACGCGGTGGCTTGCAACTGACACTGGCCGCTCATCTCACAGGACGGACAGAAGTGGTTGCCTTCGACGAACAGCATTTGCAACAAGGCGCGACGTTCATCGTTGAGTTCCTGAATATTGCTCTCAACGATCATGTCGGGCTGAGGTTGCGCAGTGCAAGAGGCGGTTTTCCGTCCGTTGGCCTTGACCGTGCAAAGTTTGCATGAACCATGCGCCTTGAATTCCGGGTTGAAACACAGATGCGGAATATACACACTCGCTGCTATCGCCGCCTGAATAATGGTTTGCCCCTCGGTAAAGGGAATCGTTTTGCCATCTAGCGTGAAAGTCGGATTATTCATTCGCATTCCCTCAAGTGTGCACCGGCGTCATCACGTCCTGTCATCTGCCGTGCCTGTGACAAGGCACTATCCAGATCGAAAGCCGGGGTGAATTCTTTATGTGTCAATCGTATGTCATAGGCAGGTTTGAATTTCGCTATCGTATCGAGCACCGGATTGCAGGCTGAATGTCCCAGGCCGCAGTGACTGGTGGATTGCAACAACAGATTGAGTTTTTCAATTTCAACAAGATCACAGGCTGAGCCGTGACCCTGACTCAGTTTATCCATCATGTTGGAGAGCAAGGAGGTGCCTACACGGCAGGGTGTACAAAAACCGCAACTTTCATGTGCAAAAAAATGCACGAAATTACGCGCTACTTCAAACATATCACGGCTTTGGTCGAATACCATGAACGCACCTGCCGTCGGTATATCATCAAACGCAATGCGTCGCTGAAATTCACCGGCTGCGATACACACACCGGAGGGACCGCTTATCTGTACCGCCTGGGTATCCTTTGCTCCGCAATCACTCAGTACCTGGGCAACTGTGACGCCAAACGGGTACTCGTACAGACCGGGTCGTTCACAATCGCCTGACACGGATAAGATTTTGCTGCCGCTTGAGGTGTCGGTGCCGATGCCGGCATACCAGGCGCCGCCATTTTGCGCGATCAGGCAGGTGGCGGCAAAAGTTTCGACGTTATTGACCACGGTAGGCTGATTTAAATAGCCATGAGTCACCGGAAAAGGAGGGCGATTGCGTGGCGTACCGCGATGGCCTTCCAGTGATTCTATTAGCGCGGATTCTTCGCCGCATACGTAAGCACCTGCACCGAGATGAATCTCGATGTCAAAGTTGAAATCGTTATTGCCCAGTATGCTTGTGCCCAGCAGGTTTTTCTCACGTCGACCTTGCAGTACCGACAGCAAGGGTTCCAGCAGATAGCGATATTCACCGCGCAGATACAGAAATCCTCGCTTAGCACCGATGATGCGAGCGCATAGCGTCATGCCTTCGAAGACCATATCAGCGTAACGGTTCAGCAATACACGATCTTTGAAGGTGCCGGGTTCACCTTCATCGGCATTGCACACCACGAAATGCTCACGGCCCGTGGCCGCCTGGCAAAGCTCCCATTTCATGCCTGTCGAAAATCCGGCACCGCCCCGTCCGCGCAGACGCGAGACTTTAATTTGTTGTAAGGTTTCAGCGGTGCCACGTTGCAGTAGTGCAGTTAAGGAACGACCGGATTGAAAATTGCTGCCCAGTAAAATATCACTGCGCCGGATGTTGTCGGCAATCTCAAAGTATTCAGCGGGCCATTCGAGCAGCGGCACACGCTCACGTATTAGCACGCAAATTTCATTTATCCGCTCGCCTGTCAGTTGATTGATGGCGATGTTGTTTATCAGCAGCGCAGGTCCCTGATCACACATGCCGGTACAGGAGGTAGTGGATACAAAAAGTAAACCGTCTTCTGAAATTTTTCCAGGTTCCACCCAAAGTTGCTTGCACAGGCTTAGCATCAGATCCATGTTGCCCAGCATACGGTCGGTGATATTGTCGGAGAAAAGTACGCGATAGTCGCCGTGCGGCTGTAAATACAGAAATGAATAGAAACTCGCCACACCTTCGATTTGCGCGCGGGGCAGTTGCAACTGCAAGCTTAAATAATCGATAGCACTGGTATGGATATAGCCATAGTGCGCCTGCGCCTCGATGAGTACCTGCAACAACTGATTGGTGCGGTGGTGATGTCTGGCAAGAATATCATCAAGATATCCGGCATGCGTGCTGACTTGACTAACCATAAGACCCCCTCGAATGATAACCGGCAGGATTGCTTTGCAGTGATTCTACTCGCTTAAAACCACTTTGGCAGCAATCATTATGCATTTTTTGCAATATGGATTAAACTGTTTACAATCTCCTGTAGCTATAGTATCTATATGAAAGTATTAATTAATATCGGTATATCCCTACTATTGATAATGTCCGGACTAGCCGGTGCATATGTCGTTGCGGAAGAGGTTTGTTGCATGGTATTGACGCATCCGTTGACCGGACTTGATCTTTTTTTGCAATGATTACAGTAGATTTATGGGTAAAACAGGCTGACGGGCGCGCAAGCTGGCTGAGACCGGTAAATTTTGTCAGTGTCATGATAGTCTGCGGCTTATTGGGCATGCAGGGCATTAAAATTTCTTATGTTGAAAGATGTTGCAAGCGATATTATGGCACTGCTGCTCATTTTGTTGATTTCGATTCGTCTGCCGCTGGCAGCAAGCGTCACTATCGTTGGCTATTCGCGCTATGCCATGGCGATATGAATGGGCTTGAAATGCCAAAAACTTTATCCGGTTTGAGTTATGCTCCGGGTTTTATGGTTTTCACGATAATGTTGAATCTGGCAGGTATTGGTATCGCGACAGCATTGTCAGGCACAGCTCATAGCAAATGGTTGAGACTGACCGGGATTAGGATTTCCCCGATTGGTAGCGCACTGTATTTCGCATAACATGCACGAAATGTCGCTGGCTGAAAATTTGCTGCAGATATTCGAGACGTCGGCAGTGACGCAAAACTTTCGTCACGTGCGTATCGTCGTGCTGGAAATAGGTAAACTATCAGCAGTTGAACCCGATGCCATGCGATTCTGTTTTGATATCGTAATGCGCGGCACGCTTGCGGAAGATGCCGTGTTGGATATTATCGAAACACCCGGTGCCGGTTGTTGTCGGAATTGTGGTGCCGTTTTTGCGATGGATGCCCTATACGGTCTTTGTCCTGTGTGTGACAGCCCGCATTTGCAAATAACCGCGGGCAGACTAATGCGTGTAAAAGATTTATCCGTAGAATAACCGGAGGCAGTGATGTGTGCAATTTGCGGGTGTAGTGGTACATTGATTGCCAAAAAGCGTCCTGCACGAGGTGAAGGGGCATTAACTTTTCGTCTGCCTCAGACGAGCAAATCGGATGATCCCGAGCAGGTTGACAAGGTGCAATTGCGTGTCATTCAGGTTGAACGCGATCTGCTTGCCAAGAACAACGATTATGCCGATATCAATCGCCAGAATTTGCGTGAACGGGGTATCTTTGCGCTGAATCTGGTATCCAGTCCGGGGTCGGGTAAAACCAGTCTGTTGGTCAAAACGATCGTGGCGCTGAATGGTGAACTCCCGCTGGCGGTGATTGAAGGTGATCAGCAAACTGAACATGATGCGGAGCGCATACGTGTCGCCGGTGCGAAGGCTGTACAGATCAACACCGGACGAGGTTGCCATCTGGATGCGCAGCGTGTAGGGCAGGCGATGGCGCAGCTAGATTTGCAGCATGACAGTCTGTTGTTGATTGAAAACGTCGGTAACCTGGTCTGTCCGGCCGGCTTTGATCTGGGTGAGGCGCATAAAGTGGTGATTTTATCGGTGACCGAAGGGGAGGATAAGCCCCTCAAATATCCTGATATGTTTTGCGCCGCCGATCTGATGCTGCTCAATAAGTGCGATTTGCTGCCTTATCTGGATTTCGATGCGGATCTGGCAATTGAGTATGCGCAGCGTGTTAATCCAAAGTTGCAGGTAATACGTATCTCAGCTAAAAGCGGCGAAGGTATGTCGGCCTGGCTGGCCTGGCTGAAAGCGGGCTGTGCTACAGCGTCAGATGCGTAAATATACCTTGCCGTTTGATGAGCCGTCCGTGTTAGCGTGCGGTGCCTGGCTGAAGAACACTATCTGTGTCACGCACGGCAACGTTGCGCAGGTCTCGCCGCTGATCGGCGATCTGGACAATGCCCCGGCCAGAATGCAGCTTGATGCAATGGCAGCGTACCTGTGTGAAGAGCGGGTGCCGGACATCATCGCGCATGATTTGCATCCTGACTTTTACAGCACACAGTTCGCGCAGGCTTTTGCCGTGCAGCACCGCTTGCCTGTGCTGGCGGTGCAACATCATCACGCACACATTGCCGCCGTTTGCGCAGAACATGGTTTTACTGACGCGGTACTGGGACTTGCGCTGGACGGCGTGGGACTGGGGACAGACGGCATGCCGTGGGGCGGTGAGCTGTTGCAGGTCGAAGGGGACAATTTCAGGCGTCTTGGGCATCTGGCGTTGATGGCAATGCCCGGTGGTGATCTGGCAGCGCAACAACCCTGGCGCATGGCGGCCGGGGTATTATTTCAAATGGGACGGGGTGAGGAAATTCTTCAGCGTTTTCCGGATCAGGCCGGTGCCGCAATAGTCGTTGCGATGTTGCAGCGCGACTTTAACTGCCCGAAAACATCCAGCATGGGGCGCTTGTTTGATGCTGCTGCAGGACTGCTGGGCGTTTGCGAAATTCAAACCTTTGAAGCGCAGGCTGCAATCGCTTTTCAGAATCTGGCGCAGCAGCACGGAAAAGCTGCGTCCATGATTGAGGGCTACTTGATTAGTATCAACGGCGTACTGGATTTTTCCCCGCTGTTGGGCGCACTGGCGGATTGCCGGGATGTCGGATATGGGGCGGCACTGTTTCACGCCACGGTTGCGCAAGGTCTGTCCGACTGGGCGGAGCAGGCTGCCGGCACGCAGCATATTCACACCATCGCGCTGGGCGGCGGATGTTTTTACAATGAACTGTTATTACGTGAATTATCAAGTAAACTCAGTGCGTTGGATCTGCGCGTATTGACTTCAGAACAACCCGGTGACAGCTCGATTTCCCTGGGGCAAGCCTGGATTGCCATGCAGGCTGTTCGAAACAGGGAGGTTAAATGATGAGGAGAGGTAAATGTGTCTTGCTATTCCGGCACGAATCGAAAAGTTGCTTTTAAAGGACACTGCGCTCATCAATCTGGGAGGGGTGCGCAAGGAAATTTCACTTGCCCTGGTTGACGATGTTGAAGCCGGTGATTACGTGATTGTACATGCTGGTTTCGCACTGCAAAAACTTGATGAAGCGGAGGCGCTGCGCACGCTGGCATTATTCGCCGAATTAGCTGCGGTGGATGCCAACGGATCAAGTTCATGAAGTATGTGGATGAATTCCGCGACGGGCAACTGGCCAGACGCATTGCGAGCGGGATTGTCCGCGAGGTAAGCGCCGGACATCGCTATCGTCTGATGGAATTCTGTGGTGGACATACTCATGCGATTTCGCGCTATGGTCTGGCTGATTTGTTGCCAGACAATGTCAGGCTGATACACGGGCCGGGTTGCCCTGTGTGCGTCTTGCCAATTGGTCGCGTGAATCAGGCAATCAGTCTTGCGAAGGAACATAAAGTCATTCTGTGCACTTATGCCGATACCATGCGCATTCCCGCATCCGGCGGGCTGACGCTGATGCGTGCAAGAGCCGGGGGGGCGGATGTGCGGATGATTTATTCGACACAGGATGCCCTGCAGATCGCGCGCGATAACCCGTTACGGCAGGTTGTTTTTTTCGCCATTGGTTTTGAAACAACGACACCGCCAACGGCAGTTGCGATCAGGCAGGCGGATGCAGAAGGGCTGAAAAATTTCAGTATTCTGTGCAATCATGTGCTGACGCCGGCGGCGATGCATGCCATTTTAACTACGGGTGTCGGGCTGGATGGCTTCATCGGACCTGCACATGTTTCCACTGTGATCGGCAGCCAGCCTTATGAGATATTTGCCGGCGAGTATGCAAAACCGGTGGTGATCGCAGGATTCGAGCCGTTGGATGTGCTGCAGGCTATTTTGATGCTGATACGTCAGATCAATGCCGGTCAGGCAACAGTTGAAAATGAATTCACCCGCGCCGTAACGCGGGAGGGGAATCTAAAGGCGCAGGCGCTGGTAGAGGTCGTGTTTGAAGTGCGTGATGACTTTGAGTGGCGGGGATTGGGCAGTTTGCCTGACAGCGCGTTAAAACTTAAGGCTCACTATGCTCAATATGATGCCGAATTGAAATTCCCGGTAGCTTATGTGGCCGTACCGGATCACAAAGCCTGCGAATGTGCCGCCATTTTGCGGGGAGAAAAAATGCCACAACAGTGCAAAATTTTCGGTACGGTGTGTACACCTGAAAATCCAATTGGTTCGTGCATGGTGTCATCGGAAGGAGCCTGCGCGGCACACTATTCGTATGGACGTTTTCGGGAGGTGCGGCCTTGACTATTTGCTACACAGTTGATTTCAAAAACGGACGCGTCGAGCTGTCGCATGGTGCAGGCGGGCGGAGCATGGCGCAGCTGATCACGGAGCTGTTCGCGGCCGCTTTTGATAATCCGTATCTGGCGCAGGGCAATGATGGTGCCTTGCTGCCACCTGCATCAGGACGACTGGTAATGTCCACCGACAGTCATGTGGTATCGCCATTGTTTTTCGCCGGGGGCGATATAGGCTGTTTGTCGGTACATGGCACGATCAACGATGTGGCGATGATGGGAGCCGTACCGCTTTATTTATCTGCAGCTTTCATCCTTGAAGAAGGATTTTTGCTCTCTGAACTGAAGCGCATCGTTTTATCCATGGCGCAGGCGGCGGTTGATGCGGGCGTGCCGATAGTCACTGGAGATACCAAAGTGGTGGAGCAGGGTAAGGGGGACGGGGTATTCATCACCACTACCTGTGTCGGCGTTGTGGCCGACGGGATTAATTTATCGGGTGATCAAGCGCGGCACGGCGACAAGATATTGCTGTCAGGTTCCATCGGCGATCACGGCATGGCGGTATTGTCGATGCGCGAGAATCTGAGTTTTGATGCGCCCATCGTCTCGGATACCGCCGCATTGCATACCCTGGTGGCGGCCATGCTGGCCTCTGGTGTGAACTTGCGCGTTTTGCGCGATCCGACTCGCGGCGGGCTTGCCACCACCGTGAATGAAATCGCGCAGCAATCTGCTGTCGGGATGCTGCTTGATGAAGCCGCCATTGTGGTGCATGAGTCAGTCGCAGCGGCATGCGAGTTTTTAGGCCTTGATCCGTTATATATTGCCAATGAAGGCAAACTGATTGCAATTTGTGCACCCGGAGATGCCGCGCACTTGCTTGCCGTGATGCGCGCGCACCCTCAGGCGCGAGAGGCGGCTGTCATCGGTGAAGTCAGGGAGGATGCTCATCACTTCGTACAAATGACGACAAAGCTGGGTGGTCGCCGCATGGTTGACTGGTTGGCCGGTGAGCAACTGCCCAGAATCTGCTAATAACGGCCGGGTTGCGTACGTACCGGTGTTAAGTGGCCCGGTGCCTGAATTTAATCAGACTGTTTTACAACCCGCTGGCTTGTGCACGCTTTCTGCCGGCATGTTTCCCCGTTCCGCCAGTTTGCTCCGGACTCCATTTAACCCGTGCCAGACTTCACTTGCTCTGTCATAGGCCGGCTCCTGTCAGTGCCGGATTATCGCTGGCAACGATCCCACCACTGATAATGCAAACGATTTTCGCAGCCATATTGCCCCGCGGGCAATAACTCGCAAACTGGCCATGCCCGTTTCCTTCTCCTCAATCCTCTGATGAAGTAACTAGGCAACTCACGTATGAATTCAGGAGCATCCGAGCGATGCAGCAACTATAGATCAATAACTGACGTAGCATCATAGATTAAAATGGGCTTGCTCACGACAAACTGATCAGCGGCAGGGCGGATTTATTGAAGAGTGCTTATGACATTGTGCCAAAATTACACGCTCATTCTGACGTTTGCACTACAATGAATTACACTTACGCCTTGAACAAGGGTAAGTACTACGTGATTAACCCGCCGGGCAGACTATAAAAATAATAATTTTTGCTTTATTTGGGGAATGTATATGGGCTTAGGGCCGGTAATGCTGGATGTGTCGGGTACGCAATTAACGGCTGAGGATGAGGCACGCTTGTTGCATCCGCTGACAGGCGGCGTGATTTTATTCAAACGCAACTATGAATCACCTGATCAATTGACAGCATTAACCACGGCAATACGGGCGCTGCGAGCCACCCCTTTGCTGGTCGCAGTAGATCACGAAGGTGGCCGTGTGCAGCGCTTTCGCGAAGGATTTACCCGTATTCCGCCGATGCGTGAACTGGGGAGGGTATGGGATGTGCACCCCCAAAGGGCGCGTCATTTAGCTCAGCAATCAGGTTACGTAATGGCTGCCGAGTTGCGCGGCTGTGGTGTAGACTTCAGTTTTACGCCGGTACTGGATGTTGACTACGGGCAAAGCAGCGTGATAGGTGACCGCTCTTTCCACCGTGATCCTCAAGCTATTTCTGAGCTTGCACACAGCTTGTTGCTGGGTTTAAAGCAGGGCGGCATGCACACCGTAGGTAAACATTTTCCAGGTCATGGTTATGTGACAGCCGATTCGCATCTGGCTATCCCGGTGGATGAACGTGAATTCGTGGATATCGAACAGTGCGACATGGTGCCGTTTCTGCAAATGATCCATTTTGGTCTGACGGCAATCATGCCGGCTCATGTGATCTATCCCAAAGTGGATTCGCGTCCGGCAGGATTCTCGCCCGTCTGGCTGCAAAAAATTCTGCGACAACAGATGGCTTTTGAAGGATGTATTTTTAGTGATGACCTGAGCATGGAAGGAGCGACCGTTGCCGGCAATATTGTGCAGCGTGCGACAGTTGCTCTCACAGCGGGTTGTGATATGGTGGTGGTGTGCAACAAGCCGGAATCGGCTGACGAGTTGCTGAGCGGTTTGCGTTGGGAAATGCCGGTGACCAGCCGAGCGCGCATTATTCAGATGCATGGCGCACATCATCCTGTTGCCATGGCAAAGTTGCATGAACTGCCGCAATTTATTAAGGCCTTGCAGGATGTTTCATGCATAGGTATCAGTTCTCCTGAACTGCCGTTGGTATAGTTTTTTGCGACTGTGCTTACGATAATCAGTACAATTAATTTCGGCCGGTCCGATTCGGGGGTATAAACATGAGTGATTTACAAGCAGCGTTGTTGGCAATTGGTTTAGGGGTGGTGTTCACGGTCTATGTCTTCGGTTGGTGGAAGCAGCGTCAGTACAGTCGAAAGTTTGACGCGGCTTTCAGGCAAAGTCACGACGATGCCTTGTATCAGGTTAGTGCTGCACGGCATGAAGCAGCTGATTATACTCTCGATGAAATTGTCATGATCAATACAGATGTCACCTCAGGGGCAAATATGGCTGAACCGGCAGAGTTTATCAAGCCGGCAGAACCACTGATACCGGCAGAGCCGGCAGAATCCGTAATACCCCCGGTGCCGGAAGAATCCGCAATATCCAAAATTCCGGTAGTGCCAGTGATGACTGAGCCTTGTTCCCTGCTGAATGCGCGCAGTGATTTTATCATCGAGCTGCATTTGACCGAACCTAGTCTGGCGAATGTGCTGGATGGATTGTGGCAGCGTAAATTTGATTTCCGTAAACCCTTGCATGTGTGCGGTTTACTTATCAGCACAGGACAGTGGGAGCGGGTTATTGCCGAGAGTTCAGCGCTTTATTCACAGCTTCGCATCGCGTTACAACTGGTCGACAGAAGCGGGGTGATCAGCGTGTCAAAACTGGTTGATTTTCGTGATTTGGTGACGGGTATTGCACAGAGTATCAATGCGGTTACAACTATTCCGGATGTTATGAAAACACATGCTGCTGCGCTCGGTCTGGATGCCTTTTGTGCCGAAGTCGATCAAATGGTAGGCATTAATTTGTTGCCGTCCGGTGACCGCTTATTGAATGGAGAAAAAATCACCGAAGCCGCTGCGATATTGGGCATGAAACTAGAAGCGGACGGCGCTTTTTATTTGAGCAATGCGCAAGCTCACAGTCTGATTACCTTGATCAATAAGGATAGCAAACCTTTTATGCATCATAATCTGGCGAATTTTACAACTCCGGGTATCACGTTGGTGCTGGATGTGCCCCGGGTTGAAAAGCCTGTGGCAACCTTTGATCTGCTGGTGAATATGGCGCATATGCTGGCCCGAGAATTGCACGTCGACCTGGTTGATGATCAACGAGTGCCCCTGACAGAGGCGGGAATTGCGCTTATCCGGGCGCAAATTGCCGAAGTTGAAGCAAAAATGCTAGGCAACGATCTGGCGCCCGGCAGCGCACAAGCACGCAGGTTATTTGCCTGATGGAACAGGTTGGAGATATTGCAAGCCGCATTGAACAACTGCGTCGTGAAATTGATCAGCATAATGTGCGTTATTATCTGCAGGATGATCCTGCGATCTCCGATGCAGAATATGATCAGCTATTCTGCAAACTGCAATCCCTGGAGTCACAACACCCTGAATTTCAGACGCCGGATTCACCGACCCGGCGGGTGGGGGCGGCACCACTTAAATCCTTTACCGAAGTGCATCATCGCACGCCGATGTTATCCCTTAATAATGCCTTCAATGAGCAAGAGGTACGTGCCTTTGATGCGCGTGTCAGGGAAACACTGGGGAACGACTGCGTGGAATATGCCGTTGAATTGAAATTTGACGGCCTGGCGATTAATCTGACTTATCGCGATGGTCAGTTTGTGCAGGGGGCGACGCGCGGCGATGGCCGTGCAGGTGAAGATGTTACAGAAAACTTGCGTACAGTGCGTTCGATTCCGTTGCGCCTCGCCGTGCCGGGTGAAATCGAGGTGCGCGGTGAAGTGCTGATGTTTACCCATGACTTTGAGCAACTCAATATGCAGCAGCGTGCTCGTGGCGAACGGGAGTTTGTCAATCCGCGCAATGCGGCAGCCGGCTCCTTGCGACAGCTGGATTCACGCATTACGGCAAAACGGCATCTGAGTTTCTTTGCCTATGGCATCGGCCTCACAGAGGGTGTCAGTTTGCCGGCAACGCATCAGGGTCAAATGGCGCAGCTGGCAAGTTGGGGTGTGCCGGTTGCTGCATTAAATCGTGTGGTCAACGGGGTTGAGGGTTTGCTGAATTTTTATCGCGAAGTCGGCGAACAGCGCGCATTCTTACCCTTTGCGATTGATGGCGTCGTCTATAAGGTCAACGATATTGCACTGCAACAACGAATGGGATTTGTATCACGTGCCCCGCGCTTTGCGATCGCACACAAATTTCCTGCTGAAGAGGCAATGACCATCGTGCTTGATATCGACGTACAAGTCGGGCGCACCGGTGCCTTGACGCCGGTTGCGCGTTTGCAGGCGGTTTTCGTAGGAGGGGTGACAGTGACCAACGCCACCTTGCATAACGAGGATGAAATACGCCGCAAGGATGTGCGCATCGGCGATTGGGTGTTAGTGCGCCGTGCAGGCGACGTGATCCCTGAAGTGGCGAGCGTGGTGGTATCGCGCCGACCGGCGGACACGCGCGAGTTCGTCATGCCCGCAGTGTGTCCCGTTTGCGGCTCGCATGTTATCCGCGAGGCCGATGAGGCAGCTTCGCGCTGCACAGGCGGACTGGTTTGTCCTGCTCAGCGTAAACAGGCGCTGCTGCATTTTGCCGGGCGTCGGGCGATGAATATAGACGGCATGGGAGATAAACTGGTTGAACAGCTTGTTGATGCGAAGCTGGTCAGTACGCCTGCTGATCTGTACAAACTGACCATTCCTGATATTGCTCATCTCGAACGGATGGGCGAGAAATCAGCGGTCAATCTGCTGGATGCCATAGCAAAAAGTCGCCACACCACACTGGCGCGTTTTATCTTTGCCTTAGGCATACGCAATGTTGGTGAAACCACCGCCCGTGATCTGGCGCAGCACTTTGGCGCGCTGAATAATTTGATGGCAGCCGGTTTTGAACGTTTACAGCAAGTGCATGATGTGGGTCCTGTGGTGGCGCAAAGTATAGTTGAATTTTTTGCTGAAGCACATAACGGCAGCGTCATCGAACAACTGCGCAGTCTCGGGGTACGCTGGCAGGAACATGAACCGCAAGCTGATATAATATTACCCTTTAGCGGAAAAATATTTGTTTTGACAGGCACGCTTGTCAAGCTGTCACGCGAGCAGGCAAAAGAGACTCTGCAAGCGCTGGGTGCCAAAGTGAGCGGCAGTGTGTCGAAGAAAACAGATTATGTGGTGACCGGTGCTGACAGTGGCAGCAAACTGGTGCGGGCGCAGGAGTTGGGTATTGCCGTGCTTAACGAGGAAGAGCTGCTATTGTTGCTGAAGGACACACATGACTAATTCATCCAGATTTATGTGCAAGACGGATTTTTCTGTTGCAGTAATGGCAAGTCGTGTTACGCCGGCTACTAAAGCCAGTCCCAAGTAAATTATGGCGATCATCGACAAACAGCAGTTCAAGCCGGGGTATTTACAAGCTACCGTAGTGATGGAACTTGAGTATCTGCGAGTCAAGCGGGTATTTACCCCTTGCTTGCGCCATTTCCTGTCTGTGCGATGAATATTCAACGTGCACGGGATCTGTTGCAACAGGCTGAACTTTTGATACCGGCTGAGCAGGTGCAATCAGCATTGCATAAGGTCGCACAACAAATCAACGCGTCACTGAGTGAATCTTATCCGCTGGTGCTGTCTGTGATGGGAGGTGCGGTGGTTTTTTCAGGACAATTGTTGCCACTGCTTAACTTTCCGCTCGATTTTGATTATGTACATGTGTCGCGATATGGTGATGCACGCAGTGCTGGCGAGTTACACTGGAAAGTGGCACCGCATGAATCGGTGCATGGTCGCATGGTTCTGCTGGTGGATGATATTCTGGATGAGGGGCATACCTTGGCTGCCTTGCGGCAACGTGTACTGGCACTGGGTGCAACGCATTGTTATAGCGCGGTGTTCGCCGATAAACAGCATGGCAGGCCGAAGCCAATTTATGCCGACTTTGTTGGCTTGATATTGCCGGATCGCTTTGTGTTCGGTTACGGTATGGATATTGAAGGTTCGTGGCGCAATCTGCCGGCGATTTATGCGGTGAAACAGTAGCTAGTCGTTAGCAGGAAGTCGTAAGTAAAGGATATGTATGTTGGCAATTATAGGTGGTCGTGGTTTGACAGAACTGGCGAATCTTGAGATTACCCACAGGCAAGTGATGCGTACGCCTTTTGGCGAACCGTCAGGGGCTTTTCTGTTTGGCATACTCAACCAGCAAGAGGTAATTTTTCTGGCGCGCCACGGTTATGGTTATACTATTCCACCGCATTTGGTTAATTACCGCGCCAACCTGTGGGCGTTGAGCGAACAGGGCGTAGACCAGGTGATCGCCGTCTCTACGGTCGGCGGGATACGTGCCGATCTGCTACCCGGCACGTTGGTGGTACCTGATCAGATCATCGACTACACGCACGGGCGTGAGGATACTTTTTTCAGCATGCGCGACAGCAGCTATAAAAATATTGATTTCACGTTGCCTTATGCAAGGCGGTTGCGCAGCCGGATTATAAGCAGTGCAGCGCAGGCGCAACAGATTTGTCTGGATGGCGGTGTGTATGCAGCAACGTCGGGGCCTCGTCTGGACAGCATTGCTGAAATTAATCGCTACCAGCGCGATGGTGCGGATATGGTCGGCATGACAGGCATGCCGGAAACTTCACTGGCAAGGGAGCTGGATATGGATTATGCCTCAATTGCCGTAGTGGTCAATTACGCAGCCGGTCGGGGCGATAATCAATCAGGCATTAGCATGGAAGTTGTTAATACCACGGCCAGACTCGCAATGGGGCGGGTCTGCGCGATACTTGAACGGGTTTGTGTTGAGGAGGCTTGTGATGTCAGTTAGGCCGGTATTACGCATGGGTGATGTACGATTGCTCGAAGTTGCCAAAATAGTCAGTGATAAGAATAGTAGCCAATTGCACAGTTTGTTGATTGACCTGCGCGACACAATGCAGGCTTTGAACGGTGCCGGATTGGCCGCACCACAAATCGGGGTGGGATTACGCGTGGTGATATTTGGCGTTCAGGCAAATCCCCGTTATCCTGATGCTGAACCGGTGCCTGAAACGGTGCTGATCAATCCTGTCATCACCCCGCTTGGGAACGAAAAAATAGAGGATTGGGAAGGGTGCTTGAGTGTGCCCGGCTTAACGGGGATGGTGCCGCGTTATCAGGCTATTCGATATCAGGGGTATGACGAAAATGGCGGGGTAATTGACCGGACAGTAAGCGGCTTTCACGCACGGGTAGTGCAACACGAATGCGATCACCTGGACGGTATCTTGTATCCGATGCATATTCTGGATATGCGTAACTTCGGTTTTCGTGAAGAGTTCTTCCCGGATTCAAGCGCGCTAGACGAATAGTATGGTCAAGCATCAGCAATCAACAGTAATTCGCAATCTGCTGATTGCTCTGCTACTACTGGTTGTGGTATTTGTGATCGGCACGTTGGGTTATCACCTGTTGGGCAAGCCCGGGCATAGCTGGCTGGATTGTTTTTACATGACTTTCATCACGATCTCTAGCATAGGTTTCAGTGAGGTTGTTGATGTCACGCAATACAAGTATGGACGGCTGTTCACGGTTTTTATCGGCATGTCGGGCATCAGTGTGTTGGGTTATGTACTGTCCACCTTCACCGCGTTCATGCTGGAAAGCGAACTGAATGTTACATGGCGGAGGATGAAAATGCTGAAAAAAACTGCGCAACTGAAAAATCACTATATCGTATGCGGTGTCGGCTTGGTAGGCAGAAATGTGGCGCATGAACTGGAAGCGACGGGTCGACCGTTTGTTATTGTCGAAGGTGATATGGCCGTTATTCAGCGCTATCTTGATACACACCCGGAACAGCTCTATGTACAGGGCGATGCAACCGATAACGATGTGCTGCTGGCAGCCGGGATCATGCAGGCGTGCGGGGTATTTGCCGTTGCGCATGATGACAGCACCAATCTGGTGATCAGCCTGAGCGCAAAACACCTTAATCCGCACTTGCGTGTCGTGGCGCGCTGCCATGATGTGAAAAATGCTGAAAAAACCCGGCGGGTGGGTGCCGATGAAATTGTCTCACCCGATTACAGTGGCGGACTGACGCTGGTATCCGCGATGGTCAGACCGAATGTGATGAATTTTCTGGACGATATGCTTAAATCCAATAGTAAGTTGCGCATGGAAGAAATCCGCATTTCCGGCAGGATGACCGGTAAACTCTTGAAAGTGCTTTATCAGGAAAACGAAGATTGTATGGTGCTGGCTTTGCAGCGCGAAGGCGTCTGGCAGTTTAACCCGTCACCGTTACAGTTGCTGCAGGAAAGTGATTTGATCATGGTGATGAGTACGCCACAAGGGCGCACACGAATGGAACAATTGATACAGGGTTAATCGTAGTCGACGTCCTGCTCCATGCCAGCGTAGTTCTGTATCTCAGTTACGATGGTCTTGAGCTCAGTTCCAGACATGATTTTTTGGATAATCTTATTTTTCAAATTATTCATGGATTTATTCAAGAAGGCGTGATATTCAAGAGGCATTTTTTTGAGTAGTTCACGCCACCCAGCTTCGAAATTCGGCTTTGCTTTGCGGACGCTGCGTACCAGACTCTCGATTTCTCTTTGATTAATCCGTGCGACAATACGACCATCATTTAAAATTGAAAAAATAACCGCAACATTGATAACAGCATCTGTATCCATCTCAGTAATTTTATTGCCAGATTGATCTAAAATGACGGAGCCTGCGTAATGATTTTTACGCAACCATTTTGCACAATTAATAAATTTTTGGTTCTCAAGGCGAGCCTTAAAATCTTCTTTGTAGACCTCATCTCCTGTCCATTTCAAGTTCGGATCGGCTTTGCACAGCTTTAAGAATAGCGATTTGATATCGTTTTGCTGCGCATCAGGTGCTTTATCGTAAGCTGAAACTATTTGTTGATTAGGCATGCCAGCTAATTCCCTGATATGCCGGAATCCAGCCTGAAAAACTTGTTCTGCGCCCTGTTTGAGTAAAAAAGCCAGCTCGGATCCGTCATCATGGGCAATGTCTGCAAGCGCAATGCCCAACGATATGCACCCTATGGTCAGATAATGCGCTTCGAGCAGTCTGTCAGCGGTGCGTTCATTGGTGAATTTACGGGCGACCAGCACGGTGATGCCGGCCAACTCTTCCAGCAGCGAGTCTGGTGACGGAGCTCCGCGTCTGGCAAGCATTTCAAGCGCACGAACCAGATGGGGCGCGCGAGCAGTGTGTACGGCAATGTTCATGATCGTCTCATGAGAAAATATCATCGCCCATGCTCAGGTGTTTGCTGGCTTTTGCTTTGCCCGGTACTTGTTTACGCAGACGGATTAACAACTCCTGAGTGGTTCGGCCGATGGCATCTTCGTAACTGTATGCTTCGTCATCATCTTCATAGCCGTCATCATGGTCATCTGACATGGAAAGCAATTTATTTTCTCCCGGTTGCCACTCGGGGAAGAGTTCAAACAACACCCGGTTCCAGGCATCCGCATCGGTGCGTGCAATCGCTAAGGCAAGTGGAACGATGTCATGATCGGAACTGGTCTGCCCTGCCGCTTGTGCGCCTCGAGCCTGAATATCATTGGCAAGTTCAATGATTTCATTGATCGCCGTTGAGAACAGGACGGCAAATGCCGTGGTACCCCAGTCGGTAGTCAAAGCTTCATGGATGAGTGCTGCACGCCGGTCCAGATCATCGCTGGCGAACAATACGCCATGAATATGTGCGAACAGCGATTCGGCTAATATTTCCGGTTCCTCTTCGATTTGTTCCGCATCCCAGATGGCGGCGAAATAGGCCAGACTCATGGCCCAGGCTTTGGGCGAGATCAATAAGGTTGCCAGTGAGAGCTTGCCGCCGTCGTAGGCCGACAGGTACATGGATGCGATTTGCGGTTCCATGGCTTCGAGTACCTCTACAACGGCCAGATCGCCGAATTGTTCAACGGCCTCATCCAAGGCAGCTTCCGCATGATCGGTCGCACCCGTGAGTACCAGTTCGGTAATTTGCCGGCTAATTGCGGGGTAATTGGCTTTTTCAGCGTTGTTATCAGGCATTGTTGTCTCCGTTAGCATCGAATAAGTGTTCAATGTCGTAACCTGAATTGAGTTGTTCTTCATCCTCGTCATCGCCATTCTCGCTCTTTTGCAGCGTTGCCAGCGAGTGGTCTTCATCCTTCCAGCGTTTAGGATGCTTATATAAAAAGGCACTGAGGATGGCGCGCCGTGCAAGTTCAGGATTTTGCTCACTGACCATAATGACAGCCAGATCCGCTTTGTCCTCCTTGCATGACACCATGGACAGCACGCTTGCGGTATCACCACCAGTATAGTGCTGGCATTGTGCCAGGAGTCCTGCCGGGTCGTTAAATTGTAATTGATCAACCAATGCGAAGGCTAAAAGGTTCACATCGTCAATTTCAGAACCCCGGGCAAACTCTTCAATCAAGGCGTTGATGACTTTCATGTAGGTTTTCCGGTCGGGTGGATCACCCAGCGTGTCTTCAATCTGGATGCCCAGTTCACGTGATTGGTAGGCGAATTCAGGATGTATGGTTTTCATGGTGATGAGTCTATGTTAAGTTCACAGCGTTTGTACAGTGCTTGCCAGAGCAGCAGCGCCTCTTGTTCCGGATCAAGGATAATACGGTTGTGTAGACTCTGATTGTATTCCGTGCGTTTTTGAGGATCTGATAGCTGTTCGTACGCGAGTTTAATGGCATTGAAGCGGGCGGTATTGCCGTCGTTCCTGTCAGGATGGTGACGCATGGCAAGCTGACGGTACGCCTTCCTGATTTCATCGCCGGAAGCTGTGGGCGAGACGCCAAGGATGTTATACAAATTTTCCATTGGAGTTCTTTGCTTGCCGTTAGTTAAATTGCATTCGCCAGGCTGAAAAGCCTGTCACGCATAAGTCAAAGGAGAAAACCAAACTTCTGGTTTTCTCCGTTTTTTAGCGTCGCAGCCTAAAGGCTAATTAGCGACTGACCAGTTCTTTCAAGACATACGGAAGGATACCGCCGGCGCGGTAGTAATCCACTTCGATCGGTGTGTCGATACGTAGCAGCAATGGAACCTGAGCCGTTGTGCCATCCTCACGAGTGATAGTGAGCGTGACATCCTGCTGAGGTTTTAATACGCCGTCGATGCCGGTGATATCGAAACTTTCATTGCCCAGCAAGCCTAAGCTGGCGATAGAGGTGTCACCCTTGAATTGCAACGGCAGCACGCCCATGCCGACCAGATTGCTGCGGTGGATACGCTCGTAGGATCTGGCGATTACTGCCTTTACACCCAATAGTTGCGTGCCCTTTGCCGCCCAGTCGCGAGATGAACCTGTACCATATTCTTCGCCGGCGAAGATGACAGTGGCGACCTTATCATTTATGTAACTCATCGCTGCGTCGTAGATAGCGGTTTGTTCGCCCTTGTACAGAGTATAGCCGCCTTCGATGCGGCTGCCGTCGCTGTTAGCCGGCAGCATCAGATTTTTCACGCGTACATTGGCAAATGTGCCGCGCATCATGACTTCATGGTTGCCGCGACGTGAGCCGTAGCTGTTGAAGTCGCGTACGGTAACTCCGTGCTCTTGCAAATATTTACCTGCAGGGGTGGAAGGCTTGAAGCTGCCGGCCGGGCTGATGTGATCCGTAGTGACGGAATCGCCGAAGATCGCCAGGGCGCGTGCGCCGACGATGTTGCCAACTTCAGGTACTGCTGCATCGAAGAACGGCGGACGGGCGATGTAAGTAGAATCATCCCATTGATACAGTTCGCCGGTAGGTGCCGTGATGGCGTTCCAAAGCGGCAGATCACGGGTCAGGTCGGCATACAGTTCGCGATAGACAGCAGGGTCAGTCGCAAATTGGCTGACAGCCTGAATCTCAGCGTTCGAAGGCCAGATATCGCGCAGGAATACCGGGTTACCGGCTTTATCCGTACCCAGAGGTTCGGTGTCAAGATTAATGTTCATCTTGCCTGCAATCGCGAAAGCAACGACCAGCGGAGGGGAAGCCAGGAAGTTAGACTTGATATTGGCGTGGATACGCGCTTCGAAATTGCGGTTGCCTGACAAAACGGCAGCGGCGATAAGATCGTTCTTGACGATAGTTTCTTCGATGTGTGCATCGAGCGGGCCGGAATTACCGATACAGGTGGTGCAACCGTAAGCTGCGACGCTAAAGCCCAGTTGTTCCAGATACGGCAGCAAGCCGGCATTGGTCAGGTAGGCGGTAACGACACGGGAGCCGGGCGCTAAGGTGGTCTTGATGTGTTTCTTGACTGACAAGCCTTTTTCAACCGCCTTCTTAGCCAGCAAGCCGGCAGCGAGCAGAACGCTAGGGTTGGAGGTGTTGGTGCAGGAAGTGATCGCAGCGATCAGCACATCGCCATTGCCGATGTCGATATTATCAACGCCGGTGGCAAAGCGTTGTGCCAGTTTTTCAGCCGGTTGGTTGAATCCGCTTTGTGCTGTGGGTTTGGAGTACAAGGTGTCGAAGGCTTCGTGCATATTGGACAATGCAATACGATCTTGCGGACGCTTGGGGCCTGCGAGCGATGGCTCGATGCTGCCCAGATCCAGGGTGACGACATTACTGTAGTCGATATCGCCCGCTTGTGGAATGCCATATAAGCCCTGCGCCTTGAAGTAGGCGGCAAACGCATCCAGTTCCTGTTCGGTGCGACCGGTGTTGCGCATAAAGCTGACAGTGACATCATCGACCGGGAAAAAGCCCATGGTTGCGCCGTATTCCGGTGCCATGTTGGCGATGGTCGCGCGATCAGGCAGGGTGAGCGATGCCGTACCCGTGCCGAAGAATTCAACGAACTTGCCAACCACTTTTTGGCTGCGCAGCAATTCGGTGACGGTCAGTACCAGATCGGTTGCGGTAACGCCTTCTTTCAGGCTACCGGTCAGGTTAACGCCGACTACGTCAGGTGTCAGGAAATAGACAGGTTGACCCAGCATGCCGGCTTCCGCTTCGATACCGCCTACGCCCCAGCCGACTACGCCGATGCCGTTGATCATGGTGGTGTGGGAGTCGGTGCCGACCAGGGTATCCGGGTAATAAACACCGTCTTTGTTCTGTACGCCGCGTGCCAGATATTCCAGATTGACCTGATGCACGATGCCAATGCCCGGTGGCACAACCTTGAAGGTGTCAAATGCTTGCATGCCCCACTTCATGAAACGATAACGTTCGTTGTTACGTTCGAACTCCATCTCCATGTTGATGCGCAGCGCATCAGGATTGTTAAAACTGTCGATTTGTACCGAGTGATCTACCACCAGGTTAACCGGAACCAGGGGTTCGATGATTTTCGGATCGCAACCTGCAGCGGCGGCGGCATCGCGCATGGCAGCTAAATCGGCCAGCAGCGGCACACCGGTGAAATCCTGCAAGACGATGCGTGCAACAACGAAGGGGATCTCTTCGGTGCGAGGTGCATTGGGTTGCCAGTTGGCCAGTTCGCGAATATGCGCTTCGGTGATTTTTTTATCGTCGTAATTGCGCAGCACAGCTTCAAGCACGATGCGGATAGAGACCGGTAAACGGGAAATCTTGCCTAGTCCGGCAGCTTCAAGCGCCGGCAGGGAATACAGTGTGCCCTGTTTCTCATCAGTAAGATTGAAAAGGGTGCGACTGTCGAATAAATTATGGGTCATAGTTTAAGGCTCCAAAATACGCAAGTTCAGACTGGTTAAATTATAAGTACGGGTAAATGAATAAGTGCTAGTTCGTTTTTGCCATGAGCAACTCGCTCCATGTGCCGGAGCGCCTGTTTTTGTTATCGGCTGCCGTGGCCATTCACTTTTCCCGACCCTTTCTGTCTCATCAGGGTTTATTCTGATGTGCATCATTATAAATCAAGCAAATTGTATGCTTGCAAAGTTTTTGCAAAAAATCAACTTTAACGAAACTGCAATTTATTTTACAGGTGGTAGTTCTTTTTTAGGTTTTTTGACTTCCTTGTTCTTGCGCTGTTGTCCCTTAGCCATGATTTTTCCCTATGTAGTGGTTGTAAGCCATGAATTATAGGCGTCTCATAGCCGTGTGTGTTGATTGCTATACAGACCAGCGATATTCATCTGTCATCAGCGGGTGCGGATGCCCTTCGATTTCAGCCAGCAGCAACCCGGCACAGGCAACGGACATAGTAACGCCATAACGGAAATGTCCGCAGTTGGCGTACAGGTTTGTAATATTTGGATGCCGCCCTATGGTGGGCACATTACCGGGGGAAGCGGGGCGCAGTCCGGCCCAATGCTTCACCGGGGAGGGCCAGTTCGGGAATAGCGCGGCGATGCGCTGCAATAGCATTGTTTTAGCCTCTTCAGTGGTGGATTTGTCAAAACCTGTCTCTTCCAACGTGCTGCCGACCAGCACATGACCATCCCTGCGCGGGATGAAGTACAGGCTGTCCTGAAGCAGAATATGCCCGAAGGGGGGAATATCGAACTTGAACAGCAGGATTTGCCCGCGTACCGGATGTACATCCATCCCCAATGCATATTCGCCCAGCAGTACTTTGCTCCATGCGCCGGCGGTGACAAGGTAGTTATTCGCACAAAGTCTGCCTTGTGTGGTTTGCAGTCCGGTAACCTGGTAGTTTTCAATTTCAAAGCTGTGTACTTCGTGATTTTCCAGAATCACGCCGCCCAGCTTCTGCACATGACGTCGTAAAGCCTGTAACAGGCGTGGATTGCGCACCTGGGCAATATCCGGCATCAGCAATCCTGATCCCGTTAATCCGGGAACGGCATCGCTGAGCGTAATTTCCCGGGAGGCAACCTGATGGCTTGCACACCAGGTAATAGCGCGCTCATTTTGAAACGGTGGCAACAGCAACATGCCGCTTTTGATATATTCCGGATCAATGCCGGTCGCATCTTGCAAACTGCTCATGGCGGCTTCGAACATCCCCATGCTGCATTGTGTCAGGCGCGTAACAGCTTCGCTGTAATCCCAGGAACATAGCGGGGACAGGATGCCGCCGCCCGCCCATGAGGCTTCCTGGCCTGTCGTGCCACGCTCTGCCAACGTGACTTTATAGCCGGCCCTTAGCAAGGCTTGTGCATTGCTTAAGCCAACGGCGCCGCCACCAATAATCAGGAAATCAGGCAACATTTGACTGCAATGTTTTGGGTAAAGGAAACACCACGTTCTCGGTAATGCCCTGTAGTTCGTTGATTTGTGTTGCACCAAACTGCTGCAGGCGTTCGATCACGCCTTGTACCAGTATTTCAGGAGCTGAGGCACCCGCCGTGACGCCGACGTGTTTTTTTCCGGCGAACCATTCCGCCTGCAACCCGTTCGCATCATCGACCAGATAGGCCGGGATACCAACATTGGCAGCAACTTCGCGCAGGCGGTTGGAGTTTGAGCTGTTGGTTGAGCCGACGACAATCACTACGTCGCATTTTTCAAGCAGTAGTTTAACTGCATCCTGGCGGTTTTGCGTGGCGTAGCAGATATCGTCTTTTTTTGGTCCGTTAATGAACGGGAAACGGTTTTTCAGTGCAGCGATGATGGCGCTGGCATCGTCCACCGACAAGGTCGTCTGTGTGACATAAGCCAGATTCTGTTCGTCTTTTACCCGCAACTGCGCAACCTGTTGCGGAGATTCAACCAGATACATACCCGTGTCGGTTTGGCCCATAGTGCCTTCCACTTCCGGATGACCCTTATGGCCGATCATGATGATTTCCTTGTCCTGGCGGCGCAGGCGGGATACCTCAAGATGCACCTTGGTGACCAGCGGGCAGGTAGCATCGAAGACAGTCAAGCCGCGTGCTTCGGCATCGCGACGTACCGCCTGAGATACCCCGTGCGCACTGAAAATCAGAATGCTGCCGGCGGGAACATTGTCCAGATCTTCGATAAAGATAGCGCCCTTGTTGCGCAGGCCATCGACCACAAACTTGTTATGCACCACTTCGTGACGTACATAGATAGGCGCCCCGTGCAAATTTAGCGCGCGTTCGACGATTTCGATGGCGCGATCGACGCCGGCACAGAAGCCGCGCGGATTAGCTAACAGCAGATCCATGTTTATTCTCCATAAAGCTCTCCCATATCAATAATATCGCACCGCCGGTAATAGCGGAATCGGCCAGATTGAAGGCAGGGAAGTAATGCTCATCCCAGTGAAACAGCAGAAAATCAATCACATAGCCATAGTGGATACGGTCGATCAGGTTGCCCAGCGCACCGCCAAGAATCAGGCTTAACGCCAGTGCGAATAGCGGTTTATTGGTATTTTTTTTCAGCACCAGGGTAATTGAAACTGAAGCAATCACAGCAATAGCGGTGAACAGCCAGCGTTGCATGCCGCCAGCATCACTCAGGAAACTGAATGCAGCGCCGGCGTTGTGTAACAAGGCAATGTCAAATACGCTCAGCACGGTCAGGCTTTGCAGATAGGCTAAATGACTGGTGATGAGCAGTTTGCTGAGCTGGTCAAGCAGAATGATCAGCGCTGCGACCCCCAACCAGCGCTTAAGCATAGTGGCGTGCCTCGCCTGCACCGTACAGATTGCTCACGCAACGACCGCACAGGGTTGGATGTTGTTCATCGCTGCCCACATCTTCGCGATAATGCCAGCAGCGTTCACACTTGTCGTGAGTGCTGGGCAAGACCTTGATATGCTGTTCCTCTATACGATCAATCAGGTGAACGGTCGCGCGCGAAGTGATCAATACCAGCCGCAGATCATCGCCGAGTCCTGCCAGTACCTTGTAGTCGTCAGCTGCGACAAAGACGTCCACTTCAGCAGCCAGAGCAGATCCGATCAGCGAGGCCGCGCGTGCTTCTTCTAGTTGCTTGTTGACGCGTGCGCGCCAGAGAGTAATTGTTTGCCATGTGCTGATGGTTCCGGCGCTTAACTGTGCATCAGGCAATTCATGCCATATTCCTTCGAAGATACTGACATCATGATTACCGGACAAGACTGTCCAGGCTTCTTCTGCTGTAAAACTTAAGATAGGCGCGATCAGGCGCGTCAGTGCATGGGTGATGTGATGCAGTGCGTTCTGCGCCGAACGGCGCGCCTTCGAATTTTCCCCTGAAGTGTACAGGCGATCTTTCAAAATATCGAGGTAGAAGCTACCCAGCGTTTCAGAACAGAATCCCAGCAGTTTCTGCACGCCCAGATGGAATTCATAACGATCGTAATCGGCACGAACCTCTTCTTGCAGTTTCTGCGTCAAAGACAGCGCGTAGCGGTCGATTTCCAGCCAGTCGGCAACAGGCAGTGAATCACGTACGATATCGAAGTCGGAAATGTTCGCCAGCAAAAATTTCAGCGTATTGCGTATGCGGCGATAACTTTCGACCACGCGTTTGAGGATTTCATCCGAGATAGTCAACTCACCTGAATAATCGGTGGACGCTGTCCACAGTCGTAAAATATCCGCGCCCAGGGTATCGAATATCTTCTGTGGTGCGATCACATTACCCTTGGATTTTGACATCTTGTGGCCGTTGCCATCCACAACGAAACCATGAGTGAGCAAGGCATGGTAAGGCGCGCGACCATTCATCGCACAACCGGTCAGCAAGGAGGACTGAAACCAGCCGCGATGCTGGTCCGAGCCCTCCAGGTACAGGTCTGCCGGAGCATGTAATTCGGCGCGGCGTTGCAACACTGAGGCGTGGGTTGTGCCTGAATCAAACCATACATCCAGCGTGTGGCTAAGTTTTTTGTAGTGCTCTGCCTCCTGGCCGATCAAATCACGAGCATCAAGGCTGAACCAGGCTTCAATGCCATGCTGTTCAACAAGCGTTGCGACTTGTTCCAGCAGCTCAGAGGTGCGCGGGTGCAATTCGCCGCTTTCCTTGTGCACGAAGAACGGCATCGGTACGCCCCAGTTACGCTGGCGGGATACGCACCAGTCGGGACGGTTCTTGATCATGGCTTCCAGACGTGCACGCCCCCACGACGGGAAGAAGGTGGTTTCAGCCACAGCCTTGTTTGCCAGTTCGCGCAACGTTGCACTCTGTCCCTCAATCCCTCCCTCGTGAACGGGGGCGATTTGATTCATGCCGATGAACCATTGCGGGGTGGAACGGAAGATAATGGGGGTTTTGTGACGCCAGCAATGCGGATAACTGTGCTGCACCTTCTTTAAACACAGCAGATGACCGCTGGATTCGAGCGTCTGTAAAACGATTTCGCCAGCCTTCCAGACAAACACGCCGGCCAAGGGGACATCGCCTATGGGCGGAACTGTCGCCAGAAATTTACCATCATCACCGACCGGATTATCTGTAGGCAGGCCGTATTTTTGTCCGACAAAGTAATCGTCCAGACCATGCGCCGGGGCCGTGTGCACAAGCCCGGTACCCGCTTCCAGCGTGACATGATCGCCGCAGATGACCGGTACGCTGCGATCCTGGAACGGATGTTGTAATGGCAACATGTCGAGTGCTGCACCACTGCATCTGCCCATCACTTCTCCGCTCAACTGGTAACGTTCCAGGCAGGTAGCCGCAAGTTCGGAGGCGAGCAGCAGATAACCCTTCGCCGTTTCAATCAGGCTGTATTCGAAATCCGGATGTACGCTGACCGCCTGATTGGCAGGCAAGGTCCATGGCGTGGTGGTCCAGATCACGGTATAGGCTTTTTCGTTATTCAGACTATCCAAGGGCATGCCAAACGCTTTGGCGAGTGCCGCGTTATCTTTCACTTCGAACGCCACGTCGATTGCGCTTGATATCTTGTCTTCGTATTCCACTTCGGCTTCAGCTAACGCGGACTGACAATCCAGACACCAGTTTACCGGCTTGTAGCCCTGATACAAATAACCTTTGTCGTGGATAGTGCCGATGGCGCGAATGATGTCAGCCTCGGTTGCAAAATCCATGGTCAGATAAGGATGATCCCAGTCGCCCAGCACGCCCAGTCGGATAAAGTCCTTCTTTTGACGTTCTACCTGCTCTTTAGCGTAGCTGCGGCACAGTTCACGAAACTCGGCTGCGGGAATCGCCTTGCCGTGTTTCTTTTCTACCATCAGTTCGATAGGTAGTCCGTGGCAATCCCAGCCCGGAACATAAGGTGCATCAAAACCTGATAGCGTTTTGCCCTTGATAATAATGTCCTTAAGGATTTTGTTAACCGCATGGCCGATGTGAATATCACCGTTCGCATAAGGCGGGCCATCGTGCAGGATAAATTGTGGCTGTCCCAGTTTAGCCGCACGTATCTTCTGGTAGCGTTGGGCCTTTTGCCAGTTAGCCAGCATTTGCGGTTCGCGTTTGGCCATGTCGCCACGCATAGGGAAGGGGGTGTCGGGCAGATTCAGTGTTTTTTTATAATCATTCATGTTGTTCAAACCATTTTTTTGCATTCTCTACATCCAACGCGATTTGTCGTATTAAGCTGCTTATGCCGGAAAATTTTTGTTCATCACGGCATTTTTGCAGGAATTCAACGCGCAGCGTTTTACCGTAAATATCTTGTTTAAATTCAAAAATATGCACTTCCAGTACCGGATTGCCATCGTGTTTTAGGGTTGGACGTATCCCTAAGCTGGCAACACCCTGCAATATACCCATGCCTTCCACGTGCGCCTCGACGACGAAGATGCCGGACAAAGGCGGGCGTTTGTGTTTCAACTGGATATTGGCAGTAGGATAGCCCAGTTGTCGCCCCACACTATCGCCATGTACCACGCGACCCGTGATGCTGTAAGTGCGTCCCAGATAATCATGTACCCGACGCAATTGCCCGGCTGCCAGGCTGGCGCGGACTGCTGTGCTGGAAATTCGTACGCCGTCATGCATTACGCTCTGCACAGCAGCCACTTCGAAATCCTGCTTTCTGGCAATTTTTTCCAGCATTGCAAAGTCGCCTTTACGTCCGCTGCCAAAACGGAAATCGTCGCCTATCAGTACATATTTTGCACACAACTTTTGCTGTAAGGTATCGATGAAATCACTGGCCGTCATCCCGGCAAATCGGGCATTAAAGCGGCATATGTGGACACGGTCGATACCCATTTGGCTGAAACACACCAGTTTTTCACGCAGACTGGATAGGCGTACCGGTGCGGTTTGCGGGGTAAAAAATTCAAGCGGGTGTGGTTCAAAAATGACCACTGCTGTTGGTAAGCCACGCGCCTGTGCGGCCGCTTTTAATTGATTGAGCAAAGCCTGATGGCCGAGGTGCACACCGTCGAAATTACCGATCGTGAGTGCAACAGGGCTTGTGTCAGGGGTATAGAGTCCGCGTAGTATCTGCATAGCGCGCAATTATACCGTGAGATGAGCCATTAATCACATCGAGATTGCGCTATGTTCAGCGGTTTGCAGGTGAACAGTCACGCAATAGTCGATTTTTAAGATATTTTCTGCAGCAGGGCAGGCGCAGTGTCGCAGGTGATCTGTTGCATGTAGCAAGTGCTCTGTGTTGCAGGTGAATTCTTTCATGCAACCGGGAACCTGCCGCAGTTCTCGTGCAACTTCAATCATCAAAACAAAAAACGACCACAACAGTGAGCCGGTTGCGTCAATTCACTCATAATTTTCTAAAAATACCAGTTTTAACGGACACTATTGCTGCAATGGGAATTTTTAGCGGTGGATTGAGGCGCCAATTAGGTAAAATCAAGCTTCTTTGGGGGCGACTGATGAATAGCATTCCAAAATTAATTACAAAACATGTTGAATTGTTCACCTCAGTTGATAAAATCTAATCGGCAGCGGGTACATTTGTTAATGTACGTTGCACAAAAATACTGACTACTTTGGAAAAAAGATGAAAAAAACAAACAGTTGTAACTGGATAGTTATAGCCTTGCTCACGTTATTCGCAGTCGATACGCGTGCCGAAGGCATCTTAGGTTTTCTGGCACATGAAGCGACCCATCATGCTGAACACCATTCCCCGCACAAAAATACCAGAGCTGATAATAACGGGGGCGGCGGCGAGGTAATGGCGCAAGATGACAGCCTGTTTGGTAATGTGGAGGAACTGCAATCCAAAACTATTTGCCTCGCCCAATATTTTAAGGAGCGCCGCCCTACGTTTAATAATCAAAAATTGACTGCCAAAACAAAGCTGGGTTGCTTTGACTACTTTACCGTTATGCACTCCGGCGTTACTCGCTCACCCCTATGGTCTGCCGAACATCTAACCCGTGAAAATCTTGTTTCGGCATCACACATGAAACGGGAAAATTCATTCCACGCTGAAGCGCGCCTTCCTCCCAGTGAACGCGCTGAATTGTCTGACTTCAAAAGCTCCGGTCTGGACAGAGGGCACATGAGTCCGTCTGCGGACGAACCGAATAAACTTTCACAATATCAGTCATTTAGCCTTGCAAATATGACGGCGCAAAACGCGCAAAACAATCGTAATTTACATGAAGGGATCGAATCCGCCGTGCGCACTTTTGCGAAACAAAATGGTGAACTCTACGTCATTACCGGCCCGATGTTTATTGGTAGCAACTTGCGCATGTTGCATGGGCACGTGATGGTACCGACGTTCATTTTTAAAGCGGTACTTGATCCACTGACAGGTCATGCTGCAGCATACCTCGAAAAGAATGAGGAGGGCATGGATTACAAAGTGATCAGCATTGCCGAATTGGAACGCATCTCAGGGATCAACTTCTTCCCTTCACTTTCAAATAACGCTAAAAACATAGCCATGGTTTTGCCCGTCCCCACACCTCACCACTAAGGAGTTTATTGATGTTTAAACCTTTTCAAAATGAGTCCGATTCGATAGCTATAGGGGAAATCACTATCGAAAATCGAACTGATCGTGTTTCCATCTATGGACAAATCGATATTACCGCGGACCAGGAAGGCTATCAACACGCCGTTGCCCTGCATGCATTATTGGATAACGTACTCGCTGCACTCGACAAACTGAAAACTGCAAGCAACTTGCCAGATAAGTTGATTCCAGACAAGATAACGACAATCAAAAATCCTTTCATGTAAAGCAGCAGGGTGATGCCAAGTAACAATATCAATTAGCTGCCGTGCATCAGGTTGAGCTGCTTCGCGATGATGTCGTGACCCAGCCACAACACGGGCCCTGCCGGATTTGAGGTTTCATGGAACATCAACGGGCCGGTGCCCTCGAGCACAAGCGCACTCAGATGGCCTACCACCAGCTCTTTACGATCCTTGTGTATCTGGATGATTTCATCAGAGGTGCCTATCATAGCTTCGGACAGGGCTTCGGAATTGTCCATCGGCCAGGCTGTAAAATTGCGAAATTCAGCCATGACTGTACTGTTGTTGTAGTCTTCGATTTTTTGCAACAGATCTTCAAGTGTCACGCCATCCTGCAACAGGGGACGACAGGCCTGCCATTGTGCCTCTGCCCATCGTCCGCCATTTTCCCGGAGTAAGGCCTTAAGCAGCGGAAACAGCGAGAGTTCAACCCCTGCAAAAATATCGGAGGAATTAGTGCGAATTTCCGGACAGTTATAAACCGTGGCCACAACGCCTTGATCCCAGGCGTCAACAGCCACCTGTTCCAGTCGCATTTTGGCCTGTCCCTGAGTGTAGTTGGTGTAGGTCTGCCACTGGTATTTGCCGTCAATTAAAATTTCAGTACCGTGATAGCCGTAAGCGGTGTAGCGCACTTGTCCGCCGGTTTTTGTAAGCCTTGTGCGGATCACTGCGCTACCTTCGATCAGATACTGAAAAGTATGGGCAGTGACTTCATCGAAATTCATCAGGATCAGTTTCCCCAGATCGCTGTCCATCAAAGCGCGGGAAGACATGAAGCGCTCACCGCGCCCCTTATAAATGCGATTGGCAATTGCCAAAAACACCTTAACCTTGGGAATGCCGCCTGCCATGGTGTGAGCAAAGAAGGCATTAGCCCCGTCCGGAATCATGTCATCGAGTTCCTGCATAACCCGTGCTACAGAATTTTTAAAGCGGGCAATACCCGTTTCACGGCATTTTTCTATGTGTTGCCAGTCGAGTTTATCCTGTTGCCAGCTTTTGAGTGTCATGCCGGACAAAAGATCGGTCGGTGTGGATTCGTCATCAGGCGCATCCAAATCGAAGCCTGCCATCAGCGGGACATTAATGATGTGTCCGCCCAGGTTAACTTCAGCTTCACTCAGTTCTTCAGCGGTCAGCGCGCGCAGTGCATTGTGCTCATCGCGACGCCCGACGGTGATGCCGATGATGGTCATGCCCGCATTCTTTGCCTCGTTGATCAGACCGTTAGCGTAGCCCCTGCCGAACAGTTCACCGAACAGTATGAAAACATCGCCTTTGCGAAAAATATTGGATTGCGGAATGTCTCGCAGGGCGATGGGTGCATGCATAAAAATCTACTCCAAAAGATGAATTTATAAATGTGATGTATAGGGATTGTACTGCGTTAAGCCGTGCCGCCCACCGTCAGTCCATCGATGCGCACGGTAGGCTGGCCGACTCCGACCGGCACACTCTGTCCTTCTTTGCCGCAGGTGCCGACGCCGGGATCGAGTGCCATGTCGTTACCTATCATCGAGATGCGGGTCAACACATCCGGGCCGTTACCGATCAGCGTTGCGCCTTTTACCGGATGAGTGATCTTGCCGTCTTCAATCATATAGGCTTCTGCGGTGGAGAACACGAATTTCCCGCTGGTGATATCTACCTGGCCGCCGGCGAAGTTTACCGCGTACAAACCATGCTTTACCGAGGCGATGATTTCCGCAGGATCCTTGTCGCCGCCCAGCATATAAGTATTGGTCATGCGCGGAATGGGGATGTGCGCGTAAGATTCACGCCTGGCATTACCTGTTACCGGCACGCCCATCAGGCGCGCATTGAGGGTATCCTGCAAATAGCCCTTGAGTATGCCGTTTTCAATCAGCGTAGTGCACTGGGTCGGGTTGCCCTCATCGTCCATCTGCATTGAACCGCGCCGGTCAGCCAAGGTGCCGTCATCCACCACGGTCACGCCGGCAGATGCGACCCGTTCGCCTACCCGTCCTGAAAATGCCGAACTGCCTTTGCGGTTGAAGTCGCCCTCCAAGCCGTGACCAATCGCTTCGTGCAGTAAAATGCCAGGCCAGCCGTTGCCCAGCACCACCGTCATGTTGCCGGCGGGGGCAGGGGTCGCATCCAGATTGACCGTCGCCTGATGAACCGCCTGAGCGGCATAACGTCGTAGCATTGCATCATCGAAATAGCCGTAATCGAAACGACCGCCGCCACCTGCCGAACCTTGCTCACGGCGACCGCCACTTTCGATAATCACCGTGACCGATAAACGCACCAGCGGACGGATATCGGCATTCATCAGGCCGTCACTGCGCGCGACCATTACCACCTCGTATTCACCGGCTAAGCCGGCCATTACCTGCACCACACGCGGATCGAGTGCCCGGGCATACCCTTCGATGCGTTCGAGCATCGCGACCTTATCCGCATCCTTTAAGCTGGCGATAGGATCATTCGGCAGATAAATATCGCGCCGTGAACCTCTGTGTATCATCGGTATGCTTTGCGTGCCGCCGGCTGCAGCGATCGCGCGCGTGGCATTGGCAGCACTTTGCAGCGCGTTCAGGCTGATGTCGTCGGAATAGGCGAACGCGGTTTTCTCTCCGCTTACCGCACGTACACCAACGCCCTGATCAATGCTGAAGCTGCCGGATTTGACAATACCTTCCTCCAGAGACCAGCTCTCAGCGCGACTGTACTGAAAATACAGATCTGCATAATCCAGACGGTGCGCCAGCATACTGTTAAACACCTGTTCGATCTGGCGTGTTTCGATCATGGAGGGCGCGAGCAAAATTTGCTGTGCGGTGGTAAACAGAGAATCAGGTAAGGTCATGTTTTTTAAAATAGTGAGTGGTGAGTGGTGAGTCGTAAGTGGTAATACTGGTTCTGCTACTCTCCACTTACTACGCTCCGTTTTTAGCAGCTATGCAGTGTCCGGTGTTGCAGCGCCGGCAGACCGGAGCGCAGGCTTGCCTGATAGGTGGGGTTGACTTCGGCAATCACTACACCTGAGCCGCGTGGCAGTCGGTCCAGTATACGCCCCCACGGGCCGATAATCATACTGTTGCCGTGTGTTTCCCGTCCGTTAACGTGATATCCGCCTTGTGCCGCGGCGATAACATAAGCCAGATTTTCAATCGCTCTTGCGCGAACCAGCGTCTCCCAGTGCATTTTTCCGGTGGTTTCGGTAAACGCGGCTGGCAAGACGATGATGTCGACATTCTGCATGGCGCGAAATAATTCCGGGAAGCGCAAGTCGTAACAGATTGCCAGGCCAATGCGGCCAAACGGACTATCCACCACTACAACCTGAGTGCCCGGCTCTATGCTGCGTGCCTCATCGTAACTTTCATTACCCATGGAGAGGTTGAACAGATGGATCTTGTCGTAACGCGCTACCTGGTTGCCCTGATCGTCAAATACCAGACAACTGCTGAGCACCTTGTCAGGTACGCTGGCTGCCAGCGGGATTGAGCCGCCAACCAGCCAGACTTTATGCAGAAGCGCAGTCTCGCGCAAAAAATTTTGTATCTGACCGGAACCCGGTTGTTCGCATACTGCAAATTGGTCTTTTCCGGTCATACCCATGACGGCGAAAAATTCCGGCAATACAATCAGACGCGCGCCTTGCTCGGCAGCACGTGCGATCAGGCGGCGAGCTTCGCTTAAGTTTCCTGCGACATTCGGTCCGGAAGCCATTTGAATTGCGGCTACCTTAAAGGTATCGAGCTGAGATGTTTTGCTGGTTTGGAATGACATGATTCTCCCTGTTATTTTGGCGATACGCCCGCTTATTCGGCAGGCAGCAGACCCGCTCTGAGCTGTTTTCGACCTAATTTGACGACATTTGGATTGCTCCAGTCACCCGTGATATTGTATTCATACGCCATCAATTTATCGAGAGGATTTCCGAGTACCTTATTGACAATCAATGTCCCTATTCCCACCACAGGTCCTCCTGCAAACGCGCTCAACATGGATATGCTGGAACCTAGCGTTGGCAATACGACAACACGAAGATTTTGCGTTTCATTGTTTAAATTGATCTGGCCTTTCATTGTTACCTTGGCTGAAGAGCCCTCTATATGCAAGTCATCCGTCTGCATCACACCATGCCTGACTTGCGCATTGCCATTGATATTGTCAAACTCAAAGCCGGCACTGAATACATCGGCGAAGTCGAGCGTGATACGTTTAGGTAGTGCTTGCAGGCTCAGAATACCGAGCAGTTTCCCAAAGCCCGGATCCATTTTGAGAAACTGACCACGACCGGTATCAAGCTTAAGTGTACCATCGAGCGAGGCATAGTTAAAATTATCCGGTTGACCGTCCCAACTCAACCGGGCTAGCAATTGTCCACTGCCGTTTTTAACCGTGTTGGGATAGCCCGAGCGGGTCAGAATTTTTCCGGCATTGGAAATATCCAGCAATAGATTGACTTCGGTCTGCATCGGCGCACTGCGCCACAGGCCGTCTCCGCTCAGGATGCCATCCGGATTGGCCACATTCAGGCGTTTTAATCGCCAGTCTTGCCCTTCCGGAAAGCCCACCACTTCAACATGGCCAATACTCTTGTTTTTATACTGTAAATTTTCAATATTGAAATCCACTGCAGGCAGGGTTTGCGGATGCGCTGCCGCAGGGGGCTTCACGGGAAAACCTGCTTTATCTTCAGTCGTGGTCAAAAAAAGATTATGTAAACGGGCGGAAATTTTGCTGCTGCCGTTATAACCATGCGGTTGCCATACGACTTCGCCATTTAACGGTTTGCCTGACAATTGTAGCGCAAATCCGTCACTGCGCTTTGCGAGGTTGAGTTGCAGATCATTCATATTTATACCATAGCCGGTCAATTGATCAATGTGCAGATTGGCACCTGAGACCGGTATCGACGGCCCTGAACCTGTGCCCAAACCATTCCAGCCTTGCAGCGATAAAACAGGCAGATTTCCTGTCAGCCATATTCCTGCCGAAGGATCTTCTTTGCCGGAAGCACTGCGCTGAGTGCCGAAATTGATTGTCCCGCGTCCGATACTGGTTACACCGTTTAGCTCTGTACTGATCAGATGCGCTTTGAGCAAATTGCCCAGTTGCGCAGTAATTACATCCTGATTTTTCGCAACATTTTTCTTTTCAATGTGTAATGGCCAACTTTCATTGGCCTGTTTATTGAATGGAGCCGGCAGTGAAGAGTTGATGCCCTGCAAGTTTGAGTTGATCGTCAGCTGGGCAATTTTTTTCACAACACTAATGTTTGCATCCCATGCCGTCTCGCCTTGCAGATAATTGAGCAGCGGCGTGGATTCGGTCTTGCGTAAGACCTCCATGTTGGAGCGTCCTTTTAAGTTGACACGCAGTTCGCCACCGGGCAAAGTTAAAATATTCAGGCTTGTCGGTCCACCCAGTATGTTGGCCGTGACAGTATTGGTTTTCATGCCGCTTTCAGTGAAACTCAGTGTGCCTTGCGTATTGCGCAGCCAGGGGATACTCGCCCCCAGATCCACATCGCTACCCTGTACGCGAAACAGGCCGGACACTTTCGCAGGTCGGCTCATCAGCAAAGGAATTTGTGCAGCTAAATCCAGATGACCGTTGCCGCTGGCCTTGATGCCGTCGGTAAAGCCGTCGATATAACCCCTCACCGGACTTTGCTGGATGAATTCTAAAAAGGTGTTGTTCGGCCCGTCAGCTACGCCATTGATTTGCAATGGCGTGTCGAATTTTGCCATGTCAGGCTGGAGGATGGACAGGTGGCTGATGTTCGCCGCCAGTATCGTCGCAGCGGATGCCTGTACGGACATTCTGTTGTTACGAATTGAAAATTCACCGGATAAATGTTCTATCTCCGGCCAGTCCGGTGCATATTTGAGCGTGGCATCTTTTGCATGCGCATTGAGTGAGAAAAGGGTTTTCTTTGTGCCATCCAGTGGAAAGTCGTCCAGATTTCCTTTGATCAGCAGGTTGAAATCTTCAGTGTGTCCGGACAATATTGCCCCGTTAAGCCAGTCGCTGTCTTTTTTGTTTAGCGCGAACAGCGGCGTGTACTTGGCAGCGTATTTGATTTCGCCGCGAGTCAGGTTGACGGTTAGATCTGTACTGCCTTTTGTCCCTGCTTTGGTATTAAAACTGCCAGCGACAGTACCTGCCAGATCAGCATTGGCAACCGCCAGACTGACAATGCGGATGCCAAGTTCGCCTTTGTCGCGTTGCCAGTGGACTTGCCCTGTCAGTGTGTCAATTGACAATGCTTCGCGCAGGATGTCGGGCGCATCCAGTGTCAGATTACGAGTATTGATGTTCAGGTCTCCACTGCGTTCGCTGCCATCCACGCTGAGAGACAAACCGGAAAAACCGGGCATTCTGTCTGTTTTTTGCATGGCAAGATTATCGAACTGGCCCTTGATCTGGTAAACAAGGGGCGTTGTGCCTTGCCAGTTAAGATCGAGTTTGCTGACATGACCACGTGGGGCGTAGGCAGTCAGTTGACTGCGCAGCCCCGCTTCCAGTGGCAAAAAGTCAGACAGACTAACCAGCGTTTCCAGTTGCAACTGATTAGCACGCAATTCTCCCCCCGGTTGATTCGCTTTTCTGGTGGCGCGGAAATAAAAATCAGTGGGTTGCAATGATAATCCGTTAGTTAATCTCATGCTCAAATGTTGGGTGGCGAAATCCCAGCCATCAGCTAGCATTTTCCAGGTGACCCGACCGCGCAAATAATGCACTTCCATTTCCGGTAGCTTGTCGCCCAGTCGACTGCTGACATCGTGTAATTGCAAATCTGCCGTTATTTGCGATAAGCGTCCCCCCTTGATGCTCAGCCAGCTACGCAGTCCACCATGTCCGCGACTTAATTCCGCGGGCAGATTTAACCAGGCTCGCCAGGCTTGCAGGTCAATGTAATCCAAGCGGGTGAAAAGTTGTCCATCCCATTTACTTAGCTGATTGAAATGACGACCATGGAAGTCGCCACGCAGATCCAGCGCTGTAGACAGTTTGCCAGGCGGCACGGCACGCAGTGCGAATTGATGATGACTGAACAGGTTTTCTATGCGCAGATTGACCTGGCTGAGTTGCAATGCCGGTGCACCGCGCAGTTGATCCTGCCAGACGATGACCGCATCGCGCACAACGATGCGGGGCTGGTGTAACAGCCAGTCGGAAAAATTACTGTTAGTGCCTTCCGTTGCGACGGCGATACTGCCGATATAAATTTTCCCCGTTACATCCCGGCGTACCAGCAGTTGAGGCCGGTCGATTTCCAGACTGGCAAGGCGCAATTCAGCGGCGAGTAATGATAACCAGGAAACACTGGCATCGATGTTCGGTAACGCCAGGGCAACTTGCCCCTGACTATCAATGATGCGTATGTCGGTCAAGCTCAGATGAGGATGCAGACCATACCAGTCGCCTTTAATCTTGCTGATAGTGACCGGATTGCCCATTGCGCCGGAAAGGGAGGTGGTGATTTTGTCGTGGAATTGTTCAATATCCGGCAGCAGCCAATAGCGCAGTACCATGACGATAATCGCGCACAGTATCGCGATGCCAGCTGTTGTGATCAGCGTCATACGTGTCAGCCAGTTTAAACTGTGCCAGAGCAGGCGAACGGGGCGTGAATTGAGCATGAGTCGTAATGAGTGAGTTAATAGTAGCAAGTAGCAAGTAGCAGAATGGCCATTTACCATTTGCCACTAGCTACTCACGACTGGTAAAGTGCATTCTAACTTATCAGCACGGTAATACAGCCATGAATACTGAAAACTTGTTGCAAACGGGCTTTCCCGGCATGTTGCAAAAAACCATGTACTGTAGTCGTTATGCCAGACGAGTGCTGGAAGCCGAGCCGTTATTGCTCGCCTGGCTGCTGCAAAATTTCATGCTCCCGTGTAATCGCGCTGATATTGAACAGTTATTAGTGCAATCCGGATTTAATTTGCAAGATGAGGCTGAGCTGGCACGCGCAGTGCGCCTGGTGCGTAAACAGGTGATGATCAAGCTGATGCTGCGTGATTTGAATGGCTTGTGTGATGTGAATGAAGTGATGCAGGCAATGACTCAGCTTGCACAAATTGTGGTATGCGCAGCACAGGCCTGCCTGATGACTGTTTTACAGGGGCAATTTGGCAGTCCCGTTGGTGAGGCGAGCAACACTGTGCAGGAACTGCTGGTCGTCGGCATGGGTAAGCTGGGCGGCGAGGAGTTGAATGTCTCCTCTGATATTGATCTGATTTTCTTGTATGCGGAAGACGGACAGACCAATGGTGTGCGTACCCTCAGTAATCATGAATTTTTCACCCGGCTGGGGCGGCGCCTGATTTATATCATCAATGAAGCGACCCGTGACGGTTATGTCTTTCGCGTGGACATGCGCTTGCGCCCTTACGGTGACAGCGGCCCGCTGGTGATGAGTTTTGTCGCACTGGAAGAGTATCTTATCTCTCAGGGGAGGGAATGGGAGCGCTATGCCTGGATCAAGGCGCGCGTGGTCGCACCTGAACTGAGCCGCCATGAGGCGGAATTGAAAGCGCTTTATCAGCCCTTTATTTACAGAAAATATCTCGATTTCGGTGCGATTGATTCAATGCGCAAGCTGCATGCGCAAATCCGTCAGGAAGTACAGCGCCGCGACCGGCTGGATAACATCAAGCTGGGCTCAGGCGGCATTCGTGAAATTGAATTCATGGCGCAAGTCTTCCAGTTGATCCGTGGTGGACAGGATGCAAAATTACGCATACTGCCGACGCGTGCTGTGCTCAAACAATTGGCTGACAACGGCCAGATGGCGGTCTCCGTGGTAGAGGGGCTGGACGCCGCATATATTTTTTTGCGCAATCTGGAACATCGTTTGCAATATCTGGATGATCAGCAAACTCAAACCTTGCCGGAAAAGGACGAGGATAAACAGATTATCGCGCAAGCTATGGGCTATGCGGATTACGCCTTGATGTTACAACAACTGGATCGCCATCGTGTGCTGGTCGCCGAACAGTTTAATCAGATTTTCGGCGAGTTGGAACAGCCGATCAGCACGCTTTGGAGTGAGCATATCGAAGAGGACGAATTAACTTTGCAACTCGAAAGGCTGGGTTATCAGGCGGCTAAAGAGAGTGCATTAAGGCTGTTGCAATTGCGCGCCGGTTTGCGTTACCGGCATTTACCCGATCTCAGCCGGCAACGCGTAGACCAGTTAATCCCGAAATTTATCACGATGGGCGCTCAATACAGCGATCCTGATGCCACCTTGTCACGCATGTTAACCCTGCTGGACGCGATCAGCCGCCGTGCTGCCTATCTGGCTTTTCTGACGGAATATCCGCAGGCGCTGGATCGCCTGATGCGGCTGCTGTCAGCCAGTAGCTGGGCGACAGGTTATCTGGCACAACATCCCGCGCTGCTGGATGAATTGCTCGATGTGAGCACATTCTACCGTGCACCGGTCTGGTCGCAAATTGACCTGGACTTGCAGGGGAGGTTAGCCGATTGCGCCGGTGATAAGGAGCGGCAACTGGAAGTATTGCATCATGTCCAGCAGGAACAGATCTTTTATTTGCTGGCGATGGACTTGCAAGGTTTGCTGCCGCTGGAAAAACTCAGCGATCATTTGAGCGACCTGGCAGATTTGATTTTGCGCCAGGTTCTTGCGCTGTGCTGGTCAAGCGCACGCAAACGACACACCGAACATGCACGCTTTGCCATCATTGCTTACGGGAAGTTAGGCGGCAAGGAGATGGGTTATGCCTCCGATCTGGATATGATTTTCCTGTTTGATGACGATCATCCGGATGCGCAGGAAAATTATGCCCGGCTGGGTAAGAGCATCAATGCCATGCTGGGCAGTTATACCGCTTCAGGCCGGCTGTATGAGACAGATTTACGTTTGCGTCCGAACGGGGCAAGCGGCTTGCTGGTGAGTTCCATTGAAGCCTTTACCGGCTATCAATTAGCTCAAGCCTGGGTCTGGGAGCATCAGGCGCTGACGCGGGCGCGGTTTTGTGCGGGGGATGTGGAAATAGGCTGCTCTTTTGAAGGTATACGTCAGCAAGTATTAAGTTTGCCGCGCGACAGCGAAAACTTGCGTACAGAGATTATCAATATGCGGCAAAAGATGCACGAGGGGCATGCCAATCACAGCAACTTGTTCGATATCAAGCATGACAGGGGCGGGATGGTGGACATTGAGTTCATGGTGCAATATCTGGTGCTGAACTATGCGCATCAATATCCGCAGCTCACAGCCAATGTCGGCAACCTGGCCTTGCTAAAACTGGCAGCACAATTAGGTCTGATTGATGTTGAACTGGCCTGTCAGGTGCGCGACCTTTATCGAGCACTGCGTCAGACCCAGCATCGTATGCGGCTTAATGACGCCTCTCCTTGCCGTATCGCTATCGGTGGAATAGATACCCATGCGGCGCTGGCACTGTGGGCAACCCTGTTTGATGTCTGAAACAGGGCTAACCACGCTCAAGGCATGCTTGAGGGCCTTGAGCGGCAGTCATTCATCGCCTGCTTACAGACTTACTGCACGCATCCTGTCAATTTTCTCGACAACAGACTGATAGAGATCATGGTCTGAATCGGGGTTGTTGCGATCCGGATGGTGGGCACTACGGATCTTTTTCAGTTTAGTCATACAGTCTGGCAGGTCATGTACCCTGGTCACCCGGTCACCGTTTTTGACCATCACAAGCTGTAACTCAGCCTCTGCGCTTTCGCGTGTGTCATATAACTTCTTGCTGCCAACACGCCAGCCATCCTGGTTTTTGCGCGGGGATAACTTTTCACGACCATCAAACCAGAACCATTTGCCGGTATCCGTATCCTGTTCAAATTGAATGGTGGTGATGGCGTAGGTGTAAACGGGCGGCTCGATGTCCTTGGCGAATAGCTTGATGATTTTGCCGACAGTTCCCACCGTTACAAGGTAGTATGCGCCTGCTTCATGCGGGCAAAATACGTTGCCGGACGTTGATTCAGGTTTGCTCTCGCCACTTAATAAATTCATTTGATTCATGCGACTGAGTGCTTTGCGTTGTGCGTTGGTCATTGGTCATGCTCCTTATAATAGTTGAAACCCACTGGGTTCGCCCCTCCTTGAAGGGAGCACCCGCTGGACTCCTGGATTGCCAAAAGGCTTCGACGCGATCATATTTTGCGTCCGAATCATTCCTGAATTTCAGCATCGCCGTCGGTCAGAGATGAGCTGTTCGAAAAAAAAGGCCACCCCAATAGATGGCCTGACTACCCGTCTTGACTGGCTTCCCGGGCAGGCTTCTGATCTACGATCAGCGAATTAACGCTCGTATTTCCAGGCCGGTAGCGGAGTAGCAATCAATTAAATAAATTAAATCAGTCACATAATTATACCGTACCTGCTATAAATATGCTGCATATTGCTGGCAATTTCTCCTTCATCACCGCGGATATTCAGGCCAATATTTCAGGGTCTTAAATAGCGCTTCCGAGAACGGATTGCCGTTGCTGGCCGCCGGACGACTGAACGACAGCGAGACGCCCGGCGCTTGCAAAGTCGCCAGCATGGTAGCCCCTTTCATTGGATGGCCATTGTCTGAATGCAGCACCACT
>Ga0316224_1000495_pt1 | contig 54851 bp, 53 predicted proteins | sample TBH18013metaG_FD_206254 | JGI IMG/M metagenome (GOLD analysis project Ga0316224, IMG submission 206254) | Freshwater microbial communities from Trout Bog Lake, Wisconsin, USA - TBH18013 | ecosystem: Environmental > Aquatic > Freshwater > Lake > Hypolimnion/Profundal zone | place: USA: Wisconsin... | reverse complement strand
AGGCTGTATACCTTCGCCAACGCTTGCTCTTTAAAGGCTTCAGAATACCTTGTATAGGTTTTCATTTCTTATCTCAAATTTAATTTCTTTAAAAAATTTGAGACGACAACTATTCTGACACAGGGGGAAACGTTGGCAGGAACAATTACCTAAAGCCGATGCAAAAGGGCTGCGTTTTTTACCTATGATTTTTGAAAAGGATCAATGGGTTTGTAAATTGGAAGACCTAACTTTTATTTACTGTAAAAAAGTTGGGCTGGCGATAACGAAAGGGTAAAAACAATCGTGTTTTAGCTAATCATTACAAATCCCCACTAGCGTGGGGAACTTTTAAAAGTCCAATGCTAAAAACTAAATAAGCACGGTTCATCCCCACGAGCAAGGGGAATGACTTTGCATTGTATAGGAAAATAATACAGACTCCTAAATTTTCGTAATTTCTTTTAAAACCTAAATAAACACTTAAAGTTATAAAATTTTTTGATTTAGTTGTATCATTTGCCAATATTAATTTTTTAAGAGCGCAAAATGATTGGATTTGTCGAAAAATTGATAGGTGCAGTAAATCAGATTACGCCAAACGGGCTTGTAGCATTGGCCTTACTCATTGTACTTGTTGCGCTTGTTCGATTCTAACATTAGGTGCATAACCAAGGATTTTGTTAATGCGTTTAATTTTAGGCTGGAGAAAAAAATGAATTTACTCATTGATAATTGGATACCTGTATCTTTAAACGGCGAATCAGATCGGATTTCTTTAAAAAAGCTGTTATGTGATGAGCAAGAACAAGACTGGCATCTCGCGGTTTTACGTGACGATATGGATCTTGCAGCTTTGCAATTAGTGGTTAGCTTAGTACAAGTGGTGTTAATGCCGGAAGATGCCAAAACATTGAAAAAACGTTGGTCTGAACCTCTACGGGAGAGTGATTTTGATCTGGCTATACACCCGTTCATTGATTGGTTTGATTTGTTACATACTGAAACACCATTCATGCAAACAGGCGATGTTACTCCCGAGAAAAACTATAAAAACTGGGCTTCATTACAAAAATTGTTTGTAGGCTTACCTGAAAAAACAAGCACCAGCGCGTCATCAAATGGATTTTTTAATACTCCCGATGAAATTCAGGCTATTCATTTAGGAGATGCTGCAATTGCATTATTTCAACAAGCAACCAATGGCTTTAGTTTGGGCGGCGCAGCATTTTCGGTAGGTCTAAAAGGCTCTATGCCGCTAACTACCTTGGTTTTAAGTACAAATTTAAGAAAAACCATCTGGACAAATGTATTAAGTAAAGCATTTTTAAGAGAAAAAGCACCTGAACTATTAAACGCAGAGATAAATCAGCCAACTTGGGTAGTTGCACCACATTCAATCAAACAAGAAAATGCTCTTCATATTGGCTTGCTACGCGGCTTATTTTGGCAACCAGCCAAGATAAAACTGGAAGTTAAAAATGATTTAGCCACTGGCTTTTTCAAAAATACAGAACTGTGTAATGTTTCTGGTTTTTGGCAACATCCGCATACACCCATTAACATGCTGCGACTACACACGGGTAATGCTAAAGAAAAACCCTTTCTGTCAGCGCGGAATGATTTGCCATTATGGGGGCAAATGTTGGATTTTTTTTATACTCACCAGCAAATAAAACTCGTCGAGGCGCAACAAGAAGGCACAAGCTGTGCATTGGTGGTGCAACAATATCAGGGTAACAGTACTTGGCGCGGTCGTGACATCAAATTAGCCATAGGTGGTTATGTAAAAGGTGGCAGCGCTGAAAGCTTAGCTGGCCGCAAACATGAAATCTATAGTCTTTCAAATAATTGGGAAAATAAAAGCAGCGAAATGCTACTTTTAATCGACATAGGACTTGATGTTTATAAAAAGTTAAATACTGCAATAGATGAATTTGCTGATAAAGGCGTACTTAAATCTAAAGAATCTGGTTTTAAAAAAGCGGTCAAAGGTAAAGCCAAACAAGCTTATTTTGATAATTCAGAAAGTGTAATGCATAGCATTTTAAGAAAATTGGCCTGGAATGACATTGCGTCATATCAAAATCAATTTGCTGATTTAGCTAGAAGCATTTTTGATCAAGTCATAAATCCTTATGAACACGAACCCAAAATGCTACAGGCCATTATTGTAAGCCGCGCCATGTTAAACAATATGCTGAACAAAATGGGGCAATAAATGACTGAATTAAAAAATGACTATTTAAAACTAGTTGAACGTTATGAACAATTAGATAGCGGACAGAAAGCTATGTTACGCAGAGCAACCAGTCCTGCTGACATACCTGGTTTTGCGGCATTCTATCAACTAATTAGTGCAACCAAATTTCAATCTAAGCAAAATGAAAAACAAGCCGCCCAATTGATTTATTTTTTACCTTGGATAAAACATCGAGCTAACGGAAAAGCGTTAGGCAAAACTTTACATGAGCATGGCATTAGCGAGAAACGCCTTTTTTTAGTGATACGCCGGGATTTCCCGGATGATTTAATTCAATTACGACGTGTCGTACAACAAGTAAAGCCCTTTGCCTACGCAGACTGGAGAGATCTGGGCAATCTACTTTTTTATTGGGGAACGATGAATAAGCATCAATTAATGCGAGACTTTTACTTATCGTCTTCACCAAAAACACCAGAAACAGCAGAGGCTTGATCATGCCTATCATTAGCCGCTTCTTAGGCATCATTATTACTATGTATTGGTCGGATCATGCACCACCACATTTCCATGCAAAATACGGGGACTACAAAATTATCATCACGATTGATGGTGGAATTGTTGAAGGAAAATTTCCAAAACGGGCGCTAAAACTTGTTCTGGAGTAGCTGGATTTACATCAGCCAAAATTATTGGATAACTGGTATCGTTGTCAACAACGCGAACCTTTGAAAGACATAGCACCTTTGGAGTAACCCAAATGATATTGCATATTATCGAAGCCAAGCATTTACAAGACTACCAAGTTTGGCTCAAATTTAACGATGGCGAAGAAGGCACCGTTGATTTAAGGCAGGAGTTATGGGGAACCATGTTTGAACCGCTTAAAGACTTAACCGTGTTTAGCCAAGTCAAATTGGATACAGAACTTGATACGATAGTCTGGCCTAATGGTGCAGACTTGGCGCCTGAATTTTTGCATGATTTATTACAACAATCATAAGAGACTCAATATGTCTGATAAAAACTTTATTAATTACCATATCCTGATTTCTCACAATTCATCTTGCTTAAATCGTGATGATATGGGCATGCAAAAAACCGCAGTTTTTGGCGGTACGCGACGGGTACGAATTTCTAGCCAGAGCTTGAAACGTGAAATGAGAAAACCACGCATGGAAGAACATGCCAACAGCTATTGGAAGCAACATTTTGGCGAACCCTCTATTCGTACCCGCGATTTAGCCAAATTAAACGAAAAATTTATTAAAGAACTAGGTGATGAGTTTGATAGTGTTTTCATTACTGAAGCCATTGATAGATTTGTTAAAACCAGCAAATCGGCGACAAGCGAAATTGAGGAATACAGTTCAGCAGATGAAAATGACGAATCAGCAGAAAAAGTCGAAGCAAAAAATCCCAATAAGAAAATTGCGGTTGCTCCTTGGGCGGTCAATGAAATTCGTGAAATCTGTCGTGTTATTAAAGCAATCAAAGACGAAGGTTTGACCGAAGATGAATTAAAAAAAATTGATGATGCTTTCAGCAAGCAAAAAAAGAAGAAAAAAAGCAAAGAAAATTTGATTGAAGACGACATTAGCAAAAAAATTGAAAAGCGGCTAAAGGAAAAGACAGGTGTAGTCAATACCGCACTTGCTTCTGCAGTGGACATCGCATTATTTGGGCGTATGGCAACCAGTGGACTTATGACTAGTGTTGATGGTGCAATAGCAGTGGCACATGCAATCACTACACATACAGTTGATGGTGATATTGACTGGTTTACGGCAGTTGACGATTTGATTCAAGACTCTGGCGAAACAGGTTCTGGGCATTTAGATACGCAGGAATTTAGTGCAGGTGTGTTTTACCGTTATGCCAGCCTTAACCTATCGCTTTTGCAAAAAAATCTGAGTACTGATAGGACAACAGCACTGACTATAGCACGACATTTTTTACACCTGCTGGCGACCACCATTCCATCAGCCAAACAAAACAGCTTTGCTGCGTTTAACCCGACTGATTTTGCCTATGTATCACTAAGTGATATGCCCATTTCATTAGCAAATGCTTTTGAAGAACCCGTTAGCCGAGGAAAGAACGGCGGTTTTCGAAAACCGTCTATTAATGCTTTTTGCGACTATAAACAAAGAATTTATGATGGGTATTCTTTACAAGATACGGCTGGTTTCTTCAGCATTGAAGACTGCACTTTACCAGATAAGCGCATGAAAACATTAGCAGAACTAGAGCAATGGTTACAAAATGACGGCAAGGCCTAAAGCCATGCAAGAGTATCTTATTATCAAACTGCAAGGTGCAATGCAAGCTTGGGGCGGACATACTTATGAAGATTACCGGCCCAGCTTAATTTTTCCAACTCGTAGTGCAATAGTTGGTTTGCTGGGAGCCTGTCTTGGTATTGAGCGAGAGGACATTCGCACACTAAAAGCACTAAATGCCAGCTTTCAGCAAAATTTAGCAGTTAGGGCCGATAAACATAAGATAGCAAAACGGCAACACACTCAAACTGTCACTTGGCAAAATACAGAAGACCAACCTGTTTCTATGCAAAAAATCACCGATTTTCATATAGTGATGCAGGCTAGGAAAGTGGACGGCAAACCCAGGCCAGAAGCGATTGTTTCACGGCGAGAGTATCTTTGTGATGCCGAATTTACTCTGGCTTTGGCATTTATAGCAGAATCAGCTTATAGCCTGGAACGGGTTAAACAAGCTATCCAGAAACCAGTTTATACCCCATTTTTAGGTCGTCGTTCTTGCCCAATACAGAGACCTTTATATGAAGCTGTCGTCAACGCAGAAAATGCCCAAGCCGCATTAAATAAAATTGCTCCTTATCACGGTACTCTCTACAGTGAAATTGAACTGACTGGCAGTACAGCTATGATGGTGCGTGATCAACCATTATTTGCGACTAAAATACGGCAATTTAACAATAGGAAAATTTATATTCTGGGTTCGGAGGGCGAACATGTATCTGAGTAAGCTGTTTATTGATTTTAAACGACCGAAAAATATCTATCAGATACATCAAGACTTATGGTCACTATTTCCAAATCAAGACGATAAAGCTAGAAGTTTTTTATTTCGCGTCGAGCAACTACAGGCGGGGAGTGGCGCTTCAATTTTAATGCAATCTGAAATAGAACCAGTTGCTGGAAATGAACACGTCACTCTGTTGGCTACCCGTAAGTATCCTTTAACCGTGCTTAAAAATCAGCGCTTGCGATTTTTGCTGGTAGCCAATCCGGTTAAAACGGTTAAAGATCAAAAAGAACGAAAAAATCAAAAAGGTGTTATTAAATCTAATCGTGTGCCTTTGATAACAGAGAATGATCAGCAAAATTGGATAGAACGTAAACTGCAATCGTGGGCACAGCTTGATAGCGTAATGATTCATCCATGCCCTCCTTTATACTTTTATAAAAAAGATGAACAAAAACCAAAAGGCTATGCCGGCAAGATTGTACCTGTTACGTTTGAAGGTGTTTTAATTGTACGAGAACCAGATACCATTATTGAGCAAGTTAAACAAGGTATCGGCCCCGCCAAAGCTTTCGGGTGTGGTCTGCTCTCTTTAGCAAGAATTTAACTGCAATTCGTAGGAATAGATTTCCCAGACAGTTTTATCGGCAAAGGATTGAAAAATAAATTAGTCAAAATACCGTAAAACTTTTTTCATCGTTTTTTTATAGCTGGAAAATATGCTGCCACCTCTAAAACCTATCGCCATGAAAGAACGCGTCTCTCTGGTGTTTATCCAAAAAGGCCAGATTGATGTTAAAGACGGCGCTTTTGTGGTAATTGACGAAACCGGCATTCGCACCCATATTCCAGTCGGCAGCATCGCCTGCATCATGCTAGAGCCGGGAACCCGAGTTTCTCATCATGCCGCTGCACTAGCAGCCAGAGCCGGTACTTTGCTGGTATGGGTCGGCGAAGCGGGTGTTCGCTTGTATGCGGCTGGACAGCCGGGCGGAGCGCGTTCGGATCGTTTGCTGTATCAAGCCAAATTGGCGCTGGACGATGCCGCACGATTAAAAGTGGTGCGTAAGATGTACGAAATTCGCTTTGGCGAAAAACCGCCAGAACGCCGTAGCGTGGAACAATTACGCGGCATTGAGGGCGCCAGGGTTAGAAAGCTGTATCAATTGCTGGCTAAACAGGCAGGCGTGGAATGGAAAGGCCGTAATTACGACCATACCGAGTGGGATAATAGCGACGCGCCTAACCGTTGCATCAGTTCCGCCACTTCCTGCCTGTACGGAATTTGCGAGGCGGCGGTGTTGGCGGCTGGTTACGCGCCCGCTATCGGTTTTATTCATACCGGCAAGCCGTTGTCGTTTGTTTACGATATTGCTGATTTATTTAAATTCGACGACATCATTCCTCATGCTTTTAAAGTGGCCGCCAAAAACTACCCAAATCCAGAACGGGAAACGCGCTTGATGTGTAGAGATATTTTTCGGCAAACTAAAATCCTTAAAAAAATCATTCCCACTATCGAAGAAGTATTGTCTGCAGGCGAGCTGGAAGTACCGCAGCCGTTTGAAGAAGCCGTTGCCCCGGCCATCCCTAATCCAGAGAGTATCGGCGATGCTGGTCATCGTAGTTGAGAACGTACCGCCCAGATTACGCGGGCGGTTAGCGGTGTGGCTAATTGAAATTCGCGCTGGTGTGTATGTCGGCGATTTATCGGTAAAAGTACGCGACATGATTTGGTCACAAATTGAAGATGGCATTGAGGAAGGTAATGCGGTGATGGCTTGGTCGACTAATACTGAATCCGGTTTTGATTTTAAGACCCTGGGAAAAAATCGGCGTCTGCCGGTGGAGTTGGATGGCCTAAAACTGGTGTCGTTTTATCCGGTGGAAGATGATGAAAATCAAGCTCTTTAACAATGTGGAAATTACCGAAAAAATCGGTAGATTTTTTATAGCTATATTTCTAATTGTCTAACAATGAGTTAGGATTAGTGTGTTCCCCACGCCAGTGGGGATGAACCGCTATTCGCAACGTAACCCGCCGGGCAGCAGACGTGTTCCCCACGCCAGTGGGGATGAACCGCTAATCACTAGAGTCACCTATGAACCTCTTGAGTGTTCCCCACGCCAGTGGGGATGAACCGTTTGACGGTAAATTCTGGAATGGGGTCAGCATGTGTTCCCCACGCCAGTGGGGATGAACCGCAAACGCAAACATCACCACCTCGCCGCCGCCAGTGTTCCCCACGCCAGTGGGGATGAACCGGATTAAAACTGTGGCTAGCCCGACCATGATCAGTGTTCCCCACGCCAGTGGGGATGAACCGCGCATGACTGACGTCAGCGCTGCTAAATGGCTGTGTTCCCCACGCCAGTGGGGATGAACCGGCGGTGTCGAAAACGGTAATCGGGTAGTAGAAGTGTTCCCCACGCCAGTGGGGATGAACCGGCGGCTTTATCGGAGGTTGGCACGTACATGAGGTGTTCCCCACGCCAGTGGGGATGAACCGGGCGAGACAGTGACTTTGTCTTTTTGACTGTAGTGTTCCCCACGCCAGTGGGGATGAACCGCGATCAACGGTGGCGGTTTTGGTTATATTGCTGTGTTCCCCACGCCAGTGGGGATGAACCGTAAAAAATTAGCGCTGGTTCTCGGGAAAAACCGTGTTCCCCACGCCAGTGGGGATGAACCGCTGTCGTCTGCCGCGACCTCGATTTTGTCGCGGTGTTCCCCACGCCAGTGGGGATGAACCGCAATTAACATTCTGAATGAAAGTAAAAATCAAGTGTTCCCCACGCCAGTGGGGATGAACCGATGAGCGTCTAGCGGCTGTAGCTCGATGAGCTGTGTTCCCCACGCCAGTGGGGATGAACCGTTGATCACGAGGCATAGCAGTAATGGCTTGGGGTGTTCCCCACGCCAGTGGGGATGAACCGTGATTTACAGGCTGAAGAACGGCGGCTGGCTAGTGTTCCCCACGCCAGTGGGGATGAACCGCAGAGCCAGCGCCAGATCCTTCTCCAGTAAATGTGTTCCCCACGCCAGTGGGGATGAACCGTTATAAGGTTGATATATGACTACACTTGCAGAGTGTTCCCCACGCCAGTGGGGATGAACCGTAATTCAGCTCATCCCTGCTCAGCCCCTCGCAGTGTTCCCCACGCCAGTGGGGATGAACCGCCGTAAATGATTTGATATTCTTCGTCTGTGACGTGTTCCCCACGCCAGTGGGGATGAACCGTAACAACCCGGCGTAATCGCGCCAATCGTTCGGTGTTCCCCACGCCAGTGGGGATGAACCGCAATCTGAGAGTTTGACCTTGGGTGTTTTGCGGTGTTCCCCACGCCAGTGGGGATGAACCGCGGGTATTTGTTTGATGCTGCAATGATCATCTGTGTTCCCCACGCCAGTGGGGATGAACCGCAGACAACTCTGCCGGTCGTTTCGTCTACGACTGTGTTCCCCACGCCAGTGGGGATGAACCGCTGTATATCGGTTATCCCTCTACTTGTCACAGGTGTTCCCCACGCCAGTGGGGATGAACCGAGGACGATCGGCGTCATGCTGTGATCTGGACGGTGTTCCCCACGCCAGTGGGGATGAACCGTAACATCGCCATCTTCGTCAATATAGTCATACGTGTTCCCCACGCCAGTGGGGATGAACCGCGCATCGACCGTACTAATCGTAATATCCACCTGTGTTCCCCACGCCAGTGGGGATGAACCGCAGGCAATTGTTTTAGTGTGCAGCGGCTTTGAGTGTTCCCCACGCCAGTGGGGATGAACCAGCGACGCCTGCCGCTGCTCCTGAAATTAATCCGTGTTCCCCACGCCAGTGGGGATGAACCGTCGGCTGGGTCGGTGGGCTGCATTTGAACGGCGTGTTCCCCACGCCAGTGGGGATGAACCGTTTTTTACCTTGCAATTCCATCGGCACAGGTTGTGTTCCCCACGCCAGTGGGGATGAACCTAATGCTGTCCGCAATTTCTGAAACTTTTTGACGTGTTCCCCACGCCAGTGGGGATGAACCGCCGATCCAACATGATTTAAAAATGCCGACGTAGTGTTCCCCACGCCAGTGGGGATGAACCGTCAGAAGAAGCAACACAAAAGACAACAAAGCAATGTTCCCCACGCCAGTGGGGATGAACCGGTATTACGACTTATGCGCTTTCTGTGACTGCGGTGTTCCCCACGCCAGTGGGGATGAACCGATCCGAAATGTCGGTTCATCAGATTGTATCACGTGTTCCCCACGCCAGTGGGGATGAACCGGCCGGCCCCTGGATTGCATTGCAGATTATTATGTGTTCCCCACGCCAGTGGGGATGAACCGTTCGAATGCAGCAAAACCACTATCTACAATATGTGTTCCCCACGCCAGTGGGGATGAACCGCAGCCGTTTCAGCAGCCCAATTTGCTACGCCCGTGTTCCCCACGCCAGTGGGGATGAACCGAGACCTGGTCGAGAGATTCAGGCTATCTGAGCGTGTTCCCCACGCCAGTGGGGATGAACCGTTCGGGTCTGGGCCGCCGGCTTGGTTACCCAGGTGTTCCCCACGCCAGTGGGGATGAACCGCCCTGGGAGGAGTAGTTGAAATGAGAGGCCCTGTGTTCCCCACGCCAGTGGGGATGAACCGCGGGCTTTTTAGTATTGAACGGTTCATAACCTGTGTTCCCCACGCCAGTGGGGATGAACCGTAGAATGCAGGAATTACAACAAGACCAGACAGCGTGTTCCCCACGCCAGTGGGGATGAACCGTTGGCGGCTTTGTCTAAAACTACCAAGATTGTGTGTTCCCCACGCCAGTGGGGATGAACCGCCATAGCGGATAGATGGATAGCAGCCAATTTAGTGTTCCCCACGCCAGTGGGGATGAACCGTAGGCGGCTTCGTCCATATCCTGTACTTCATGGTGTTCCCCACGCCAGTGGGGATGAACCGGAGGTGTCGCAGACCGGTACGCCGCGCTTTGTGTGTTCCCCACGCCAGTGGGGATGAACCGCCATAATAAAAGGTCAAGCGATAGCCACAGCAAGAGACATCATCAAAAAACCCAAAGTTTCAAATAACACATGGATGCATTCCTGGGCCCAGCCAAATTTTTCAGGCATCGCCGTCAACGAAAAATGGGGTACAGATATAGACAGATTTACAAAATCATTAGCCGAAAACGTAAAAACCCAATACCATCCAATGGGCTGTGATACCGTTAAAAGCCTAGCTGATCACGAACTAGGACACCAATTGGATGATCTATTGCTGCTCAGCTCAAAAATAGCCATCATAAATTTATATAACGCCGCTTTAAAGTGATATAAAGGAAAATGTTTCAGAATACGCTGGCAAAAACATCCAAGAATTTATAGCAGAATGCTGGTCAGAAGCCCTAAACAATCCAACACCACGTCATTACGCAACCGAAGTAGCCAAGGTCATCAGAAATGAATACAAATCAAACTACCCTTCCTAAACCGGAAGACGTATTAAAAGAAATGCTGGCATCCGGTGAAATAGACTACGGCACAATAACCGATGGCCTATGTGCAACGCCAGACAGCCAAGCTGAATTCGACAAAGATCAAAAAAACAAACCACCCATCACTGAATAATGTTTTATTTCGGCCTCTCAGACAAAGAATTTTTAGCTGGCATGCAACGCCTGGTAGACCGAGCAGATAACCCCAACCCTGTCCTCAAAGCCATTGGCGAAGACCTAGTCGAATCCACTAAGAAACGATTTGAAACTGCCACCGCACCCGATGACACATCATGGGATGACAACTCAAAAACCACCCAAGCCATTAAAGGCCGCAATCAACCCCTAATCGGCGAAACGCACCAACTCATGAACTCCATCAACTACCAATTGCACGGTACAGACACCGTGCTGATCGGCAGCCCGATGGAATACGCCGCCATGCAAAACTTCGGTGGCCAAAAACAAGACTACCCACCCCTATGGGGCGACATTCCAGCTAGACAATTCCTCGGCATCAGCACTGAAGACGAAACCAACATCCTCGACACCATAGCCGACTACCTATCCAGCTAACAAAAAAAGGCCGGAAAACTCGACCAAAACCAATTGCAAAATAAGCAACACAATTTCAAAACCCATCCCCCAAATCCCAACAAAAACCGTTTCATCCCACAAATATCCCATCATTCCCCGTTCAAATATCTCGTTCCTCTTCACCATAATAAAACTCCTTTATGAAATGGTAGATGTGTTCCCCACGCCAGTGATAGCCGGCAGGTTTGTTGGTAAAGCTCTTGACTGCAATGTCCGCAGTTGTCCAAATAGTTATGGCCGCACACTACAGGAATTGCTGTGGGTAGCACGACAGTTAGTTTCATGTCACAAAAAAACATCAGCTCGAACGTGAAAGCGTGTCGCCGATTTTTTCGGAGGCAAGAAGCATCCCCACCGGATGGGGGATGCCTGGGTTCCGATTAAGGGTAAGGCACGAATGTGGCTTTGCACTCAAGATTCAAAAAGCTGTTCACTTCCACCGGGCCTATGTATGGCGGAACGATAAAAGGGGTATTGACCGTGGTTAAAATCAATTGCGATGGAAATGTGAATGACGAGGTAGTTACGCCCATCGCATTGGTTCCCAAAGTGATGTCTGGAATGATCACCGAGGCTTTGTTGACGAAAGCGTCCGGCAAAATTTCCGTGGAGATGGTGACCAGATACCCCAGCGGCGTTGCCAACGAGTCTATTTCGGCAAGGGTTGTGCTGTTGGTCGCTGAATAATTTTTGCCGTCCAGCGTAAGACTCAAACTCGATTGAACAACGTGGGAGGGTTTAACCAGGTAGGACAGTTTCACGTTATCGCCAGTGCAATTATAAGTGTTTGGAACGTAACTTTTGTTTGTTACACCAAGGGCTTGCGCGGCGCCGCCGAAGGCCAGTAAAGCGGCGGATAAGGTTATTAACTTCAATTTCATATCGCTCTCGTATAATAATGGATACCAAGCGTTCGACCATCGGCAAACCCTTCCGATCAAGAAAGGGGTTGCGTTTAGCCAAAGCGGTGCTGTTAGTGATTCGGAGCCATATCCAATCCTTTTGAAGGACTGAGCTAGGCTTGCGATCCCTGATGGAAATGTCGCATAAACGTTCCCATCCCTCATTTATTCGGAGAAAAGCGCGATGCGGTTCAAATTATTTTTGGACCTGAATATTTGTAAAAAAAATTGAACCTAATTTCGATTTATTCCGAATAGATGGAAGGGTATCCCGGCGCTTCTTATTACAAGCTGTCGCCCACTCGGAAATTAATCCTGATTTTCCTGTGTATTATGTCGATATGGTCGGACCGTTTTTCGCTATGTCGATTAAAAACAGATAACCAAACTTATTTGCTGACCTGGATATAACGCCGGCGATGCCTTCGCGCGCTTGCGTTATTTTGTAAAAATAGAGTGTCTAATTTTGTCGAAACTTAACATAAACCAATTGCTCGCCATGATTGGCGACCGCAGTGACGCGCGGAGCGGCGATCAAGCCTTGTGGACCCTGTATTCGGAATATGATGACGCAGTGCGAGGTTTTATCACCAAGCAATTCACGCAGGACACGGGGTTGATCGACGAAGTGGTTCAAGACACTTTTGTGGAGGTGTGGAAATTTCCTGAACGCTACAACGACGAATACGCGTTTAAAACTTGGTTGCTGGGCATTGCCCGCCACAAAGCCATTGATGCGTTACGCCAGGTCTCCGCCACAGGCGAACCCATCGAAAAATTGGTGGACACGTTGCCGGCGGCCGCACCCGACGTCACGGAGGTCATTTACCATGATCAAGTTAACCGCCTGCTGAAATCCGGGCTGACCAAATTGGTGGAAAACGGCAAACTATCCGCCGAGCATAGAGAAGTGCTGCAGTTGATGTACGTGGAAGACTTAAACGTAACGGAAATGGCGGCGATTATCCGTTGCCCGGAGAATACGGTCAAAACGCGCTTACATTACGCGCGCGAACGGGTGAGAAGCTATTTTGAAACTTGTTTGACGGGGTTTATTTTCCACGGCGAAGCGGTGAAACTTGGAGGAAGCGCCAAAATCGATCAAGCCATTGATCATACCGATGGTCACTATCCGCCGTTGGACAGCGCCGCCAAGCCGCAAAATACCGTTACCGGTTCGGATCACGATCACGCCTTGGTTTGTTGTGGCTTACTCCCAGCCAGTATTCCCAAGGCGGCGGGCCGCGACTTTCAAGCCGATCCCACCGGTAAACCGCCATCGGATTTGGCCTTGCTGAATCATTTTCAAGACTTTGGTTGTCAAGCGGCCGGTGGTCACGATGCCAAGCTAGCGGTCTTGCCGGCGCAAAACGGCCAACCAACCGCAGACTTGGCGGCGGCGGTTGGCGGCGCGGTTACTTTCACCGATTGGACTCAAACGCTTGGTTTTTTGGTTTCGGCCGGCGGCAACGCCAGCTTGGATGGCGGCGCAGCCAAAACGGCCGGCGGCGAGGCGGCGGGAACAAGCAGCGGCGCATCGCAGACGAGTGTGGATGGCGGCGGTATCAAGACCGGCACCCCCATCGCACCTTTTCCCGGTGGCAACGCCGGCCTTGCCAGCCTTAACGGTCATAGTCACCATGACGGCCTGGGCAGCCCGGTCAATCAGAGCGCCGATCACGCCACCGAAATCACAACTGGCGGCACGGAAAGACAGCTTTCTCCCAGCGTCAGTATTTTCAGCGGGTGCACCGGCGATTGCCAGGGCCACAATGACGCCTATAATCACCTAGAAATTGCGAACAATTCGCCTATGTCCGGCGCTGACGCGATTCAACTGGTCGGTCTGGCGCATGAACCGGCGGATATTTTAAGTGGTCATCATCTAATTTTTTAGCCCGGCAGGTACTCTGGAAGAGAGTACCTGCTATCAGTGATGTTTGGTGCCGGCAGGCCTTGCACTGGAACATTTTGAGTGATCCGAGAAGAACTCGTTACAGTCCACGGTGCCGTAACAAGGACATACAAAGCCATCAGGTCAGCGCGATTCCTCCAAAGCGCTTGCACATTGCCCTTCAGTACCATAGTGATTTAGAAATTCTGGCATCGACATGCCGGGTTGAAACTGGATGCGATTGATTGACATGACAGACCTCCCTTGCAGGCCCTTTATTTACTTTACTCGCTTTTCAGAAAATTTGCTGAGGTTCGTTGCTAATCAGGAACTGTATTACCTTAAATAACTTGTAACGTTTGCGCTTAAATAGCGAGCTATATATTATTTGGCATAATAATTGCCGTAATGTTTCTTTGTCAGTTTCCTTAAAATTTTTACCAGCGGTATTCCGCTGGTAAATGGCTGTCTAAAAAAGAAGTCAAACCCATAAAATATCCCGGACACCCGCTAATTTAGTCATAGCAAGGAGTAAATTGTGCCAACCGCTAATTTAAATCACCAGGAAGTACAGAATAAAACAAACCAAATTTCCAGCAGATTTGCCCTGCAAATTTTGTCATCCATACCAAATTTGCAGCACGGCTCGGTTGTCAATGTTCCTAATATTAACGGCGTAACTTATGATGCTTCTTTAGGTACGCTAGACATTAGCGGAAGTAATTTCGGTCAATCTATTCTCCCGGATCTGACCCGCTTTACGCTGGGTAAAAGTCTTAAATTAAGTAATGTTAGTGACACGATAACTAACCTGAGTCCGAATGGATTGACTATACAACTGACTGCTGATCAGCAAAACGTCCTGAATAACTTATTTGCCGTTAGCCTATTTACTACACCGGGTGCGATGCCGGAGTTATCGGTGCAAAGCGGCTGGGATGGCGCAACCAGCCAGGGTGCCGGCGGCCTGATTTTGGCGCAAACCAGTGGCAGTCTGACTGTCGGTGGTGTAAACGGCAATGTGTCGTTTGCGGAAAACGTTAGCCTCACTCCTTTTTCGGCAATTACCGTAGCCGACGGTAATGTTAACGATGTTAACTTTAGTGCAATTCTAAGTTACAACTCTTCCGGCGGTCTATTGATACTCAAGGGTAACGGCTTGTCCGCACCGATTGTTACAGTCTATTATAACTACAGCAATGGTGCTAACTATACCAATTCCATGTATACCATAAACGCCAATTCCGCTCAGGCTTTGCAAAACGATTTACGTAGTATCGTCATTACGACTCCGTACTCGAATTTAAGTAGCGGACAGACCCTGGAAACCGAATTAGCGATACATGTCAGTACAAATAGTCGATTGATAACAATTCCTGTTAATTCTGGCACGGAGTATGACTTTGACCGGTCAGGCAATTTGTATGTTGTTGATAGCGGCACCAGCAATAGCGTAATCGAATATTCCCCATCCGGGGTATTGATCCATACCTTTAGCCAGGGTTTAGCTTCACCTTATACCATGATAACTGACGCTCAGGGTGAGGTGTTTGTTCAAGACCAAAAAGGCATCGAGAAATTTAATAGCTCAGGTAAATTGCAGTGGCGAGTAAGCCCACTGCTTTTTGGCAATTCGGGAATGGCAACAGACAGCCGGGGTGATTTATTGGTGGCCGATGGGTATCACGATCAGGTATTGATCTATTCCGCTTCCGGTAGTTTGCTGCATACCCTCAGTCAAGGCATGTCACAACCTTATACGATTACCACCGATAACCAGGGTGATTTTTATGTTGCTAATCAATATAGTATAGAAAAATTTTCGGAATCCGGCGTACTGTTAAATACATTGAGCCAGGGTATTTCCAATATCAATCATTTAGTCACGGATAGTGCTGGTGATTTGTATATAATTAATAATTATTATACTAATAACGTCTATCAAAATAGTAATTTACAAGAATATTCGGCTTCAGGTGCTTTGATCAGAACATTAGTGCCTAATATGGCAGGTGATTCCGTCTTGTTAACCGACAGTCGCAATAATGTCTATATTGCCAATAATATTAATCATAGTATCGACGAATATTCTGCTACCGGGCAGATGGTGCAAAGTATTGCGGTCAACTATATCGGGATACCGGGTGATTATATCAATCTTATTGCCATCGATAATCAAAGCAATATTTATTTTACCAGTGGTATCGGTATTCAAATGATCAATACCGGTGGTCATACTATAGGCAGCATCAATAGCCAAACTCAAGTGAGTGTCGTCAGCGCAACGATCTCGATTAGTGCGGCTGCTTACGATGCAGCCGGTGCGGTGTTAACGTTGCAGGGCAGTAATTTAGATTTAGCCGCAAAAATACAAAGTACAGATTTTAGCTTAACAGGCCAAGATGGTAACGTTTATGCCTTAACCGGCGGTGTGGTGCAGATTGTCAACAACTCGCAAATTATTGTTGATTTGAATGCTGCCGATCAATTAGCTGTAAACAGCTTGTTCGTCCAGAACGGCAATAAAGCGGCGGACAATACGCCTTATTCCGTGAGTGCTAAAACAGGCTGGGGCTATGGTTTAGCCGCGCAAAATCAGATAAGCTTAACGGTTACTAATAGCCAGTCGCCGCACATCTCTGCAATAGTGTATCATCCAAATACCGGTGAATTGGATTTTAGTGGGGCCGGTTTGGCGGCCTTAGCCAATAAAACACCTCTGGATATCAGCAAATTTAGTTTTGCCGATAACTTTAGCCTAAATGCCAAAGACGCAGTTTTAGCAAATTTAACCGTTAATGGTTTCAGTATCCTGCTTGATAGCGCTGATCAAACAAAACTAAACCAATTACTCTCTACTGCAAAAATGCAACCGGGCTTGTCGGCCAAAGCAGGTTGGGATGGCTATGCCAGTCCGCTATTAACCGGCGTTCCCCTGACGGAAACAGTGAACGCCGGCAACTTAACCTTAACCGGACTGGCCGGACATAATGCTATTAATGATGTCGGCAGTTACCATCCTTATGCTGGGTTAACCATTAGCGACAGCAATGTTAACGATAGTCATTTTACCGCGTCTGTCGATATTACCTCGGGTTATGGTCAATTAAGCGGTCATAACCTAGTGTATACCGGAACTGCCAATGGTCTGGTGAATTACAGCGTTAGCGCCGGCAATTTGACTCAGCTGCAAAGCGATCTGCAAAGTTTGCTGTTTAGCCCAACACCGGGCGTACTTGCTGTGGGTAATAGCGCCATTGTGAATGCCAATGTAACGGTGACAGCGCAATCGACCTCGCAAACTTTGAGTTTAGGTCAAATTGGCGTACAAAATCTGACGGTCGGCGGTATGGGTGATTTATTCGCGGTGAATACTACCCATAACAGCATTAGTGTGTTTTCCTCCAGCGGTAGTTTACAGCACATCTTAACCCAGGGGCTGGCAAATCCGGTTGCCGTGGCGGAGGACAATCAAGGTAATGTGTACGTTGCCAACATGAAAAACAATACGATTAGTGAGTTTAATGCAGCAGGTAGGTTAATTAACTCGTTGAGCCAGGGTATTTCGCAACCGGATAGCTTAGTGGTTAACAACCAAGGTGACCTATTTGTTGCCAACACGCACGGCAATAATGTTACAGAATTCTCGGCTTCGGGTGCGTTGTTGTTAACCTTGTCTTCGGAGGTGGATAATCCGGTTTCTCTTGCCATCAACCAAGCCGGCGATATTTATGTGGCCAATGATTATAGCAATACTATAGAGCAGTTTTCAGCATCCGGTGTTTTGCTGCAAACCCTAATTATTGGCATTTCTTCGCCTTCCAGCATCGCTCTGGATAGTCAAGGCGATGTATTTGTCGCTAATCAGGGCAACAACAGTGTCGAAGAATTTTCCAGCAGCGGAAAGCTGCTGCTTACTTTGACCCAGGGTATTTCTAATCCGGTTGATTTGGTGACCGATAGCATAGGAAATGTTTATGTTGCCAATTCTGCCGGCAATCAAGTGCAAGAGTTTTCAAAATCCGGCAGTTTAGTGCAAACTTTAACGGATAATCTAGCAAATATAACAGCGATTGCCTGCGACAGTAATGGCGATATTTTTGCCGCTAGCGCCAATTTAAATTATATCAACGAGTTTTTACCAGCTCAGCATAATCAGATTGGCATTAGCGACAACAGCAGCCAAGTCACTATCACGGCTGTCACACAAGTCATTGCGCCCGGTAGTACGGTTGCTTCACCAATAGTGCTGCCGAACGCTGGGGTAAAGGCTGTGGAAATTGCCGATGCTAGGGCTTTTGAAACCCAGGCTGTTACTGCGAATATAGTCAAATCGGTTAGCGGCGGAATAACAACGCTGGCAGAATGGGTTGCTGCTACATTAAGTAGTCAGGGCTGCAACCTAGCGCAACACAGCCTAGGCTGGTTTAATTTCGCCGGAAACACCTATTTGCTTGAACAGGCCAATAGCCAGGGCAGTGCTTATGGTAGTGGTGATAGTTTGGTGAAAATCACCGGGGTGCATGATGAAAGTTTAGCCGGTTTTACCGGTCATCTGTTGACTTTGGTTAGTTAATAAGAATAATAATTCGTCGGATAGCGGTATCAAATTTATTTTCTGTAAGGAGAAAAGTATACGTGTTGGAATCTAATGTTAATAAAGTATCAGGATTGATTAGCCGGCTACTCTCAATTATACCTATCGAAAATTTGCTGGACGCCGTTATTTTTGGCTCCTCTGCGATTACTTTAAATGGCATAGATTTAGAGCGAAGCATTAACGATCTGGATATTTTTGTCTCAAATACCGATTATGAAAAGCTAAAACAGCTTGCTAATCTTAAAGAATTAGAAAAAATCGGAAAAAATACAGGCAACAAGGTATTTTCACTTAAAGTGGCTGGAATTGAAGATATAGAAATTTTAAAAGATTTTCCAGGCGTTAACCACGCAGAAGTTTTATCAAAAGCTTTGGTAAAAAATTATTCTAACAACTTAAAGGTTGCTAGTATTGAAGATTTAGTGAATTGGAAAACTGTGCAAGGGCGGCCAAAAGACCTGGCTGATTTAACAAAGATGCAGAACTTTTTATTAAAATCAACACATACAATGTATGGCTGCCAACATGCCGACTCCACAGAATGTTTATCATTCTGTTTCGCCAAGCCTATTTTTAATTACTTTGGCAACATCGCCAGTTTGATCTAAAGGCAAATATGACCAGGATTGATATTCATCAGTCAGTAATTTGGCGGCACCGTAATCGATAAGTTTGCCGACCAGTTCTCTATGGTAAGTTTCGGTGGCGTCTACGCTTAGATCAACCAATACCGGCTTACCGGTAAAAGCGGCTTCCGAACACATGGACAACGAGTCGCCTGTCACGATAAACAGATCAGCATGGGCAAGCAATGCATGGTAAAAACTCTTTTCCTTTCGGTGCCAGTCGAAAAAAAAGTAGCTTAAGCCGGCCAAATGATCCAGGAAAGCGGCTAACGCTGATTCTGGGGTTCTGCGGCTATTTGTGATAACCAAATATCCTCCTATTGAATTGACCACACCGGCGATACGTTGCGCCAATTTAAAGACATGTGCCTCATTAAATCCATCGCAATATCGGGTATTACCGCCAAGCAGCAGGCCAATAATAGGCTTTGGTAAGCTATTGAAGTAATCTTCATGTAATTGGTAAGCATTGGAAAGTAGATGAGGGGTAAGATTATGCAGTACGGAAATCAGCGGGATAAAATTACTGCCGATATACTGGGGAGAGGCAACCAGGTCGTATTCACTGAGTCGTGGATGAGGTGTATCCGGCAAGATGGATGCTAGATAAATAATTAGACAATCTTCAAACAGTGTTTTTAAATCGGCTATCTCGGCCGTTGTTTCCTCACCAGTGCCGCTGATGATCAGTAGTTTTTCTTCATCACCCTGGGTGCTGCGGACATAATGGTTTTTGAGCCGCTGTTGGTAATCACGGGTGTTGTCTGATGGTATGGGGATGACCTCATAAGCGTAACCCAAACGTTCAGCAAGTCCTATACGCGCGTTTAACTCACCGGTGTAAGCGCTGTCCACCACCCATACCAGTGGTGCTGTGGTTTTGGTAGGCCTTTGAGAATACTGCTGAGTCACTAACATTAAATCCTCTCACTCATCAAGATCATTTGCAATTGTCCGTGCGGCAACCGCGCCATCAGCAATAGCGGTGACGACTGATTGAAGGTGGGGATCAGCAACATCACCAATGGCATAGACTGACGGCTGTGAAGTGCGTCGCGTTGAATCTGTCACAATATACCCATTGCCCTGTGTTTTTACGCTGGCAAGACAGTCGAGAGTTGTCAGAAATTCGCTATTAGCAGTGTAGCCAATGCGAACAAAAACCCTATCTACTTTAATTTTGGTGACAACTGAGCTTGAAGAACTTAAGGTCAATTCGATTCCTCCCTCAGTGTGACTAAAAGCAGTAATCTGTACTTGAGTATATTCTATAATCCGTTTTTGAGCGATGAGTGCTTTTACTTCATCGCGAATTTTTTTTTGGGCTTTTGGCTGTGAACGTATCAGTAAATAGCTTAGTGCGGCAATCGGTGCTACATCATTGACAGTGAAGTGGGCATTATCGCCGCCGCCGATGATGGCGACAGTTTTACCGCGTAAATATTCCAGCTGCTTAAGGTGATCAGTTGGAAAACAGCTGATTAGTCCAGCGGCAAACAACGGGCCGAATCCAGGTGTGTTGCGGAATGTTTCAGATCCAATAACCCGTACGCCGGTTGCAATAACGATGGCTTGAATCAGTGAGACGATTTGACTGCCGTCATTTTTTTGCAAAAAAAGTTTATAACCGGAGGCAGTGGTTTCAATAGCCACAGGTTTGGAACGGTAGCTAACGAGAATATTTTCTTCATTAATGTGATGACTGTACTGTCTGGCAAGTTCTTGACTGGTTAACCCTTGAAAGCCTAATACCCAGCGATTTATTCTGTCAATATCAAGCAGCTGCCCGCCGAGCGAGGCATTGCGCTCGATAATCTCAGGTGACAAGCCCAGTTGTTTTAGCCATAACGCACAAGACATACCCGCCACACCGCCGCCAATAATAGCTACTCGTAGCTTGCAATTTGATAAATCGTCAGTGGCGTTCAGTTTGATCGTCATATTGGCATGGTGGCTATCATTAAATCATCGGTTGTTATGGGAATAAAGAATACGATGGAGAAATGACGCGTTGGTCTAGGTTTTCTCATGTTACACCAACGGCAGCGTTCGTCTATCAATAAAAGACTACTTGATTACCCAGATGCTTCAATTTCACTGATTCAGTTTTACTAGATTTGCTAAATCACTATATGACACAGGATTGATTCTATTGCGATTAATTCTAACATTTAGTTTTGAATGCGAGAACTGAGTGTGCAGCGGCAATTTTACAGGGGCACTGCCGCTACAGCGGCAATACTATTTGTCGTTAATTAATAATTTATTTTAAATTCATATAGTTAATGTTGGCATGGAGTTCGCTAACTAGGTCTTAAGGCTATCTGCTTTAGTACATCCAGAGTATGACTGATGCCTACTAAAATAAGCAAGCCGGAAACCTAAAATACTTTATGGAGTTTAGTATGAGCAAAAAATTAGTTGTTACAGTCAGGCAGCAACACAAACCAGATTGGTCACAACGAACGTTACTGCTGGTTTTAGTCGCTAGCGCCACATCCCCCGTCTATGCTTTAAATACCGGAACAGATTTAAATTTGTCGCTAAAGCCGATTGCCGGCGGTATGGCTGGGGCGGCTTATACCAGGCCGCAGGAAATTTCGGCGGCGCTGTTTGGTAATCCGGCTACCTTAACCCAATTTAAAGGCTTCAATTTTGAATTAGGTGCCGCGCTGTTAGAACCGGATGTGACTAACTATCAGAGTAATGGTGGCTATACCAATAAATCCAACAGTGCGGCGCAAAACTATATAGCACCGGACGTAGCATTAGGCGGAGAGGTTTTCGATGGATTGGTGATTGGCGCCGGCGTGGCTTTGGATTCCGGTCTTGGCGCCGATTACAGAACTCAGCCTATTAATGCCGGCGCCGGCCTTGGGCTGGGCGGTAGCGGTGTCGGCGGTGCGGCCACTTTGCCATTATCGGTTGAATTATTGTCATTCAGCGCAAATCTGGGTGCCGGCTATGAAATTACTCCCAAATTATCTTTGGGAGCGGCATTTACCGTAGGATTTGGCCTAGGACAATTGGGAACTAGTGGTAACACCACCGGACTGAGTGGTTTAACCGGAAACTTTGGCGGCACCACGTCCAGTGTGCATGATATTTCCACCAGAGGAACCTTTGGTCTTACCTATAAAGTGACTGATGACACCACGGTTGGTGCTTCGGTCAAGAGCCCTCTCCAGTATGATTACCAAAATGTGCTGTCAACGACGACTATAGGTAGTGGCAGCCAACAATACCAATCCATCAAACTTGCGCAACCGCTTGAGGTGACATGGGGAGTTGGAAGCAATGTAACGCCAAAATTATTGCTGGAAGCGGATGCGACATGGAAAAACTGGTCGGGAGCGCCGTTATATCAAGACATCTATCAAGATCAATTTCTAGCTTTGTTCGGCGGACAATATACTGAAGGCAAATGGCAATTTCGCTCCGGTTATAGCTACGCTACAGATATTCTGCGCAATAATCCAAATGGTACTATCAGTGGATTATCCGGTTTGGGAACTCTGCCTTTAGATACCAATGCGCCTGGTGTACTTAACAAAAACGACTTGGTAAAAGTGGTACAAACTACTTTGGGGCCGGTTGTCTGGCAGCATACCGTAACGGCTGGTCTAGGATATGCATTTACACCTAAGTTTAGAGTAGATGCCTTTGGTGCCTACGCCTTTCAGGGCAATGCTAACCGCAACACACTGGCTTTGGGCGACTATCAAGTACAAGCTAATGAATGGGCGCTGGGAGCCGGTGCCAACTTTAAATTTTAGGTCACTACTCAGCGTAAATAGATAAACCGCATAGGATGCGCCGACGTCAGGAGGCGCATCAATCGCGACAGATGCGCTTCACACTGTTCAGCACATCCTACCTTCTGATGCAGCTTATCTTTTAGGGGGTTATAAATTCAGTAATCGTTTCGCATTTTCGTAAAACAGATAATCCAGACGCTCTTCTTTAAAACCTAATTGCAGAAAATCTTCAATGGTTTGCCCCATTGCTCTAAATGGGTAAGAGGTGCCAAACAGCAATTGTTCTTTCATAAAGCCATTTGCCGCCTCTACATACAACTGGCTACCAGGCAGAAAAATATACATGTCCGGCACGATAAAGACATTTTCATAGCGAAATGCAACACCAATAATTTCGTTTACATACGGATAATAGCCGTGGTAACAAACAATAGGCAAGGTTGGAAAATCTCTGGCAATTTTACCGACGGCAACCGGATTTGCGTATTCCAGGCTGGGTGTGGTCGGCCCCGACATTAAAAATAATGGTACCTTGAGTTGTGTGCAAACTTCATAAATCGGGTATAGCAGCGGATTATCAGCTTGCAATGCCGGTGAACCGAAGCCGGGTTCTATATTAATGCCGGCTAATCCCAAAGTTTTAACGCTTCTGTCAATTTCCTGAGCAATTTCTTTATTGTCCTTAGCTTGCGGGTCTACTGATGCTATGCCGATCAATTCTGGATATTGCCGGGTAATGGAATCAATATAATCATTAGATATTTTGATGTTAGGCGTATCGCGCCCAACCACCACAGCTTGGCTAATGCCTACCTCGCGAATTTCTTCAATATAACCTTCAAGCGTTTGTGAACGAATGAAGTGTTCATCGTGTTTTGAACCCAGCCGTCGATTAAGCCATTTGGCGGTTTCATATTCCTGGGTGCCGGGTGTCGCACCGTAAAAATCATGCAGAAATGCAGGTCTGCTACGCATATCAATTATCGGTCTAGCCATTTGCTTTTGGTTCCTGATGGATGGAGTTGGCGTAACTATTCACCGTAGCCTCGATGAAGCAACGCGGAATCGAGGATGTCGGCTCCGAAATCCTCGCACACTGTGTTTCATCAAGGCCACGCAGTTGTTTTTCATTAGGGTGAATAGTTACGAGTTGGCAATTGTGCTACGCAGGTGTTCAGCCTACGTAGCGCCAAGACTCTGTGAGTCAATCATCGTTTAGCAGGTATCGTGCCATACCTGGATTCAAGGCTTAATACAGTCTTTGCTGGTTTTTCGCTGGCTGGGCGCTGCTGCTGTAGCGGCAACTATTTTTTATGTTGCCGCTACAGCAGCAACTATCTGTTTTATATTTCAATAAGAATGCTTTTAAAACAATAATTTAATGGGTGGCACGATCAGTGCTTTATGTATAAAAACAAGCACAAGACTTCCTAAAGTTGATTGCTAATTTTCTAACCTTTGAGGCAATAAATATGAGTACGTTAAAAGTCGTCGTCGTTTCAGGAAACTTGGGGAATCCATCCAAGACCCTGGTTTTGGCCGAGCAAATCATTGAATCTATCCAGCAATATGCGGCGATTGATGTTGACGTCCACACTCTGGCGGATCTTGCGCCAATTTTCGGCCCTGCCCGCAACCCGGCAGAACTTGGCGAGGCCGGCAAAAAAGTATTGGAGTCCATTGCCGACGCTGACATTTTGATCGCAGTTACCCCTGTCTACAAAGCTTCTTACACGGGCTTGTTCAAACATCTATTCGATTTTCTTGATCCCAATGCATTACTTAATGTTCCCGTTGTTCTTGGCGCAACAGGCGGCGGGGAAAAACATGCGCTGATTATCGAACATCAATTACGACCACTCTTTGGGTTCTTTGGGGCTCAGACGGTTGCCTCCGGGATTTATGCCAGTGAACAACATTACAACGGCAATCGCTTTGTCGAAACTGTGCTGAATGAACGTATAGAGGCGGCGGCAAAGCAAGCAATCACAGCTGCTCGCATTCGCTCAGAACAAATTGAATTAACTAAAACTGCTTAAGGAGCAAAAACCATGTCTGGACACGATTACGATAAAATTCGCAGTGATATTCGTCAACTTGTTGATGAAGTTATTAGACCCAACGCGGAAAAAACCGATGAAGGCGTTTTTCCTAGAGAGAATCTGGAAGCTTTAGGCCGAGCCGGCTGGAATGGAGTGCTGATCCCAAAAGAATATGGTGGTTTAGGTTTGGATCACGCTGCCTTTTCCATAGTCGCAGAAGAAATCGGCCGCGTCTGCGCCTCTACCGGTTTGGTGTATGTGATGCATACCGGCGCTGCGCAAACCATTAATTTATTCGGCAATCACGATCAAAAACAACGTTGGTTGCAGCCTGCTCGTGATGGTGTGATTGGCACTTATTCCACCAGTGAAAAAGCATCAGGCGGTCATTGGTGGTTTAATTTTAGCGAGGCCGCGCGTGACGGCAACAGCCACTACCTGCTGAATGCAGAAAAGTCTTTCACCACCAGCGCCGGACAAGCCGATTATTATTTGTTCCAAACCCGTTCTCCAGGGGCAAAAGGGCCGACTGATATTAGTTTTTTTATTGTTGATTCCAAGCTGGACGGTATTACCCACGGAGTATGGGAAGCGCTTGGCGTTAGGGGAAATCACAGCGGCCCAATCACTTATAAGGATGTGCGGGTTAACAGCATTGATCGCTTGGGAGAAGAAGGTCAAGGCAAGGATATTGTTTATCATGGCGTCTCGCCAGTGTACTTGGTTGGTTTGGGTTCGGTGTGGCACGGCGTTGCTAGAGCGGCGTTGGAGAAGGCATCCGCTCATTTGACCGGCACCATACATAAAGATTTCAACCGCAAACTGTCAGATTATCAAGTGCTGCGCCAACAGTTAGGTGAATCTAAAATCCTGGTAGAAAGTCTGCGTCCTTGGCAGTCTGACTTGGCACGTCAATTAGATCAATTGCAAGCCGCTAACCAGCTGCAAGGACAACTTTTATTGGCTTTGACCGAATTTAAAGTCCATGCCGCAGAAGTGGCCAATATTTCAGCAAGAAATGCTTTGGACGTTAGTGGTGGTTATGGCTACAAAAAAGGGCCTATTGAACGAATTTTTCGCGATGCTCGTGCCGGTATTGGCATGGGGCCGTCAAACAATATCGCGCGTGAATGGATAGGCAAAGCCTTGGTTGGTTTGCCTTTGGAATTATTCGAAGCAGGTGGCGAGTAATCGCCAGACAGGAGAATAAAGATGAGTGATTTCTATCCATCGGATAATCCGATTAAATTTGCCTATTGGGTACCCAATGTCAGTGGCGGTCTTATCATTAGCAACATTGAACAACGTACCAGTTGGGATTTTGAATATAACCGTAAATTGGCGCAAACTGCCGAACAAAATGGTTTTGAATATGCACTGAGCCAGATACGCTTCACCGCCGGTTATGGGGCGGAATATCAACATGAGTCCGTGTCCTTTACTCATGCTTTATTGGCAGCGACCAGTAAATTAAGGGTGATAGCCGCAGTGTTGCCGGGGCCGTGGCATCCGGCTTTGTTAGCCAAGCAAATTGCCACCATTGACCACCTGACTGGTGGTCGTATCGCCGTTAATATTGTCAGTGGTTGGTTTAAAACCGAATTTACTGCCATAGGCGAGCACTGGCTGGAACATGATGAAAGGTATCGTCGTTCGGAAGAGTTTATCAATGCCATCAAAGGCATCTGGACACAGGACAACTTTAATTTTTCAGGTGACTTTTTTAGGTTCCATAATTACACCTTACGGCCCAAGCCACTACAGCAGCCGCATCCTGAAATTTTCCAGGGTGGTAGTTCAAAAGCGGCGCGAGACATGGCTTCCAGAGTATCCGATTGGTATTTTACCAACGGTAATACCGTCGAGGGGATTAAGGCGCAAATTGATGATATTCGTGCGAAAGCCGCTTTGACGGGGCATTCGGTAAAAATCGGCGTTAATGCTTTTGTCATTGCCAGAGATACCGAGAACGAAGCCAAAGCCGTACTCAATGAAATTATCGACAAAGCCAATCCTGAAGCCGTTAATGCATTTGGGCATGAAGTGAAGCAAGCCGGAAAAGCTTCGCCGGAGGGCGAAGGTAATTGGGCTAAATCCACTTTTGAAGATTTGGTGCAGTACAACGATGGCTTTAAGACTAATCTAATCGGTACTCCGGCGCAAATTGCCGAACGCATTGTGGCCTTAAAAGCGGTGGGGGTTGATTTGATATTGACCGGTTTCCTGCATTTTCAGGAAGAAATTGAATATTTTGGCCAAAGAGTCTTACCTTTGGTTCGTGAATCGGAAGCACGGCGTACAGAAAAAGCGAGCGCATAATGAGCTCTTATGCCAGCAATAAAACAGACTCCTTAGCTTCTCAAGCATTGTTCGATCAAGCAGAACAACTGGCGGCAGAATTTGCCGTGACGGCGGTTAAACGCGACAAAAGCGGCGGTACGGCTAAAATTGAGCGGGATAGCCTGCGAAAAAGTGGCTTATTGAATCTGATTATTCCGGTGGAATATGGCGGATATGGATTCGACTGGCATGATACTTTGCGAGTTGTGCGTATTATTTCCAGAGCCGATAGTTCGGTGGGGCATTTATTCGGTTTCCAGCATTTATTGCTGGCGACCGTCCGCCTGTTTGGCGATCAATGGCCTTATTACTATAGCGAAACAGTTAAACATAACTGGTTTTGGGGTAATACGCTTAATCCTTTGGATAACCGGGCCAAGATAGCAGCGGACGGTTCTGATTGGGTGGTTAACGGTTCTAAAAGCTTTTGCTCGGGGGCGACGGACTCTGACCACTTAATCGTTTCTGCATTGCCTGAGAACGGCGGCAAGTTAGTGGTGGCGGCGATTCCTCCTAATCGACCCGGTATTCAAATCAATGCCGATTGGGACAATATGGGGCAGCGGCAAACCGATAGCGGTACTGTGGATTTTGATAGAGTTAGAATCTATGACCATGAAATTTTACGCAGTCCTGGCCCCCTAGGCAGCGTATTCGCCACTTTAAGGCCTTTGATAGCGCAGTTGGTGTTAACCAATATCTATTTAGGGATTGCCGAGGGGGCTTTAGCAGAAGCCTTAAGCTATACCCGTGGTCAAAGTCGTGCCTGGTTTTTATCCGGCGTCGAAAGTGCCACCCGTGATCCTTATGTATTAAAAAAATATGGCGAGTTTTGGGTTGATTTAAACGCCGCAGCAATGACCACTGATTATGCGGCACGTTTGCTGGATGCCGCCTGGCAACAGGAAAATGCTTTGAGCGAAGCCGAGCGCGGCAGTGTAGCAGTTGCCAGCGCAACCGCCAAAGTGCTGGCCACCCGTGCCGGTTTGGATGTCACCCAAAGGTTATTTGAAGTAACCGGAGCTAGGGCCACCAGCGCCAATGCGGGTTTTGATCGGTTCTGGCGCAATCTTCGCACCCACTCGTTGCACGATCCACTCGACTACAAGTTACTGGATCTTGGGGAATGGGTTTTGAATGCCAAACTGCCTTCGCCAAGCTTTTATTCCTAAGGAAGCGCCGATATTGCAGTAATTGAATAATTGCTGCCGGCATTTTGTCGGCTCAATCTGGAGACAATTGAATGAATATATTTTGGTTTTTACCGACTCACGGTGATGGCCGCTATTTGGGTACAGCCAAGGGCGCACGCGTTGTAGATTTAGCCTATTTGCGTCAAATTGCGCAGGCCGCAGATACTTTAGGTTATGCTGGGGTATTGATTCCAACCGGAAAGACTTGTGAAGACTCTTGGGTCGTTGCGTCATCCTTAATCCAGACCACAGAAAACTTGCGATTTTTGGTTGCGGTTCGGCCTGGTTTAACCACGCCTACCGTTGCCGCCCGTATGGCGGCGACGTTGGATCGTTTTTCAGACGGGCGTTTGTTGATTAATGTGGTGGCAGGCGGTGATCCCGTTGAGTTGGCCGGTGACGGTTTGTTTTTGGAGCATGATGAGCGCTATGCTTTAACTGCTGAATTTCTAAAAGTTTGGCAAGGTTTAATGGCGGGTGAAACCGTGGATTTCCATGGTGAATATATCCGGGTTGAAAATGCCAAATTAGCTTTTCCGCCAGCGCAAACTCCCAGCCCACCCTTGTATTTCGGTGGTTCTTCCCCCGCCGCACATGAGTTAGCGGCACAGTATATTGATCATTATCTAAGCTGGGGTGAGCCGGTGCAGGCTGTGGCTAATAAAATAGCGGATGTTAAAGCGCGTGCTAAGTTGCATGGCAGAGTGATCAGTTATGGTCTGAGGATAAACATCATTGTTCGAGAAACCGAAGCGGAAGCTTGGCAGGCTGCTGGCGAGTTAATTCGTTATGTTGCGGATGATGCAATTGCCGCCGCTTTGCAAGCCTATCAGCGTTCGGATTCTGAAGGACAGCGCAGAATGGCGGAGCTGCATAAAGGCTCGCGGAAAAATCTGGAAATTGCCCCTAATTTATGGGCAGGGATTGGCTTGGTTCGCGGTGGTGCCGGCACAGCATTGGTCGGCGACCCGCAAAGCATAGTTGCTCGGTTGCAGGAATACCGGGATATTGGCGTGGATACTTTTGTGTTATCAGGTTATCCGCATCTGGAAGAAGCCTATCGGGTGGCTGAGCTATTATTTCCGTTATTATCGATTGAAAAACCGGCTGAAAAAATCAAAGCCCAACCTGTTTTCCATTTAAGCCCGGTCGGAGACACCGGAAAGGTGGAGTTGTCGGCAAAACAAGGATGAACAATTGTCCGATGCATTTTGTTAACACAAAACCACATTGCAGTGCAGGTAAGAAATATTGGTAACTATTCACCGTAGCCTCGATTAAGCAACGCGGAATCGAGAATGTCGGCTCCGAATTCCTCGATTACATCGCGTTTCATCGAGTGTTATAGGATGTGCGCAGCAGCGTGAAGCGCATCTTTCGCGATTGATGCGCCTCCTTTTCTAGGCAGTTTACCTATTTACGCTGAATAGTTACTTTAATGATATATCTAATTTAGTCATTTAAACTCCAAAACAAATCGTTATTACTTTGTTTTTCTCCGTGTTATCGTTAAGCTGAGTCTAGTTTTCAGTGTTTAAATAATCTATGCCATTGCTTGCTTTCCCCAATCCAACAGAATTGGCTCTTTCCATAAAGGCGTCCGCATTAGTGTTTGAAGATCCACAATCCAAAAAATTGCTGGATAGAATCAAACTGGTTGCGCCAAGTGATCTTAATGTGCTGATTTTTGGCGACACCGGAACCGGTAAGGAACTGGTTGCCCGCCATATTCATGAATTAAGTTCAAGACGAAACGGCCCGTTTCTGGCGGTTAACTGTTGCGCCTTATCTGAAACATTGATAGAAAGTGAACTGTTCGGCCACGAAAAAGGCGCATTTACCGGTGCTTTAGCGGCTAAGCAAGGTTGGTTTGAAGCGGCAGCCAAAGGCACGATATTTCTTGATGAAATTGGTGACTTGCCGCTATCCATGCAAGTCAAGTTATTAAGAGTATTGCAGCAACGCGAAGTCGTTCGAGTCGGCTCGCATCAGCCTATCCCGATTGATGTTCGCTTGATTGCGGCAACCAATGTTAATCTGGAAGAAGCTGTCCAGGCGGGAAGGTTTCGCGAGGATCTTTATTATCGATTAAATGTTGCCGCATTGCATTTGTTACCTTTACGCCAGCGTACCGGAGATATTATGCCGTTGGCGCAGCATTTTCTAAAATTTTACGGGCAACGCCTGGATTGCCCGGAAATCACTATTTCTGCAGAAGCAACGCGTAGACTGTTAAGCCATTTTTGGCCAGGAAACATCCGTGAACTTGAAAATGTAATCCATCATGCGCTACTGGTCGCCTGTGATGGTACGATTGACCCCAAGGATCTTAATCTTTCTGCTCTGACAAATAGAGTCAATCAAGCGGCGCCACATAACGATTCAGAAGAATTGGATGAGCTGTTAGAGTCATTATGTGAGCGTGACATTTCCAATTTATACGCCAGAGTTGAACGCGCAACGTTGAAAGCGGCTTATAAAGTGTCTGGGCATAATCAATTGGCGACTGCCCGTCTGCTTGGTTTGAGTCGTCATGTCGTTCGGGCAAGGTTGATACAGCACGGGATTTTGAGCGAAAATTCCAGGACTAGGCCCGCATTGGAAAAAAATCAAATATCCCTGCCGATGCTGGGAATACCGATTAGTCAAGAAGGTCTACGAACACGGCCAATAACCCCAGTTAATCGCCAGCAAGGATTAATGGAATCCGTTGAAGAGTGCTGGGGGTTTTGATTACCTATTTAGGTAACTATTCGCCATTGTTTCATCAAAGCGATTTGTTACGGATAACAGATATTAAATTATGTAGGATGTGCTGAACAGCGTGAAGCGCATCTTCCGCGAAAGATGCGCTTACCTAGCGTCGGCATATCCTATACAGTCTATCTATATTACGCCGAATAGTTAATTCCTAACTAAAGCTTAAACCCTCAGCTGCCGCATCCACCTTAATCACGCCCCCAGGCAGATAGCGCCCGGAAAGGATTTCATTAGCCAATGGGTTTTCCAGCTGCCGTTGTATCGCCCGTTTTAAAGGCCGTGCGCCATAAACCGGATCAAAACCGGCTTGGCCGAGTAAATCAAGGGCGGCTTCGCTGATCTCAAAACCGATATCGCGTTCTTGTAAGCGACGGCGTAACAGCTCAATCTGTATTTTGGAGATGGCGCGAATTTGGCCCTGCTCCAATGGATGAAATACCACTGCTTCGTCGATACGGTTGATAAATTCCGGTCTAAAGTGTTGGCCGACAATTTCCATCACCGCATCTTTCATGGTCAGATAATTTTCTTCGCCGGACAGTTCTTGTATGATGTGCGAACCTAAATTGGAGGTCATCACAATAACCGTATTTCTAAAGTCAACTGTGCGGCCTTGCCCATCGGTTAATCGACCGTCATCCAAAACTTGCAACAGTACATTAAATACATCGGCATGGGCTTTTTCGATTTCATCCAGCAAAATAACGGAATAAGGTTTGCGGCGCACTGCTTCGGTCAGATAACCGCCTTCTTCATAACCGACATAGCCGGGAGGCGCACCAATCAAACGGGCCACGGAGTGTTTCTCCATAAATTCGGACATATCGATACGCACCATCGCTTCTTCGGTATCGAACATAAATTCCGCCAAAGCTTTGCACAGCTCGGTTTTACCAACCCCGGTCGGCCCCAAAAACAGGAAAGAACCATTTGGGCGATTAGGATCGGACAAGCCAGCCCGCGAACGACGTATCGCATTGCTGACTGCTTTTAAGGCTTCCACCTGCCCTATCACCCGTCGACCAAGTTCTGCCTCCATGCGCAGCAGTTTGTCACGCTCGCCTTCCATCATTTTGGATACGGGAATGCCTGTCCATTTAGAGACAATTTCGGCAATTTCATCTTCGGTGACTTTGCTGCGCAGCAAGATGGTTTGTTGCTGTTCGGCTTGCGCGGCTAAATCCAGCTCTTTTTCCAACTTGGGTATTTCGCCGTATTGCAGTTCGGACATGCGGGCGTAGTCCTGGTTGCGACGAGCGGCTTCCAGTTCCAAGCGGGCGTGTTCCAGTTTTTCTTTAACACTGGCCGTGCCTTGCAGCGAGGCTTTTTCGGCTTTCCAGATTTCTTCTAGGTCAGAATATTCTTTTTCCAGATCGGTAATTTCATCCTGCAATACTTCCAAACGTTTTTTAGAGGCGGCATCGTTTTCATTTTTCAACGCTTCGCGTTCAATTTTTAATTGGATCAGGCGGCGATCAAGTTTATCCATCGCTTCCGGTTTGGAATCCATTTCCATACGGATGCGGCTGGCGGCTTCGTCAATCAGGTCAATGGCTTTATCAGGTAATTGTCTATCGGCAATGTAGCGATGCGACAAAGTGGCGGCGGCGACGATTGCTGGATCGGTAATGTCTACGCTGTGGTGAATTTCATAGCGCTCCTTCAAACCGCGCAATATCGCTATGGTATCTTCAACCGTAGGTTCTTCTACCAATACTTTTTGAAAGCGACGTTCCAGCGCGGCGTCTTTTTCGATGTATTTTCGGTACTCGTCCAACGTGGTCGCACCCACGCAATGTAGTTCGCCACGCGCTAAGGCAGGCTTTAACATATTGCCGGCATCCATCGCACCTTCAGCTTTGCCGGTGCCGACCATGGTGTGTAATTCGTCAATAAACAGAATGATCTGCCCTTCCATTTTCGCAACATCATTTAATACTGCTTTTAGGCGTTCTTCAAACTCACCGCGAAATTTGGCTCCGGCTATTAAGGCCGCCATATCCAAGGACAATAATTGTTTGCCTTTAATGCCTTCCGGCACTTCACCGTTGACTATGCGTAGCGCCAGTCCTTCAACTATCGCCGTTTTGCCGACGCCGGGTTCGCCAATCAGCACAGGATTATTTTTGGTGCGACGTTGCAATACTTGTATGGTGCGGCGGATTTCATCATCTCGGCCTATGACAGGATCAAGCTTGCCCTGCTCTGCCCGTTCGGTAAGGTTGATGGTGTATTTTTTTAGCGCCTGTCTTTGATCTTCGGCATTGGCGTCATTTACATTTTGTCCACCGCGCATGTTCTCAATTGCTTTTTCAATTGATGCTCGCGTTAGCCCGGCGCGTTTTAAAATGTTTTGCAAAGCGCTTTTGCTGTCCAGCGCCGCCAGCAAAAACAGTTCACTGGAAATATAGGCATCCTGACGTTTTTGCGCCAGTTTGTCGGTCAGGTTCAGCATACGCGACAATTCATTGGAAATCTGCACATCGCCACCGGCGCCGGTTACCGTTGCTAAGCGATCAATTTCCTGCACCAGTTCATTACGTAGCGCGTTGACCTCTACCCCGGTCTGCAGCAGTAATGGCCTGATACTGCCGCCCTCCTGATCAATTAACGCCAGCATCACATGCAATGGCTCAATAAATTGATGATCTTTGCCCAATGCCAGGCTTTGTGCATCGGCCAGAGCGAGTTGAAATTTGCTGGTTAGTTTATCCATTCGCATGGTGCGTACCTCAATGAATGATTAGTTGCCGCTGAGATGGGGGGTTATTTTGCAGATTTCAAGGCCATACACGCCAAATCGAAACCTAAAAATTGTAGCATGAGCCGTATAGTTAGCCATTTGCGGGCCGTTATCATAGCATTAACGGCTAAATCACAGTACAATAGAGTACACTCAGACGCCGTCATTGCATAATTTGCCATAAGTTATGCGCCGCTTAGTCGCTCAATCGTTCGGTTCTGTGTAACCATTAGTTATAATTTGTAGGAGTTTTAAAATGGCAACAGGTATTGTGAAGTGGTTTAACAACACCAAAGGTTTTGGTTTTATCCAACCTTCCGAAGGTAATGAGGATGTTTTTGTTCACCACTCGGTAATTTTGGGGGAAGGTTTTAAAACCCTGTCTCCTGGCCAGCCCGTCCAGTTCGATATTGAATCCGGCCCCAAGGGCTTGACCGCCGCGAATGTGCAGCCCAAGTAAGCGCTAAAAACTCCGGTCAGAAAGGCCCCTTAAAGCAGGGGCTTTTTTATGCGCGCCGTAAATTTTGCTTTATTTTTTAAGGTTATTGGCCGATAAAACTCTAGTATTGCCCAGCTTACAGATTTAACAGCTCTAGCCCAATTATCCAGCTATAATTCAGTTTCCTCTGGCTACCCTATCTTTTTAATTATGGCGAACAAATTTTTTACTCTAAAAGAACTGGATACGCCGCTTAAAGTTTTATTTACCGGCTATCTGTCCACGGTGGCGATTGGTTATTTTGTCGCCCTTATTCAAATTTTGTTTACCCACGGCATGGCAGACGGCAAGTTTGGATTGTCTGTTGATGACATTGTCTATAGTTACTATGGCAATCGTTCTGGAACAGTGCTGGAAACCAAATTAAACGGCTCCATGAAAGAAAATGCCTCGGAAAAAGAGCGTTTTACTATTATCCAATGGGTGCGCGATGGTGCTGATCATGAAGATTTTATCGATTCCGGGGTCGAAAAAATTATTCAGGATCGCTGTGTGATGTGTCATAACAAACAAGCAAGCGTTCCTGATTTTACGGATTTTAATGTGCTGAAGGAACTCACCAAAGAAGATGAAGGCGCTACTTTTGGTTCATTAACCCGCGTTTCGCATATTCATTTATTTGGGATAGGCTTTATTTTTATGTTTGTCGGGCTGATTTTCAGCTTTACCGAAACCAGTACCCTTAAATATAAATGCATCGCCATCGGTATGCCTTATGTGTTTTTGGTGATGGATATAGTCTCCTGGTGGCTGACTAAACTAAACCCGATGTTTGCCTGGCTGGTGATTTTGGCCGGTATGGGCATGGCGGTGTCGTTTTTGTTTATGTGGACGGTGTCGGTGTTGGAAATGTGGTGGTTTAACAAAGCCTTTGTCAATTCGCAAGGCGAACGTTATCCGCAATGGAGTGTATTTGTTGAAGGTAGATTCAGGGAAGTGGGCGGAGAAGATGCGGTTCGGCGTTTGTGGGCTGTTGCTAAGGACATTGGCTTTTTTGTTTGGGATAAGGTATCTGTAGAGGGTTTGGCGTTGATTAAAGCGCTTTATCAGAAGGTGATTTCTAAAAAATAATTCGTAGGGTGGGTACGCTGTTTGTTTCCACGCGAGGTAGCTAACAAACAAAAGGTGATCGGCAGTCCGGGCTGCTGGTCAGCTGCCTCGTGAGCACGGTAAACGGTCTACAAACCCCATCTACTAATTTTTCCAGCCGCTGTTAATCTATTCCTTGTCTACGCCCCACGGCAGGAGTTGTTCAACGGCTTCCAGCGTCTGCGCCTTGGGCAGTTCTTTAAAAACATGTTACAAATAACGATAGGGCTCCAATCCATTAAGTCTGGCGGTTTCAACCAAACTGTAAAGGTTGGCACTGGCCTTGGCCCCTTTGACGGTATCAGAAAAAATCCAGTTATTGCGACCAATTACAAAGGGTCGGAAGCTCGTTCCACGGCATTGTTATCAATATCCTGGGCATGACACATTAGCTGAGGTTCCTTGCTAATCAGGTAGTCTTTTAGCAGCTCAATGTTTTCCGTGTGGAGTGCTCTGTTTGCCACCACGCTTAGGCATGATTTTACGAATAAATCTGCTTAGGCCGCTATTATTTTGTTATTCACCAAAATTTTCCAGCCCGCTTTTTGCGGTAAGCTGCGCTATAGCCTGTATTTGATCCTTGCTAAGGCGGCCTATGCATACTATGGCCAGCATTGCTCATGCAAAGGGCGTATTTGGTTGATGGTGGTAAAGTCCTTATCCTTAAAAATCGGTATCCAGACGGAGGTGTCAATCAAAATCATGGCGCAGGCTTCTTACTGCTTTGTGATCAAAATCTTCCCGAAATTCAATTTGTCCGACCAATTTGAACAAGTCTTTTTTTTTACGGTTTTGCACCAGTTCTTTGAGCGCCAAATTAACCAATTCCCGCTTGGTATGTATACCGGTCAAGCTGGCTGCTTCATTGAGCAACTGGTCATCTATTACAATATTGGTGCGCATGGCGGAATATCCTTTGGTGTCTGACGATACACATCATACCGTCATTCGCTATACAACGCTAAGGCAGATACGTTTATAGGCTAACGCTAACATCATAGCCCAAAGACTTAATCTCAGCCGCAACCTCTAACATTTCATGTGTTTCCATTTTTTGCAAACTATCGGCTTCTTTAAGTGGGTTTTTCATGCCAAGCAATGCCGTTGCCGGTTGCTCGTTCATAAAGCGTTTCCGGGGAGACGTCAAACCCGCATGACCAAGCCAACGTGGGCCATTCATCCAGGTAAAACTGTTTAAATTGGCTGATGTTTTTTAAAGGGTGGGAGATGGCATAGCGGTCAATCAAATCGGAAAGATCAACTACGCCTTCTTCGCCGGTATTGAATCTTAATTTAATTCGATAGCCGCTTTCGTAGCTGGCATCTGCAATTGCTATCATGGGTACTCCTAAACTAATGGGTTGAGCTTATGAAATTCTTTGGTTTCCCACATTGTCGTTAGCTCAAGCTGGTGTAATTCTGCCCATTCTTCTACCAAACCACGTAGATGCCCGTCGATTATATTCAGAGAAGGCAGATACGTTTACAGGCTAACGCTAACATCATAACCCAAAGACTTAATCTCAGTCGCAAACTCTAACATTTCCTGTGGTTCCACTTTTTGCAAATTATCGGCTTCCGGTTGCCTGGATTGGCGGGCGATGCTGTACAGCATGATTTTCTCCAGGATAATGCCCTGTTGCTGCAAAGCGATTAATAACTGCAAATAGGCTAGTTTTTCGCTATCAGTCCAGGCTAGGTGGTCATAATGTAACATACAGGTTTGCAACTTGGTTGGGCAAAGTTCGGTAGCGATTTTTAAATTGGCTAACAGCTTTGCCTGGCTTTGTCCGGTGTTGTTGATCAATTTGCGGCCAGACTCGCTGGCGCTGTCCAGTTTAAACCATAACTCGCCGTTATAGCGGGCTAGTTCTTGTAAGCCTTGCTGTACAGTGGCTTGATGCAGCAAGCTGCCATTGCTGATCAATACAAACTTGCTGGCTGGAAAAACGCCGGCTTTAACGGCGATGTTGCCGATTAAAGCGATGGCTTGTGGAAAGTCTTTAAGACTAGTGGGTTCGCCGTTGCCGGAAATGGCAATGTCTTTAATCACTTGCTGTGCGGCGGCCACCTGATAATGCTGAAAAAAATCGCCGTGTAGCACATAATCCAGAAAATACTCTAATTCCTTAGCCAATAATGCAAAATCCATCATCGGCGCATTGCCGGGTTTTAACTCAGGCACCTGACAATAGATGCAGCGCCAGTTGCAGGCGTTATTGGTATTAAAGTTAATGCCGATTGATAACCCCCCTGCCCGCCTAGACATGACCGGATAGACATATTTTAAGCCGGCGATTTGCCGGTCGTGGTTGTCGACAGTTAAGGGTTGGGTCGTAGATATTGTCATGGTGCCGACAAATCGATACTTGCCTGATTAGTCTTGAAACTCAGTTTTGCTGATTGATTCTTGAGCAAGGATACCTTCAATTGCTGAACTTGTGTTCCAGCTTTAGGAATTCTGGAGGCTATAATATAACATTCTTTGTCTATATTTTTATGTCTATCCTTAAGTTTGGAAAGTGTTGCGTCTAGCTGTTCGTAGGCTTTTTTAATATCACAGCCTTTTAATTCCAGATAGATAGCTTTAGAACAAGGTTTATCAATTTCAAACAGATAGTCGCAGCGGATGCCATCTTTAATTAAACAGCCGTCAACCTTAATTTTATCAACTTGCCTTGCCGATGGGTTATTGATGATTAGCTTTCTGTTGTTTTCAGTGACCGCGATTATTTTATTTTTAGAAGACTCAGTACATTTCTCAAAATCCATTTGCGCTTATCCATAGAGTATGGTTGACGCCACATCAAAAGCCTCATCAAAACTTTCAGAAACCGCATCAATAATATTAGCCCCAATTAATCTGGTTTCCGGGTCGGTAATTACGTGAAGCTGACCACTATCCAGGGTGTATGCCGATACATCTTCAAACTTGATGACTTCATCAAATGGAATAAATTCAGCTAGTTTTTGCCCTTCTGCGGAATTTTCTCCCACTTTTTCATAGGCATCCTGGGCAACCACCAGATTATTCAAAGCCGTTAAGATATAAGGGCTATGGGTAGTGATGAAAAAGGCGTGGTTAAATTCATGATAAATTGTTGCCAGCAGACTGACAATTTGCTTTTGCGAGGTTGGAAAAAGATGGGCTTCCGGCTCTTCGATAAAATACATAGCCCGTTTGTCGCGGCCAAACCAGAAAAGCCATGTAGACAGCATTAACAGCATCGGTAAAGATTCTTGTTGCCCTGAAGAAGCATGGGCTAAATTGGTATTATTGCCATCGCTGGAAATCCAGTCTTTCCCTTCAGAAAAGATATAATCGCCAGAGAGAATTAGCTTGCTAAGTTTATCTAGCTTTTGTTGAATAGTTTTATCTGAGTCACTAACATCATATAATGCTGATCCACGCTTGGCAAACGCGTATTGCAGCCCGAATTCTGTCATGAAAGGATCAATATCCGTAGTGTCGTTTGCCAGAAAGGATAATAAATTATTCTGAAAAATCGCAAAAAACGATCTGGCGGCGGCGATAAAAACGCTGTATTTAAAAGCATTTTCAAATTGGGCGGGCATTAACGACATTATTTGGCCACGCCCCGATGCGAACATACTATTGTATTCAGCATGCTTACATGCAGCTTTTAAAGTTTCATAAAGCGTTTGTAATTCTGGACAATAATCAAAATCAAGCAAAAACTCGTTGCCGGGCTTTGTTCTGGAAATTTTAATAATATAAGTATCAAACCTGTAAACAATACTAAACGCTTGCTGCCCCCAGGTATAGCGCGGAAAAATTTGCTCAAACTTTTTTAGGCATTGCTTTGCTACATCGGCCTTAGTGCCTTGTTTTTCGGCGGATTCAATCAATATTTTGGCAAAAAAGTTTTTAAAGAAATAGACCAGTTTGGCGATAACGCTTTTCCCGCTAGCCTGGGAACCGATTAAAATATTAATTTTTTTTATTTCAAAATAGGCATTTGAAATAGTTAAAAAATTTTCAATTTTTATCGATTCCATACTGGTCTGTTCGTTTTAAGCCAGTTTAACCAAAACCTCACCACGCCCGCCCTCAGTCATATCCCCGCCATAACGCTGTACCCGGTTAAATGCGACACTACTGTCAGCGAAACGGGAGCTTAGCGATTTAAACGAAGCAAACAATAACGGTAAAAACGATAAAGTATGTGAGCCGCAATCGTTAAACGTTGCCGATAACTGTGGCTGGTTCCACAGCAATAAGGTGCCGCGGCTCATGGCATAACCTGGGAATCGACCCGTCTGGCCCATTACCGCAATGGTGCCGGCCAGCATTCTGGAACCGCAATAATCGCCGACATTGCCTTCAATCAAAATCTGACCTCGGCGCATGTGATCGCCGGCTCGGGCGCCAACATTGCCTTTTACCAGTATCGTGCCGCCTTTCATGCCTTGTTTATTACCAGGCAACGCGCCACCAAGAAAGTCGCCGGCATTGCCATCGATTTCCAGAAATCCGTTTTTCAATTCACAAGCGGCATAAATACCGGTGCTGCCGGTAACTTTTATTTGCCCGGATTTCATTTGCATGCCCAAATACGCGCCGGCATCGCCTTGCACGGTAATGTTACCGCCGTCCAGTTCTTTACCGATAAAATCCAGTTTATTAAAGCTGTCGGCAATGACGATGTTTTGGCTGTTTGAACCGCTGATGTTAAACAAATCAGCGACGCGTACTTTGCTTTTGCCGTTTTGTAATTCAATGGCGCCGATTTGACTTAGTTCTAAGCCGGCCAGTTTTTGGCAAACCAGCGGCGACATATCAACCCGCTGAGCCGGCTGGCGTTTCAGAGTAAAGGTTAAGGCGCTCATGCCATAATCTCCTGCAAATGAAAGTGGAATGGGCCCAATTTACCGCCGTAGTTACCCGCGCTGATGCGTTTAATGCCGTTTGCCGCTCCCAAGTCACAAACGGCCTGGATGCCTACCCGCATGGCTTTGTCTATATCTTCTTTGCTCAAGCCGTCGATAACAATTTCCATCACCGATTCAATTTCCGGTGATAAATCGGTTTTGGTAATACCTTTTAAGGTTGGGCAGAATGCATCGTTGGTGGAAGCGCCCAGGGCCGGGTATTTAGAACCTACTTTGGAGCCGGAACGCACGACACCGCCGGGAAACGGCATAATCACATTGGGAATTTTCTGCATTTCCACAATAGCGGCCTCACAAGCGGCCAAGGCTTGCGGCTGCGACTCGGCCAGCACTAAAAAATTGCCGCCCCCTACTGCATCCACCATGCCGGTGGTGGCTTCGGTTAAAAATTCGCCGTCCATCACCGGCACCCGCCAGTAACGTTTACCGGCAATTTTTTTGGCAATTTGAAAACCATCGCCAAAATAACGCAGATTTTTACCCAACGGCAGTTGTTTGCCGCCTTCAATACCGGCGAATAACGCTGAGGTAGGTGAAGTTAATACACATTGTCCAGCACGGGTTTCCAATTGCTTGGCCAAGCCTTTGGCGCCCATCGCAAAAATCATAATGGAAACGCCGGGGCGGCCATCCGGGGTTTCTTCGGGGGTGAGTATCCGTTCAATACCGGCTTCACAACCGCAAGCAATAACGGAAGTGGCAAAGCCGGTCATGGCTTGTGCGGAGATCAAGGCCCATTTTTCATTTTGCGCGGTGATAATAGCGCGTGTGCCTTTCATCGGAAAGGCTTCGGCAAAGGTTTTGTCTATGCTTACGCCGTTAATAATCATGCTGCACCTCTCAATGGATGAACAGTCAGGCTGCCGCGCCCATCTTCTGTAATCTCATCGTTACTGATTTTAAAGTTGCCCAATTTCATGGTCAGGAAACGGTCAAAATGATTTTGCAGATCTTTTTCTATTGATACGTCAAAATCTGGTTTGACTATATGGGTGGTGCCCCATGTTACATGGACAACTTCACCGTCTTTTACTACTAGTTGACCGTCTTTGAACACATAATCCGGTTTGGAGAACATCGTTTGCCGATCAGGATTTTCGGTGTAAACAGTAATATCTGCCCAGCTGCCCGGGCTAAGTGCGCCACGGTCTTGCAGGCCGATAATCCGCGCTGCGCCGGCTCGCGTCAGGATAGCGATTTCATTAAACGAGTATTCGCGGTCTATGCTCCCCAGCGTGGTCATTTTTTGCGCTTCTGGATGGATGGTAGACAGCATGTCGTTACGGAAGCTTTTATCCATCAATAATCTAATTAAATGCGGATAGCTCATGAACGGCGCGCCGTTAGGATGATCAGTGGTGAGGAATATCCGCCACGGATCTTCGACCAACAGGAAAATTTCCAGACCTATTGCCCATTGCAAGGCATTGACGAAGTTTTGGTCGCGGTATTTAAACGGCACCACTCCGCAACCGGCATCGCATTCGATGTCCATGCACACCCATTTATTTGGGCTGGCGTATTTATGGTTATAGTGTTGCCGCATATTGTCGCCGGAAGCGGTAACCGTTTGTCCGAATAATACCTGGCCGACATCGGCACTGATGTTTTTATTAAGATTAATGGCTTCGGCAATTTGCGCCGCGCCGGACGAAAATTTAAAATCGCCTTCTTTGCCGTAGCTGTGGAACTGAATATGGGTCAGGTGTAAAGGCAAGCCTTCAATACCTTTAATGGTGTTTAAGGTAGTCTCGAAATTGCCGGGTACGCCCAGATTACAGCCATGCACATGTAAGGGATGCGTTAGGCCCAGTTCTTTAACGGCTGTAGCCAGAGAGTGTAGAATCTGTCTGGGCGTAATACCGTAATGACTGTTCTTTTCATCCAGGTCGAGTTTACGCTGGTTAAATTTAAAAGCACTGATGCCACCGGCATTAACCACTTTAATGCCTATGCCTTTGGCTGCATGCAGCACCCAAGCCACATAATCGTTAATGGCTTTTTGATCTTTTTGCGCAGTCAGCATCCGCAATAGAAAGTCGTCGCTGCCTAACAACACATAGCCGCCTTTGTCCAGAATAGGAATATCGGCCATTTCCATATGTGCCTGCCGGGCGTTAATGGGTAATACCGCCGGTTCAAAGGCGGCAGTGTAGCCCATTTCTGCATAGCGATAGCCGGTGACATAGGTACTGGGAATCACATGACCATTGCCTGAACGGGTAATCGCGGTGCGGGTTACCGGGTCCATGCGGTGATCTTCCGGCAAGAGCGTTCTGGCAATATTGCCTTTGCCACCGCCGATGTGGGTATGTAAGTCAATGGCGCCGGCCATTACCACTTTGCCTTGCAGATTATATTCTTTGTCTATCGGTACGTCTGCAGGCGGGGCTGCAATAATACGACCATCCTGAATATAGATATCTAGTTTTTGACCATCTATGCCGCTGGCAGGGTCGTAAATAGTTCCACCGGTAAGTTTTATCAGCATGATGATACCTGCAATAGCTGTTCAATGGCGGTTAAGACCTCAGCCGTGCTGGGTAAACCGGAATCTCTAATTTTTTTCAAACGTATGGCCACCACATTGTCCAGGCGATAAGCATGTCCGGCATGGTCAATTCCCGGCGTGCCTACCGGAATGAAGACATCCGGCTCTTTGTTAAAGCGCATTCCGGAACGGCCCAGTACGATGGTCGGCAGTGCTGTCTCCGGCGGCGTTGCGGTATTAAAAGTTTGCACCCACAACAATGCGTCTGCTTCACCATTATTTAATAAGGTTTGGGTTTCAAATAAAAACGGATCGTATTCAGGATAACCGCGAATAAAACTCAGTCTGGCCGGATAACCGGTGGTCCAGCCGCAAACCTGATTGGCGGTTTGATCGCCTTCTCTACCGCCCAGCGGAAAACCTGAGCAACGGGCGCCTTGTTTGTTGACTTCTTTGACTATGCTGCACAGACCTTGCACGGTTAATTCGGCGTGATCAAAAGCCAAGGCAGCTGCTCCCCAGGTGATAACACCATATTGTGCGGCCTTCAGTTTATCGATAATGGTCTGCAACTCAGCAATCGCCAAACCGGCTACCGTTTCCACCTGTAACACTTTGCCTTTCAGCAGAGCGGACAATACCGCCACGACTTCCGGCAAATCGGCGTCTGTACAGGGAAATACGGTTGCTTTGCGCCCGCTGGGTGACGTTGATGCATCGCCCGATGGGGTTTTGCCTAGATAGATAATTTCACGGCTGCCGGTATCGTTAATAAACATCGACTCAGCATTCCACAGATAGCGTTCGTAAAAGCGTGGCGCAAAGCCTTCTAAATCGGTACCGACTACCAGCAATACATCGCAACGATTTTTGAGTTCAGCTAAGGTGGTGTTCATCCAGCCGGTGTCTTGCATCGCCAGCATATTGCGGCGGGCGTTGTTGAAAGCAACGTTATCCACCACTGCGCCTATGCGATCCGCTAATGACAATACGGCACGCATGCCGTTGACATCGGTGGCGCAGCCCCCGAAAAGCGGTAGATTGGTATTACAAAGAATTTCGGCTGCTTTGGCGACGGCCGTTTCCAGGTTGACCACTGTTCCTGCCACGCGCGGTTGTGTATCAGTGATCGGCAACTCAAATGCCGGAGTATTTACCGCACAGCCATTTTCCTTTACTTTCAGCGCTACGCCGTCCACCTGAATCGTCAGATCATCGGTGCCAATGCCGCAGAAAGGACTAGGCACTTCAGTTATTTCTATCATATCGTCAGTCCTGTAGTTAATCTTTCTTGATGTACTTGAAGCGGGGATCGTCAGGTGTGCCTTCAAACACGCCACCGGATTCGGTTGCAGCATCCCACAGCAGCACTTCTTCAATTTTTTTTGCTAAACAGAAGTCTTTCTCAGTAACGCCTTTGGCGGAGTGAGTGACTAATTTAACGATCACAAACGCATAAGATACCGTTAAATCGGGATGATGCCAGGCTTTTTCCGCCAAATGACCAATGGTATTGACCACCATTAATGTGGATTTCCAGCCGCTGGTTTTTATTTTGCGCCTGATCCAGCCGTTTTCATAATACCAATGCGGCAGCTCGCCGTTTAATCGGGTTATGATTTCCGCTTCGTTCAAAACTATGTGAGTATTTTCGGTCATGGACAGCCCCTCCCCCATTAAATTATCCGCCATTCTAGCGCATTTGATTTACTGGTGTCTCGATGACATGGCGGGTATTGCTCAAGTGGTTTTACCTTGATCAACCGGCTACTAGAGTTAAAGATTATTGGTAACTATTCAGCGTGGTTCTTAAAAGCCTATAAATCAATGGTGTAGGATGGGTAGAGCAAAAAGCGAAACCCATCTTTGTAGGCCTCAATGATGGGTTTCGCTATTGCCCTACCCATCCTACGCTGAATATTACGATTATTTAACGATACGCAGTTGCGGTCTTTGTTGGCTTTTCTTTTCCGGTTGCGGTGGGGATGGAGGGGTATTGTCTTCACCATCTTCGGGGTCGAAAATCATGCCCTTGCCGTTTTCTTTGGCATAAATGGCAAGCACCGCTTTGGTGGGGGCGGAGATACGCATGGGTTTGCCGGCAAAACGGGCATTGAACTGAATCTCATCATTTCCCAGCAACAAGCCTTGAATGGCTTCAGGGCGAATATTCAAGACGATTCTGCCGTCTTCCACAAAATTGCTGGGCAAAACCACGCCGGGATATTCTGCGTTGACCAGAAGATGCGGCGTTAAACTGTTGTCAACGATCCATTCGTAGATGGAGCGAATTAGATACGGTTTGAGAGGCGTCATTTGCTTTGCATTGGCATTAATTCCTTTTCCTGACTGGTAAGACTGTCCTGAAAGGCTTTTCGTGAAAACAGGCGATTAGCGTAAGCGGTTATACCTTTGCCTAGGCTGGTAATATCAATGCCGATACTGGGTAGACGCCATAAAAACGGCGCCATTGCACAATCGATGAGTGAATATTCTTCGCTCATGAAATAAGGCGTTGCTTCAAAAACAGGCGCAGACGCAATTAAGCTTTCTCGCAGTAATTTTTTAGTTTTGGCCGCTTTTTTATCGCCATTATTCTGGATTTCTTCCAGCATAGGATACCAATCCTGATCAATGCGTTTGATCAGCATCCGAGCGGTAGCTCGGGAGACCGGATCCATCTGGTGCAAGGCTGGATGCGGAAATCGTTCATCCAGATATTCCATGATGATACGCGCATCGTAGAGTACCAGATCACGTTCTACGAAAGTGGGTGCGTTGCCGATGGGATTAAGCTCCAGCAGTTCTTCCGGCGGATCATTGGATTCGAAAAATTCAATATCTGCCGGAACCCCTTTCTCATACACCACCAGACGCGCGCAGTGGCTCATGATACAAATTGGCGATGAAAAAAGAGTCATTGCGGATTTTCGGCTGATAATGTTTGCCACGAAGAATAACCTCTTTAAGTAACGGGGCTCGGAACCAGGCAAATTGTATCACGGTTAATCATGGATTTGGGGTGAGCACAAAAAGCATAAGCCTAGTTCTGCGATGAGCGGAACGCCTGATGGCGCTCCGCAAAAATACCTAATGAATGTCTTTCCAGTATTCTTTTTTCAACAAGTACGCAAGCCCGATGAACATCAGCAGAAAGAACAACACATACTTGCCCATTCTTTCTCTTTCCAACTGAACCGGCTCACCCACATAAACCAAAAAGTTGACCAGATCGTTAACCATTTTATCAAATTCTTTCGGTGACAATTGCCCAGGTTGTTCCAGCTTTAACTCAGCAACCACGTCTTGGCCTTCAATGTTTTTGATAACGGCGACTTGTGTTCCCTGTTTTTGCCAAAAGACATTCGGCATCGCCACATCTTTGAAGACGACATTATTAACACCAGTCGGTTTGCCTTTGTCGGCATAAAAGCCTTTCAAATAACTATACAACCAATCGGCGCCACGGGAACGAGCAATTAGAGATAAGTCAGGCGGGGTAGTGCCAAACCACTTTTCCGCATCGTGACTATTCATCGCCGAATGCATTTGGTCATAGATTCCGGCACCTAACGGCGCAACATTTTTGAGAATTTCATCCTCATCAAGGTGCAAATCCAGCGCTATGCGTTTGTAACGAATATGCTTGGCGGAATGGCATCCCAAGCAATAAGTAACATAGTGTTTTGCGCCGCGTTCCAGAGATGCGGTATCGGATAAATCAATATCTGCGTCTTCAAGCTTAACGCCGCTGCTGGCAAGCGTGCTGAAAGACAGCAAAAACAAAAGAGTCGATAGAATTCTTTTCATGGCTTAATCAAGGCTTTCTTTTAGGTATTTTACAAATCGAAACAGCACGGCTTTAATACCGGCAGGATTCGGCCTTCTTTTTTCTGCAACAGCTCCAGTTGCATCGGTTACCGGTTTAATGATGGTAATCTCATTAAACAAAGCTAACAGCAGCGGCAGACGATCCTCTAAAGTGGGTTCGTCGGTAACGCGCTCGGGAACCGGTTTTGTTTTTTCCCAACGAGTATACAGCGGCATTAATAAAAAGAATCCGAAATAAACCGCCGTAAACAGGCGCGCCATTGTAGTGGCTAACGGCGTGGCAGGTTGTGTGCCGAGATAGCCTAAGCCAATAAAACTAATCACAAATAGTAACAAAGCTTTTTTGAACATCCCGCCGCGATAACGGATAGATTTTACTTTGCTGCGATCCAGCCACGGTAACATGAATAACACCACGATAGCGCCGCCCATGGCAATGACCCCGGCAAATTTGTCGGGAACCGCGCGCAAGATGGCATAAAACGGAGTGAAATACCAGACTGGGGCAATATGTTCTGGAGTTTTTAATGGGTCTGCCGGCACAAAGTTGGCATGTTCCAGAAAGTAACCGCCCATTTCCGGCATATAAAATATCACCAGTGCAAAGAAAAACATGAATACGCCGACACCAACAATATCTTTGACGGTGTAATACGGGTGAAAGGCAATACCATCCAGCGGCCTGCCCTGCCAATTGACATGTTCTTTGATATCTACACCATCTGGATTATTGGAGCCGACTTCGTGTAAGGCCACAATATGCAAAAACACTAAAATCAACAACACCAGCGGTACAGCAATCACATGGAAAGCAAAAAAACGATTCAGCGTGGCATCCGAAACGACATAATCACCGCGAACCCACAGCGATAATTCATCACCAACCACCGGGATAGCACTAAACAGGGAGATAATCACTTGTGCGCCCCAGTAAGACATTTGTCCCCAAGGCAACAGATAGCCCATAAAGGCTTCCGCCATTAGACAAACGAAAATCAGCATGCCAAAAATCCAGATCAGTTCACGCGGCTGTTTGAAAGAACCATACAGCACGCCTCTGAACATATGCAGATAAACGATAATAAAAAATGCCGAAGCTCCGGTAGAGTGCATGTATCGCACCAGCCAGCCCCAATCGACATCGCGCATGATGTATTCAACAGAATCAAATGCCAGCTTGGCGTCCGGTTTATAATTCATTGTCAACAAAATACCGGTAATAAACTGGTTTACCAATACAAACAGCGCTAATGAACCGAAAAAATACCAAATATTAAAGTTCTTCGGCGCATAGTAGTGCGCCATGTGTTCGTTCCAAAGATCGGAGAGTGGAAATCGCTCTAAAAACCAATCCGAAAAGTTATCGATTCTTTTTTTCATGCCTTGCTAGCCTCGTTGTCTTCGCCGATGATGATGAGAGTGTCCGTGATGTATCGATAAGGCGGAACCTCTAGATTAGTCGGTGCCGGTACGCCGCGATAGACGCGCCCGGCTAAATCGAACCAGGAACCATGACAAGGACAAAAGAAACCGCCTTTCCATTCTTCGCCTAAATCATGAGGTGCTATTTCCGGGCGAAATGTCGGCGAACAACCTAGGTGAGTACAAAGGCCGACAGCAACAAAAATCTCAGGCTTAATGGCCCGCAAGGAATTTCGGCTGGATTCAGGTTGGCTGGATTGCGAAGACTGCGGGTCAGCCAGTTTATTATCAAGTGTTACCAGCGTAGCCAATACTTCAGGGGTTCGGTTAAGAATCCAGACAGGCTTGCCGCGCCAAGCCACTCGAATTAATTGACCGCTTTCTATCTTACTGATATCGACTTCGACCGGGGCGCCTGCCGCCATGGCTTTTGCGCTTGGTCGCATTTGTGACAGAAAAGGTATGGCTAAATATCCCGTACCTACGGCCCCAACCACTGACAATGCAGAGGTTAGAAACTGGCGCTTTGATTTATCGACGCCTTGTTGATTCATGAGTGATGCTCCTGTGTTGATTCGATGCATTTCATGCTGCATCATTTTTTTATAGTTTCCAGCAAATATACCCTACTGTCGGCTTTTATAGAAGGTGTTGCCAAGCAGAGGGTGTGATTAATAGTGGCTTTCTTTGTAATTTAATCGTAAAGCAACTTAAGTTAAAGAAGCAGGCATGGCTGATATTTCAAGCCAAATTTCTAGTTTTTGCCTATATTTCATAGTATTAAAGCCAGTATCCGCCCTATCACGATGAGGTAAAATGGATTGCGACCGGATTGGCTATCAAATTGCTTTTATATCGACTAATTTGCCTTATCTACAATCAAAAAGCTGCGGATGCTACAACATAAAGTTAATTTCCTGCACAAAAAATTTAAGACTCTTGTGCAAGCACAATTGTTGATTCAGCTTTTCCTGCTGATATGATCTAATCAGCGCTCCTGTTATCTTGCTGAGTATTCATTATGCCTGATTTAAAAACTTGCTTGGTCACTGTCGTTTTTAGTGTTTGGCTGGTTGCCTGTACTGAACAGCCGCAAACAAATCAGACTACCAGCCAGCAATTACAAGTGACTATTTCCAGCCCAATTTCTCCCGCAAATGAAATGCAATCTATCGATAGCTTTGATGTGTATGTGGACAGACAAACCATTCATGCCGTATTTACCAATACCGGTAGCGAGGCTAAGCAAACTCACATTGGATATTTACATTCAGAAGATGGCGGCTCGCATTGGTCGGTACCGCAAGACATAGCCGCCCCCTTTAATCTGCCGATAGAATCTAAAGCAGGTAATGATATTCAAATTGCCGCCAACGACAATACTCTGTTGGTCATTTGGCAAACAACGGGAGAAATACCCGGCATGGGGCCTTTAACGGCAATTTTTTCGCTTGATGGCGGTAAAACCTGGCAAAAAGGCGTTAATCCTACTAATAGTCTGACTGATCAATCGCATCCTGATTTGGCGGCAGATCAACAAGGCCGCTTTCATATGGTCTGGCTGGATGATAGAGACGAAAACGGTCATCAAGGTTTACGCTACGCCAGAACCTTGGATGCAAGTCAACATTGGGATGCGCAACTCACCATAGATGACTCAACCTGTTCTTGTTGCTGGAACAGGTTGTTGATAAGCAGCAATGGCCAACTTAATGTGTTGTATCGCGATATGGAGCCGCGCGATATGGCCTTGGCGCAATCCAGCAACGGCGGAGCAAGCTGGCGACAAGTCAGTCCAGTCGGCCAGTTCAATTGGCAATTTGAAGGCTGCCCGCACAACGGCGGTGGCTTAACACAAGCAGAAAATGGCGATCTGCATAGTACCGTCTGGACAGGCGCGGAAAATCAAGTGGGGCTTTATCATTTGCAATCGACAGATAACGGCAGTACCTGGGCTTATCCGCAGTCGTTGGCCGCGGGCAGCGGAGCATTTCACAGCGATATTGCCGCGCTCGACGAAAAACGCGTAATTGCTATTTGGGATGCGATGGGCCCGGAAGGTTCCAGCGTATTGTTTGCCGCCAGCAGCGATAATGGCCAAAACTGGGCGACAGCCCGGCAGCTATCGGCACCCGACAATATTGCGATGTTTCCGCGTATCGTCGCTACTCAGGTCGGCTGGCTGGCATTTTGGACAGAACAGCAACCCAAAGCAACCAAGCAATGGCTTTCCGCGGTGATTCGATGATTTTGTTATACTCACCCGCCGACGCGCAATCATTATAAACCTACGAGGTTGTCATGCCCCAATTGACTATAAGAAAAATAATAACATCCGCATTTTTAATGGCTACTTTATTAAGCCCTATTACAGTGCTTGCTCACGCTATTCTGGTGAAATCCCAGCCCAGCAAAGACGAAGTAATCAATAAATCACCCAAACAAATTGATCTGTGGTTTAACGATGCCGTCAGAAGCGAATACAAGGCATTGGCGGTGATTGATAGCAGCGGCAAGCGTGTTGATAATCACGATGTCGAGCAAAGCTTGACTGACGGTTCCAATATTCACGCCACGGTGACGGATTTAACGCCAGGAAAATATACCGTGCGCTATCGGGTTGTTTCCGAGGATACGCATATTGTTACCGGAAAATTCGAATTTACCGTCCAGCCTTAGCTTGCCAAACCCACTCTTGCTTTCTCTATTAACCTCATGAACACTATGAAAACTTTGCAATCAGGTTTTTTCCATATCGCCGCACTGTGTTTTTGCAGCGTCTTGCTGCTAGGTTGTGACAAATTGGGTTTTACCCAAAATAACAAATCCAATCCCTTAGGGAATAGACCCGATTTGGATTGCATTATCGCCAACGATTTTTATGCCGTTCATTTCAGCGCTTATATTCAACCGGGCAAAGATGATCATAACGCTGATCCTAAAGCGGCTTTTGTACCTTATTGTCAAAAACTACCCCGAGCCGGCAAAATGTTTTTTACTGCGGATTTGATAGATCGGGATATTCGCACCACGCCGATAGGCATTCGGCTGGTTGAAGTTGAAAAAACCGAAAAACCGGCGCCTGACGATATTCGCGAAATCCGCACTGTTGCGGAAATTCCCAGCAAACTTTACCCGCGAGGCGCCGTTGAGGCGCAAGCCGAGATTGATAAAAACGGCGACTATGTGTTGTTTTTACTAATCAACGAAGCGGTCGAAGAAGATGATAAATTCAGGATTCCGTTGGAAGTGGGTGTCGATCCTAATGCAATATCGTTACAAACCATAGTTATCACGGCTATCGCGGTATTGTTGTTAGCAGTACTGGTTTTTCTGGTCTATTTTTACAAGTTCAAATCCAAAGCCGCCCATGTTGACGACAAGCAATAACAATCCCCTGATGCCCCCTCCTCTCGCCTATTGCTTCAGCTGGCTGATTGCGGTGCTGTTAATGCTGCACTCGGCCGGAGTGTTTGCCCATCCCCCCGGTTTAAGCTCGGTTGAAATGACGATTAAGGCAGGTAGTGTTGATGTAAAGGTTACCTTTGCCTTGCAGGATATCGAAGCCTTTACCCCTATGGATAGCGATCTGGACGCAGAAGTGAGCGATGCCGAACGCGATGCTGCTAAACCGGCTATTGCAAAATTACTCGCCGAGCAGATGCATGTGCTGATTGATGGCGTAGCGTATACGCCAACAAAAACCAATCGAGTGAGTTTTGATGACCAGAATAACGCCCACGTCGAGTTTCATTATTCAGCCATTGCCAAACAGCAGCTGCAAATGCAATCAAGCTTTTTGGCTTGGCTGCCTGAAGGCCATCAGCAATATGTGACGATTAAGGATGCCGACGGCAAAACTTTGAGCGAAAAAATGCTGGCGAAAGACGATGACCAAATCCGCATTGTCCTAGCAAACAGTATGGAAGCACCCACCACACATTCCTTATTTTCTGTCTTCGTCGATTTTTTAAAATTGGGCATAGAGCACATTGTTACCGGCTACGATCATCTGCTGTTTCTGTTCGCGCTATTAGCGGTTACCCATAGTTTTTGGCCGGCGATTAAAATTATTACCTTTTTTACTATTGCCCACTCTATTACACTGGCATGTGCCGGTTTAAACATAGTGGAATTGCCCAGCAGCTTTGTGGAACCCTTTATTGCCGCCACCATAGTGTATGTCGGAGTAGAAAACATCATTCGCGGCGACCACCCTAAAGGCCGGCACTGGTTAACTTTCGGTTTTGGTCTGATTCACGGTTTTGGTTTCGCCAGCGTCTTGCGAGAAATGGAAATAAGCGCCGGTGACACCGGCATTCTGTTGCCGTTACTGTCATTCAATCTGGGCATAGAAACCGGCCAAATTGCTGTCGCAGCTGTGGTGCTGCCTTGTATTTGGTGGCTTAACAATAAACCGGCGATTAGCGAAAAATTTCTGAAAGCCTGCTCGTTGTTAGTCAGTTTGATGGGGGTTTACTGGTTCTTGGAAAGAGCAATGCTTTAGCCGCCTAGACCGATCTGATGTGAAGGTATGTATAGGTTTGAATCAGCTGTTTACAGGGGTTTTTCGGGCTTATGTTTTTAAGTCAGAAAATCCCCTAGGATTAAATAAAGTCCTTAAAAAACCAACCAGCTATTGAAATAAAAGGTATTGTTATCGTTGGCATTTCGCCCTGAAACGCCATCATAATTGTTGATAGCACCGTTAAAAAGGGTATATGCCACATATTGCGCGGCAAAACGTAGATTCAGATACGAGGCCAGGCCGGTAGTTGCTTTTTTACCAAATGGCACATAATCCAATTCAAACGTAAAGTATTCGGAATTGGGTTTTGCGTTTATTGATGATGTATAAAGTATCGTATCGGAATTGCCATAGATATGATTATATCCCAAGGCTAAGGTATAAGTCTGATCATAGGTGTAAGAACTATTCAGCCCTAGAAAGCCCAGTTGCTGATTAAGCTGCGTCGCACCGCCGAGATTGTAATAGGTGGAAAACAACTGCTGTTGCTCGCGAATGTAGCTGGCTTTGGCTTCCACAATATGTTTGGTATTTGCAAGATATTGATAATTAAAATCCATCCCTAGATCGGTGTAACGATCATTCCCCGGCACTGTGACATTAGGTTGAACATCGGCGCGAAAACCAAAATGACCTAAAGATACATAATTGCCTTGCCACTCTTTTTGCAAGGCAATACGCCAGTAAGGTGCGCCGCCATTAATTTTGATGGAGCCGCTATTGGCAGAATAGTTTGGATTTGAGGTATCCCATTGCCCCATGCCTCTTTGCACACCTTTGGCAAAACTGGTGTAAGCGCCCGCTTCCAACATCACCGTGTCAGCAATCATGCTGTACAAGGTCGCACCGCCGACTTGCCCACCCACATTGCTGATGATGGGAGCCGCCGACGGCGTGGCAGCCAAAGCGGAGCCGACATAAGGATAGCCCCAGGCGGGTGTGGTATTCCACAAATCCTGCACAGTTGGATTATTATTGAACGAGACGCCGTAAATGACTGATTGATCAAAAATACTGGTCTCGTCACTTATCCGAATATCGGTATTGTCAAAATAAAATGTATTACCAACACCCGCATAAGTCAATTGCAGCATGGCACCCATTTGGTCAACAACTCTTCCGCCAAAAAATATAGAAGCCTGATCTAGTGCAATGCTGTTATTCGAAAATGAAGGGTCATCTTTTTTGGTGTTAGTCAATGAACCTTGCACCGACCCGCTGATTCGGCTTAATAGCGAATCATTTGATCCCCAAGTATAAGCATTTAATTTAAATGCCCTGCCGTAAGGTGTCAGGTTAGGGCCGAAAGCCTGGGTATGACAAGCGGTACATGCCATACCGGTTTGTCTGGTGAAGCTGGGTATAGCCTGGGCTGAATTTACAAAACTTAGCCAGAAAATCAGTACCGATAAAATAGTCGACACAGTGTTTAAGCGCAAAATAGGGTTAAAATTTCTTTTCATGGCCTGGTTTTGAGAAAGTTATACATCAGGATTTGTTATTGATTCCCGATACTGTGTTCATGATGGGTTTTGGCGGTGGCGCCGTGCTCTTCTGCAAAAGCTTTAGAGAGTTTTGCTAATTTTTCATGATGCTCGGCCAGTTTGAGATGCCCTAGTTTTTTATGTTCACGCGCTAATGATTCATGGTGGATAGCCATGGCATGGTAATACTCGGCAGAATCTTGATGATGCTTTGCTGCATCGGTATGTTCTTCGGGATTATTGGCGGCGACGTTGTGGTGATCGGGATGTTGTGGAGCAGGAATTACTTCAGCGTAGCTAACGGCTGCTGTGCAGCAAAATATCAGCACTAAATATGATACTCCCCAATATTTAGACCATGGATTAAGATAGAAAGCCCAACCAAGAAAGCGGGTGAATTATGGCAAACGTGAGAAAAACGCATACCACAGACTTTAAGGCAAAAGTAGCGATAGAGGCT
>Ga0316224_1000488_pt1 | contig 55281 bp, 53 predicted proteins | sample TBH18013metaG_FD_206254 | JGI IMG/M metagenome (GOLD analysis project Ga0316224, IMG submission 206254) | Freshwater microbial communities from Trout Bog Lake, Wisconsin, USA - TBH18013 | ecosystem: Environmental > Aquatic > Freshwater > Lake > Hypolimnion/Profundal zone | place: USA: Wisconsin... | reverse complement strand
TACGTCAGCCCCTGGCCGGCGAGACCGCCGGCCGGCGAACTGCGTTCGAATCAATCATGCTCGAATCGGCCTATGGCGTCGAGATCGCGATGTTGATCGACATCGCTCGAGAGTACGGCGTGCACAGCCTGGCGCAGGTCGACCTGGGTGTTCGTCGCCACCGGAACCGTCCGCTCGAAGAATTACGCCCCATGGCGGTCGACGTGCTTCGCGCAGCGCTCGCACGTTTCCGCGTCGCGCTGCCCCCGCAAATCTGATCAGCCCTGAATGGCGACGTCCGGCCCCAGGATGATGACCACGTCATCGCCCGAGGCGCCCGGTACCGGCGTGAGACCGTTGAGCGGCTGCACCTTGGACGAACTCACGCCGATCTCGGTTGCCAACTGCTTCGCCGCCCACAGGTAACCAGGGTTGTAATAGAGGACCGTGGCGGACACGGCCGAGGCGTTCACTCCGGGGAGCGTGTCCCAGCCGTAGGTCAAGAGCCGCTGAGTGACTGTGCGCGCAAGACCCGTGGTCTTGGTTCCGTTGGCTACCTGAACACGGACCTTCGACTTTGGCACCACCGTCGAGTTCGCGACCGTAGTGGTGGTCGATGACTGGCTCGTCCCGATCGTTGTTGTCGTCACACCCGGACTCGATGCGTTGTTGGACCTCAATACGGCAAAGGACGCTCCGACGAAGAGAACCACGATGACAAGGACCACAATCAGGGATGGCTGGTAGTGCGATCCTTCGCTGCGCGACTCGTGTTGGGGGTGTGAGGCTTCACTCATTCCAACAACTCTAGAGCGGTGCGTGAACATTCACTAACCTAGAGACTTCCGAGCCGGTGTGGCGCAGTCTGGCAGCGCAGGCGATTTGTAATCGTCAGGTCGGGGGTTCGAATCCCTCCACCGGCACCACGTCATGAGATTTGGTGCTGGCAGGGCGGCCGCGACAGTCACCGAGGTTCACTTATGCCTGGCGCCTGGCGCTAGCGGACAAATATCTCGACGCGACGGAACATCGCGCCAGTAGAACCGGCGATCGCTCCCTCACCCGCGGCATTGGTGCTCACACTCTTCGAGTGAATTGCGGCAAGGTCTGAACGAAGGAAGCCAACCACCGCCAGCGCCCGATTGGTACTCAACTGTTGGTTCGTCGATGCGGAGCCGCTCCCCGTCGCGTAGCCGTAGAGAGAGGCGGCGGCGTAGCCACTCGACTTGATCGCCACTGCAATTCCTCGAATCTGCAACTTCAGCGCCCCAGTCAAGTGCGACGAGCCTTCCGCGAATGGTCCGATTGCGCCGATGAGCAGGGAGTGTCCTTGGCTCAATCGTTGCGGTGCCCAGAGGGCGAAGAGCGTCATCGTGCTGCTCAGTACAAACTTGGCACCGGCGGCGTACGAAATTCCGCTCGCGTCGGACTTCGTATTCCAACCGGTGAACTGGTACCTCGGATACGCGAGCGTCTTCGCGCTTGGTAGCGAGATAGTGGCCCCCTCGAGACCATTCACATCAGCAACTGATCCGCCACCGTGATTCGAGGAGAAGTGAAGCTTGACAGCGGGCGCAATGGTCCACTGCGCGTAAATCGAAACCGACGATGTTGGTGTGAACGACGCGCCGGCCAACCCGAGAAAGACCCCGCCACTTGCGGCGCTATACCAACCGCTGAAGACGTAGCCAGCCTTCGAGAGCCCGTCACTCGATGGGAGCTGAATTGAAAGTCCGGGGACCGAGGTGATTGGACTCCCGGAACCAGAGCCGCTCCCTCCACTGACGGTGACCACATACGACGACCCCGAGTTGACGGTGGTGGTTGTAACCAACGTGGTTGTCGTAGTTGGAACTCCCGTCGTGGTTGTCGTAGTGGGGGGCGGCGTGACATTCACCGACCATTGGGCATAGAGAGTTATGTCAACCGAGAATGAATAGGTCGAACCGTCGGAATACGTAATTCCGCCCCCTGTAGATGAAGTATTCCAACTGACGAATGTGTGATTGGGATTGATGAAGGATGGAACAAGATTTGCGAAGAGTTTCAGCGCTGTCGAAGTATTCTCAGTCTGTTGAACCGCTGTATTGTCACCGCTGGAATCATTCTCCGCAAAGGTCACGGCCTTGTAGGGCGACGACCATTGGGCATAGAGAGTTATGTCAACCGAGAATGAATAGGTCGCACCGTCGGAATACGTAATTCCGCCCCCACTTGGAGAGGTACTCCAACCAGCAAAAGTGAAGCCAGGGTTTGAAAATGCCGGGTTCAAACTTGAGAAAGCGGTGAGAGGCGTCGCTACTAATGCCGTCTGCGAAGTCACTACTGGATCACTTCCATAATCGTTCTCAACGAACGTCACCGCGTGGTCACCAACTGCAAACGAAGCTGTCGGTAGTAGAAGACCGATCATCAAGATGATCAGCGCGGAGACACCAAATCGGCGCCCCGCATCGAAGAGCCAATGACGCATAGACGTTCCTTTTCTTGGAGGAATGCGCGTCTGGGCAAACAGCCGTACTTACAACATCTTCAAGACCGCGTTTAGCCTTCGTGCCACGGGGTCAAAGACGATTCACCTACAAAGCGAATCATAACCACAACGGTCGCGTGTTCTCGAAGATTGAAACTATCTGCCGAGATGTAAGCGGCGTTGTCGTGCCACCTCAAACGCGGCGACAGAAACTGCCACGCCGGCGTTCAGGGAACTGATCTTGCCCAATTGAGGGATCGACACCACGGCGGCGCAACGCTTGCGCGTGAGCGCGGCCAGGCCCTTCTCTTCCCCACCCACGATCAACGCGACGGGAACCGTGCCGAGATCGAGGTCGTAGATGGAGTCTTTCGATTCGCCCGCCAGCCCCACCGTGAGAACTCCGGCCTTGTTGAGTTGATCGATCGCCGCGGGGATTCCGCCCACGTCGCAAAACGTCAGGTACTCGATGGCACCGGCGGCGGTCTTGGTGACCGTGGGCGAGATGCGTGCCGAACGGTGTCGTGGCACGACGACGCCGGTCACGCCCGCTCCGTCGGCGCTTCGCAGCATGGCGCCGAGATTGCGCGGATCGGTGACACCGTCACACACGAGGAGGAACGGGTGCTTCGCCCCGAGCAGCGAATCGAGACCGACCGTCTCGAGTCGCGCGGCGATCGCCATGACGCCCTGATGACCCTCGGTACGGGCCTCGCGGTCAAGCCTCGCCATCGAGACCACTTGGACGGGAACACGCTGGCGCTGCGCCTCGCGCTCGATGGCGTCAAGGATGTCCGACGGGTCCTGCATCTCGGCGACGAAGATCCGCTGGATGTGTCGACGGCGCGCCTTCAAGAGCTCGAGGACCGCGTGGCGACCCTCCACCTGCTCGCCGCCGAGGCCCTCCTTCTCGCGGCTCGGTGCCCGGCGCGGTCCGCCGACCTGGTCGCCGGTGAGCGGTCGACCACCTTGACGCTGTGGGCGGCCTTTCGGGGCTCCTCGACGGGGTGCGGGACGCGGACTCATGAGATCTCCTCTAGCAGGACAACAGCGGTGGCGGCGATACCTTCGACGCGGCCCAAGGCGCCGAGACCTTCGGAGGTGGTGGCCTTCACCGAAACGATGGTGCCGACGACCTTGGTCAATTCCTCGGACATCGTCGGCATGAACGCCGCGAGTTTGGGACGCTCGGCGATGATCGTGATGTCGGCCGACGCGACGCGAAAGCCGGCCGAACGCACGAGGACGAGGGTCGCTTCGAGCAGGCGGCGCGAGGGCGCGCCCGCGAACTGCGCGTCGGTATCGGGAAAGTGCCGACCGAGGTCACCGAGATTGGCCGCCCCGAGTAACGCGTCACAGAGCGCGTGGGTCGCCACGTCCGCGTCCGAATGTCCGACGAGGCCCCGAGCGTCGGGTACCAACACCAGACCCAGCCAGAGTTCTCGCGTGACGTCGTGACTGACCCGGTGGACGTCGATACCGTGTCCGATCCTCATTTCGAATCCCCGTCGAGTGCCACGACGCGTTCGAGGTCGCCGGGCTCGGTGATCTTGATATTGCCGATTTCACCGGCGACGACCACCACGCGACCACCGAGCAGCTCGACGAGGGCCGCGTCGTCAGAGGCGTCGTCGTCGCTCGCGTGAGCTCGCACCAGGACGTCGCGGCGAAACGCCTGCGGTGTTTGCACCGTGACGAGATCGGAGCGGGGTACCGTCTCGAGCACCGTGATCGAGTGCTCGTCCGAACGAACTCGTTTGATCGTGTCGGTGATGGCGAGCCCGGGGATCGCCGCGTCCGCACCGGCGACGACCGCGTCGAGCACCGATCGAAAGAGGGCGGGCGTCGCGAGGGGGCGCGCGGCGTCATGCACGATGACCACGTCGACGTCGGGACAGACCGCGAGTCCGGCCCGCACCGACGAGGCGCGAGTGGCGCCCCCGGTGACGACGATGTCAGCTCCCTCGCCCGAGCCGTCGTAGGACGGGGGGACGACGAGAATGACGCTCGAGGCGACCGAGCGCGCGAGTCGGACGCTGCGCTGAGCGACGGTGACGCCACCCAGGCTGGCGAACTGCTTCGCGCCGCCGAAGCGGACTCCCTGACCGCCGGCAACGACGACGGCTGCCACCGACACGGCTACGGCAGGACCGAGGCGAGCTTTTCTTCAGCCGCTTCAGTGTCGACGTTCAGCGCGAAGGTCAACTCGGAGACCAGGATCTGACGCGCGCGCGTGAGCATGCGCTTCTCGCCCGCGGACAGACCCTTGTCCTTGTCACGAATCGAAAGATTGCGCACGACTTCGGCGACTTGGTAGATGTCACCCGAACGGAGCTTCTCGGAGTGGTTCTTGAACCGGCGCGACCAGTTGGTCGGCATGCGGGCTTCCTTCTTGCGCAGCACCGCGAAGACCTCTTCGACCTCTTCGTCGTTGATCACGTCACGAAGGCCGACGGACTCGGCGTTGGCCACGGGCACCATGAGCACGAGGTCGGTGTAGGCGACCTTCAGCTTCAGGTAGTCCTGCTTCACGTCAAAGGCGGTCATCTTCTCGATCTTCTCCACCGTGCAGGCGCCGTGGTGAGGGTAGACGAGACGGTCCCCCTTTTTGTACTTGCGAGAGGTCATAAATCGGTTCTCCTGAAAGGGAATCCGCCCAAAGGGGCGTACGGGGGATTAGTAATTCTACCGCACTTTTGGCGTTACGTGTCGTTGCGCGCGACGTGGATCGCCTCCGAGAGGGATCGGCAGCGATAGATCCGCAGTCCCGGCACCTCGTCGAGCTCACCCTCGCTGGGCACGATGACCGCCGTGGCGCCCAGCCGCTGCGCTTCTCGCACCCGTCGTGTGAGCCCCGCCACCCCGCGCAACTCACCGGCCAGTCCCACCTCGCCCATGGCGGCGAAACTGCGTGGAACCGCGAAATTGAGCGCCGCCGAGGCGACCGCCAACGCTAGCGCCACGTCGATACCCGGATCGTTCGCCGGGAGTCCACCGGCGGTGGCCGCGAAGACGTCCATGTCGCTGGTGTCGATGTCACAACGTGCCTCGAGCACCGCCAACAGCAGGGCGAGGCGCTGGGACGAGACCTGGTGCGCCACTCGGCGTGGCGAGCCGGAACTCGACGCCACCAACGCCTGGAGTTCGACCAGGAGGGAACGCGACCCGTCATTGGTCACCGCGAAGACGACCCCGGGTACGTCGAGCTGGGTGCCCCGCAGGGCAAACGCCACGTCGGGGAGTTCACGCAGGCCCTCGTTGACCATCTCGAGCAGCCCGACCTCGCCCGTGGGCCCGAACCGGTGTTTGAGCGCCCGGATGAAGCGCAAGGTGCCGTAGCGGTCACCCTCGATGCGCACCACCGTGTCGACGAGGTGTTCGAGGGTGCGCGGGCCCGCGAGCTCGCCATCCTTCGTGACGTGACCCACGAGCACCAGGGAGGTCCCGGTCGCCTTGGCGACCGCGCAGAGGCGCTCGGCGGCGTGGCGTACCTGCGGCACCGAACCCGCCACGCTCGAGAGCGCGTCGTCGCTCATCGCCGAGATCGAGTCGATCACGCAGAGGATCGGCCGGCGGGCTCGCACCAACTCCTCGGCGGCGTCGACGCTGGTCGTGGCGGCGACGTCGAGTCCCTCGGGCACTGCGCCCAGCCTTCTCGCGCGCTGGACCACCTGGGACGGGGACTCCTCGGCGGCGATGAGCAGCACGGGTGCTCCGGCGAGGGCGAGCTGACGCAACGCCATCAGGGCGAGCGTGGACTTGCCGACCCCGGGCTCGCCGAACAGCAGCGTCGTCGAGCCCGCGATGAACCCGCCGCCGAGGACCCGGTCGAGCTCGCTCACCCCCGTCGACGTGACGCGCTCGACGCCGTCGCCGACCTCGCGCAGTGCCGTCGCCGCGACGCGAGGGTCCATCCTCGTCGAGGCCTTCGCGTTGACCAACTCCTCGTCGAGGGTGTTCCACTCGCCGCAGCCGGGACAGCGCCCGACCCAGCGTGATGAGTTGGTGCCGCATTCGCGACAGACGTGGATTGATCGAGTCTTCACCCCGTTGAACCTAGGAGGGTGCTGTGACGTCTAGGCGTTCGGCGAGAGGTCTTCGAAGTCGACCGACGGGGGCAGGCCCTCGACGCCCTCGAAGGTCAGGTGCGCACCCTCGGGTCCGTCGGCGGCGTCGACGACGATGGTCTGCCCCGCGCGGAACTCCTTGAACAGGATCTTCTCGCTGAGGACGTCCTCGACGTAGGTCTGAATCGCACGGCGCAGCGGGCGGGCGCCCAACTCCGGGTCGTAACCCTTGTCCGCGAGGAACTCCTGGGCGGACGCCGACAACTCGAGTCCCAGGCCCTGCACGGCCAACTGGTCGCGCAGACGGGTGATGAACAGGTCGGCGATCGAGATGACCTCGGGCTTGGTGAGTTCGTGAAAGACGATCGTGTCGTCGATACGGTTCAAGAACTCGGGACGGAAGTGCGCCTTGAGCGCCAGGTGCACGCGCTCCTTCATGCGCTCGTGCGACGCGACGTCCGTGGCCTTCGTGAAGCCGATGGCGGCCTTGCGCAGGTCGGCGGTGCCGAGGTTCGAGGTCATGATGAGAATCGTGTTCTTGAAGTCGACGGCCCGGCCCTGCGAGTCGGTCAGTCGACCGTCCTCGAGGATCTGCAACAAGGTGTTGAAGACGTCCGGGTGCGCCTTTTCGACCTCGTCGAACAGCACGACCGAGAACGGCTTGCGACGAACGGCTTCGGTCAACTGACCGCCCTCGTCGTAACCCACGTACCCGGGGGGCGAACCGACGAGACGGCTCACCGAATGCTTCTCCATGTACTCACTCATGTCGAGCTGGATCAACGCGTCCTCGTCGTCGAAGAGGAACTCGGCGAGGGTCTTGGCGAGTTCGGTCTTGCCGACGCCGGTCGGGCCGAGGAAGATGAACGAGCCGCCGGGGCGCTTGGGGTCCTTCAGACCCGCACGTGTGCGGCGAATCGCCCGGCTGAGCGCGATGATCGCCTCGTCCTGGCCGATGATGCGCTTGTGCAGCTCGTCTTCCATACGCAGGAGCTTGGAGGTCTCCTCTTCGGTGAGGCGGTAGACGGGGATGCCAGTCCAGACCGCGAGCACCTCGGCGATGGTGTCCTCGTCGACCAGGTCGAACGTCGTTCCACCCGAAGCCTTGACGGTCGCGTCCAGTTCGTCCTTCTTGGCCATGAGCTCGCGCTCCTGCTCCTCGAGGGCCTTGGCCTGTTCGAGGGCACCGCTCTCCATGGCGGATTCCTTGTCGGCCCGGACGCGCGCGATGTCCTCGTCGAACTTCTTCGCCGCGGGTGGGGCCGCCATGCGACGGATGCGCAGACGGCTTCCCGCTTCGTCGATCAGGTCAATGGCCTTGTCGGGCAGGAATCGGTCGGCGATGTACCGGTCCGCGAGGTTCGCGGCGGCGATGAGCGCCTGGTCGGTGATCTTGACCGCGTGGAACTCCTCGTAGACCTCGCGCAGGCCCTTCAGGATCTCGATGGTCATCGCGACCGACGGCTGTTCGACCTTGACCGGCTGGAAGCGGCGCTCCAGCGCGGCGTCCTTCTCGATGTGCTTGCGGTACTCGTCGATGGTCGTGGCCCCGACGGTCTGCAACTCGCCTCGCGCCAGCATGGGCTTGAGGATCGACGCGGCGTCGATGGCGCCTTCGGCGGCGCCGGCGCCCACCAGCGTGTGGATCTCGTCGATGAACAAGATGATGTCGCCGCGGGTGCGAATCTCCTTCAGCACCTTCTTCAAACGCTCCTCGAAATCACCGCGGTAGCGGCTACCGGCGACGAGCGCGCCGAGGTCGAGCGTGTACAACTGCTTGTCCGCCAGCGTCACGGGGACCTGGTTCGCCACGATCTTCTGGGCGAGTCCTTCGACGATGGCGGTCTTGCCCACCCCGGGCTCGCCGATCAGTACCGGGTTGTTCTTCGTACGACGCGAGAGCACCTGCATCACGCGCTCGACTTCCTTGTCGCGCCCCACCAGTGGGTCGAGCTTTCCCTCGCGGGCCAACTGCGTGAGGTTACGTCCGAACTGGTCGAGGACCGCCGATCCACCCGACGCCTCGGCGTCGGTCTTCGCGCCGGTGGCGCCGCCCGTCGGTCCCGATTCGTTGCCGGCCTGTCCCGACATCATCTGGATGACCTGGGTGCGAACACGGGCCATGTCGGCGCCGAGATCGCTGAGTACCTGCGCGGCGACGCCGTCGCCCTCGCGTACGAGTCCGAGCAGCATGTGCTCGGTACCGATGTAGGAGTGGCCGAGCTGGAGAGCCTCGCGAAGCGAGAGCTCCAGTACCTTCTTCGCCCGAGGCGTGAACGGAGGCGAGCCGGGTGAGGGGTTGGTGTTGGCGCCGATGGCCTCTTCGACCTTCTCGCGAACCACGTCGAAGGTCACGCCCAGGGCGTCGAGGGCTTTGGCCGCGACCCCTTCGCCCTCACGGATCAGACCCAGCAGAATGTGCTCGGTACCGATGAAAGCGTGATTGAGGTCACGCGCTTCTTCCTGCGCGAGCACGAGCACTCGGCGGGCACGGTCTGTAAATCGTTCGAACAAGGTTCATCCTTTATACGGCAATAATTAGTAGTGTACCGGCCGGATGCGACACATGATCCCCACCCTTCGGACCACCCAGAATGCTCATCTAGAGTGGTTGAGGTGAACCCCCTGGAGCGACTTCAACTTACCGCGGTTGAGTCCGATCTCAAGCGACTCGAGTCCTTACTGGCCGAGTCGGTGATCATCGGCGACGACTATCTCGACGGGGTGACGACCCACCTGATCTACGCGGGTGGCAAGCGCCTACGACCGATGCTCGCCATCGCCTCGGCCACCGCCGGTGCTCGCGCGGCGACCCGCGAGGACCTCCTCGGCGGGGTCGCGCTCGAGCTGTTGCACCTCGCCTCGCTCTACCACGACGACGTCATGGACGAGGCCGACGTGCGTCGCAACGTCGACAGCGTGAACGCCCGCTACGGCAACCTCATCGCTATCGTCGCCGGCGACTACCTCATGGCGCGATCGGCCGCCATCGGCGCCGACCTCGGTGTCGAGATGGCCGGCCTGCTCGCAAGAACGCTCGCGTGGCTGACGCGCGGCCAGGTCTCCGAGGTGCGCACGGCGTACTCGGTGGATCGCACCGAGGCGGACTACTACGAGGCCATCGAGGGCAAGACCGCGTCGCTGATGGCGACGAGTTGTCGCGCCGGAGCGATCACCGCGAACCTCGGCGCTGACGAGACCGAGGCGCTGACCGAGTTCGGCCGATGCTTCGGCATGGTCTATCAACTTCGCGACGACATCCTCGACGTCATCGCGGTCGATAACCAGTTGGGCAAGCCCGCGGGTCAGGACCTCGCCGAAGGCGTCTACAACCTTCCGACGCTCTTCGCCCTGCGCGACCCGATCATCGGCGACGAACTGCGCGCGATCCTCGGCGAGGCGCTCAATGACGCCGATCGCGAGCGGGCACGCAAACTCGTCGTCGCGACCAACGGCATCGACCAGACGATTCTCGCCGCGCAGTCGTTCCTCGCCCAGGCCCACGAATCGCTCGGCGCTCTGTCGAGCGAACCGTTGCGCAACGGCTTCGGCTCGCTCATCGACTCGCTGCTCGAGGACTTCCCCTCGTACTAATCGCGCAGGGGCTTGAGCGTGGGAAACGCGATGACCTCGCGGATGCTCGGTTCGTCGGCGATCAGCATGGCGAGTCGGTCCATCCCGATACCGAGTCCCGCCGTCGGCGGCAGTCCCCACTCGAGCGACTTGATGTAGTCCTCGTCGATCTGCATCGCCTCGTCGTCACCGGCCGCCGCGAGACGGGCCTGCTGCTCGAACCTCGCGCGTTGGTCGACGGGATCGTTCAGTTCACTGAATCCGTTCGAAAGTTCGCGACCGGCGGCGTAGGACTCGAAGCGCTCGGTCAGTTCGGGATCGTCCTGATGACGTCGCGCGAGCGGGGAGACCTCGACCGGGTACTCGGTGACGAAGATCGGATCCCAGAGGTCGTGCTCGCACGCCACCTCGAAGAGTTCGGCGAGGCAGCGACCGGGGCCCCACGACGCGTGCACGGCGACGGCGCGGTCCTCGAGCAGCGCGACCAGTCGTTCGCGCGGCGTGTGCACCGAGACGTCCTCGCCGACCGCCTCACTGGCGAGCGAGGCCATGGTGCGCCGGCGCCACGGGGCGGCGAAGGAGAAGGACCGACCCTGGTACTCGGATTCGGTGGTCCCGAGGACGTCGGCCGCGACGCCCGCGACGAGTTCCTCGACGAAGCACATCATGTCGCGGTAGTCCCAGTACGCGGCGTAGAGCTCGAGCATCGTGAACTCGGGATTGTGCCGTGGGCTCAGCCCCTCGTTGCGAAAGACCCGACCGAGTTCGAAGACGCGCTCGTACCCGCCCACGACCAGACGTTTCAGCCACAGTTCGGGCGCGATGCGCAAGAACAACTCGCTGTCGAGGGCGTTGTGGTGGGTCTTGAAGGGTCGAGCCGCCGCGCCGGTGGCGATGGCGTTGAGCATGGGGGTCTCGACCTCCATGAAATCAGCGGCCCAGCAGCGCTCGCGGACACTGCGCATCATCTCGCTGCGCCGCGTGAGCGATTGGCGCGACACGGGATTGGCCCAGAGATCGGCCTCGCGGTGTCGGTAGCGTAGGTCGAAGTCACTGATACCGGCCCACTTGTCACCGAAGTTGTGCAGGGCCTCGGCGAGGCGGACCCACGAGGTGACCTTGACCGAGAGTTCACCCCGTTTGGTCCGTACGACCTCGCCGCTGACCCCCACCCAGTCGCCCAGGTGGAGCTTCGCGAACTCGTCAAAACCCTCGCAGACCGCCGACAGGGCGAAGAGCTGCACCTCGCCCGTCGAGTCGCGCATGGTCGCGAACGCGAGTTTGCCCTGCGTGCGCATGAGCATCACGCGCCCGGCCACGTTGACCACGACGCCCGACTCCTCGCCGTCCACGAGGTGGGCGTAGGACGTCTGCAGTGCGGCGGCGTAGGCGTTATGGGCAAATGAGTAGGGCGTGGTCACGAAGTGTCTCCCGAATGATTCCGTTCATGAACGATACGCAATCCGTGGAGGGTCAGCCACGGCTCCACGTGCTGGACCCTCTTCGTGTGGGGCGCGATCAGGCCCGCCAGTCCCCCGGTGGCGACCACGGTGGCCTCCCCGAGTTCCGCAAGGATCCGTTCAACCATGCCGTCGACCTGTGCGGCGAACCCGTAGAGGACCCCGGATTGAATGGATTCGACCGTCGAACGCCCGATGACCGAGCGAGGTCGCACCAACTCGACCGAGCGAAGCGCCGACGCCTGGTTGAAGAGCGCCTCGAGCGAGATGGCCACGCCCGGCGCGATGGCGCCGCCCAGATACTCGCCGTTGGCGCTGACGACGTCGAACACCGTCGCGGTGCCCATGTCGACGATGATCAAGGCTCCCGGATAGAGGTTGTAGGCCCCGACGGCGTCGGCGATGCGGTCGGCGCCCACCTCGCGCGGGTTGTCGTAGAGGATCGGCATGCCCGACTTGGTGCCCGGACCGATGACCGTGAGGTCCAGTTCGGAGAACCAGCGGTTGGCCATACGCCGAAGCTGGGTCGTGACCGAGGGGGCCGACGACGAGATGGCGATCGCGCTGATCGCGGTGCGCAGGTCCAGCCCCTCGAGGTCGAGCAACTGGGTGAGCACCATGGCGTGCTCGTCGGGCGTGCGCTCGGCGAGCGTCGAGATCCGCCAGTGGAACGCCAATCCCCGTTCACCCGAGGCGCGCGCGAACCCCATGGCGTCGGGCGCGTCGGGCACGTCGGGTCCGAACAGTCCGATGACCGTCTCGGTGTTGCCCACGTCCATTGCCAACAGCATCAGGTTCTCCCCGCCTCGACGACGACGCTCGCGTTGTCGATAAGCCGCACACCGTCGACGACACCCGCGAGCAGCGCTCGACGCTCGCCCACCTCGTCGTCGTTGGTCACCTCCAGGGTGACCGGGTCGACCACCTGCGCGTACGCGACGTCGATTCCGGACTCCTCCATGATCGAGCGCATACGGGTACGCAGCTCGCTCGCGCTCGCCGGTTCCTCCTGAGCCGCGCGCAACGCCCGGGCGAGTGCCAGGGCCCTGGACCTCGCGCCGGGGCTCAGCAGCGCGTTGCGACTCGAGAGTGCGAGCCCGTCACCGTCGCGCACGGTCGGGCAACTCACGACCTCGACGTCGATCGAGAGGTCGCGCACCATTCGCCGGATCACCGCGATCTGCTGGAAGTCCTTCTCACCGAAGTAGGCGTGACACGGCCCGGTGATCGCGAACAACTTGGCCACCACGCTCGCCACGCCGTCGAAATGACCGGGTCGACCGGCCCCTTCGAGGGACTCGCTGATCCCGCGCACCGAGACCGTGGTCGCGGTGGGGTTGGGATAGTCGGGCCACATCTCGGCGAGGGTCGGCTCCACCAGACAGTCGACGCCGTGCTGTTCGGCGGTGTGGTGGTCGAGTTCGGGGGTGCGCGGGTAGCGACGCAGGTCGTTCGCGTCGCTGAACTGGAGCGGGTTGACGAAGATCGTGGCGAGTACGACCTCACCGTTGGCCTTGGCCGCCTCGAAGAGTGACGAATGGCCCGCATGCAGTGCGCCCATCGTGGGCACGAGCCCGATGCGGCGCCCCATCGCGCGCTGTCGCTTCGCGTACTCACGCCACGCCTCGAGGGCGTTCAGCCGTTCCACATCACGCTCGCGTCGGGGAAGGTCGGTGCTCGCTCAGTTCGAACGCGGCGTTGGCCATCGCCACGTAGGTCGATCGCTCGCCCTCGTCGATCGCGGCGAGGTGGGCGTCGATGGTCGCCATGTCGCCCCTCGACGCGGGACCGGTGAGGGCCTTGGCCACGCCGACGCGGCGCACGTCCTCCAGGGCCTGTCCGGCCAGTGGGAGGAAGTCCGCGAGATCGAGGCCCGCCGCCGCCGCCAGTCGCTCGACCTGACCCATGAGCGCCACCACGTGGTTCGCGGCGACCGTGGCGGTGGCGTGGTAGATCGAACGCTGATCGTCGCTCAACATGATCGCCCGCCCACCAAGGGAGTCGACGATGTTCTTGGCGACCGGGTCGCCTGCGATGCAGTACACCGCGCCGCGGAGACGTCCAGGTCCGACCACGGCGTCCGACAACGCCGCCAGGGGATGGATCGACGCGACGCGACGATGTGGAGCGAGCTCGGCCAGCGTGCGCGAGCCGGCGACGTGGGCGACGACGTAGCGATCGCTCGGTGCCAGCCGCTCGGCCGTCGTCGCGATCTCGTCGTCGGGCACGCAGAGCAGCACCAGGTCGCTCGACGTGAGGTCCCCGATCGCGTCGTGCGAGAAGAGTTGGACGTGGTGGCCGGCGTCGCGCAGGGCGCGGGCGAACGACGTGCCGGCGCGACCGGTGCCGACGATCGAGATGTCCATACCTGCTCCTGTCCGTTCCAGCCCCGAGGGTGCCGTTCGGTGTTAGCGCAACAATTCGAGTGTACCGAGTGCGACGACCCGCCCCGAACCCGCGGCGATCTGAGCGTCGCTCACCAGCTCGGGGGCCAGTTCCGACAAGGGGATCATGACGAAGAGCCGTTCGTACATCCTCGGGTGGGGCACCAGGATCTCGGGATCGTCGCTCGACTCGTCGCCCACGAGCAGCACGTCGACGTCGAGGGTCCGAGGACCCCAGTGGACATCGCGGACGCGGCCCGCGGCCCGCTCGGCGAGACGGCACCGCTCGAGGAGTTCGCCCGCCGAGGCGTCGGTCGTGAGTTCGACGACGAGATTCCAGAAGTCGTCCTGGACCACGCCACCGACCGGCTCGGTCTCGTAGACCTGCGAAAGGCGGAACGCGTCGCCGGCGACGACGACCTCGACGCCGTGCGCGAGGTGCTCGGCCCGGTCCCCGATGTTCGAGCCGAGCGAGAGATAGGCCCGGTGCACTAGGGGCGTTGGAGGGTGCAGCGAACGCCCACGGTGGCGACGTCCTCGGGGACGGGGGGTCGGAGTTTGCGCACCGCCACGGTCACCGACTCGACGGCCTCGTCGTACGCGAGGATCTCTCGAGCCACCCGGTAGGCCAGTGATTCGAGCAGCAAGAACCGTCCTTCGACCGCCACCGAAGTGGCGAGCGTCAGAATCGCGGCGTAGTTGGTCGTCTCGTTGAGGTCGTCGTTGATCGCCGCCTCTTCGAAGGGGCGTTCCAGGTCGATGTCGAATTCGATCGGCTGTGCGCGATCGCGCTCCTCGGCGAGCACGCCGACAATGGCGCTGCACCGCAGGTGACGGAGCTCGATCACGTCGCTCACCCGACGGACTCGGGCAGGTCGAACAGCACGGTCCTTCCGTCGGGGCCGATCGAACGCTTGAAGAGACGCTCGACGAGCGCCACCGCGGTGGGCACCGTCGGGGCCTTCTTCGTCCACACCAGGTACCCGGCGATCACGCCGAGCAGACGGTCCGAGACTTCGTCGCTGTGCAGCAGGACGACGGTCTTGTTGGCCATGCAGTTGGCGATGTCCTTGTAACAGGCCTCGAGGACCTCACGCTGCTGGGGTCCGCCGCGAAGCGCGTAGTGGCTCGCCGAAAGACCGTGCTCGAAGTAGGCGCTCAGATTCTGCATCACGGGCAGGATCGAGATCACCCGGCCGAATCCCTGATGCTTCAGCCACAGCAACTCCTCGTCGCGGCGAACCCGTCGGTGCACGGTCGTGGAGCCACCGGGACGCTCGGATACGGCCAGGATCCCCTTGTAAACCCAGGTGAAACTCCTCGGCTCGATGCCTGCTGCCCACTTGCCCCTCACGCGACTACCTCCTCGACGGGACGAACGAGCAACTCGCGTAGCTGCACGGCGGCCACGGCGTCATGTACACGGACCATTCTGACACCTTGCACCATGGCCCACGCTTCGGTGGCGATCGAACCCTCCAGGCGCTGGTCCACATCAAGGGTCTGGTCGCCCAGATGCTCGAGGAAGCGCTTGCGGCTGGTGCCGATCAGCACCTGTGCGCCGAAACCGTGCGCGAGTTCGACGAAGCGATCACAGTGTGCGAGCAACGTCAGATTGTGCCCGGTGGTCTTGCCGAAGCCGATGCCCGGGTCGAGCCAGAGAGGGTCCACCCCGGCGGCAACGGCGCGGCGCGCCGCGTCGGCGAGAAAGGTCGTGACCTCGTCGACGACGTCGCCGTACGTCGGACTGCGTTGCATGGTCGCGCTGTCGCCCTGTCGGTGCATCGCCACGTACCCCACGCCCAGTTCGCCCGCCAGCTCCACCAGGGTGCACGAGACGTCGTTGATGATCGACGCCCCCGCGGCGACGGCCGCGCGAGCGACCCGCTCCTTCGTGGTGTCGATCGACACCGTGCCGAGCGGCGCGAGCGCCTCGACCACGTCGATCACGCGCGCGAGTTCCTCCTCGACGTCGACCGACGTGGCACCGGGACGCGTTGACTCTCCGCCCACGTCGACCACATCACAGCCCTGCGCGAACAGTTCGCGCCCGCGCGCGATGGCGAGGTCGCTCGCGACGGTACGCGACGCGGGGAAGAACGAATCAGGCGTCACGTTCACAATGCCCATCACCGCTGGGCTCAGCGCCACGTCGACCTTCGTTGATGGATGTACTGGAGCGCCTCGGCGCGATAGGCGGCGTCGTCGCGAAACACGCCGCGCACCGCCGAGGTCACGGTGGTGGAGCCGGCCTTCTTCACGCCGCGCATGGACATGCAGAAGTGCTCGGCCTCGAGCACCACGATGGTGCCCTTGGGGTGCAGTTCTCGCTCCATCGCCTCGACGATCTGGGTGGTCATGCGCTCTTGGACCTGCAGGCGACGGGCGTAGCCCTCGACCAGTCGGGCCATCTTGGACAATCCCGTGATACGCCCTTCGGGCCCGGGCAGGTACGCCACGTGCGCGAGGCCCATGAACGGTACGAGATGGTGTTCGCACAAGGAGGTGAAGGGGATGTCACGCACCATGACCATCTCGTCGTGATCCGACTCGAAGGTGACGCGCAAGTGCTCGCCCGGATCGGCCTCGAGTCCCTCGAAGAGTTCGACGTACATGTCAGCGACCCGTCGCGGCGTGTCGAGCAGTCCGTCGCGCTCGGGATCCTCGCCGATGGCGTCGAGCAGCTCGCGGATGAGGCTCTGGACGCGCTCGCGGTCGACCATGCTCACGCCTCGCCGATGAAGGTGTAGATGCCGTCGAGATTGCGGTAGCGCTCGTTGACGTCGAGGCCGTAGCCCACGACGAAGTCCGAAGGGATGGTGAAGCCGACGTACTTCAGCGACTGCTCGACGCGCTGCTCGCCGGCCTTCAGCAGCAGCGCGCACACCTCAAGGCTCCGAGGGCTGCGTGAACCCAGATACTGGCGCAGGTAGTTGAGCGTGAGACCCGAGTCGACCACGTCCTCGACGATGAGCACGTCGCGCCCGAGCAGGTCGACGTCGAGGTCCTTCACGATGCGCACCACGCCGCTCGTCTTGGTCGCGGCCCCGTAGGACGACACCGCCATGAAATCGACCTCCACCGGCAGTTCAATGGCGCGCATCAGGTCGGCCATGAAGTTGATGGCGCCCTTCAGCACGCACACCAGCAGGGGTGGGTTGTCCGCGTAGTCACGCGAGATCTCCCGGCCGAGCTCGAGGACACGTTCGTGGACCTGCTTCGCCGACACGACGACCTCGCCGAGATCGTGCGCCGCCCATTGCGCGGTGAACTCCTCTGAAGAATGCGGACTCATGATTGGCCAGCGTAGTGGAGGGCTACTCGAGGGTCAGTCGTTGCTCACGACGGGAGAGGCGCACGCCGCCGCTCAACTCGGTCGCCACGACCTCGCCGCGTACCACCGCGATGGCCCGTTCGACCTCCGCGGCCGAGGGAGGGTGCACCCCGTCACCTTGATCGTCGCGGGCGAGGCGCACGCGAAGCCAGCGCCGCAGGCGCGCCGTGGGCCAGGCTCCCACCTCACGACAGTCCGCATCGTCGAGCGAGAGCGCTTCGTCATCGCGGGTGGCGGCGCGCAGCCACTCGAGCTCGTCGCGCATCAGCGACGCCTGGCGTGCGAGTACGGGTACGACGTCGCGCTCGGCGATGTCGTCGATCACCGCGAGCAGCTCGTGACGCACCCGATTGCGGCGAAAATCCATGCTGTCGTTGGTCTCGTCGTAAAGGGGCAGGAGCCCCGACGTGCTCACGTAGAGGTGAAGATCGGTGCGGCGCACGTCGCGCAGCGGTTTGCTCGGGTCCCCGACCATCGGTGACAGGCCGTCGAGCCCGGCCCCGCGCATCATGTTGAGCAGGATCGTCTCGACGAGGTCGTCCATGGTGTGACCGGTCAAGACGTCGGGGGGCATCGCGGCGCGGCGCGCGGCGCGCGCGCGCGACTCGAAGTTGGCGCCCGGTTCCACGATCACGTCGTGGCGGACGAAGTCGATCGCCAGCGCACGGCAGATCGCCTCGACGTGGCGGGCGTCGTCGGTGCTCGTGGGCCTGGCGTGGTGATCGACGTGGTGCACCGTGACGAGCAACCCGCGCTCGAGCGCGAGCAGCAGCAAGCCGAGCGAGTCGGGACCGCCCGAGACCGCGAGGTCGACCCGTTCGCCGGGGGCCGGGAAGTCGCACACACTGAGCAGGCGCTGGTCGGGCTTCACGCCTGTAGGTTACGCAACCATCCGATGCGCACGCCTCGTGCGAAGCGCCGCGCTGACGCGCGCGCCGAGATAGGCGCTCGAGGCGAGGGCGGTGATCCAGAAACTCACCGGACCGCCCAACCAGACACCGAGCAGGAGCCCGAACCACGCGCTCGCCAGAGCGAGAACCATGGCGAGGCTCATGGCGCGCAGCGGACGCCTCGTCAGGACCTCGGCGGCGGCGGCGGGCGCCACCAACAGCGAGAACACCAGCAGCACGCCGACGATCTGGATCGCGACGACCGTGGTCACCGCCAGGAGCGCCATGAAGAGCAGCGACATCGCGCGCGCGGAGATGCCCCGCGACGCGGCCGACTCCGCGTCCGCGGACACGAACAACAGTGGTCGGTAGGTCAGCGAGATGACGAGCAGCACGCCGGCGGACAAGGCGCCCACCAGCCAGACGTCACCCCACGTCACGCCGAGGATCTGGCCGAAGAGGATTGAGTAGGTCGCGTTCGCGTACCCGCTGTACAGCGAGATGAACAGCACCCCGAGGCCGAGCGCGGCCGTGAGCGTGACGCCGACCACGGCGTCGCGGTCGTCGAGGTCCGCCCCCGCGGAGCCGATCAACAACCCCGCGCCGAGACAGAACACCAACAGCCCGAAGATCGGCGCGAAGCCGAGCAGCACCGCCCCGGCGGCGCCGGCGAAACCCACGTGACCGATCGCGTGCGCCGCGAACGCCTGGCGACGCAACACCACGAAGTACCCGACCGCGCCCGCGGCGAGCGCGACCGCCGTGACAGCGTAGAAGGCGTGCTGGACGAATGCGGTGGCGAGGAGGTCGCGCAGGCTCACGTCGTCTCCTCGTCGTAGACCTCGGCGAGGTGCTCGTGCGCTGGCTCGTTCGAATGGTCGTGACCGTGCGGATGCGGGTGCGCGAACTCCTCCTCGAGACCGACGATGACCCGGCGTCCTCGCGGCGTGATGATGATCTCGATGGGGTGCCCGTAGAGCAGGCTCAGCACCTCGTCGTTCACCACCTCGTCGACGGTGCCGCTCCTCACCTGGTGGCGGGCGATCCACAGGACCTGATCGATGATGGGCGCCAGCGGGTTGAGGTCGTGCGCGACGACGAGCACGGCGGCGCCCGTGGTGTCGCGGATCAGGTTGATCAGATCGACGATCTCGGCCTGGGCGGCGAGGTCGAGTGCGCCGAGGGGCTCGTCGAGCAGCAGCAGGTCCGGCTTGAAGACGGTCGCGTGCGCCAGCGCCATCCGCTGGCGTTGCCCACCCGAGAGGCTGTCGAGCGACTGATCGGCGAAACTGGTCGTGCCGGTGAGCGCGAGCGCGTCACGCACGACGGCCCGCTTCGCTCGGTCGTGTCCCCATCCGAAGCGCGGCCCGTCGTACCCGAGGCCCACGTAGTCACGACCGGTCATTGACCGGGCGGAGTCGGCCGCGCGGTTCTGGGCCATGTAACCCACGCGTCGGTTACCCCGTCGAGGTTCGTCGCCCAGCACTTCGAGCGATCCGGCGGCGAGCGGCACGAGACCGAGAACCACCTTGAGCAGCGTTGACTTGCCCGCCCCGTTGGGCCCGAGGACAGCGGTGATCGATCCCGCCTCGAGTGAGAACGTCGCGTCACGCCAGATGTTCCTGCCCCCGAGGCTCACCTCGCCACCGAGCATGCTCAGCGCCTTCACGCGAGGCACCCCTCACGCACGAGGTCCCTGCGGATCGCGGCCACCACCGTCGCGATCCAGGTGACGTAACTCGTGCCGGTCATCGTCTCGGTGACCTTGATCACCGGGACCCCGGACGACGAGGCCTGACCCACCATCTCGTTCGTGAGCGGAGTGGCCGTCTGCACGTTGTCCACGAGGAACGCCGGGTGATGCTGCAACTGTGCGAGGGCCACGGCGAAGTCGTGGACCGAGGGGTCCACGTTGTTGCCCACGGCGAGGCGAAGCCCCTCAGGCGTGACGACGTCGAGCCCCATGTCGACCAGCAGGTACGTGGCGACGTCCTCGGTGGCGGCGACGTGCACCGCGGCGCACGACGACTTGATCGAAAGCGCCTCGTGCTGGATCGAGGCCAGTCTCGCGAGGAGTGCATCGGCGCGTCTGGCCACGTCCTCGAAACCCGCACGATGCTCGAGCAGGCTCGTGAGTGTTCTCACGAAGCGAATCGCCGCCACGGGATCGTAGAAGAGGTGCGGGTTCTTCCCGGTCGACACGTTCATCAACGAGGCGACGTCGATGACCGCGACCTTGCTCGGGCGAGCCTTCACGAGTTGGGACAGCCACGTGTCGTAGCCCGCGCCGTTGACCAGCACGACAGAGGCCTTGGTCACGTTGAGCGCGTCAGCGACGGTCGACTCATGATCGTGCGGATCGGCGTTGGGGTCGGTGAGCAATGACACCACCGTCGCCTCAGGTCCGACGAGTTGACGCGCCAGCGCCCCCCACTGCGAAACCCCTGACACGATGAGTGGCGTGGACGACGCCCCCGCGCCCGCGGCCGCCACGACCGTCGAGCTCACGAGCAGTGCGAGCGCTACGCACACCTTTCTTAGAATCATTCCAAGTACGTTACTCAGAATCATTCTAAAAAGCAAACGTCAGCCGGTAGTCTGGAGTCGTGGCCACGACTCGAAACACCTCCCAACGCCGCGAGGTGATCGGTGTCCTGAGCAGGGTGCAGGGGTTCGTGAGCGCTCAGGACCTGCACGCGCTCATCACGAAGGACGGCGGCCAGATCGCCCTCGCCACCGTCTACACGCAGTTGAAGCGTCTGGTCGAGGACGGCGACGTCGACGTCGTGATGACGGACCGGGGCGAGAGCCTCTACCGACGGTGCGTCGTCGACGTCCACCACCACCATCTCGCCTGTCGCAACTGCGGCGCGATTGTCGAAGTCGACACGCCCGAACTCGAGGCGTGGGCCCGCGCCGTCGCGGACCGGTTCGACTATCAGGACCTGCGCCACGTTCTCGAACTCAGCGGAATCTGTCCGGCGTGCCGGGCGCATTGAGTATGCAGACCCACCAGCGCGAGGGACTGCGCGTCCACTGCGTCGAGCCCTTTCGCCGCTTCGGCGTCGACGCGTTCGTCACCGACCGCTTCGGTGGCGTCAGTTCAGCGCCGTTCGATTCGCTGAACCTTGGTGATCACGTCGGCGACGACGCCACGCACGTCCTTGAGAACCGGCGTCGCGTGGCGTGCGCGATCGGCGTCGAACCGGACCGACTGATCACCATTCGTCAAGTGCACGGCGCCGTGGTCCTCGAGGCGTCGCACGTCACGGCGACGAGTGAGGGGGACGGGCTCTTCGCCACCACCACCGACGTCGCCCTGGCGGTCCTCGTCGCCGATTGCGTGCCGGTCCTGCTGGTCGATGACTCCTCGACCGGGTTCGCGGTCGTGCACGCGGGATGGCGCGGCCTCGACGCACGCATCCTCGCCAACGCCGTCGCCCGGTTCTCGGACCCTCAAAACCTTCACGCCTTCGTGGGCCCATCGATCTCGCGTGGTGCCTACCAGGTGGGGGCCGAGGTGGCGCGCCGCTTCGAGGATGTCGAGGGTGCACTCGCCGCCGACGACGGCGACCGTTTCCGCCTCGACCTGCGCCACGTCGCTCGCCGCCAACTTCTCGGGCTCGGCGTGGCCGACGACAACCTCCTGGTGAGCGACGAGAGCACCGACGGTGGTGCGGTGTACTTCAGCGACCGGAACGCGCGACCGTGCGGTCGCTTCGCGCTCGTGGCGAAACGGTCGTCGTAGCATGGTGGTGCCATGACCAGAAGCTTCGCGTGAAGACGCGCGCCGGACTGTTCCGCTACGTCGGACTCGACGTCACCGGCGATGCACTGATCGGTCGCTACGAACTCGACGGGAGACCGTTCGAGGAAACGGTCACGTTCGAGGGGACCCCGCCGCTCACGACCCCTGCGGTCCGCGCGGTCGCCGAACTCTGGTTCCTGCTCGCCGGCCTCTCATACTACAAGGCGGGCGCCGCACGACGCATCGATCTCGGCTCGACGCGGCTGGGTACGCACGGCCGCGCCCTGCTCAGCGCGGCGCTGCGCGACGGGTTGGGCGAGTTCGCGTTCCGCAACGAGATCATCCTCGACGACCTGATCATCCTGGGCGGTGAGGACGTGGAGGGCCTGTCGCCGCTCGTCGACGCGTCTCGGGTCCTCACGCCGTTCGGCGGAGGGATCGACTCGGTGGTCAGTGTCACGCAACTCAATCCCGCTCTCGACCAGTCGCTGTTCATCATGAGTCCCGCGAGCGGCCGCTTCGAGCCTCTCGAGGCGACCGCGGCGCTGACCGGCCTGCCGGTCGTTCGCGCTCGCCGCCAGCTGGATCCGCAGATCCTGAGCGGCAACCCGTCGTTCTTCAACGGTCACGTCCCGGTGACGGCGATGGTCACGCTCCTCGCCGTCGTCGCCGGTGTCGCCTCGGGTGTCGGTGGCGTCGTCATGAGCAACGAACACTCCGCGTCGTCACCCAACGTCTTCTGGTACGACCAGGAGATCAACCACCAGTGGAGTAAGTCCTGGGCGGCCGAAGAACTGATCGGTGCGGCGGTGCGCGAACGAATCGGCGACGAGTTCGTCGTCGCCAGCTTCTTGCGTGATCGCAGCGAGCTGTGGGTCGCCAGGGCCTTCGCGGCCGCGACCGAATTCCATCACGTGTTTCGCAGCTGCAACCGGGCCTTCGCCCAGGAGAGCAGCCAGCGCGCGGCCAACTGGTGCGGCGTGTGCGACAAGTGTCTCTTCATCAACCTGATCCTCGCCCCCTTCATGCGTCGCGCGACCCTCGTCGAGATCTTCGCCAGCGAGCCGCTCTCGAATCCCGCGCTGCGCGATCAACTCCGTGCGTTGGTGGGGGTCGGCCTCGACCACAAGCCGTTCGAATGTGTCGGTGATCCCGACGAGAGCGCCGTGGCACTTCAGCGCGTCAGCGAACAAGAGGAGTGGGCCGACGTTGCCTACCTCGCGGAGCTGGCGGCGATGGCGAGTCCCGACCGCGATTTCGAGGAGTTGCTGCTGCCCCAAGGACCGAGCCGTGTTCCGGCCCACTGGCTTCGCTGACCTCGCTCAGAGGCGGGTCGGGATCTTCGGATACGGCGTCGAGGGACGCGCCAGCGCCGCGCGGCTCGTCGGCGTCGCGCAGGGCCTCGTGCTCGTCGACGACGCACCGGCGCCGGGTTCGGGAGTGCTGGCGACCGACGAGGGTGGACTCGAGCAACTCCTCACGTGCGACGTCGTGCTGAAGAGTCCGGGTATTCCTCGTCGCCGTAGCGACGTGCTGGCCATCGAGGCGGCGGGTGTGTGCGTGACCTCGGCGCTGAACCTCTGGCTGCACGACGTCGACCGTTCGCGGGTCATCGCGGTCACGGGGACCAAGGGCAAGTCGACGACCACGGCGCTGGTGGCCTTCTTCCTCGAGTGCCTCGGCGAGCGCGCCCAGCGTCTCGGCAACATCGGCCAACCGCCCTACGACCCTGACGTGGACGACCATGAGGGCTGGCTGGTGCTCGAGGTGTCGAGCTTCCAGTGCGTCGACCTCGACGTCGCGCCCGGCATCGTGGTCGTCACCTCGCTCGGGGCGGACCATCTTGACTGGCACGGTTCGCTCGACGAGTACCGCAGCGACAAGTTGTCACTCACCCGCACTCGCGGCGAGCACACGACGCTCGTGCCCGACACCGAGCTCTTCCACTCGCTCACGTCCCAACTCGGCGGTGATCTGGTCTTCATCGACGCCGACCGGGAGCATCTCGCGAGTTCACTGGGGCTTCTGGGATCGCACAGCGACAGCAACGTCGCGCTCGCCTTGGCCGCGGTCGCGTTGGCCACGGCGACCTCGGGCGACCATGTGCGACGTCGCGTCGAGGAGAACGCAACCGCTTTCGTGCCACTGCGCGGGCGACTCACGTTGGTGGCGACCGAGCAGCACAACGGCGCGACGCTGCGCTACGTCGACGACGGACTCGCGACGTCGGCGTTGCCGACCGTCGCCGCCCTCGACGTGTTCGCGCACGACCCCGTCGCGCTCATCGTCGGTGGCTTCGACCGTGGCGTCGAGTACTCGCCAATCGCCGAGGCGCTCGATCAGCGCAGCGCCACGACGTTCCTCATCACGATGGGTCCGGCCGGCGAGCGCATAGGCCGCGCCGCCACTGCGGTCGATCCAGGACTCGTCGTGGACCATGTTTCGACGATGAGCGACGCGGTGCGCCGTGCGCGCGCGCTGCTCGTCGAGGGTGGCGTCGTGCTGCTCTCGCCGGGCGCACCGAGTTTCGATCAGTACAGGAATTGGCAGGAGCGATCCGACGACTTCGCGAGCGTCGTACGCTCGCTCATCGGCCCCTGAAACCGGCGTCGCGTGGCGGCGATCGCTGACCGGTGGGCGCGCGGTGCGCGCCGACCACGAAATGGAGCCTGGGAGGAGATTCGAACTCCTGACCTACGCATTACGAATGCGTTGCTCTACCGACTGAGCTACCCAGGCGCGACTAGCAAGACTACCCGATACGCCCCGTTCAGCCTATTGGAAGGTCGCCTACAGCTCCATGAGCGACAGCATGAGGTCGTTCAAGAGCAAGGTTTCATCGATATTTGACGAGAGACGCAGATTGGTGGCGGCGATCAGGTCGATTGCGCGCATCGAGGCCCCGACGCGATACTCGGCGCGGGCGTCGCCCTCGATGATCCCGAGGAGTCCCTCACCCATCCGGTCGCGGTACACGTTGGTCAACGCCGTCAGCCCGAACCGGAGCTCGTCGATGCGAAAACGTCGCTGTTCTCGCTTGAACTGCGACTCGAGGTCCTTGCGATTGGCGACCGAGCGCTGGCCCATCTCACGCGCGTCCCTGATGCGGTGCTCGAGTTCCTCCTCCTGCAGCAGTTGCAACGGGGCGATGGCACTGTCCAGCGCGGTCGATATCTCACTCGCCAACGCCGCCGATACGGCGGGTGTGCCGGTCAGGCGGTCCGGCACCGATCGCCACGTGGCGATCCGTTCGGCGAGCGCCGCGTCACGCACGAGCACCCTCGCGCGGCGCAGATTCCCGCTCGCCGCCACCGCGGCCATGCGCGCGGCGTCGGGGACCGCCCCCTCCTTCACGAGTATCGACTCGAGGTCGTCCTCGCTCAAGCCCCTGAGGCGGATCTCCACGCAACGCGACTCGATGGTCTCGAGCGCGTCGGGCACCTCCTCGGCGCTCAGCAGGAAGATCGTCCGGCGGGGCGGCTCCTCCAACGACTTCAAGAGCGCCGGCGCTGACGGTGACGAGCCCGTCGTCGTGAGTTCCACTTCTTCGAGCACGATGATCTGGTAGCCCGCGCCGAGTGGACGCCGCCGACTCACCCGGTCCGCCTCGCGAAGGTCGTCAACGCGCCACGAGACGCCTGCACGCTCCGCGAAGTAGACATCGGCATCTTTCCCCTCGAGGACCAAACGACAGGCCTCACAGACGCCACAGCCGTGCTCAGGGCACTGCAGCGCCGCTGCGAAGGCGAGCACCGCGTCGTGCAGGCTCGACCCGACCGGCCCGGTGAACAGGTAGGCGTGGACCGGACTGTGAATGTGCTGTCGCATCGAGGCGACCGCGCGGTCCTGGCCGACCAGGGCGTCAAAGACGTCAGGCATGCGACCAGTTCAGCGAGTCGAGGCGTTCGTCGATCACCCGGGCCACCTCGTCCACGGAGCCCGAGCCGTCGACGACGAACCAGCGATCGGCGTGCTCGTCGGCGAGCTCGAGGTACCCCTCGCGCACCCGGCGGTGAAAGTCGAGGTCTGCCGATTCGAAACGGTCCTTCGCGTCGCGCGCGCGCCGTTCGTTCGCCACGTCGAGGTCGATGTCGATCAGGACCGTCAGGTCGGGCAGACACGTGCCGATCGCGAGCTCGGTCGCCGCTCGCAGGTCCCCCAGGTCGACGCCGCGTCCGTAGCCCTGGTACGCGAGGGTCGACGCGAAGTAGCGGTCGAGCACGACGTCGCGTCCGGCGACGAGGGCCGGCTCGAGCACGGTGTGCACGTGATGCGAGCGGTCCGCGAGCATCAGCAGGGCCTCGGTCTCGGGCCTCATCGGCGTCGACGCGTCGAGCAGCCAACGGCGTAGGTCCGCGCCGAGGGGGCTGTCGCCAGGTTCGAACGCGAAGTGGGCGTCACGCAGTTCGGCGATTCGTCGGGCCTGGGTACTCTTACCGCTCGCGTCGATGCCTTCGAAGACGAGGAAGAGCCCCCGGTCCATTACTCGTCGTCCGCGGTTCGCGCCTTGGCCGCCAACGCGGCGTTGGCCTTGGCCCCCTTGGCGACGGCGGCCCGCTTGGTGGCGCCGGTCGCCTTCTTCGCGGCGGTCTTCTTCGTCGCCTTCGCGGCGGTCTTCTTCGTCGCCTTCTTCACGGCCTTGCGCGGGCGTGACGAGGGCTCGGCGTTTCGGCGCTCCGCGAGCAGTTCGCAGGCCCGGTCGAGCGTGATCGACTCGGGCGTGTCACCCAGTCGAAGCGTGGCGTTGACCTCGCCGTCGGTCACGTAGAGACCGAAGCGGCCGGTCTTGACCACCACGTTCCTCTTGGTGACCGGGTCGGCGCCGAGGTCCTTCAACGGACCCGCGGCGGCGCGGCGGCCGCGTTGTTTGGGCTGGGCGAGGAGTGCGAGCGCGCCCGCCAGGTCGATGGTGAAGATCTGGTCCTCGTCATCGAGCGACCTGGTCTCCTTGCCCCACGTCAGGTACGGGCCGTAGCGGCCGTTCTGGGCGAGGATGGGTTCGCCCCCCTCAGGGTGCGCTCCCACCACGCGCGGGAGCGACAGCAACTTGCGCGCGTCCTCGATCGTCACGGTCTCGGGTGTCATCGTCGAGAACAACGACGCGGTCTTGGGCTTCTCCTTGGGGTCGGTCATCGCACCGACCTGCACGTAGGGGCCGTAGCGTCCCGCTTTCAAGTAGATGGGCAGGCCCGTCTCGGCGTCGACGCCGAGTTCGCGGTCGTGCGAGGGCGCGGCGAGGAGTTCCAGCGCCTTGTCCACGCTGAGCGAATCGGGTTCGGTCGCCTCGGGGATCGACACCCGTTGCTCGCCGTGGATCAGGTAGGGGCCGTAACGTCCTGAGCGCACCGAGACGGTCTCGCCGTCGGGCGCCACGCCCAGGGGAATGGAGTTGATGGCCGCGAAGTCGAACTCGAGGTCACCGTGGGTCATGTGCTCGAGGCCGTTCTTGGCGAGTTCGGTGCTCGCCTCGGGGTCGCCGAAGTAGAACCGGTGCAGCCACGGCTCGAGTTCCTGCTTGCCTTCGGCGATCTCGTCGAGCTGACTCTCCATGGCGGCCGTGAACTGGTAGTCCACCAGGTCCGCGAAGTAGCGCTCGAGCAGGTTCACCACGGCGAAGGCGCGGAATGCGGGTACGAGGGACTTGCCCTTCTTCCAGACGTACCCGCGGCGGTCGATCGTCTTCATCACCGACGCGTACGTCGAGGGACGCCCGATACCGAGGTCCTCGAGCTTCTTGATCAGCGTGGCCTCGGAGTAGCGGTCGGGCGGCTGGGTGTCGTGACCCTTGGCCTCGGCGCTCTTCACGGGCACGATCTCGCCCTCGCTCAGTGCGGGAAGTATGCGCTCCTGATCGGCCAACTCGGCCTCGGGGTCGTCGGTACCCTCGACGTAGGCCCGGCGAAACCCGGGAAACTCGATGCGCAGTCCCGTGGCGCTGAGTCCCGCCTCGATATCGCCGCGGAACCCGCTCACGTCCGACAACGTCGCGACGAGTCGAACCTTGTCCTGGGTGAGGCGGGCGTCGACCATCTGGGACGCGATGGTTCGCTTCCACACCAGGTCGTAGACCGCCATCTCGTCGCCACCCAGCGCGGAGTGCGCCTCGTCGAGGGTGCGGAACGTCTCGCCCGCCGGACGGATCGCCTCGTGCGCCTCCTGGGCGTTCTTCACCTTGCGGTCGTAGCGACGGGGGGAATCGGTGACGTAGTCGTCACCGAACATCGACGCGGCCATGGAGCGCGCGGCGTTGATGGCCTCGTCGGACAGCGTCGTCGAGTCGGTTCGCATGTACGTGATCCAACCCTGCTCGTAGAGACGCTGGGCGGCGCGCATCGTGCGCTCCGGGTCGAAGCGCAGCTTGCGGCTCGCCTCGATCTGCAATGACGAGGTCATGAAGGGGGGCTGGGGGCGTTGCGTGCGCGGCGTGGACGCGATGGAGGTGATACGCACCGTCGCGCCCTCGAGACGCGCGGCGATGTCGTGCGCCGACGCCTCGCTCAGGACCTCGACGGCGGCCTTGGCGTCGAGGCGGCCGGCGGCGTCGAAATTCTTGCCGGTGGCGAGGTTCCTCTGATCGATGGACTCGAGGGTCGCGTCGAACGAGGCGCTCTTCGCCGAGAGCACCGCGGTCACGTCGAACCAGGTCGCCGACGTGAACGCCATGCGTTCACGTTCGCGTTCGCAGACCAGACGGATGGCGACCGATTGCACGCGTCCGGCGGAGCGAGCCTTGTCGACGGCGCGCCAGAGCACGGGCGAGACCTCGTAGCCCACCAGCCGGTCGAGGAAACGTCGACCCTCCTGGGCGTCGACGAGTCGCAGGTCGAGGTCGCGAGTGTCCTCGACGGCCTTGGCGATCGCCGCGGGGGTGATCTCGTGAAAGACCATGCGCTTGACGGGGACCTTGGGGTTGAGCACCTCCTGGAGGTGCCAAGCGATCGCCTCGCCTTCGCGGTCCTCGTCGGTGGCGAGGTAGAGCTCGTCGACCTGCTTGAGGGCCGCCTTGAGTTCGGCGACGATCTTCTTGCGGTCGCTCGAGATCACGTAGACCGGCTTGAAGTGGTCGTTGACGTTGATGCCGAGGCGAGCCCACTTCTCGCCCTTGACCGACGCCGGGATATCCGCCGCGCTCTGGGGGAGGTCGCGGATGTGGCCAATGGACGGCTTCACGATGTAGTCGGAACCGAGCATGCCCTGAATGCGGGTTGCCTTTGCGACTGACTCAACGATGACGAGGGCCCGGGCCATGCTCACCACCTCTCACTGACTCGTGCGACCGCGCGATACGGCCGTCTCTTTCGCTCTACAAGATAGACAGGTCTCGAACCCCCATCGGGCCATACCTCGGGTACGAACGCCGAGAAATGATTGAATCGTCAGGCCCACACTGCTAAATCACGTCGTGAAGGAACTACTCGTCACCCTGCGGTCCGGCGACTATTTCGTACTGGGGATTGAGAATCACCGCTTCACGCCGGAGTGAGGTGACGGTCCCCTTCACCAGGAGTCGGGTGCCTCGTTCGATGCCGGGTACGTGTGATCGACCCTGGAAGACGAGGGTCACCGAGCCCGTGTTGTCGGTGATGACGCAACGCAGCTCATTGAGCCCGCGTTCCTTCGTGATGGTCATCGCGCGCACGCGCCCCGCGATCTCTGCGAAGTTCCGCTCTTGCAGCCCACCAATCGGCGCTGCACCCGTCGATCGCTCGGCGAGTTTGAGGTCCGCCGCCAGGTGGGCGTCCTCGCGCACACCGCCACGGGCCACCTGGTCGCTGATCGGCGCCTCCACGACGGAATCCTTGGTGCCCTTGGCGCCCTTGGTCCGCGCGGAACGGTACGGGATGATCGTCGCCGCGGTGCGCGGTACGTGCACGACCGCGCCGGCGATCGAGTCCGCAGTGCGGTCGTGCAGCAGGCGCTGCAGCCGTGAGACGAAGCCCTTGCGGGGCAGGATCACCATGCAGAAGACGTCCGGGTCGCGCACGACGTCGGCTACCAGTTCGAGCGCCGCGCGGTCGAGGCGGCGGTCCTCGCACTCGGCAATCTCGAGGCTGATCCCCGACGAGGCCGTGTTCGCCGCGCCCCAACGACTCTCGAGTCGCTTGGTGACCTGGGGGTCGATATCGAAGTGGACGGCCCGGATGGAGTAGGCGTTCAACGTGTTGCAGTACTGCAGTGCGCGTTCGGTCGCGAGGTCGTAGTGGTCGACGAACACGATCACCCGGTTCATGCGGATACTCATCTTCTCGCTGGTGGCGGTGGATTCGAAGGCGGCGACCTCGCGCTCGTACTGCTTATTGAAGCGAATGAGTCCGTAGTACATCAGAGGTCCGATGACCACGATGATCCACGCGCCCTCCTTGAACTTGGCGAAGACGAACACGAGCACCACGATCGAGGTCACCGTCGCCGAGAGCGCGTTGACGAACACCCCGAAGCGCCACCGGCCGGTCTTCTCACGCAGGTGCCGCTTCACCATGCCCGCGCCCGCCATCGTGAAACCCGTGAAGACACCAATCGCGTAGAGGGCCACCAGCGCGTTGACCTTCGCCTGGAAGGCGATGATCAGTGTCAGCGACACCACGCCGAGCAGGATGATCCCGTTCGAGAAGGCCAGTCGGTGACCACGCTTGGTCAACTGACGGGGTAGGTAGCGGTCGGTCGCCACGTAGTTGGCGAGGAAGGGGAACCCGTTGAACGAGGTGTTGCCCCCGGTGTAGAGGATCATGATCGTCGCGGCGAGCACCATGTAATAGACGGCGTGGCCGACCGAGCTCAATCCGAAGACGACGCTGACCTCTTGGCCCAGCACCGTCGGGTAGCCGTTGGCGTAGGGGATGGCGTGGGTCCAGGCCGCGAGCAGCGTGACGCCGACGAGCAGGAACCCGAGCACGCACGACATCGTCACGAGCGTCTTGCGTGCGTTCACCGACTCGGGCCGGCGAAAGCTCGCCACCCCGTTCGATATCGCCTCGAGGCCGGTCAGCGACGAGCCACCGTTCGCGTACGCGCGCAGCAGGCTCACGAACGCGAGTCCCATGAGGATCCCGCTCCCCTTGTGGCCGAGAACGCCCTGGACGAGCTCGTTGTGGGGCGGGATGACCACCTGGCGCAAGGTGCCGGTGATCTTCTTGTAGAAGCCGAGCACGATGGTCGCGACGAGCATGAGTACGTAGAAGTACGTGGGAAAGGCGAAGTAACTACCCGCCTCCTTCAAACCGCGCAGGTTCCCGTAGATGAGTACCAGCACGACGAAGACGGTGATGTAGACGTCGAACTTGCCGAAGGACGGCACCATCGTGATCAGCGCTGCGGTGCCCGCCGAGACCTGTACCGCAACGGTCACGGTGTAGTCGATCAGGAGCGCCACCGCGGCGATCTGGGCGATCTTCGGACCGAAGTTGTCGCGTGCGACCACGTAGGATCCGCCGGCGGTCGTGTAGTACTTGATGACGTCCATGTACGAGATGGTCACGAACAGCAGGACGCCGATGATCACGAACATGATGGGCACGACGAGCGAGAACGCCGCCAACCCGATGTAGGGCGTCATCTCGGTCAAGATCTCCTCGGTACCGTACGCCGACGACGAGATGCAGTCGGGCGCGAGCACGCCGAGCGCCACGAACCGATTGAGCCGCTCGCCACTCAATTGCTCGGTCACGTAGGGCTTGCCGAGCAGGATCCTCTTGAGGCGGTACCCCAGTGTTTCGGGGTAGACCGAGGCGACATTTGCGTGCGACGTCAGTACCGGGCTGTTCTTGGCAATCTGCTTGTCGGCGTCGGACACGTGTTTCACCTTAAACGACCACACGGGTAGGGAATGATGTTACTTGCATCTCCACTGACGAGTGTGGTCAGATGACGGGGTGCATATCGTTGTCGTCGGCTGCGGCCGCGTTGGTTCGGGTCTCGCGATGCAGTTGTCGGACGAAGGGCATTCGGTCGTCATCATCGACAAGAACCGCGACGCGTTCCGTCGACTCATCCGATTCAGCGGTCAGACGCTGTTGGGTTCAGGTTTCGACCGCGACGTCCTGGCCAAGGCCGAAGCGTCACAGGCCGACGCCCTGGCCGCGGTGACCAGAGGCGACAACACCAACATCCTGTGTGCGCGCATCGCGCGCGACAACTATGGCGTGCAGAACGTGGTCGCGAGGATCTACGACCCTCAGCGCGCCGACATCTACATGAAGCTCGGCATCCCGACCGTCGCGACGTCCCTGTGGACCACCCAGCAGGTGAAGCGCTGGATCACCCCCACCGACGAATCCGTCGAATGGAGCGCCAGCGCGGGATCGCTCCAGCTGCTCGAACGCATCGTGCCCGATGAGCTCGCGGGTAGCAAGATCGACGACTTCAACATCGCCAACAGCGTTCGTGTCGTCGGCCTCATCCGTGGCGGGGTCGGCCGTGTCGACATCGACGGGCTGTTCGCCCAGGAGGACGACGTCCTCGAGTTCATGGTGACCGATGAAGGCGTCGAGGAACTGCGTTCCCTGCTGGAAGGCGGTGCGAAGTGAGGGTGATCGTTGCCGGTGGTGGATCGGTCGGGACGGCGATCGCGCTCGACCTCATCGGTCGTCACCACGACGTCACCCTGCTCGAACACGTGAGTGAGACGGCCGAGAAGTTGCGGTCGTTGTTGCCCGGCGTGAACGTCATGGCCGCCGACGCGTGCGAGTACGCGAGTCTCTCCGCCGCCGACCTGCGTAGTGCTGACGTCGTCATCGCCGCCACCGGCGACGACGAGGACAACCTGGTCGTGAGCTGGCTCTCCAAGCAGGAGTTCGGTGTGCCGCGCGTCATTGCGCGCATCAACAACTCGCGTAACGAGTGGCTCTTCAACGAGACGTGGGGTGTCGACATCTCGGTCTCGACGCCGGCCCTCATCACGTCGCTCGTCGACGAAGCGGTCGAAGTCGGTTCGATCATCAATCTGATGGATCTCGCCAACGGCAAGATGTGTCTCATCGAGGTCACGCTCGCCGAGAACGCACCCGCCGTGGCGCAGGGGCTGACCCTGGACGAACTCCGCCTACCCGACTCGACGCGCGTCGTCGCCATCGTTCGCAGCGATCAGCCGATGGTCCCCTCTCCCACGATGCACTTCCTCGAGCACGACCACGTCATCTTGATCGCCCGTGAGGATGCGAAACAGGAATGCGCGTCGGCCTTCATCGGCTAGTACGTTTCGCGCGTCGATAGCGGTTCGCGACTTCAGCGACCTAGCATCGAAGTGTGCGCGCCGCTTTCTTTGACCTCGACAAGACCGTCATCGCCAAGTCATCGCTCGTAGCGCTCGGACCCGAATTCCACGCGCGTGGACTCCTGCGCCGGCGCACCCTGATCTGGGGCGTGCTGAGCCAGATGCTCTTCATGCGCTTCGGCGCCGATGACGAGAAACTCACCAAGATTCGAGAGTCGGTGCTGAAGGTGACCAAGGGGTGGGATCACGACGAGGTGCGCGCGTTGGTCGCCGAGACCATCAACGACGTCATCGAGCCCCTGATCTACGCCGAGGCGCTCGAGCTGATCGACCACCACCTCGCCCAAGGCGACGAGGTCTGGCTGGTGAGCATGTCCCCCTCCGAGATCGTCGAGCCGTTCGCCGAACTGCTGGGCATCACCGGCGCCATTTCCTCGCGAGCGAAGATCGACGAGAACGGAAAGTTCACCGGGGAGATGGAGTTCTTCGCCCAGGGGGCCAACAAGGCGGTCGCCATGCGCGAACTGGCGCTGACCCGTGGCATCGACCTCGACGCGTCGTTCGCCTACTCCGACTCCGAGACGGACATCCCCATGCTCCAAGCGGTGGGCCACGCCTTCGCGGTCAATCCCGATCGGGCGCTGGCGAAGGTGGCCCACGACAGTCAGTGGCCGATCCTCGGCTTCACGCACCCCGTGCGGGCGCACGACCGCTCACGGTCCCACACGCCGTTCTTCATCAGCGCCATCGTCATCGGTGTCGTGGCCGTCCTCGGACGCTCACGCGGGAGAAGGACCTAGAGGGTCAAGAGGTCGCGCGCGCCGGTGTCCGACGACGGGTGACGGAGCTTGCTCATGGCGCGTGCCTCGATCTGGCGGATGCGCTCACGGGTCAGATTCATCTCCGCGCCGACGTCCTCGAGCGTACGAATCTCTCCGGCACCGTCGAGACCGAACCGCATCCGTAGGATCTTCTGCTCGCGCTCGTCGAGAGGCTGCAGCAGTTTTTCGATGGCGGCGGGCATCATCTTGACCGCAGCGACGTCAAAGGGTGACTCCGCTGAACGGTCCTCGACCACGTCACCGAGTTCGGCGTCACCGTCTTCGCGCAGAGGCTCCGACAGCGAAATTGGCTCGGAGCGGAAGCGCAGAGCCTCAATGAGCTTGTCCTCGGGCATCTCGCACTCGTCACAGAGTTCCTTGATCGTCGGAGGACGACCGAACTTCAGTTCGAGGCGCGACTGGGCCTTCTGGACGCGCGCGAGCGTGTCGCCGGCGTGCACCGGGAGACGGATCGTCCGACCGGTGTTGGCGATGCCTCGCGTAATGGCCTGGCGGATCCACCAGGTCGCGTAGGTGGAGAACTTGAAACCCTTGCGCCAGTCGAACTTCTCGACGGCGTGCATCAGGCCCAGGTTGCCTTCTTGAATGAGGTCGAGCAGGGGTAGACCCGACGCCTGGTACTTCTTCGCGATGGAGACGACGAGTCGAAGGTTCGACTGCACGAAGTCCCGTTCGGCCTGGTCACCGCGGTGGATCGCCCGCTTGAGCGCCAGCTTCTTGGTCGGGGTGATCTTGATCTTCTTGTCCGTCTCGGCGGCTTCGAGCTCAGCCTTGGCTTCGCGGCCCTCCTCGATGGTCTGAGCAAGATGGACTTCGTCGTCCTTGGTCAGCAGGGTGTATTGACCAATATCTGAAAGGTAGAGACGTACGAGGTCTTCGTCATCCCTGTCAACGCGATCCTTAGCCATGGCTCTCCCTTGATGCTTGCGCCCCGATTTGTTCGGCATTACTAGTTATACGGGGGTACGCAACCTAGCGGGAAATACCGAAACTTTCGGCGAAACCGGCCGCCTCGAGGGTGGTGCTCAGGTCGCGAGCGGCATCAATCCAGCTCGAATCCTCAATGGGTGGCTGGTTTTTGGCAACCTCACCCACCGATCGGATCTCGCGCACCGCGACGTCGGCGGCGTGCTCGAGCAGCCCCGTGACGTACGGATTGTCCTTGACGAGCTCGTGCGCATCGCGAAGCGACACGAGCAGGCGCGGTCCGACCACCATGGCGACCCCGTAGAGGGTCATCGCGCCGGTCTCGTCGTGCACGAGGGCGTGGCGCAACACCGCCTCGATGATGGTGAGAGGCTTGGCCGCCTCGTCGTCGAGGGTGGCGCGCATGGCGAGGGCCACCTCGCCGAAGGCGCGGCTCATCTCGTGGGTTCGCACCACGTAGGCATCGTTGGTCATGTGAGGCGCGCTCTCGCCGAGGGCGCGGTACACCGCGTCGAAGCATGAGGCCAGATAGGCCACGATCTCCTGATCGGACGCCATCACATCGTCTCGGGGCGGAACGCGTTCGTGATCGGCATGCGCCGGTCACGACCGAAGGCCTTCTTCGAGATGCGAACCCCTGGCGGCATCTGGCGTCGTTTGTACTCGCTCAGGTCGACAAGGCGCGTGATGCGCAGCACCAGTGCGCGGTCGTGCCCGCTCGCGATCATCTCTTCAGCGGTGGCGTCGAACTCGACGTAGAGCTCGAGCAATGGGTCGAGTTCCTCGTAGGGGGGCAACGACTGGTCGTCGCGCTGATCGGGGCGCAACTCGGCCGACGGGGCCTTGGTGAGAACCGACAGCGGAATCGGCTGGGGGTCACCGTAGCTGACCGCCAGATTGTTACGGTAACGACAGAGTTCGTACACCAGGGTCTTCGCCACGTCCTTGATGACCGCGAAGCCTCCCGCGGAGTCGCCGTAGAGCGTCGAGTAGCCGACCGCCATCTCCGACTTGTTGCCCGTGGTCAGTACGATCGCCCCGGTGGCGTTCGAGATCCCCATCAACAGCACCCCTCGAATCCGCGATTGCAGATTCTCGTCCGTGAGGCCGACCGGCTCACCGTCGAGAACGTCTCGAAGCATCGCTCCAAATGCCTGATGAGCAGGTTCAATTGGGATCGTCGTGATCTCGATGTCGAGACGTCGGGCCAGTTCCTCCGCGTCGCTCACCGAGTGATCGGACGAGTAACGGCTCGGCATCGCGAAGCCGCGAACCGCCCGCGCGCCCACGGCGTCGACCGCGATCGTCGCCACGAGTGACGAATCGATACCACCCGAAAGGCCGAGAATCGCGGTGCGAAAACCGTTCTTCCTCAAGTAGTCACGGGTGCCCGTCACGAGCGCCTGATAGATCTCTTCCACCTCGCTCAACGGTGTGGCGACGTGATTCACGTGTACCGCCTCGGACCGGCGCTCGTCGCGGGCGTAGAGCGTGTCGAGCACGATGCCCGTCGCGGACGCCGCCGCCTCGATCTCGACGATCAGCAGCTCCTCGTTAAAGGCGCTCGCTCGCGCGATCACGTCGCCGTTCGCATCGACGACGACGCTCTGGCCATCGAAGACCAGTTCGTCCTGACCGCCGACGAGATTCACGTACGCAATCGGGCACTTCGTCTCGAGCGCCCGCTCGCGCAGCATCGCCTCGCGCTCCTCGCGGCGCCCTCGCGCGAACGGTGACGCGTTGGCCACCACCAGGAGCGTGGCGCCCTGGGCGGCCAGTTCGGCGGCGGGTCCGTTCGCGGTCCAGACGTCCTCGCAGATCAGCAGACCGACCGCGACCCCCTTCACGTTCACAATCGTGTGCGCCCCGACGCCAGGATGGAAGTACCGCAACTCGTCGAACACGTCGTAGTTGGGAAGCAACCGCTTGGTCGCGGTCGCGACGACCCCGTCTTCGGTGACGGCGACCAGCGCGTTGGCGATGTGGGGATGGTTGAGGTGCGAGTCGTCGAGTGCGACCCGCGTGACGTCACGCCCGTCGCTCGAGGGCGCCAGCGCGAGACCCGCTCCCTCGCTCACGACCGTGCCCACGAGCAGCGGCGGCATGTTCTCCACGCGTGCCAGGTCCATCAGCGCCACGTTCGAGGTCTCGATGAAGCCTTCCTTCAGGAGGAGGTCCTCGGGCGGATACCCCGTCAATGACAACTCCGGGCTCAGCACCAGATCGGCACGCTGGAGTGCCGATTGCGTTCGGAAACGCTCCAAAGTCTCGACATTTTTCGCGAAACCACCCACCACGGCGTTCATCTGGGCCAGGGCGAGTCGGAGGACGGGCACACGCCGAGCCTATCGGTGTCGCCCACCTCCATTTCTTCGAAAGGTTTACACGGGGTTAACAGAACTCGAGGTCGGGCGACGCGCGAACCGACAGAATTGATGACATCGCGTGGGTCACGCGGTGTCATCATCTATTGGAGGAGCACCCTTGTCGTATCAGGCTGAGTACATCTGGATTGACGGAAGCATCCCGACTCGTAAGTTGCGTAGCAAGACGCGCATCGTCGGCGATGGCAAGAAGCCCGCAATTTGGGGATTCGACGGTTCGAGCACGGGCCAGGCACTCGGACTCGCCTCGGACTGCGTCCTTGTACCGGTCTTCACCTGTCCCGACCCGCTTCGAGGGGCCAAGGACGTCCTCGTCATGTGCGAGGTCCTGAACTCGGACATGACCCCCCACGTCACCAACGCCCGCGCGGCGGCCGTCGCGACGGCCAAGAAGTACGCGAGCTTCGAACCGATGTTCGGAATCGAGCAGGAGTACACCTTCTTCCAGGACGGACGACCCTACGGCTGGCCCGAGGTCGGTTACCCCGCTCCTCAGGGTCCGTACTACTGCGGCGTCGGCGGGTCGAAGATGGCCGGTCGCGACATCGTCGAGGCCCACACGCTCGCCTGTCTGCGCGCCGGGCTCGCCATCGAAGGCACCAACGCCGAAGTGATGATGAGTCAATGGGAGTTCCAGATCGGCGTACTCGACTCGGTAGCGGTCGGCGACCAGCTCTGGGTCGCGCGCTGGCTGCTCGAGAGGATCGCCGAGGAGTTCGACGTCGACGTCAGCCTCGAGGCCAAGCCCATCAAGGGTGACTGGAATGGTGCGGGTGCCCACACGAACTTCTCCACCAAGCAGATGCGTGCCAACGGTGGTTGGGACGCGATCATCGCCGGTTGCGAGGCACTCGGCACGCGCGTGAAAGAGCACATCGCCGTCTACGGTGACGGCATCGAGGACCGCCTGACCGGCGCGCACGAGACCGCCCCGTACACCACGTACTCCTACGGCATCTCGGACCGCGGCCGGTCGGTGCGCATCCCCGGAGCGGTCGCGCGCGACAAGAAGGGCTACCTCGAGGACCGTCGCCCCAACGCGAACATCGACCCCTACGAGGTGACCCAGTTGATCGTCGAGACCATCTGCGGTGCCGCGTCGGCCAAGCCTGCGGCGAAGAAGGCCCCCGCCAAGAAGGCAGCGGTCGCGAAGAAGGCCCCCGCGAAGAAGGCGACGCCGGCCAAGAAGGCGGCCGTGCGCCGCTAGTCAGTCGTCACAAAACCCGCCGCTCATCCGGGCGGCGGGTTTTGTGGTTATTGGACCCACTGCGTGGGCCCACGAAGAAGGTGCGAGAATGTCCTCTATGCAAAGTCAGGCCCAGTACGTGCTTCGCACGGTGGAAGAACGTGGCATTCGATTCGTCCAGCTCTGGTTCACCGATGTCCTCGGACGTCACAAGGCGTTCCACGTGACCCCGGCCGAACTCGAGGACGCCCTCGATCAGGGCATGACCTTCGACGGGAGCTCGATCGACGGCTTCTCGCGTACCCAGGAATCCGACGTCCTGGCCCGACCGGACCTCACGACGTTCCAACTCCTGCCGTGGCATGACGAAGGGGCCGGTGTCGCGCGCGTCTTCTGTGACATCGTCAACATCGACGGCACACCCTTCGAAGGGTGCCCCCGTCAAGGACTTCGCCGCGTGCTGAACGGCGCGCACGATCAGGGCTACACGTTCTTCGTCGCTCCCGAGATCGAGTTCTTCTACTTCGACGACCTTGATCCCAGCCGACTCCCGCGCCCCATCGACCAGGGCAGCTACTTCGACCTCCTGCCTGACGACACGGCGAGTCAGGTTCGACGGCGCACCGTCTTGATGCTCGAGGAGATGGGCATCGGCGTCGAGCACGCTCAGCACGAGGACGCTCCGGGCCAGCACGAGATCGACCTGCGTTACACCGACGCGCTCACGATGGCCGACACCGTCATGTCGGTTCGTCACGTGGTCAAGGAGCTGGCTCGACAATCCGGCATCGCGGCGAGCTTCATGCCCAAGCCGCTCGCCCACGCGCAGGGCTCGGGCATGCACACCCATCTCTCGCTCTGGGCCGACGAGCGCAACGCCTTCGTGGGTGACGGTCCCTACGGCCTCAGCGACGTCGCGGTCAAGTTCATCGCCGGTCTCGTTCACCACGCACCCGAGATCACCGCGATCACCAACCAGTGGGTCAATTCCTACAAACGCCTCGTGCCCGGTGGAGAGGCACCCGTCGGTGCCGGATGGGCCCGCTACGACGCGGCCGCGCTCGTGCGCGTGCCGTCGATCAAGCCGGGACGCATCGACTCCACGAGAGTCGAATACCGGTCGCCCGACCCCGCGGCGAACCCCTACCTCGCTTTCGCGGTCATCCTCGCGGCGGGTCTGCGGGGCGTCAACGGCGACTACGAACTGCCGAAGGAAGGCGCGCGAACGGCGGCGCTGCCACAGTCGCTCGCCGAGGCCGTCGACCTCATGGAGAAGTCAACCCTGATGCACGAGACGCTGGGCGCGCACCAGGTCGAATGGTTCCTGCGCAACAAGCGCGCCGAGTGGGACGCGTACCGCGGGCAGGTCACCCCCTTCGAGCTCGAGCGCTACCTCCCGCTGCTGTGAACATCGACGTCGTCCTCTGCGTGCCCTCGTGCGACGGGCCGGTGCGTAAGGCGTTCGACGTCACCGGGGTCACCCCGGCCGTGGCAACATCGGGACGGCTGAACGAGATCACCAGTCTCGAGCCGGCTGACGGCTACGCCGGCGCGGTCATCAACGCGGCCGCCTTCCCCTTCGTCGAGGCGATGAACCTCTGTCGACAGTTGCGAAGCCGCGAGCGCGGGATCGGACCGATCATCCTTCTGCTGGACCACTACCAGCTGGACGACCTCACCTTTCGCGAGGACCTCTTCGACGACTTCGTGGTCGGCCCCTTTGACGTGAGCGAACTCGCCACGCGACTGCGCCATCGTTTGCGTCGGGCGGGCAATGAGAGCGTCGCGCCTCGCATCGACCACGGCGGGCTGCTCATGAACCTCGAGACCTACCAGGCGTCCATCGCGGGACGAATCATGGACCTCACCTACATGGAGTACGAACTGCTCCGTTTCCTCGCGACGAACCCCAACCGGGTCTTCACCCGCGAGACCCTCTTGAGCAGGGTTTGGGGCTACGAGTACTACGGTGGCGCACGCACGGTGGACGTGCACGTACGACGACTCCGGGCCAAGCTCGGCGAGGAGTACGCCCATCTGATCCAGACGGTGCGCTCGGTCGGTTACAAGTTCGGCACGACGCCGAACGACTACACCCCTAGTTGAGGGGCGCGTGGGCCCAGAGTTCCACTTCGCAGCGCGCGGCGAAGGGTAACTTCGCCACCGCGAAGGCCGAGCGGGTTGGGCGAGGGGAATCGAACGCCTCGACCCACACCTCGTTGCACGACGCGAAGTCGTCCATGTCGACGAGGAACAGGGTCGCCTTGACGACCTGATCGAAACTCGCTCCCGCCTCGGCGAGCACCGCACGAGCGTTCACGAGGGCCTGGCGCAGTTGATCGGCCGCCCCACCCTCGACCATCGTCGGCGTGTCGTGTCCGGGAAGCATCCCCAACTGGCCCGAGATGACCACGAGGTCACCCGCGCGTCGCCACGGGGAATAGGGACCCACTGGTTTGCTCATCGCGATACCGCGTCTCTCAGCTGAAGGAGTTGCCGCAGCCGCAGGTGCGCGTCGCGTTGGGGTTGGTGATGTGAAAGCCCGCACCCTGGAGGGTGTCCGAGTAGTCGAGGGTCGAACCCGTGAGCAACTCGGCGCTCGACGCGTCAACGACGACCTTGACGCCGTTGTAGTCGCGCAGCACGTCATCGTCAGCGAACTCGGAGTCGAAGAACATGTCGTAGTTGAAGCCTGAGCATCCGCCCGGCTTCACCGAAACGCGCAGGGCCAGTACTTCGTCGGTATCCTCGGCCGCGATCATCTCGCCGACCTTGGCGATTGCGACCTCGGTCAAGGTGATGGGGTCGGCGTCCTTCGAAGTCAGATTGACGTCGGTGGTGGTGGCGTTTGACATGGCGCTCCTTCAAAAAGTCCTTTCTCCATGGTAGCGAACGATTTCGAACATGAACACCCCGTTGTTTCGACCGTTAGCGTCACTACATGGATTCAACCGATCAACTCCGCAGCCGCCTCGGTCGGGTCATGGACCCCGAATTGGGCGCGTCCATCGTCGAACTCGGCATGGTGGGCGACGTCACCGTCGACGCCGAGGGCCTCGCCACCGTCGCCATCGCGCTGACGACCTCGGGCTGCCCCCTGCGGGCCCAGATCGAGCGTGACGTCCGTGAGGCGGCGCTCTCGATCCCCGCGGTCACGGAGGTCCGAGTGGTGATGGGCGTCCTCGACGCGTCGGCGAAGGCCGAACTCATGCGTCGGGCCAGAACCTTCGCCCAGACCAGGGCTCCACTCACGTCGATCCCGTACCAGACGCCGGTGCTGATGATCGCCTCGGGCAAGGGCGGCGTCGGCAAGTCGTCGATCACCGCCAACGTTGCCGTGGCCCTGGCCCGTGAGGGCTTGAGCGTCGGAGTCCTCGACGCCGACATCTGGGGCTTCTCCCTTTCGAAACTCCTCGGTGTCGAGGGCGAGGTGCAGGCGTTCGAGGGCAAGATGCGGCCCCTCGAACGAGCGTTCGGGAACGGCCGAATCAAACTCCTTTCGATGGGCCTGCTCGCCGACGACGACCAGGCGCTGCTCTGGCGCGGGTTGATGGTGCAAAAGGCCGTCGCGCAGTTCATCGAGGACGCGGACTGGTCGGGGATCGACTACCTCGTCATCGACACGCCACCGGGGACCGGCGACATCGCGATGACGCTCGCACGGCTTCTTCCCCAAATGGGACAGATCGTCGTGACGACGCCCGCTCGTGCGGCGCAACGCGTTGCCGCCCGCGCCGCTGACTTCGCGCGCAAGTCCAATATCCGGGTGCTCGGTGTCATCGAGAACATGAGCGGTCTGCGCTGCTCGTGTGGCGAGCGCCACGACCTCTTCGGCGAGGGTGGCGGACGCGAGCTCGGCCAACAACTCGGCGTACCCCTGCTCGGCGAGATCGCGTTGAGCGCCGCAGTCGGTATCGGGGGTGACGCGGGGCAACCGTCGGTGCTCGTCGAGGACGAGCACGGTCCCTTCCGCACGTTGGCGCGACGGATACTGGCCGAGATCGCGCCACCGGCTGGGGCGCAGGGTTGCACGGCTCGAATGCTCGACGCCCTCGATCACGCCGTTGCCGGACGTTAATCCTCGAAACCTTCATCACCCTCGATGAGTATGGTCACCTCGCCGTCGCGCATCGAGAACCTCGGTTCGATCCGCGGAATGCTCGTGAGGGAGTTCGCGTACGCCAGCACCTGGGCGGCAGTCTCGAAGTGTGCGATCGCCTCCAGATTGCGGATCGTCGGAAAGATCATCTCCAGTTCGCCGCGCGCCTGCTGGGCCAGTGCGTCCGCCGGGCGAATCCACCGGTCGGCGATCGTCTCTCCCGCATCGTGGGCCGCGGTCTGGCCGGACGGGGCGACCGACACGAAGAACCTCGTGTCGTAGCGGCGTGGGGGTCCCACCGGGGTCACCCAGTGCGCGACGTAGGCGAGGTCGCGCAGATCGAGCAGGAGACCTTCGTCGCGCATCATGTCAACGAACCCGAGTGTGCCGGCGTTCACCTCGCGGCGACGCTGGGCGAGGTGCGAGAGATACCCGGCGTCCTCGACACGAACCGGTTCGCCGCTCGCGTCGCACGCCACCAACAGACCCGCCTCCTCGAAGAGTTCACGCAGGCACGCCACGTAGAACGCGAGGCCCCCGCGTTCGAGCCCCAGTCGCGTGGACGCCAACGCATCGGTCATGCCCACGGCGAGTGCCTCGGCGAGTGGTCCCGCGTCGTCTGCGTCCACGCCACCGCCGGGAAAGACGTACGCCCCACCCACGAAGTCGCTGTTGAGGTTGCGACGCAACATAAGAATCTCGTAACCGGAGGGGCTGTCGCGAAGTGTCAAGACGGTCGCGGCGGGTCGGGGAACGAGAATTTCAGCCATACGGCAAACTACCCAGCCGTGGGTCATGACGGATGAACCCACTGAAAGTTCTAGTAAGTTTGGTAGTTCTAGCGCACAAGGAGCATCGTGGCAAAGAAAGCACCCGTCAAGGCAGCACCCTCAAAAACAGCGACGGGACGTCCCGCGGGCCTGTTCACCTGGATCGCGGTCGGACTCGTCGTCGTCGTCGTCGCTGGCCTCGTCATCATCAAGGTCGTCAGCGGCACCACCACGACCACCGCGGCCTCGGGTTTTCAGGCGACTGACGCCGCGACCCTCGCTGAACTGACCACGGTCCCGTCATCGGTGTTCGACACCGTGGGTGTCGCGTCCGCCGTCGCGCAGGTCACGCCGCCGATCCAGCTGAAGAACCAGCCCGAACTCACCGCGGCCTCGGCGAGCGGTGTCGCGCTGCCCGAGGTCTTCTACATCGGTGCCGAGTACTGCCCCTACTGCGCAGCGCAGCGCTGGTCCACGATCATCGCCCTCAGCCGCTTCGGCACGTGGGCGAACCTCGGTAACACCACCAGCTCGTCGGTCGACGTCTACGCCAGCACGCCGACGTTCACGTTCGTCAAGGCCACCTACACCTCGAAGTACCTCGTCTTCAAGGGCGTCGAGGAGTTGAACAACGTGTACAACGCGGCCACCAATCCTCCGTACGGGAAGCTCCAGACGCCGACCAAGGCCGAGACCGCAATCTTCACCAAGTACGACACGGCGAAGTACGTGCCCGGCATGACCGCCGCGGACAGCGGATCGATCCCCTTCATCTCGATGGCCAACCAGTTCATCGTCTCGGGCTCAAGTTATACGCCCGCCACCCTGTCGGGACTTACTCGTAACGCGATCGCCGCTGGGCTGTCGGACCCCACGAGCCCCGTGACCGACGCCATCATCGCTTCGGCGAACTACCAGAGTGCCGCCCTGTGCACCTTGACCAAGCAACAGCCGAGCACCGTGTGCAACTCGTCGGGTGTGATGGCCGCGAAAAAGGCGATGAAGCTCTAAGTGCGTCGTAGCCCTCAACCAGTTCCCCGTTGGGCTGTCGCCGTCACGTTCGTCCTGAGCCTCCTCGGTCTGGCGATCTCCATCTACATGACCATCCAGCACTTCCACGGCTCCACGTACCAGGGGTGCTCGTCGAGCGGATTTGAGAACTGCACCAAGGTCACGACCTCGCCCCAGTCACGCATCGTCGGTATTCCGGTCGCGGTGCTCGGCGTCGTGAACTACACCGTCATGAGCATCCTCAATTCACCGTGGGTGTGGCGCGCGAAGAACTACTGGCTCCACGTCGTGCGATTCAGCCTCTCGGTCGCGTCGATGGCCCTGGTCCTTTGGCTCGTGAGTGCCGAGCTCCTGATCATCAAGAACATCTGCCTCTACTGCACCAGCGTGCACGTCATCACCTTCACGTTGCTCATCGTGTTGACGATCGTCAGCCCGACCCAACTCGGCTGGGTACGTTCAGCGACGCAGGAAAGCCCGACGCTCTAACTCGTTGAGCCCGCCCCAGATGCCGTAGGTCTCGTGACGCTCGAGTGCCGCTTCGAGGCACTCCTCGCGCACCGGGCACGTGGCGCACAACTTCTTCGCCATGTGCTCACGCTCGAGGCGGGCTTCCTTGCGCTCGGTGATCTCCGGCGAGAAGAAGAGCCAACTCTCACCGCCACGGCACGCGGCCATGTCCGACCACTGCAGCGGGGCAATCGCCATCGTCTCTCCTCCGGTTGGACCCAGAATCGCAGGATAACCACAGCGCACGCCCGATAGCAAGAGCCGGAAGATAGTTCCTCACGCCGGTCAAATCAGGCTTGCTACGCTGAATGACGTGGCCACAGTACTCATCGCGAGCGATCTCTCATCCCTTCGACACGAACTTCGAACGATGCTCGAAGGACCGGACCTCTTCATCGAGGAAGTCGCCAACGGTCGTGAGGTGCTCGACCGCGTGAAGCACGGCGACGTCGACCTCGTCATCCTGGACATGCAGATCGGCTCGATGGGTGGCATGGCGATCTGCATGGATCTTCGTCACGAGGAGTCCTACGGTGCGGCCGAAGCGGTGTCGGTGCTGATGCTGCTCGATCGCCGCCCCGACGTGTTCCTCGCGCGGCGCAGTGGCGCCGAAGGGTTCGTCGTCAAGCCGCTCGACCCCCAGCGGGTCCGAGCGGCCGTTCGCGCCTTGTTGCGTGGCGAGGGTTACGAGGACGAGACATTCCGGCCCGCCACCGTGCGCGCCACCAGCGCCGCACGATGAGCGACCCGCAACCTCCGCCTTCGGGCCTCGCGCGGTTCCGCGCGCGTCTCGGTGGACAGCCCGCGCCTCCGACGGCCTCGCCCGAGGCCAAAGCCATCCACGCCCGGGTCGACCAATTGAGCGAACTCGAACTTCGTGACGTGATGACGCCTCGCGTCGACGTGGTCTACCTCACCATCCCCGTCACCCCCGAGGCCATCGCTGAAGCTGTTCGTGACACCGGCCACTCGTGCTTCCCGGTGGTCGCGGGCGACCTTGACGAAGTCGAGGGTGTGCTCTTCGTCAACGACCTGTTTCGAAGCACCGCCGTACGGCGCGCCATCGGGGTTTCGCTCCCGACGACCACCGAGATCGCTCGTAAGATCCGCCGCCCCCTGATGCTCCCCGAGACGCTCGACCTCCTCGAGAGCCTGAAGGAGATGCGTGAACAACGTCGCACGTTCGCCATCGTGCTCGAAGAACACGGCGGCGTGGCGGGCGTGATATCGATCCGCGACATTCTCGAGCAGCTCGTGGGTGACCTGAGCGACGAGTTCGACGAGGACGACGAGCCTGCCATTGTCCGCATCCGCAAGGATCGATGGCTCGTGGACGGCCAGACGCACGTCGACAAGGTCGAAGAGGAGCTTGGCGTCGTCATCCCCGAAGGGGAATACGTCACCATCGCCGGTTTCGTGCTCGACCTCGCTGACGAGATCCCCGCGGCGGGGACCACCTACTCGTACGAGGACTGGACGTTTCGCGTCCAGTCCGTCGAACGCCGCCGGATCAGCGAGATCGTGGTCGAGCACCACGTCCCAGCCGATGACGACGAAACCGCTGATTCCTGAAGCTTTGTCGCGCACTCCTCGCGCCGAGTAGGATTATCGGGCTGCGGGGTTATCTCGCTGCGGGCTGTAGCGCAGCTTGGTAGCGCGCTGCGTTCGGGACGCAGAGGTCCCGGGTTCAAATCCCGGCAGCCCGACCACCACGAAGTTGAAGTGGAATGCAGTACAGGCCCCCATCGTCTAGCGGCCTAGGACACCACCCTTTCAAGGTGGCGGCACGGGTTCGAATCCCGTTGGGGGTGCTCAGCGAATCTGCAGGTCAGCAGCGGATTCTTACTTGGCAGTCCTCAGCACTCAACTCACTGCCATAACTCCTTCCATAACTTTCAGACGGTGCGACGATGGATTCCGGCTGTCGGTGATTGCGCGTCGTGGTGGCGATTGAACGGTCTCGCCCATGACCATCACCACAACCCACGACCGGTTCCTCACCGTGCCCCAGCTCATCGAGCGCTGGCCTCTCGGACGGACCCGCGTCTACCAGCTCATCAAGTCCCCTGAGTTCCCCGATGCCCTAGTGCTCCTGCGCGACCGCAACGGCCAGCCCCGGTCCATGGGCTTTCGCGAAGCCGACATCATCGCCTTCGAAGAGCGCCACACGGTCCACGCGAGCGAGCTCGATCTCCCCGAAATGGACCCGTCCGCGGCCACGCTGCCCCCGGCCAAACGCGCCATGCCGAAGCGGAACGTCCGCTGATGCCGGTCAAGGGATCAACTGGCACGACACGACGTGCACCGCTGCGCGCCGACCGGGGCGTCAAGCTCTACGCTCCCACCCCGGCCAAGCCGTTCTTCCGAGTCGTCGCCCAAGGACAGGTGGAGCGCACGAGTGCCCCGGTCCCGGTCGCGCTACTCGTCTCGGCACAGGCGTCCAAGTTCGAAGCAGCTCGGCTCGATCCTGTCACCGCTCGAGCCCGTCGCGAGGCCGATGAGCTGTTTGACCAGATGGTCCGGTGGGCCAAGCACCAGCCCGTTGTCGCACGCCGCGGCGAGCGCAACATGAACGCGCTCTGTGACCGCCGCCTTCAGGAGCTGAAGGACCGTGACCGTGCGAGGACCACCTACGACCAGAACGAATCGCTTCTTCAGCTCTTCGTGCGCCCGGTAATCGGCCACATCGAGGTCGCCGATTGGAACAGTGAGCATTCCCGTTTGGTGCTCGCGAGGGCCCGCGCGACCTGTGGGGTCGAACGCGTCGCCGACCTTGGAAAGGTACTGCGGCGCCTAGTCACGTTGGCCCACCAGAAGCCCGCCTGGCTGCCCCGGGACGAGGATCCAATGGAAGACGTCGAGTTTCGACTTAGGTCGACCAGCCAGACCGAGGGCGTCCACTTCGTTCCAATAAAGGAGCGCCCTTCGACCGAGCAGGTCGAATCCCTTGCCCTTTCTCTGGGCGAGGTTGGCAAGAAGACCGCCGCATACCTGGCCCGCCGGCCGAACAAGCCCGAGATCGTCGACCGCGGTTACGGATGGTTGCTGGGCCAGACCATTGGGAAGTGCGGTCCTCGCTTCGGCGAGGCCATCTCCCTCACTGTCTTGAGTTGCGCGCGTCCCCGCGGTGAAGTTGATGGTGCGATCGATCACGATCTCGAGCTCACGGCCGATGAGCGCGCGCGGCGCCGAGCTGCGATCATCGATTTGCCCCACGGCTACGCAATCGACCCCGATCGACGACTGATCTGGATCACGGAGACAGTGGAATGGGACGGCTCAAAGCCCTTCATCGCTCCTGTCGAGGAGCGTGCGTCAGGCAAGGAGACCAAATCCAAGAAGGACCGCTGGACGATCTACCCGCAAAGCCTCATCGATCCGATTGTGGCGCGCTGCACCGAACTCCTCGAGCGCTTCGGCCCCGAGCAAGGACCTTACGCTCTCCTCTTTCCCGCCCGCGACCATGTCTTTGCTCTCGTTCCCGTTGACCCGCGCCGACCCCATGGAGTCAAACGTTGGCAGGATCAGGACTGGTGGAGCCGCAGCGACTTCCCTCGGTCCATGTACAAGAAGGCGGTGGCCGATGCCGAGGGCTGGCCCGCGACGCCACTTTTCCCATTCGAGAATCTGCGCCACCACTTCGCCACGTGGGCCAAGCGCAACGGCTACTCCGACGAGTTGATCAGCCACTGCATGGGACACGCTACCGTCGACTACACGCAGAAGCGCTACTACCGGACTGGTTCGGACACAATCTCTCAGGGCATGTCGGCCAGCGAGGATCTGTAGACCGCCCCAGAACGATGAGCAACGGACTTTCATGAGGGGAGTCCGAACTTCAGCGACCGAGCCCGCTCGAAACCACCTGCGGACCCGGTCGCCTAGCCGACCCAGCTACTTGGATGCCTTCGTTGGGTTCACCAGCCATGACAGACCCGACTTGCCCACCAAGTACGTGTAGGCCGCATCCCTGGACTGGAAGTTGTTGCTCAATGACCAACCCTTCACCTGCCCATCATTGTCGAATCGAGGGACGAAGAGGATGAGCCGCCAATCAGTGTTGTCCCTGTCCATGATCCTGAACTTGACCTTCTTTGTCGGATCATCAGGGTCGGGCGCGTTGGTGTAACCGGCGAGCCGACCGAGTGCCTCTTTCCACTCCTCCTGGGCCTTACCCTGGCGCCAGTCGGCCTTGAGATCCCGGTAGTGCTCCCACATCGCGAACGCGATCCTGAACATCGGGAAGAAAATGATATTCGCCGTGGCCAGCGACGTCTCCCTCAATTTCATGCGTGCGTCACTGCTCGTTCCGGGCGTGAACTCCGGATAGTGATGACTCCACTCCGTGTAGAAGGCGTCGAAGAACTCGACCAGATCCGCAAGCGCCTCAGTGTTCTCAGCTTCAAGAGCAGCCAGTTTCTTCGACATTGGCCGAATTGCTGCCTCAATCGTGGCGTTGGTCGTCAACTTCCTCGAACGAGATCCAATGGTGTTGAATCTGGTCTCGATCTCCTCTTCATTGAAAATCGCACTCTTTGCCATGAGGCGGTTCATGAAACGCCTTGGCGGCGTCTTCATCGGATTTAGGTCGAGAGCTGTTGCGCGAGACGGTGGCTTCGAGTCCGCGTTGAACTCGTCGTAGAGTAGGCCTTCAAGCACAGGGCTGAGATTGAAGATGTCCACGTAGACGGAGTTCTGCTTGGTGTCGTCGAGATCCAGATGATCAAGAAGTGACACGATCTCGTCGTGATCCACGACCGTCCCATCGACGTCAACTTCCTGTGGGATATCGCCAGGACTCTGTTTCCAATGACCCAGCAAGTAGTACGCAAGGTGGCGGTGCCCCGTGTCGGGCACGGTGATGACCGAGTAGATCTTCAGAACCCGCTTGTATTCATCGTACTCAGGGGGATCGCAGTCCCTCTCGTCCCGTGCATTCCAGGTCACGTTCGCGGAGAAGAGACGCTTTCCCCGATTTTCCTCAAAACCCATCAAGTACTTGACAGCCATCATCTCGGCACGCCTTGGATCAATCTGCAGTCGCGGGTCATTGAGTGGCAGCAACCTGTCATATTCAGTCTCAGAGAACGCGTCATCCTGTGCAACCTTCTTGTCAAAGCCCCTCTGATACTTCGGTGAATACCTGATAACGCTGTCGCGCATCAGCCGGTGCAGGACCTTTATGGAGACGACCGCCCGGTAGACATTGCCTACACCAGGACGGCTGATTGCCGTCACATTTGTCACGGTCGTCGCGTTGCGTACTTCTGTTTCGTTGTTGTTCATTGTGTTGCCTTTCTAGTTATGGACCCGACCACTTGATCGGGCGCCTCTGTTGTGTGTGCGACGAACTCGGTTGTCACCAGTCGCCAATTCGAGTCTTCTCTGAAGCTCAGCATCAGTCCAAACTTCAATTCGTTGTCTGCTCTTCGACGCCATCGCAATTGCTGTCTCGTAGCGCCTCAGCAAAGAAGTCGCCACCCTGTCAACGGTCTTACCTCTACTGACCGCCCCCCTCCAAGACTCTGAGTCGTGGAGAAGGAGTACGCCCATCGCCGGCGAGATCTCCTCGAGGGTAAGCAGCGAACCCCGGAGTGATTTCGGACCCTCGCTGACGACGACCTCGATGGCCGCAACAGGCAACTCCCCGATGTCGGGCAGGTTCTGCAGCCAAACACCGTCACTCGGGTACATCTGGGAGTACGTAGACCGAACCCTATATCCGTGGTGCTTACCCAATTCCAAGAACTTCCCCTGAGCCTCTCGATGACCTAACTTCATGACATCCTCCCTCCGGCCGCCGCACGTTGTATTCACGGCCCTCGAACCTTCTCCATTCGATCTCTCCTTTCATCGTCCCTATCTATTCCCAAGGGCCAATCGGCCCCCAGGGATCACGGTCCCCTACAGAACTCCACCTCGGCTCCCCTCAAGAACTACTCTTGTACTTTGTGGTACTTCGGTTTCCCACCTGCGTAAGACCAGAGTACACGCCAGCGGGGGCCCTGTCAAGTAGTACTTGGAGAAATTTCCGAAGTACAGGACTTCACCAGCGAAGTATACCGTTCATCGAGTGAAGTACAGGAATTTCTTGAGATTCCTGCCTGATTTGGTCAAGGGCAGAGGTGCATTGGCGTCTTAGTTGGAACCACAGCCACTTTGGGTCCCCTCCTATGGTTTTGGGTGGCGATTCACTCGACTGAATCGGCGCTCCACGCCCGACGCGTCAAGGATTCGGTAAAGCAATTTTGGGGTGACGTCATAGGTCTCGCAGATTCCGTCGGGGCCCACGATTGACGCGGTTGACTTCGCGTAGGCATCGCAGATCGCTTGACGGGTCCGCGGGTCGACGTCGGCCACCGAACGTCGCGGTCCCTTAGAGGGATTCGCAATCTGGGCGCCCACTCTCGCCTTGTTCGCCGCCACGCTCGGCGAGATTGAACTCGGCGGACCGAGGACGTTGCCGCGCGTGATTTGGGTGGGTAGATCGAAGTAGGAGTTGGGATATACAGGCGAATCCACGTCACTACTGCGGTGGCACACGGGGCAAAGGAGGCTGGTTGGTACCTCGACCGCACAGAGCGGGACGTTGGCGTGGCCGCCGCAATGAGGACACGGGATGATGCTGGCCAGCGTGTCCGACCTGAATCCGCCGTGAACTTTGGGCTGGTCCGTCTGCACCTTCTCGGCTCGAAGTACGGGCTGCCACTCGGAGCGCCCATTGAAGATGTAACCGCGGAAGTTCTGGTCGTCGAACTCCGGGTGCGACTTCCGTAGGACGGTCAGCATTGCCTTGCCACCATGCGCTTCAAGTGCTCGTATCGCCTTCAACTGCACGACGTTCTTCGACGACCAGAGCTTGGAACGCGGCTCGGAGCGAAGATAACGGGAGAGTGTCAACGCCACCCATTTGGGGTCGACGTCATCCGGGCACAGCAGATTCTCGGCCGCCCATGCTTCGAGATCATCGAGCAACAACGATCGACAGGGCTCAATGTCGCCCAGGCGAATGAGCCGAGCAAATAGGCAGTGCATCTCGGGAATGGGGCTCGAGAACACGATCCAGGCCGTTCGTGAGGGAATGCCAACGTCCATGGCAGCGTCCACGAGATATCGCCTCAAAGTCAGGGCGCTGATATCCCTCAGGGCGCTCACGATCTCTTCTTGTGAATCTCCTTCGCTGAGCCTCGCCAAGATGTCGCGCTGTCGGCGCTCCTTCGGGGTGCTTGAACGACTTGAGAGATGTCGTCCGAAGATGCTGACCGATCCGGTGATCGGGCCAAGCAACGCCACTCCGCCGTCGCCGATGGGGACTTCAAGATGGAACCTCAAGATTGCTTCAGGGCTGCCATCAGTGTGCACGATGGAGAAGTCCACGAACGACGAAGCGACGACGTCGGAAGCCTCGCGGGGCAATGCCCCCCTCGCCTGAGCAACGGTGGCCAGCACAGCCACTATCGCACCCACATCGAGCTCCAACGTGGCCGGCATGGGCAGCGCTTGCGTCGTGGCCAGATCACCCAATGAAGCCTCAAGTCGATCAGCGTCGGTGCAGAACACGGCTGCGTCAGCCAGGAGCAGTGCGGCGGTCGCGTCGTCGTCGATCCGACTCGAACGCCGTCGGGCGCGATCGGCTTGGACCCGCAGCGATGCGATCTGAGTTCGAATCCTCTCGAGCTCTTCGTGGCGACGGGAGGCTAGGGCCACCGGTAGCACGCTTGGCGCCCTCAACTCAATCGGTGTGCCATCCGCCTCACTGAACACCCTCACCGCCGCACGGTGAACCGCGCGACCCAGATCGATGTTGGAGATGCGCCCCACCACCTCCCACGTGTTCGTTGACGGCGTTGCCAACTCTTCCTGCTCGTCATCGAACTCGTCGTTGCTAGCAACCCGACGCTCGAGCACATAGGCGGCCGAGTCGTTCGTGGCAAGACGCCATTCGAAGCCATTGAATTGCCAGGTGGGTAAGTGAGTGAAGGGGCGCCTCGTTGTCCGTGAGTTCGTCGTGCGACCCTTCCGTCGAACCTCCTCGCTGGCCCGAATGGCCGCGAACACCTCGGGCGAGGCCCATCCGCCTGATGGAACGCCCCACGTGTAGCTCAACTCGATGTAGCCGTCCGGGTGCCGCTCGTCGCGCAGCACAGGGAGGGGCCCGATCTGGGAGATGCCGAGTATTTGGATGCCGTGACGCTGAACGTAGGTACCGGTCTCGTACAGGTGGAGCCAGCGAAGGAGTGCCTGGCGAAGGTCCTTCGGTTCGACGAGATCGCTAGTCGTCGCATCATCGCCGTGGTGTTTCTTGATCCGTAGCCTGCTCATTCCGTGGCGACCGAGAAGCTGTGCGAGCTCACGGGCGGAACGTTCGGGATCGGCCATCAAGAGCAGCGTCTCGCGAATCGCCGGAACCATTTCGGGATCAGGCTCCAGCGTCTTGTCCACCTTCTGGTATCCCGGGGGAACGGCATGATCACTGAACGGGTTCACGTTACGGCCAGCTGCAGCGATCTTGCCTAGCAGTAGGCGGTTCATGATCATCCGCCGCTCATTGGTTGCGAAGATCGTGTGGATCTGCCACTGCATCTCTCCCTCGGCAGTTCGAGGATCGATTGTCGCACCGTCTCCTACGATTAGCTGAACACCACAGTCGCGCATGGCATCGAAGAGAAGTGATGCAGGTACCTTCTCTCGGATCAGCCGACTCATTGGACCGCATCGGACGGTGGAGGGCCGGTACTTCCTGATCAGCTCGATAGCGAATCGAGCAAATTCGTAGTCTCCTTGCTCACTCTTCACTGCAGCTGTGCCGAGGTAGTAGACAACCAGGGTCGAACCAACCTGGACCACGTACGATCGCCAACCCGTTGCGCTTCTCGTCTCGGCACCCCATTTCGAGGGGTGCTCGATGGGCTCGAGACCAGAGTCGAACAAGGGTTGGAGATGGGGAAGTGCGGTCAGGTGGAGTTGGAGGGTTTGCTGAGCCATACCGAGCATCATCCCCTTCTTTCCGGGATCAGACTCTCTGACAAAGACGATGTCGCGAATCCTCTCCATCACCGCTACTCGCTTCATGGCGAGTTCTGCGATTGACTCCAGAGCAGGGCGGTCGCCCAAGCTCTTCTCAGTTGGGCGTTCCTGACTACGTCGTCGCGCGTTGTCCATGTTGGCTTCTCCAGTTCATTGACGTTGGTGATTGGCAAAGTCGACGGGAGGTATGTCTTACCTATTCCCCTGACGACTTTGCCGATGTGTACTGTCCGCAGTAAGTGCTGGGGTGCCATCAGGTCACTCAAATATCCACAAGTGGCAGACCTTCGCACCATCAGGCCAGCTGCGCGTCGAGGTGTTCATTGGACAGTCATTGTCATGAACGAGACACCAACTGCTAAGTACGACCTTCAAGTGCTTGCGGCGATGATCACTGACGAGTCAAGGTCTCTAGAGGAACTGACGGAAGAACTCGCCCAGGGCGCAAGGTCTCCGGTATCAGTGACTGCCGTGCGACTGCAGTGACGATTCCCATTCAAGCGGCCATCCCATTCCCTGGCTGGTCACCGGTCGGAGGGCCGGGAGGCCGCAAGGCGGCCGGTCCGTCGCTCCGCTCCGTCCAGCGGAAACGAGAGTCACAGATTGCGAAGGTGGTGCAATCAACCCCATGCTGGCTCCGTCCGCAAGGTGATTGCCTCCAATGACAAACTGCGGAGATCTTCGCCTATTCCTTCTGCCACCGCTGGCTCCGAGGCGTCACACGCCACGTCTAAGCTGGGGTCGTGGCAAACCCAAAGTTCACCTTCATCGACCTCTTTGCCGGCATCGGCGGATTTCACGCCGCCCTTACCGCCATGGGTGGGAAGTGCGTCTACGCCGTCGAGATAGATCCGGCCGCCGCAGCGATCTACGAGAGGAACTGGGGGATCAATCCCCTTGGCGACATCACCAAGGCCGCAAACGATGACCAGGTCGTAGTCCCGGAGCACGATGTCCTGTGTGCTGGTTTCCCGTGCCAACCCTTCTCGAAGAGTGGCGCCCAGCGAGGCATGGAAGAGACCCGCGGAACTCTCTACTGGAACATCCTTCGCATCATCCAAGAGCGCCGCCCGGCCGTGGTCTTACTCGAGAACGTTCGCAACCTGGCGGGTCCGAGGCATCGCCACGAGTGGCAAGTCATCGTGGAAACTCTCCGCGCTGAGGGCTACAGAGTCTCCGACTCGCCTTCCATCTTCTCGCCGCACCTCCTACCGAGGGAACTAGGCGGTCGACCACAAGTTCGTGAGCGTGTGTTCATCACTGCCAGCCGTCTTCCAGAAGGGCGCGGACTCGACGCAGTTGTCGAACCCGCAGTGACCAATCGACCGGTTGGCGGCTGGGACCCGCAGACTTGGAGCCTGGAAACCGACCTGCCTCTGGACGAGGATCACAAGGTTCAAGGTTGTGA
>Ga0316224_1000484_pt1 | contig 55787 bp, 54 predicted proteins | sample TBH18013metaG_FD_206254 | JGI IMG/M metagenome (GOLD analysis project Ga0316224, IMG submission 206254) | Freshwater microbial communities from Trout Bog Lake, Wisconsin, USA - TBH18013 | ecosystem: Environmental > Aquatic > Freshwater > Lake > Hypolimnion/Profundal zone | place: USA: Wisconsin... | reverse complement strand
TAAAAAAGAACCTATTAATACACAGCGCTTAGTAGCGCCTATTGTGGGTAGTTCACCTACACCACCAAATCATCAAGTACCTCCAATGATGCAACAGCACCCTCAGCCTGTAAATCAAATACAGCCACTCATGCAGCAAGTAGCAGCTGTATCTAATGATAATATTAGTCCTGCTAAACGCGCATTAATGGCAAAACAAGGTCAGTTTGGTTATCCGCCTCCACCACCACCAAACTACGGTGATTATCCAAATCAATATATGCAAAACAATCAGTATATGCAGCCAAATCCTATGCAAATGAATCAGCTACCGCCTGCTATGCAACATATTTATGGTGGTGCAAGTATGTCACCACCCATGCAACAAACAAACCCATACCTACAACCAGGGTATGACCAATACGGCAATCCAATTAACTACTCTAATCAAACTAATATTAATACTCTAAATGGGTTTAATATGCAAAAGTTTGGTAAAACAATAATACGGTAAATAAGCCTACTCCAATAGACGTAATGTCTATTGGAGTATTTACTTAAGTAATAGTTAATGTTGATGTATATTTTTGTAGCAAATTTAAAATAGCAGTACGTGATACAGTAATGAGACTGCCTAAGTTACCTTGATAAGCGTTAGGTGCCATAATGTTATTAACTCGCATCGTTATATACCAAAGATCTTGTGGTATATTTAATGATTGTAATAACTGATAAAAATCACCTGCATATAAATATTCACTTAAATTAGTTAAATCTATTATTGAGGTAGAAGGATCATTAAGAAAACGTATTCTAAAATTTTCAATAACATTTCTAAACCCACTGCTATATAAATAGGATTCTCCAGGATCTACTTGGAGTGCTGAAATTGATAAAGCCATGATATATCCTCAATTAATTTACAAACACATATTATTACTATGTCTATTTACCATAAGGATAATGAATGAAACATAAAGCTAATAATCAGATTGAAACAATGGGGTTAATGGCTGCGGTTAATCCCTTTGAAAAATTTAACTCAGCATCACGTGCAATGATGGTAACGCATCATTTAGCTCAAGCAGTAACACCTGCTAATCCAGATATACCTTATTGTTTAACAGGCTATGAAGACATATTGCCATCGTTTGATATAGTAATTCCCTGTAAAGCTTTGATTATATCAAAGCATACGCCAGGATTATTATTAGAACAATCAAGAAATAAAATTCCTTATGAGACTATTATTTTTCAAGATACAGAGACAGGTATCTATGATACATTAGATATACCACGATATGTAACACGTCATTTAAATTATGGCAATAAAATGACACTAACCCATGCTGGTTTAAATATTAGACCCGAGCAATGTTTGCCTAAAGGCACGTTATTAGCGTATGGTCCTACTAATAAAAACGGGTTATTTACAAATAGTGTAAGGTGTAACTTTGTTAATGCCTCTATCCTTGGTACTCATGAAGATGGTTATGTTGTTACTGAAGCGTTTTGTCAAAAAGCCGCATTAAATGAAATTACGAGTACAGCAACGGCATATGGTAAAAAAAGATATTTATTAAATACCTATGGCAATAGCACTGTGTTTAAGGGCTTTCCTGACATCGGAGAGCGCATTAGAGACGATGGCTTGGTATTTGCATTAAGAGAGTATGATGATCGCTACAATGCGTTAGAAATGACAAATAAAGCGCTAATGACAATTGATCCTATTCACGATACATTAGTCTATGGTACTGCAGGTGCTTATGTATACGATATATTAGTAGAAAGTGGTATTGGAGAAAGTAGCAATAAACCAAATACCTCACCGTATATGGGACAACATCCTGAAAAATACATACAAGGATTAAGTACGTATTATCAAGGCATACTTAATGTATACAATAAACTCATGAAAAATAAAAATATTCGATTGAGTAAACGATTAACCCAATTATGTACACGAGCTATTGCTGATAAGCCTAATGCAGAAAGAAATAAAAAAGCAATTGTTAGACGTACACGTGATAAAATACCACTAGATGAATATAATGTAATTGTTTATACTAGTAAAATGATACCGCTTAGACGAGGCGATAAAATTACTGGGTATCATGGTAATAAAGGCGTTATATGTAAAATCATTAAAACTGAAGATGCACCTATTGATGCAATAGGTAATCGTGCTGATGTAATTGGTTTTGCAAGATCATCGGTTGCACGATTAAATGACGGTCAGTTTTATGAGCAACACATTAGCGCATGTGTAAGAGATTTAACCCTTTGGGTAAAAGCTAATTATGGACAATTAGACAATTCAGTACTCTGGGAACGAGTACTCAGTTTTTATAAAATAGTAGCACCAGAACAATACAATGCTGCTCTTAATTTGTATAGTACTGCTACTGATGTAAATGAGCATTTAAAAACAATCGTAGATGATGCAATCTATTTATTAATTCCTGCTAATGCAGAGCATATTAATTATGATATTATTGCTAAGTTAGATAAAATCATTAAGCCATGCTATGGGCCAATTACGTATGTTGACGCAAATAATGAAACCGTAGTAACAGAAGATAAATTATTTATTGGCGTACAGCAGATGATGATCTTAGAAAAATCAGATCAAAGACCTACTGCAATCAGTACAGCCCCTTTACAATCTCATGGCTTATTAGCTGGCAGTAGTAAAGTAACACGTAACAGTTATGCATCACGTGTACAAACAACTAAAAACTATTCAGAAACAGAAACACGTTTATATTCAGCTACATTAGGTTCTGAAATATTAGCTGAATTATTAGCTGCTAATAATAGTAGCATTATACATCGAGATGTGGTTAAAAAGATTTTGAGTAAAAAGTTTCCTACGCGTAGTTATTATTTAGATCGTATGGATACTACTACTGCTAGACCTTTTAAATTTATTAATAACACATTAACTAGCTTTGGCTTAACCATTAAGAAGTATATATAATGAATGTACGTGATTTAGTATTTTTAAATGAAAATGATGTTTGGTCATTTAATGACAATGCTAGCTTTGATGTTGTCTTTGAAGATAATGTAGTATTACCTATGTTAGGAAAACATATTAAGATATCTTGGTATTATTGGCTAATGTATCGCTGTTATCCTACAGTACCCATCATTAGTTTAACAGCAGTATCAGGCGACTTTCATAGCTCTACGCATAATGAATTAGGCTCTACATTAGTGCAGCATGTTTTCTATTATCTAAAAGATAGTAGTCCTGATTATTTATTATGGCATATTTCTGAAATATTCTTAGAAATTAATAGTTTGTTATTTAATATGACAGCAATAAAGCTTAGTAAATATATTACATCAGCATCTATGTATGATGTTACTGAGATATTAAATGATCCCATGTTATTAACTGCTAAAGAAGAATACAGTGTTAATGTAGCTAATGCTAAAGGCAATGAAGAAGTAATTGATAAAGAAATTAAAAAGGTATATAAAACATTATCTACTTTATTGTATACTGATAAATACCATTTAAAAGATAATGGTATTAAAAAGCTATGTTTAGCAGGCATTGTTAATCATGGTCAAATTATGCAAATGTTTGCACCTAGAGGTTTAGTAACAGATGCTGATGGTTATTTATTGCCCCATCAAATAGATGTAGGCTATGCTGAAGGGTTAAGTACGTTATATGACTCATTAGCAGAATCACGTAGTGCGTGTAGAGCATCATTAGCTGTTGAAAAACCGTTACAAGATGCAGAATATTTTAAGCGTAAAGTAGAGTTAGCAGCAACATCAGTAACACATACTACTAAAGGCAGTTGTACTGAATGGATAGCAGTGCCATGGCTAGTAAAAGAAGATGAAGAAACATTGTTGTGTGGTAAATACCACATGAGCCTACCTGATGATGGCAGTATGCCTAAACTAATGCATATTAGAAATGTAGATGACTACACGCCACTTATTGGTAAAGTAATTCAATTACGTTCATCTATGGGATGTGGCAATCACAATACGCAAACAGTATGTGAAATATGTTTTGGATCATTCAGCACTATTATGCCTCCCAATACTAATGTAGGGTTTTATACGAGTATTGAAATTACAGCACCTGTATCACAATCAATCATGTCTACAAAACATTTAGAAAGAACAACTATCAGTAAAAAGCTAGAATTAGATTCAGCTTCATCTAAATGGTTAAAATTTAAAGAAGATAGAGAAAGTCTTTATTTAAATGATACTGCATTAAGTGGTACGTTAATTCTTCGTATTGAAGATAAACAGTTTATAGGTATTAATCAGTTACTACATACTGATGCTGAAGCCTTACCACCAGATAGAATATCTAATATTTATATATTTGAAATAGCTCATGAAAGTAAAGATGGTGAAATTTTAGGCTGTTTTGATACCATCCATTTAGATAATAAACGAAACGGTGTTAACTTATCTACACCAGCATTAAAGTTTATTAGTAAAATAGGCTGGGAAAAGTATAAAAATATAATTGAAATTAGAATACCATTACATGAGCCTACATTCAAACATCACCCGTTATTTATTACATCTAAGATGTCTGAAAATATGATGACATTCTTTAATTCAGTAGAGTCATTTATAGCGCCTAGAAATGGCGATGGTAATGGCTCAGGCATGTCTGTAACAGATTATCAAACACGTGCTGGGGCATTACAAGCTTTTGTTGGTATTTTAAATAGACGATTAAATAAAGATATGGGACAAGAATATAATATAATTGGAGTAGAAATTATATTAAGGAGTTTAATGGTTAATACTGATGTACCTGATGCGTATGATATGCCACATACCAGTAATAACTTTGTATTTAAAACAGCTGGATTTGTAACGTTACGACGTTCTCTTATCTCTATGTTGTTGTATCAGTATCAAGCAACTAACTTAATAATGCCACATTGGTTTAGTAAAACAAAAAAGAATGTTCATATGCTAGACCCATTAATTAGTATATCACCTGATTAATGGCATACGTTTAATTAATAGCACTACTGACCCGTAATAGGTCAGTAGTGCCACTTATAAGGTAACTATGATGCGATTTATAATTTTAGTATACAGTAGAGGTATTAAAATAAAACTAGCGTTTATACAAGATCAAAAAATTATGTCAGCGTTTTGTGCTAGTATGGAAGTCTATGAGTTTAAAAAAGACAGAAGAACAAAACGAATGATGCGTATATTAAAAATGTCTTATACCACATACATCGCTAAATCAATGATATATGGGCTGCATAGGGATTTACTCAATGGGTTTTTAGAACATTTAGAAAGAAATGGCATTAGTAAAAACGATATTAGTGTTAAATACCATGAACCTAATAAAGGGAATAAAGGCTACATTAAATTAAATGAATCTGTAAAGCCCTTTGATTATCAAATTCCAATTATTGATTTTTTATCAGATACCAATAAACAATCCATGGTATTGCCTCTGCAAACTGGTAAGGGGAAAGGGTTGCTATTAGATGCTAATATTAAAACACCAGATGGATGGATTAAGAATAAAGATATTACTGTAGGTACTATAGTGAGTACAGCAGATGGCAACACTGGTAATGTAATTGGCGTTTATCCACAGGGCATTAAAGGCGTTTATAAATTAACCTTTATAGATGGAAGAACGTGTGTTTGTGATGATACACATTTATGGAAAGTATGCTGCAAGCAATGGATAAAAGATAAATGGAGAGTAATTCAAACAATCGATTTACTTAATGAATTTAAAAGTCGTAAAAATAGAAGATATTATATACCTTTAATTAACTACGATGCCTGTTATGATACTGATGTTGCTATCCTTGAAAAGGGCTTATATGATGCTATAACCGCTGAAACTAAAAATAAACAAGAAATGCAAATAAATAACATTAGCACATTAGAAGCAGCTAATGAAATAGTTTCATCTGTACGTGCAGGTGGTGGTATTGCTAGTATAAAATGTACTGATAATGGGTATAGTGTTTTACTTACAAAAATAGCGCTGATGCTAGAAATTGTTAATATTGAGTATGTAGGTAAAGCAGAAACACAGTGTATTGCTATTGACCATCCAGATCACTTATATATTACAGATGACTATGTAGTTACGCATAATACCTTTTGCACTATAATGGCATTAGAAAAAAGACAAACACGCTGTGCTATCGTAGCTAGTGCTAGACATTTAACAGTTTGGTTAAAAGATATGGATTGGATGTTAGTAGATAGAGATAGCCATACGTTATTAATATCGAGTAAGAAAACATTAGTTAAAGCTATTGAAGATGCTAAAAACAATAATCTAATGTATTCAGTTATTATTTTTTCTATTGATATTCTAAGAGATTACATTAACGATTATATACGACATGGTAAAAGCGATTATGGTTGTAGACCTTCTGAACTCTATGACGTATTAGGTGTTGGTATTCGAGTAACCGATGAGTCTCATGAAAATTTACATTTTCATTTTATTCATGACATAGAGACTAATTGTCACAGTACAATTTACTTATCAGCTACATTAAAATCTCATAATGCATTTATAAACTATCTTTATAGCATCATATATCCATTATCAAACAGATATACCGATTTAGTATGGGATAAATACGCTGTAGTAAATGCAATTGCATATAGATTAAATAAGCCACGTGATGTAAGATGCAATGGTGTAATGGGATATTCACATACCATTTATGAACAATGGATAATGGCAGATGAAGAACGTTTAGCCAATTACTTATATATGATTGCCTATCTAATAAAGAAGCAATTTCATGCTAATTATTTATCAGGACAAAAAACATTATTATTTATGAGTACTATTGAATTATGCAGCATTACTGCTGAGTATTTACAAAATGATGATGATTTAGGGGGTTATATTAGTAATCAATATACAAGTGGTCATGAATCTTCTCGTTTACTTGAGAGTGACATTATTGTTACTACATTAGGTAAATGTAAATCATCAGTTGATATAAAGGGTTTAGTATATGTTTTATTAACAGTAGCTGTTAATTCATTAGAAACAAATACTCAAGCATTAGGAAGACTACGTGCTATTGATAAACTGTATCCTGGTTTAGATCCAGTATATCAAATACTCGTCTGTACCGATATAAAGAAACATTGTGAATACCATGTAGAAAGAGAAAAGTCACTTAGATCATTAGTAAAATCCTTTACTAATATTAGAACATCGTTTGTAGTATAGGTTTATAAGCATTTTTAAACCTATATTATTTAAATGAGTAAATGTTATTAATAACTATTAAAAGGATACTTAATGAATGATTCCATACTTAATGGTAGAGAGCCCATTTATACTGTAACGGGGTTTAGAGACTTTGATTATGCAGTAGAGGATATTGAATTTGCTATGCCTGCAATATTAGATTTTATCTATGGGTTAAATGAACACGCATTTGATGTATTAGTTTTACCCTGTCACTCTGATGCTTATAATTTAAAAACTAAGTACTATGAGCACATGGCGTTATGTGTGGGTAGGTATTTTAGATTAAACTGCTATGATAGTATTTTTGATAAGATAATAAAATCACATATACCTGATTCGGCTGAAATATTGTTTAGCCATACACGAGGATTACCTGAATGTATAAATGGCTTAGTTGTTAGATTTGTTCCTAGACTAAACCATACGCGAGAGCAAAACAATGAATAATCATACTTCCGTTACAGTTATATTGCCACTGCCTGCAATTATGAGTTCTGAATTAAATACCCCACTTTCATTTAGTGCTTATGTAGTGGGTAGTGAATTAATTGTAGGTGTATTATTAGCTGTATTTCATGAAGAGTACGATCATCTATCAGAGTGCGTAGATACCTACTTAGATAATGCAGGCGTAAATGTTTATAAGAATTCTGAGTATCAGCAACGCTATGATCGGCTTTGTAAATTAGCTAGTGATATGTACTCTTTTTTAGATACGGTAATTAAAGAAAACAATGAGATAATAAAGTTAAAAAATAGTTTTTATTATCTTGATGACGTTACTGTTATTCCTGGTGGTTTACTAGTTAGATTATTGCCGCCTGATTATGATGGCGATGAATTTACAGAACATATTTTAACCTTTAATGAGTTGCCTTATTAAAATCATAAGTTATGGACTTAATAGTGGTTGTAGTTGATAGGCCATCTATATGGCATCAGTCAAGTTATTATATTACTGATAGCATAATGTTAGATTTAGTTAGCTTATGGCTAAATAATGATATAGTGGCTTTGTCTGATGCTATATTAGATTATTATAATGATGTTATTGATTATGAAATTGACATTACGTTCAATCAATTTTTAGACGATGTTTTAAAGTTCTATAGTGATAACTTTATAATGTTAAGTCATTATAGAGTTAGTTTAGATTTAATTAAATTTAATTATAAAGTAATGTATATCGCAGAACATAAAACTGCTAATTTAATAACTATTACTAAACTTTAAAAATATCTACTACTAGAGACTAGTCTCTAGTAGTAGAATTCTTTTTTTGTTTATTGTAAATTAGTACCACGAATTAAAATAGATTGAGTAGTATTGTTTTTAGATGTATTAGGTGCTACTACTGCATCAGATATTGTTTTTTGTCCTAAATCACTTATGCTATTTAAGTCATTTATAGCTTGTTCTAATAAACAAGATTCATCATATTCTTTTACAAAAGATTCTGCATTGTACAATGATATCCCTATATCGGGTATATATCCCCAATTATTAGCTGTGTTATTTAACAACATATCTTTTAAGTTTTGTCTAACTAACCAAATGTTTTGAAATAATTGAGCTGCATTATTTTGAAAGAAATAAGCACTCACAATATCGGATGTACTAGATAGCATTTGTTTTAATCCAGCAATGCCTACGCCTGCTATGCCATTACCAAAAGAAGCACCCGCTTGAATCACCGTTAAACCATCTTGTACTATTTTTTGATTCGCAGATAATTCATTTGATCCGCCAATTATTGTATTCTGATATTTCATGCAGTTTTTATCAGATACAGTAAGAATAGTTTGCAATACGGATATAGGGAGTTTACTTTCTATAGCCATTTTATTATCTAACATAATGCCATGATAGCTACAGCTTTGTGTACCATGTACATACGCAATAGGTGGCCCTATCAATGGAATATAGTCTAAAAAATCAGCAGTCGTTAAACTAGATGGAGATGGGATTAGAAACAAATCTACTGTTGGACCAATAAGTGGTACCCAGATAATAGCGCTGTGTACGCTCTCTGAATCACTACAGACTTCATTAAATGTAATAGTGGTTATTTGTTTTGTAATGTTATCTGTATTAGTAAACAATAACGGTCTAATTATTACATTAGGGCTATCTTCTGGCATTAGTGTATAATTAGGTCCTTTAAATTTATTTGTAGCTGTACAGCCAAAAATAGCTGTTAAAATAAATAATGTTGCTATTTTTTTAATCATAATTTATTACCTTAATAAAATGAAACAAAACTGATATATACATAATTTACATGAATAAAGAATAATCTTTATTTGATTATCGTTAATCATCTAACGAATTACTAATGCTGCGATGAGTAGCAAGGATATAAGACTATGAACACTTATGGTGTTAGTAAAATAAACCACATTCCTGATAACTTACTAGAGGAAGTTATAAAGGAAGCAAAAATAGCTCATCAACGTGATGAGTTAATTTGTATTAGGCTGCAGGATATTGAATGTGGCAATGGTAGTGAAACAGTGATTTATTCAATACATCGTAATTCGCCTAGTTGGGTAGAGCACTACTATCGTTCGGGCGGTATGTGGGAATACTGTGATCCTTCTAACTTTCTTACTAAAGGAGAATAAGATGAGCACAATCATCATTATTTCTGAACCAGAAGATGTACCTGCCTGGTATTTTAATGAAGTTTATAGCTTTTGTAAGGCAGCTTATAAAAAATCAGAAATGGTTTGCATTATCATGACAGAACATTGTGAGGTTGTTAGTGGTGAGTTAACTCACTGTGATCTTACTTTAAAGGCTAGATCACCAGAATGGGTAAAGGATTACTATAAGATGTTAGGTGGCCCATTAAAATTTATTTTGCCGGATATATTTCTTAAAAAAGAATTATATAAGTATGATGTAACTGCGCCTAAAGTAAGCGTGCCACATACTGATATAACCTATAGATCAAAATGGTAAATAAAAAAATGACTGAACCAACAAAAATTTTCTTGGATACTGAATTTACTGGGCTACATAGTGATGCTCAGTTAATATCAATCGCATTAACAACTATTGATGGCAAAAAGATTTACGCTATCAGAAATGATCTTAATGAAGATGAATTTGACCCATGGATCAAAGAAAACATTATTAAGAATCTATACCCTGATTTTGCAAGTTGCGAAGGTAAAAAACAGTGGGTCAAATTCATACTATCAGATTGGTTAAGTCAATTTGATAGTATAGAAATATGGGCTGACGTATTAGCCTGGGATTGGGTACTATTTTGCGATCTCTTTGGAGGCGCATTTAAACTTCCAAAAAACATTCACTATATCCCACGGGATATATCAACCGCACTTTTATTAGCAGGCGTTGCTCCAGATATAGATAGAGTAGAATACGCAAAGGAGGAATTAGAAAATATATTTGACGGTAAGCCTTATTATAAAATACTACCAAAGCATAATGCGCTACGAGATGCATTGGTAACAGCTGCAGTTTACCGCAAGCTAATGAAGTAAAACTATTATAATACACTATCATGGATTAATCCATGATAGTGTATATTTTTTTTATTAATCGTAATTTACTAAAACGCCATTTACATAGTGTGGAAATGAATTTTCATATTTAGGTATAATGTCTTTATACCAGAATATAACAAAACTGCTTCAAAGTCTTTATATTTTTTTGTCATTATTTTACACCTGTTGAACCAAATCCACCTTCACCACGAATTGTTACTGTATCAAAAGCATTCACTCTACATAGCTCTACTTGTTCTACTTTACAAAATAGCAATTGTGCAATTCTATCATTAGGCATTATTGTAACCTGTTTTGTACCACTATTTTCTAATAGTACTGTTAAATCACCTGTATAATCGCTATCAATAGTACCACTACCTTGACCTACGCGTAATCTGTGTTTAAAGTATCCACCTGAACGACTATTTAATAGCCCTACAATGTTAGGGTTTTTAATAAATATTTTTAAGCCAGTATTAATTGGATAAAATGTATTAGCCTTAATCGTAACCGGCTCTTTAATCCAAGCTCTTAAATCAATACCAGCACTACCAGGTGTAGCGTATTTTGGTAATCCGTTTTGTTCAATGTATTCATCAGAAGCAATAATCTCAATGACGGGTGCAGCAAAACCTTGTGGTTCAATAAAATAAGTTTTTAATTTAGGCAATATTTCACTTAAGTCTTGTTGATCTTCATTAGACAAAACATCATTAGGCAATATAGATTGAATTAATGGTCCAATATGTTTAACTGCTTTTTCTTTAATAATGTCTTTAAATTCAGCAGATAGATTAGCTACTAATACATTAAAGTTGGTTAATGACTCTTTATTAATAATTGTTCTCATGTGTTAGATTCCAGTAAATTTTTTAGATAGTGATTTAGGTATAGTCGGTTCTTCTTTACGTACTTTAGTTAAAGCACGTTTAATAGCTAATACTCTATAAGTAGGTAAGTTTAAAAACGACATTAAATCTAATCCTGTTTTTTCATAAATGTCATATCGCATAAAATTAGCAGCTACTTCTTCAAACAAATGGCCTTTATGTAATTCAGTACATCGCTTCATACAAACTAAAGCGACGGGAGAGATACTGTCTACATCATTTAAACCTAACGCCTCATCATAAGCTTCATCTAATACTAATTTATTAGTAATAGGATCTTTTGACTTTACTGTTAAAAAAGATCCCCAGTATTCATCAATACGCTTTTTTTCATCAGGAGTAGGTTTCCATCCAGGCCATATAATGCTATTTACATATGCCTCATTTGGTGTCTCCAAACCATAATGGTAAAAAAATAGGCAGTCATATTCAATGGAATTAGTGATGGTGTTTTACTATCTTCACTAGTTTGTCCTGATTTACATTTAGGACATTCAAAATTAGGTACACCTGTCCATGTCGTAATCATACTCTCTTTATATTTCTGTACAGCAGTAGCGAGTTTATCTACTACACCATCAATTAATACAAATGATTCTAATGCTTTACTAATTGCCTTTTCTGTCTTAATGACTCTTTCAACAGGTTCTTGATCTTCATAAGTCTCATTAATGTAAATACTATCAATCCAATGTGTGTGTTTTAATGCTTCAGTCACACGTACATAGGAATCAATGCGCTGTTTACGTTGTTCTGCTATTTCAGTTTCATTAGCTATATCAGCTGTATCATAGATAGTCTGTTCTACCATATGGGTAATGCTAGTAATCCAAATATTGCTAGATTCTACATACTTGTTATAAGTAGGTACTTTAAATGTAGCATAAATAGTACGTTTATTTCCAATACCAGTTTCTAATTCAAAGAGTATTGCTTTACTAGCATCATTTGATAAATGCTCTTGTAATGTTTTTTGATAATCTTTAACGCTATCTACAGTATGAATAACGCCTGGTTTAGTCATATGTATATTGTGTTTCTTAGGTAACTTTGTCCAATCAGTTTTAATTGTTTTATCAAAGTGCAATAATGAATCAGGAAAATACTCACCATTTTCTTGAATTCTAGGCTCAATCATTGTACCACAAGTTTTAAAGTTAGTACAAGGATGATAAACTGGATAGCCAGATGGATAAATAGATTGTAATGCACCAGCTTGTAATGTTGGAATATCCAATGGGTTTAATAATGACATAATCTTTTCTATAGATCGATCATTGTCTTTATTCCATCCTTCAATAGAACATTCAGATACATGAGATAGTATAAACATAACGATGGTGCTAACATAATGAATATCATCACCTGAATAAATAGCGCCTCGTGTACTCGTGCCTAAATCCATTTGAGTTTTACTCAATGCTAAAATTAAATTTAACATATCTAATTCACTAAATGAATTAATTACTACTGTAAATCCACTACCCCATAATGGTACTTTAACACTATTACCTGTTGAAGTAAACTGCGCTAAATATTGTGTAGTAATATCTGCTGTAATTTCAGTTACATCACTACCTAATCGCATTGATTGTACTGCTACTTTAGCGCTACCACCTTGTACGCCATCAACAATCTGTGTTAGTTTTTCAGGTTCTTTAAAAAACTCTTTAAAGTCATTGCCGTGACTACTATACGCAATTTGTTTAAATGCGTCAATTAACGTTATTAAATGTTTACGTTGTTCTTTATTATGGTCTTTTGAAGCATCATCTGCATTTAGCTTTTTTAATGTTGCTTCAATTTCTAAAATATGTTTATAAATATCAGCATCAGATAAATCAGTACAAGGCAATGCGAGTACTGGATTAGCAGTATTGGCTTCTGGATTAGTAATCTCTTTATAAGGTGAATAGTATTTATGGTTTTGTACGGGCTCTACTGGCACTTCTTTATTTACTGGAGTAGGCGTTTCAGTTATCGTATGTTGACCGATAGGTGCTTCAGAAAAAATACTACGTTCTTCAAATTGATTATGCATTAGGTGTTTCCTCAGTGGTAGTTTCTGTTTTTTTATTTATAGTAGATGAATGAAGATCATTTATAATGTTAGTAATGTCTACCGTGATAGGTAAAATAGTATTATTAAAATCATCATATAACGATATTGATTTTTCATAACACATAAAGTTTGCCATTGTATCTTCTAATTCAACAACAGTGCCTCTTGGTTTAGCTATCATTTTTAAGTCATTAAAACTAATATTAAAGTCTGCTATATCTCTAATTAAATGCGTTACTTTATTTCCTAATTCAGTTAAATCATATTTCTCTGAATTATATCGAATAAAGCCAGCAGCAGCATAAATGAGTTCATTAGCTTCATTAATTGCTTTAGCAGTAATGCTAATACTTTCTTGTACATGATCCCATGTTTGTATTTCTGTATTGGCTATTCCTCTCATAGCTTTACGTTGTTGTTTTCTCATTTTTTTTGTTAGTAATTCTTTTTTAAGTGGTGATAGTTTACTAATGTTAGTGTCAATATGTTGATTAACAGTTTTTTCTAATTCGTTCATCCTAAGTCCTTGTGTAAAAATATTAATATAATGGAGTAATAAAAAATGGCGAATAACTTAGATAGCTTGCATGACATTATGCCTGCTGAAATGGTTACGTTATACAAAAGAATAGATACGATCTTTTCTTTATTAAATTATAATAAACAAAATGATGATGTAGACTCTGTATTTATGGATGGCAATATATCACCAAATACAATGGCAAGAACCATTAACACTATTTATAGAGAACATATTGATTCTGTATTAACAGCACAGGGTGTCTTTGTTATTAACTTATATCAGATACCATTTGGTGAACTGACTGAATTAGTATCTGCATTTGGATTACTAGGTACTACTAAGTTAACAGAAGCAGTAGATATGCATGAGATTAATAATGAAGATGATCCATTTGTTTATTTTGCTGAAATTATAGCATCTATTACAGAACTTGATCCTAGTACTGTATTGTCTTTAATAGGGTATTTATCACCTACTTTATTAGGTATGTTACATTTAGATATTCCTACTAGTAATCTTATTACATTATCTGAAACACGTGCTATAAATAGAATTAAAGAATTACAAGATGTATCAGATACATTTATGTACCAAACATTAAAACGCACTAATAAATTCGGTATGTCAATGGGCAGTTACATTACTGCTTATTTACAGCCTATATTAGCAAATGCTAATAATGACATTAATAAAATAGCAAAAGAAATAGTCGTGTTAGCAGTTGCATCTTCTACTGAAACAGAACATTTAAAAGAAGAAATGCTATCATTTGTTGATAAATTTGCACTCGATACACGCACACAACTCCAACTCAATGCAGCCATATTGCGGATATTTGAATATGAAGTCCATTAGTAAACAAGATTATTTTTTTGATGGTATTCTTAAAGAAAAGTATTTAGACAGAGGATGGCTATTAATAGTATTTGGCATTATACCAAAAAACCATACTCATGATGAATGTCAAATAAAGTTAGATAATAATAAACTTTATGTTAACATTAATAATGAAGAATTAGAAGTAGAAGATTATGAAATAGATGAGCCTTTATATAATGTAAATGAAAGACTCATTGTGCCTAAACATTTACTACGATCATTACATACTGACGTATTAACTACTTATGGCATTTTACTAGCTAACTTACTATTAATAGAAAATCCCTATCAAGGCGCTATTGATTATATTAATGGTGAATTTAAAACTAATGCACTAGATGCACTAGCTGCTGAATATCTTAAAAAAGATACCAGTACTATTGAAGAGCATCATAAATTTGAAAATGCATTAGTGTTTATTAGAGCATTATCACATATCGTTATTGTATCAGCTTCTCGTAAATCAATAACCTGTGATAAACGTACAGTAGAATTAAAAAAGAAACTATTAGAAGAGCATAAAGATAACTTAACTGATGCAACTGTAGTAGCGCGTATTCAAGATCAAATACAGGCAATGGATGCAGAGTATTTAAAATATGATCCAACCGTTACGTTTAATAGCACTAAGAAAAACAAAATTAGTAGACTTAAAATAATGGGTATGGTAGGTGCTGAAACAGACTTTATTGATGAAGGTAAAATAACAATAATTACTAATTCATTAACTGAAGGCATTACCCCTAAAGACATTCCATCAATGGCTAATGTTGTTAGAGGTGGCTCTTATAACCGTGGCGCAAATACAGCATTAGGTGGCGCATCGGTTAAAGAAGTAGCACGTGTTTTTCAAAACATGAAAATAGTAGATAAAACATGTGATACTAAAGTGGGTATTTTTGTACCCATAACACCATTAAACTCTGGTAAATTTGTTGGTCGTTATTTAGTGGGTAAAAACAATCCATTAACTAAATCAGAATTAGAATCTCATATTGGAAAAACATTAGAAATTAGATCAACTACGTACTGTACTTCTGAAGGCTCTACGTTTTGTAGGTATTGTGTTGGTGATGTTATATCCAATAGTGGAGTTGGTATTAACGCATTAATGATGAATTGCCTTTCAACATTCCTTTCATTATTTATGGCGATGATGCATGGCACTCAATTGTCAGTATGTAAATATTCTTATAAAGATAGAATAACTTAAAATAAATATATAGCGTTATTATTTGAAATATAAAAGGATAGAAATAATGATTAAATTAATGAACATTGCTATAATAGGGCACGGTGGTCATGGTAAAGATACAGTCTGTGAGTACTTAGAGAGTCAATACGGTGTACAGTTTGTTAGCAGTAGTATGGTTGCGGATAATGCTTTTATTTTTGATGCTTTAAAAGATAAGTATAATTATAAAACACCTTATGAGTGTTATATGGATAGAAGCAAGCATCGTAAAGAATGGGCTGATTTAATTAAAGAATATATTAAAGATGACTTAACTTTATTTGGCAGATTACTATTTAGCAGATCTCCAATCTATTGTGGTTTAAGAAACATTATAGAATTAAAAGCATTAAAAGATGCAAACATTATTAAAAAAGTAATTTGGGTAGATGCCATTAAACGTTTACCACCTGAAAGTAATGATAGTATTAGCATTACTATGGGTGATGCTGACATCATAGTAGATAATAACCGATCTAAAGAAAACTTATACAAAAACACTGATTTATTAATTCCATTTATTACAGAGAGCTAACATGGCTGAACCAATTAAAATGTCTGATCCAACATCATTTCAAAAAATATTTCCTAATAATGTAAACTATAGTCTTAGACTATACCAGGTGTTCTTGGACTTGTTTGATCTATATTCAGCGCCTAATGCTATTTCTGCTGCCCAAACTGAGTTTTACAATTTAGTAGTAGGTTATATTACGCGTGAAAGTAATTCAGCTACTCTTGGTGTTTTTCTAGATAACCTATTAACTATTATATATGAGCATCCAAGAGAGTTTAGTCCGCTATGTGCTTATAGAGGATTTAATGAGTTATCAATATCTAACATACAGCGCATTGAATGGGAAGCTATTTTAAAAGTGCTAATTGATACGGCTAATCCAACGACACGAAGTCTAGTGGTAAAAAACATTAACTGGAATAATGTAAAAGCCAGATTGAGTCCAACTATCGCTGAAAACATTATTGGTAAATTACATAATTACTATAATGTAATGTAATGCAATTTATTCATTGCTATTATAAATGTTTATAATAGCAATGCTTTTTATGAATTCAAATATTCTTTATATGGATATTACTTATATGATATAAAGTAATTTATATTTAAAGTAACTCTACTAATACTGTAGAGAGTTACTTGATAGATAGATTGTAAAAGCATAGCCAGACGATAGTGCAAATGACCGCTTTACTATCATCACATATTTGTACATTACGTTTTTACGTGGATGTGTGAATTATTTTATAGTCTATCTATCGAGTAATTTCCTCATTAGTGTTGCTCGTTATACCTCTCACTCGCCATGTAATAACTCCGGTTATTACATGGCATTTTTTTTTGTATATTTTTATATAAATTCAAAAAACATTCATTGATACATTACTATCGTGATGCCATGCAGTGGCATGACATTTAATTTAACTTTATAGGAAAAAAATAAAATGAAAAAGATATTAATAATTATTGCTATGTTATTCTCTCAAGTCGCTTTTGCAGGTAACTGGGGAATTACTGAAGTATCAGGGAATAATAACCCTAGCAGTGAAGCTACTACGTTTTCAATTTCATCTAACGGTTTTATCTCCAGAGATTATTTTTGGATGCAAAATCCAAAAGACTACATCAGTTGGGTAGAATCTGGAGAAAAAGCACCATATAAAGGATGGGCTTTTAATGGTGTTTCTGACACTAGTGTATATACAGTCACTGCAAGTAATTTAACAGTGGGTGATAAGTACGTCATTTATCAAACAGGTGGTACAATGGAGCCAGTACAAGATGGCCTTGGCAATCTTGTAAACGGAAATACTAATGGCGTTTTTATCATACAAGACTTAACCAATCCATCAGAAACAATTAAACCGATTAAATTTCAGTCAGGTACTGTGTTTGGTGTAAGCGATGATGCTAATAATATAACATTTACCGCAAAAAACAAAAATGAAGTATTAAGATTAGCAGCTCCTGAAATCGATAAAGATAAATCCTTATTGGCTTTAGCTTTATTAGCAGGAATATTGACGCTATTTGCTGAGCGTAAAAAAGAATATACTGTATAAACGTAATGAGCATACAGCACTAGCGCTGTATGCTCATTCATTTCGTATTATGAGAAATCTATGACAAAATACAATATCAGATATGGGAATCAGTAATGAACATAATTGAAAAAATAAAACACAATCTTGTAAATGACCAAGAAGCTGAATTTGTGTGTATCTACCACGCAAATTGTTCAGATGGATTTGCTGCTGCATGGGTGGTCAGAAAAGCCTTTGGAATGGCTAATAGAAAAATTACCTTTATACCCGCTACATACGGTGATCCATTACCTGATGTAGTAGGTAAAGTAGTCTATATTGTAGACTTCAGTTACAAGGCAGCTGAGTTATTTAAACTAGTAGTAATGGCTAAACGAGTCATATTACTGGATCATCATAAAACCAGTATAGAACCAATAAGGGCTGTTAAGGAAAGCTGCATTGATAGCAGTAATTTTACACACGTTATTGACATGGATAGATCAGGCGCTAGAATTGCGTGGGATTATTTCTTTGCACCAGCGTCACCACCGCCAGTGTTACTGCGTATTGAAGATAGAGACTTATGGCGAAATAAGTTTACAGACACTGAGTGCATTTCACTAGCTATTCGTAATTACCCTATGGAGTTTTCAGCATGGAGTGGATTCATGCACTTTGATAATGATAGTGATTTGGAATTCTTACGTGAAGAAGGAAGAATTTTACTAAAATCTAAACAAAACCATATTGATGCTATATTAGGTGGCGGATTGCAAATAATAAAGTTTGGCAATCATAGAGTATATGCTGTTAATGCGCCTAGTTATCTGAGTAGTGATATTGGAAATATATTGGCTAAAAACATGCCATTTTCAGTAAGTTATTATGAAAAAGCAAACACTAAGAGAATAGGTGATGATTATGGTAATACTGAGGATACAATTTATATCTGCTCATTACGCTCTAATGACAACGGCATTGATGTTAGTGAGATAGCTAAAAAGTATGGTGGTGGTGGTCATAGAAATGCAGCTGGTTTTTCTACTCTTGAAAAACCATGGATTACTCAAGGTACTAAAGTATATAAGGCTATAAAATGAATTATGCACTTTTCATATTAAAGGCATTAATACACGTAGTATTAATCTATATACTATCATTTAGTATTGTATTTATTTTATACTATAATACAGTGTTAGGGCTAGGCATTGTTATAGCCATTTGGTTAATTGAAGAATACTTAATTGAACGGAGATATAAATGAGCATAGATATTAGAGAATCATTACTGATTATTTATAATGGTTTTTATTCATTGTTAATTTGTCTAGGTTATGTTTTGCTTATGGTAGTTATTAACATTTTGTTTTTATTACTATTAGTGACATTTATTTATATTGTTTATGAATTATATAAAGTCAGTGTAATACTGGCTTTAGCTTTATTAATTCCACTGTTAAGTATTATAGTGGTTGTTTAAAACAATCTATCCATACCAGCTATAGCTGGTATGGATAGCAGTTTATTTTTTTTATATTGTTTTTATAAATGCTTTAAGTAAATCTTCTTTTTCTGGAAATCCATAAATGGTATTTGCTAATTGCAATCCATTACCTCTTACATTAGTTAAATTTAATCCAAATGCTCTACTGCTATAATCATCTAATCCAATAAAACCACAAGCCTCCATCATACACGTTGCTTGTGATATTCTTAATGCAATTTCAGTATTAGGATAAGCTGATGCTACGTCTAAGTCAAAACCAAATACGGATATATTAGTTTCTCTATGAGGAAAGTTATTAATTAAATTACACCCAATATCATAAACTAAATCAGACGATAATGTTTTAATCCAACCATTAATGTTATAAGTTAAATCATCTAATTCACTGTACATAGTTTTAGCTACAGTACAGCCTATTCTGCCTTCGTTTAAATCCACAAAGAATTTATCATCCATTAATTTGGCAGGATTACTTTTAAACTTATCAAAATCACTATAGCCTAACATAGTACGTAAGCTAATAGCAACGTCATTATTTTTTTCATCCATTATCTCTAAGGGTATTACGTCACCTGCCATATAGGCAATGTATAACGCTCTATGCTCCATGTTCTTAGTAGACTGCATATATTTATGCCAATCAATACTACCATCTTCATAAGGGATTTCTTCAAAATAAGTTTTACCTAAGCCTAATTCATCATGCAATACGCTGTCTAACTTATAGCTAGTACGCAATTGTTTAGAAGCTCTAATCGTTCTATAAGTAGCCATCATACAAATGACTTGATAACTAGCTGCGGTTTTAAACTTATGCCATCTATCAACCATGTTTTTAGGTGTACGTTTACCAGTAGCGGTTGTTTTATATTCCGCATCTTTTATCCAAGATACAAATTTAAATTCATCAGGTACAGATGGATCACTAAAGATATATTCAGGTGGAATATTGTCTTCTTTTAAAGCAGCTAACATGTGATCTATATCACCCTCTACATTCCAAAACCCTAAATAGTCAGGCATTAGTTCATGTACTCTTTTCATTAGTTGCTTTACTACGCCACCTGCAGTATCATGAAAAGTTATCACCGGAATTATATGTCGTGGTTCAGTAAATTTAGCTAGATGTTTATTGATGCATTCTTGTATTAAAGCTTCTTTACCATTAAGGTTATTGTTAAAATGACCTTTTACAATAGCTAAATATAAATGTTCTTTATGTGATAAAGCACCTGAAATAATAGCATCTGTACCTTTAACTACATCCCACTCATAGTCCATTACCGCTAATGTAGCAGGTGTAAATAGATTAGGGTATTTTGTTTTATAGGTATGATGTATAAAAGTTATTGGTGATATTGAAGCACCGTATACATAAGGACTATCAGATACATCATGTAGTCTTATTTGCTTATTAGGTTTAAAGCCATTCAATACATTAAAAATACTATTAGCTAATTCAGCTTGTGTAGATTTGTATTGTAATAGGTTATGTGCCATTTCGTATTCGCGTTTGTCTTTGTGTACTCTTAATTCTTTTTTTGTAATCCAAAAAGGACGCTGATAATTACGAATGATTCTTAAATTAGGTTTAATACTACCATCTTCATAATGTAGTTTTTCTTTTATAATTACAACATCTTCATTATAGTTTTCATTTGATTGTCGATAGACACCTGATATAAATTCTCTTTTTACACTATTCATTTTAGATTAACTCGTGGTAAGGTAGACATACTATTTGACTGCTCATTGAAATCTAAATAAAAATATACTATTCATTTACTCATTATACCAAGGACTTACTATGTTACCAAAATTAACATTTGCTTTAGAAGCCATATTTCATCAACACGATTCTACATTAGGTAAAGAACTAGAAGATGCCATTGCTGATTTACAAAAAGAAAATAAAACAATTAAACAAAATGATTTACGGGCTGCTAACTTAGAAAACATTGTAGAAAAACATTTAGGATTATCTGTTGATTTTAATTTAGATAAAAGTGCAGGTGCTTATGTTTATATTCCTCATATAGATCCAAACTCTATTATGGTAGATGATGAGCTTAGATATTACTTTAAAACAGTAACTATGCCAAAAATACTTAAAGATAAAAAAGTATTAGAAGGACAAGTTGATTTAGTTAAAGCTAAAGTATCAGGCGATTTATGTAACATTGTATCACCCATTCATGTTTGTCAAGATTACTTTACAACTAGTAGTAGACTAACGCCTGCTGAAATAACAGGCATCATCTTACATGAGATTGGACATATATTTGTATACTTTGAAATGATGACAAGATTAACGCGTACTAATTACATCATGACTGATGTATTAGAAAGCTTAATGGAAGTTAAAGATAAAAAAGAAAAGTTAGAAATGTTAACTAAAATAGAAAAGTTAACTAAATCTACTATTGAGAATAAAGAAAAAATTGCAGAAAGATCTATTAATAAAGATAAGTTAACTGTAGTCGTACTTTGTGCTGATATTGAAAAAAGTAAAAACGATTTAGGCGCAGATATATATAGTCAAAGAGGCTATGAGCAATTAGCTGATAATTTTGCTTCTCGTTTTGGCTATGCTGTTCCTTTAGCTACTGGATTAAATAAAATATATAAACAATTTGGTGATATGGCTACGCGCTCACCTTGGTTACATTGCTTTATGGAAATATGCTCTATGTTTTTAACTGCTAGTCTTGCATACTTTGCGCTTACTACTGGTTTTTATTATTTCGTATATTTATTTGTATATCGATTAGTAATGGCTACACAGGCAAACAATAGTTCCTATGATGATCCTAAAGAACGTGTTAAAAAGTTAAAAAATCAAATTAATGATTTATTAAAGAATCCAGATTTAACAATTGATCAAAAAAGAAAATTAGTAGAAGATCATAACAATACTACTAAAGTACTAGATATGCTGTACGATAATATAGGATGGGCAGAATCTTTATGGAAGCTATCTTTTGGTAGAAAGTCAGCTAATGTTATTAAAGAACAAGACCTATTAGAAGGATTAGCTAATAATGATTTGTTTGCAGCGGCTGCTACAGTAGATGTGTTTAAAGATAAACATTATGGACAAGAAGGCATTGGTGACTTTATAAAAGGATTAATTGACAAAATAACAGGCGCTAATAAAAAACATGAAGAAAAAAAAGAAAAAGAAATAGATTTCATAAAAAGAAATAAGATGTGCGATATTGAAATATCCAGTACTGATGTAGCTAAAATGCATAGTACTTTAAATCTTATTTTATCTGAATTAATTCCAGTACTTAATGAAGTAACTAATTTAAGGAAAAAATCATATACATTTTATAAAAAAGATTTACCCACCAACCTTATTAATAATTGTGCTATAGCTATAAAAAATAAATTAAATACAAACTTATCACATTCGTTTATTATTAGGGCACTAAATCATTTAATAGATGTTTATGAAAATTCCATGCGTGTTGGTGAATATGCTATTATTAGTAATAGCGCTGGATATAAATATACGGATTTAGAAAAAACAGCTAAAGCCATACTTAAACTTGCTACTGAGTTAAAAAAGGATACAAAAAAAGTTATTCAAATATATTACAATATAGCTAAATCATCAGATGTAACAGAAGCTAAATTAAAATATAAAAATGAACTAAAAGCATTATTTTTTAAAAATGATATAAACATTAGTAATTATAGTATTAATCCATTATTAAATTATATTAAACATAATGGTGGGTTTATTCCAGTAAACAGTAAAAATTTAAAATTTCTTTCAAAAGATGTTAAATTTATTGAAGGCAGTGATCCATTATTTGGTGATAGCGTGTGGTTGCTAAATAATGAACCATGTAAACCAATAAAGTATGCCGAAGATGATGAAATATATGGTCCTAAAGAATATGAAAGCAATATAGATATTAAACATTTAATTACATGTTTAATAGATAACGTAGTTGCACAACAGCATATATGGACTAATCGTGATATAATGTATGATAGTTACAAGTGGCCAGATCCTGACTCAGATGACGTTGAAATGCTTATTAATAATTTTTTAGAAGATAAAGCAACTAGTATATATACTAGAAGCGATATGGTTGTTTTCAACACTATGCTTAATTTATGGTATATGTGCACAACTGCTTTATTTGACATAGATGGGCTTTTATTTGAAATACAATGCATACGCACGACTATATTTCCATTTACATGTTTACTATTACAGGATGAAGAAAAGTTTAATTCTGTTTTAAAAGATCAAGCACCAGGTACTGAAGCTTTTGATAACTGGGAATTAGACTCACCTGATCCTGATGGCGTATATAGAGCACAACAGCCGCCTACTACAATGGATGAGTTTTCATTAACTGAATTAACAACTGATGTAAATAAAGATGAAAACTATACTGAAGTAGTCAGTATGGAATCTAATAGTTCTAGGTATCCTATTTATAAAGCTTTTCAATACGGTGGAGATGAGCACTCAAGACTTAATTAGCAATGCCACACGTGCTTATTGTTACAAATAAAATGATCCTCAAGGAATGGAAGTTAATAAAAAGGTTGACTATTCGGGCCAAGAAATTATTGACTATGATTTAGACATTAAGGTTTTTCTCCATCTTAAAGTAACAGCCTCATCAGCTATTACCGAAAAAAAAAATTAAACGATTTATCATTATAGAACGAATTGCCCCTAATTCAGATAGCACTATCATTGAACTTGGAAAACTAGGATCGCCACGTTCCATTTTAGATTTCTTTGAAATTTAAATAAGCATTAAACAAATAAGAGACATATATGAAAAATGAAAACAACTAAACTAATAGGAGCTATTATTACTAATGATAATAATGAGTTATTTACACTCTATCATAATAAGATAGCTAATCAAACCATTCCTATGGGTAAAATAGAAGATGATGAAACCAGTCATGCCGCTACAATAAGAGAGCTTAGAGAAGAACTAGGCATTCATGTCATTCAGTTAACTCATTTTCTAGGCTTTAGTATTTTGGTTAAGTCTTATCGTGATGGAAAACCCACTAACCTTTATATGGACTTAATGTACATTAATAAATATAAAGGTAAAATAACAAATAAAGAACCTAATAAACATGCTAATTTTGAATATTACTCATTTACTCAGCTTTATCAAATGAGTAATAAGTCAGAAATAGATTCGATATTAAAAAACATTCTAAATCGTCTTAATTTAGAAAAACTTATTAAACAACGAATATATAAGGTAAAATAAATGATTACAATTCATAGACGGCCATGGGCTACGTTAGATATGCCCTTTAATTACAGCATATTCGTTGATGATTTAAAAGCAATGGATATAGAAAAAAGAAATGCTGCATTAGCAGTCATTATTGGAATGAGCCCTGTTATTGTTGTACAGACGCACGACCATAAAGAAGCAGAACACATTTGGATAGATAAGTATTGTAAGCCGGTAGAAGACATTATTAAAGATATAGCTACTAAAGTAGTCTTTAATAAAACGTTTGTTTATCATGGCGCTAAAAAAATATTCTTACAGCGACATAAGTTTAGAATGTGTGATATTCGTACATTTAGTGCTTATAGACCGCCTGCTTTATTTGATGCTGATAGCATTATATGGATTAATGTTTGGACTAAATTAACAAAAGAATGTAGTGAATCTATAGTTACAATACAGCCACAGAGTTATGAGTTTTATAATAAACTTATAAAACTTTATGATAAAAACTGGACAAAAGAAGTTACACTACAGCCAAAAGAAGTAACTCAAAAAGTAATTGATAAACTATTAGGCTATCAGTGGTTTATAGGCAACCATAATTGTAAACCAAGTATAGAAAGTTTACGTGAAGTTTTAATTAATACAGCAAGTAAACTTGTATTTACTCATCAAATTACTAATAATGAAATGGGTGAATGGCTACCTGATGACTATATTAAAGTAATCTTTTCTACTTACTATGTAATTGATATAGATAGGGATATACTAAACAAAATAGTAGATGGGCAAAGAGTAGTTTTAGACAATGAAAAAACAGTAGATTATTTTGATAATCTAAATGCTGTAGCTCATTCGCTTGAGCAACTTTATCAAGAACATGGATTAGAATACCTTGATCAAGATTATGCATTAGAAAACGAGATTAGTGAAAAACTTATAAGTTTTATAGTACAGCACCTTGATAAGATTATTCTTTTTATTTTAGGTGCATCCTCTGCAATGTGGATAAGCAGTAAATTTAAAAGAAAGCCAATAGAAATACTGCCTATAGAACAAGTACATATTAGAAAACTAACTAGTGATGCAGTTAGTAAATCTTCTAATGGAAAATTATCTGATGATGATTATTTAAAAACAAAATTAGAACAATTAAAAAGCGATACTAAAAAGACAGAAAGCCAAATAAAATTAATGGAAAAAAACTTACCATTGCTAATGAAGAATAGTGATAATATTGTAGGGAATGCTATTTTAAAACTAAAACCAGGCTATACTAGACAAGACATTGTTAAAACATTAGTAGCTCATGATGTAGTTATTGATGTTGCAATGGATAATATAAATAGTTTAATAAATAAGTTATCTAATAGAGTTAAATCCATTAGTGGAAATACTGATGATCTTTATGATAATGACTGTATAAATATAGTAACAAAATCTAATATTGCATTATATCCATATATGATTGAAAAGCTACATCATGATGTTAAATTTCATGGTGGTTTTTTACCAATTGAATCACATTTATATAAGCAAATAAAAGATGAATCGCCAACAGTTACTATAGAACATGATAGTAATAAGCCAGCATTTGCTGCAGTTACTTCAGATGGTCAAAATGCTACTAAACAAATATACTCACCTTTATATAAATCAAAAGAAACAATTGGCGCTGCATCTAATGATTTGTATGATGAAATTATAAAACTTTATAATCATGATACCGCTAATCCTAGTGTTTATAAATTTGATAAAAATAAAGTAGAAAAAAAGAGAGAAAAAATTAGAAAAGATTCAGACGATTTAGTTCGTAAAATAGCAAAACTGGATAATAAGCCTGATCTTTCAGGATTAAAATTAATGATAGATGGGTTAGATGCAGCAATTAAATCAAAAGCAGATGTTATGACTTTATCACAGTTCTATGCAGAAGTAATAAAAGAGTGTTATAGTTTTTTACTAGCATTTTCAAAACAACAACAATAAGGCACTTATGATTTATAATTATTTAAATTTTATTTAACAAGGACATTACTATGATACCAAAATCAGATAACTACATACCCGTTAAATACACAGCTTTTCAATACGGTGGTGAAGAGTGGTCATTAGAGTATTTATATAAGCAATATGGTTTAGAAAGAATAGAACAAGATTATGGCTATGCTCAAGAAGGAATACTTCAAAGCATTATTCAGTTTTTATTAAAACATATGGGTAAAATAATATTAGCATTTGCAGGATTAGCGGCTATGGTAATAGGTATAAATAAATTAAGTAGCGGTGGCGGTAAAGTAGCAGTATCATCAAATGAAACTAAAAAATCTGATGCTTTTATTAAAGAAGCAGATAAGTTAGATGTAGTAGATAGTAATTCTGAAGAAGTGAAAGAAGCTATAGTAAATCATCAACCAATAGTAGATGTATTTAAAGATAAAAATAAAGCAAATGCGGATCACGATCCTGTTGCCGATCATATTAAACAAAAGACAGAAGAACGGGCTGCTAGAGAAATAGCTGAAAAAACAAAAAATGAAAAAGAATTGCACCAGGCACTTAAAGCTGCGATGCATTATAAAGGTATACGGAAAATGGTACAGTATGAAAGTGGTAGTAGTTATGCTTTACTAATAAACCTTAACGGCTATTGTCTTCAAAACATAGTTAAAACATTATACGCTCACGATGAGTTACTTATAAAAATATACGATAAAGCATTAAAGCTAGTAGATGAATTAGCTGCTGCAATGAATAAACATAAAGTACCTAATAAAGATGATGTGGCGTTTCGTACTGAGAAATGGCATAACTTTGATCCTACTACATATAACCCACTAGATGATCAACTAGTCATTGGTCGTATTTTTGATGAACTATCATTAGATATCTATGATAAAAACATTAGGTTTTTAGCTTATCCATTTTTTCCAGCTGTACTTAACGATGATATACATAAGTTAGGCGGGTTAGAAAGACCAGCATGGAACTTTAATAATGGAGAGCACGCACATCAGGGTCTAACTGCAAACACGGTACGCGTGTGGTGGACTGGGTCGGTTGAAGTAGATAAAAGCCCTGGGAAAGAAAAATATCCTCCAAATAGATGGAAATCTGAACATCGTTATACAGACAAAAGCAAAACCATCACGTTTAACACGAATATCCTTACTTCTTTTGTTAATAAAACTTCAGAAGCTAATGGTCATTTATATAGCAATAAAAACAATGCGGTTGTGGATAAAGCAAAACATTTTAGAGAAAAGGTGGATAGATTACATAATACATATGAAGGTGTAAGAGCTGATAATAATTATAATATAATTAAAATGATGCAAGATGGTATAGATTTTACAGCCGCCTCTAAAATGAGCTTATTATCACTATATAGAGACTGTATTACATTGGATAATAAAGTGAGAGCATATCTAGATTGTTTTAAAGAGGATTAACTATGAATGCTAGCGTATTTGACATTAAAAACATTGTAGACAAATACAATTATGGTATTGTAGTTTGTGCTGAACGCATTTACTTATTAGTTAGAGCTATTAGAGAAGCTACTAGCGTAGGCATTAATCGCTCTACAATTTCATTAATAGAGCAATCATTACCTGGCTTTATTATTAATGAAGCACCAATAGAAAGCTATACAGATGGATTATCCTCTATTAATGTAAAGCACTTCATTAGAAGAGCAGATCATTTTATTGTAGCATTATCCAATAGAATTATTGAGTTATCACAACCAACAGCTATTATAACTGCTCCCATTACAGCCAATAATCCGCCGTATACTGAAAATGATGTTACTACTGTAATTGCTCAGTCTATTTCATTAGAAGATATTGGAGAAGTCGATAAAGAATGGCGTAACAATAATATGCCTGCTGAAACTACTACTGCTGAATCACCCGCTCAAGCTAAAATAACTGAAGCTGAAACCACACACACTATTTTAAATAAAAGTATTGCATTGCGCCCACCTGTTTCAGTAGAAGTTATTTTAAATACCTGTGTTAAAAAACTCATCGAATCATCACTCACTAATTTAAGTGATGCATTATCTCAGTATAATAAAAATGTAGCTCATTTTTTAACCTTTGTAAAAGATGCTCATGAGCAACGTTTAAAACATAGAGTAATCTCACCTAAACAAAGAGAAATACTCACTACTAGTAAGCCCATTCCATTAGACATTCAAATGAATATGAATCGTACTATTGATGGCTATGAAAAACTAGGTAACCAATCATTGCCTCATGTTGACCATATTTTATCTGGTCATGACCATTATAAGTACTGTAATGTTATTCACGCTATTGTTTGTTATGGTCACATTTATAAACAATATGTAGATTATGTCAATAACATTATTGAATTATACAATAATTCAGATATTGAAAATAATGATGACTTTGCTACTAGATTAAACAACATTGAACAGTCTAATAAAATAGCACAAATAACCTCTGCTGAAGAACATTTAAAACAAATGCTAAATAGTAGTTTAGATGCTAATATTGCTACAGATAAACTCTATAGTGATCCTATTTCACATGAATCATCAACCCCCTATACCGATAGCATTACAAATTATCTTTATGAACATTCACCTCACATTAATACAGGATGGCATGAAGGTAGTAAAATAGCATCCACATTAAATACTTTTAGTGATTCAATTAATGAAACAGCTATAACTAGTAATGCTACCCATCAGCATGATTATACATTAGATGCTTATGGACCTATCTATAATGCTTATAAAATTATGTATGAATTAGCTAATTTGTTTACATTACTTAAAGATGTTTATGCAACACATGATTTATTGCATGGAGAATCAGCAAAAATAAACGATATGTTTTTACAAGTAATATAACCCGTATTCTACGCTACTAGGATTCCTAGTAGCGTAGAATATCATTAGTATTTAATAGCTATATTATTGTTTTGCGTAACTATATTACTTTTTAATTAATGAGGAAATAAAAATGATTGATGTAAGAGAATTAATACTAACTGTCTTATCTAAAATAATAAGATCTTTTATGGATCCTAATAAAATAGAAACAATGATAAGAGGCTATGGTATATGCTTGATAGAAAGTAGAAGTGAATTTTATAAAAAAGATATTTCAAATAGCGTTAGAGTAGCTAGCATTTTTTCAGCTTATTCAATGGTAAAAACTAACATTGATGCCCCTAATACAGTTGAAATGTACCATAGCGATATACCAATAAAAAATGGATTTTTGGAATTACAATATTTATTAAATATGGAGTATGACATAAATACAGTGAGCACTGAATACGCTGCGTGTCGCAAGCACATCATTGAATCATTTAAGCTAGCTGTAAATAGCAGTATTGATTTTATAAGAGAGCCTACACTCTTTATGGAAGAACTAGTTGCTGTATTTGACAACGTGCATATGGAGCATTCTTTGAAAACAATTGGTTTGCGAAATGAAGCAATTGTTCAAATAAAGAGTATTCCTGTAATATTTCTAGCAGTTGTTAAACTGGATGCAAATAGCTATCTTACATTTATTAATGAACTTGCACCAAGCATAGATAACTGGAATATTTTTAAACTCAATTCTATTGAAATATAAAATTCAAATAATTTTCATATATATATAGTTAATATGAATAAAGACAATTCCGTCTTTACAATAATGCTGCGATGAGCAGCAAGGAAGAATAAAATGCATATCTTAAAAGCAATCACATTGTCTGTTTCTAACATGTTTATTGAAGGTAGTGATTTGTCGGGCACCGACGATTCTATTACCATTATTTTAGATAACGGAGTCATTAAAATCTTAAGAGTAATCGACACTATTGTCGATGACAAGGAAATCGACAGCATTACACATGCTGCAGAGTTAACTCTGCAACAACTAGAGAGTTATTTAAGTTACTGTAATATAAAAGAATATTGCAACAATAATGACGCTGATGTTGATGCTGATGAACTTGCTATCGCCATCAGCAAAATAGTAGATGAGTTGCCAAGGAAACTAGAAAAGTTTCTTTGGTAATCACTTACTACTGCAGAGAGATTAATCTCTCTGCAGTAGTATTTTTTTTTATGTTGCTGAAACAATATTGATGACTACTGTATCAGTTACTTCTAATGTATTATCAGCTAATGCTGTAATTTGTTCTTGTATACTAAACGATTTATCATAATCACTTTCTACAATAGTTACTAATTTTAAACCATTTGGTAAAAAGCTATTAACACTTACATCAACCACTTGTGATGGTGCATTATCTTTTAGTGTAGCAATTAATGCTGATTCAGCAATAGTAGTTTGAGTAATAATATTCGATAAAGCTGTTCTTGTAATGCTATTAATACCAGCAATAACGTTAGCGTCATTAACATAACTACTCTGTACATGAAATGTTAGTTCCACATTCAGTATAGCAGGTACAGCAATAATGGTATTATTGCCTGTATTAACCATAATCTGAAAATGTTCACCACGAGGTTTAAAATATAATCGAGTATCTTCAGCTAACTCATCTCTTACTGTACCTAATTCAACATTAACGTATTCCATTATAGTAGGTACAATTGTTTGTGTATAAGTATTCGTTGCACTATCAGTTGCATATTTATATCTAGCATCAAATAAGTCAATACCTATTGAATAGGTTAGCATAGCGCTACTACCGCTAACTGGTATAACATTTCCATTAATGTCTAATATAGGATCTCCTACATTATGCAATATAATAGGATTGCCGTCGCCATCTAATATAGGATCTCCTACATTATGCAGTTTAGTAAAGGTCACCGTATTAGTAGTATGATCAACAGTATATACTTTACCTAATTCATTAGTAGCATAAACATCTTCAGTATAGGTTTCATAAACAACTGATTGATAGGTAACATACGTAGGTGCTTGTAATACCTCTATAATAGGTGTATATAAATTAGGCAATACTTTACCAAAGTTAATAGTCACTGTTTCATAGCTAAGGCCAATACTAGAGCCACTATTAATTAAACCATAATTAACTAAGCTATCAAATATGGTATTACTGCCAATACTAGGTGCTTTACTTAATATATAGAAAATATTAAATGTACTTGATAAAGGTGCAAATACCGGTAATACATCATTAGCAGTAATAACCATATTGGTTAAGTTAATTTCATTTAAACTATTAATATCAAAACTAGTAGCGAGTTTAAATGTAAATATAACAGAATTAGCATTAGTAACGCTCGATCCTACTAAGTAAACCGTAGTACCTGTATGATGATCTAAGTAACTAATTTGACAACTCACACCTGTTAATGAACTAGGAATAATGGCAGTAATTACTAACTGATAACAATAGCCTAATACTGAATCATTAATTAATGAAACACTAATGTTTGTTGAAGCAATATTGTAATTAGCAATACTGCTCATAGCTTCAAATGTCTTACTTTGAATAGTAGGTCTGTCTAATACTGCAGCTACTGCAATTGGATAGCTAGTCGTAAAATCAACAACGTAATAAAATGGCGTATAAAAATAAGTTCCACTATTTAGTATATTACAAGCAGTATTTAAACTACTAATTACATTGCTCGCTATATTTGAATTAATAATGGCAATTGTATTATCATTAACTGGTGTAATTACACCATTATTTAATAAGTATAAACCATCGGGTTTAATTGTAAATCTATTAGTACTATGAGTCGTCATAGTGGTTTGATAAGCACCTAATGAATCACCCCAACTAACATTCAAATCAACAGTCGCTTGTGTTGATAAAGGCACAATACGCAATCCATTAATATTTCTAGTAGGCATATTCTTAGAAGCTAGATAAGTACGATTAGTAATATTATCAATTAGCTTTTGTGTTTGATAACCCATTGTACTTAATGCTGCAGTAATATCAGTATACCTAATTAGTGCATTTGTTAAATCAGTCTGGTATATTATTTTTTGTTGTAATTCTTGAGTAGTCAATGCATTACTACCACCGCCTAATATGCTAGTAGAATAAACGACTACATCATTAATTGATTTAATTAAGTTAGTAACAACAATTGTACCCGTTGTATCATAGACCTTAGTATAGGTATCATAATCATTATAAGTAATTCCATAAGAGCCTGATGGAATTTGTGATAAATCAATTGTTACATTACCTAATGATGTAATAATATCTATTCTAATGCTATTACTATTAATTGTACTATTTTGATAGATTAATGGAAAACTAACACTAACTGTAGTAGATGTTAATGTAATAATTGCAGTAGGTGTATTAATATCATAGACTATTGGTGTATAAGTAGTCAATATTTCTTTCCATACTGATACACCATTAACAACAGTTGATAAATAAACACGCGCATAACAAAACATATTACTAAATACGTTAGTCATTGAAAATGCAGCTAATGTAATTAATGGATAAATATAGCTAGCTGTAGCATACTGACTAACAGGTACTTGAATAGTTAAATAATCAGTAGATCCAATAGTAGTTACACCATGTAATAATGCATTTTGACTAACTGGCATTAATGGATTTGACTGACTCGTATCTAATAGTACTTGAACTATAGCATCATGATCTGGATCACCTGCACTATAGTCAGTATCATTATTGCTATCAACTAAAACATTAATATAAATAGGGTAGCCAATAGACAAGGTTATGCCATTAACATTTATTTCAGTATTACGAGGAATAATAATGCTATTAGCATTAGGCGTTAATGCAGCAATAGGATTACTACTTGCAACATCAACCACGGTATTCATAAGCGGTCCCCAAGGAATATTAATGGTAGCTACACCCACTGCAGGCGTACTAAATACACCCACATATTCTCTATCTGATAAATGCTTATATAAGTCGTCTGTAGTTTGACCTAATACAGGATATAAAGAGTTAGTTACTAATTGTGATTTTAAAATAGCAGAGCATGTAACAGTAGCTGCTGCTTCTAATAAAAAAACAAATGAATTAGTAGGATCAACAATATCATCACCATTTAATCCGAGTTCTAATACATTTAAAAATTGTTGTTGTATTGTGCTAGGGTTACTAGCAAAACTAGCAACATTATTCATTAATAGTTGTGTAGCTGTCATTGTCATGCAGTAATAACTCCTTAAGTAGGTGTTGTGGTATTGGCAGTTGGCGTAATAGGCGTAGCATTAGTATTAGGAACAACTACATCATTAAATAATGCTAACGTATTTTTATAGATATCATTAGGCGCATACCATTCTAATTCCATGCTATCGGCTATATAAGGATAAACGTTATATGCCATTAACAAACGCATGTCTTTACCATTAGGTGCAGTGCCAATTACTTTAGTATGGTTTACTCGTTTACCTGGTGCTATATCAGGATTATATTTAACCACTGATAAATTAAATTCATAAACCAATATAGGATCATTATATATAGCCCCATTGCATTTAAATACAATTTGTATTTCATCAGCTTCTTTAGATAAGTGTTCTTTTACATCGTAGCCCATAACAGCGCCTTCAGGTGATGTATAGGGAAAAGCAGCGCCACATGCAAATATCTTTTGTACAAAGCGTTTACTCTTATCTAATATTAACCTATAGATACGTGTATTATAGTCTAAACGCCTTTGTAATATATGAATAGGAAAGGGCAACATACTGCCTTCAGCAACACGGGTCATGTATTCTACCCATGTAGTAAAAATAGCCGATATAGGATCCCCTTCCATATTAGCAAAGGTGCCCGTCATATCATATGAGCTGAAAACGTTAGGCTTACTGTCTATAAATGATACTTGTTCTTTATTGATACCTTCATCGCTAGTATACGTATCTGCAACATAATCAGGTGGTGGAGATAAGTTTATTAACAAGTTACTAATGGGTAAAAATATATTGTTATCATCGTTTACAGTAGAGCGCAGTTTATCACCTTCAGGATCAAATCCTTTTGGGTTTAATAAACATCTAATATAATTACCCATTGATAGTGGATCAGTATCTGCTAAAAATGTCATTTTTCTTGAATTCATGACATTATCACGTGATAAATTTAACATGGGTTTAGTAAAAAATACTAAACCATGTGTATCTGTGTTTTGTGGTATATTAGCTAAACCACCTAATGGGTTTAAACCATGTAATACTGAATATGTACCTACATTGGCTCCACCTAACCCCACACTCCTATTTGATATATCAACAATCGTAGTTGATGTACTCGTAAAATTATTTGCCATCACTTAGCCCCAGGAATAAATATATGAATCTTGATATTACGCCACTCGAAGTGGTACACACTATCATACAGACAGCTAATGCACAATCAAAACAATCATTAGCTGAATATACGCAAAGCACTCGACTAGCACCTACAGTACTCATTGAGAGATCTGTAATGGGATTAGAGCCCAGTCAAATAACTGCATTAGAACAAACGCTATTAAGCATCTATGCTGGCTATTATATGACTGCAGTTAACGCTGCTTTAAATATTGAAAATATTGACGTTATTCGTATCTTAGATCAGTTTGGTACAGAAAGAACAATATTAGGATCAGCTGAAGCTTCACGTTGGTTTGCTAATGAATCTATTTCACCAAACTATTTGCCTGATTTTTCAGGAATTGGGTTAGAAGCAAAAACTAGAGATGAAATAGCTGAGGATCAATATAAGCTATCTGAAGATCGATTAAACTTTGATAAAGAAAAACACGAACACCAAAAATTAAACGATGCTGCAAAGATACAAGCAGAGCGAGATCGCATTGATGCTATTAAAACAAATAAAGAAGAAATACAAAGAGATAAAGAAAAACTAGCTGAAAGAGAAAAAACGCTAGATGAAAAATATAAAAAAACTACAAAAGGTACTTTTAAAATAGCATTTGATAATAAAGAATCTATTAAATCTATTGTTGATGAAAGTAATTTAGCAGTAGGAAAACTATTAGAAGTTAAAGTAGCTAATGGTGATCGCTTTACTACTATTCCAGTTAACATTGTTTTACTGCCGCGTATTATTTCTGCTGATGATTTTATTGATATATCCGCGCATTTAAATTTAGATAAATCAATGAAAGGTCGTTTTCATCAATGGCGTTCTGGTCAAATTAAATTCTTTTCTGATTATCTATTATGTTTTGACTTAATTGAAGCTAATAGAAAAGCTTTAATGGCAGATAAAACCGGAACGTTCTCTTTAGATCAGAGTAGACAAAGTAAAGGAATTTTGACTGATGTTATTTCAGGTACTATTTCTCCTAATAAAATATCAACAATGATTATTATTAGTAAAGGCTGTGCACAAAGAGTAGAAGCCACATTAGGTGGAAAACTAAGCTCTCATAGCATTCGTGAAAAATATTTTAATAATAACATGACTATGATGTTAGTAGTCGTTGATTTAAAATTAGAAACATTTGATTTATATCAACGCGGTATTGCAAACTTTGGCCAATATACATTACATGACATTGCTGCTAATAATAAAAAAGCAGGTGGTGTAGATATTGAATCTGTTTTAAAAGCCTATAAATTAGGCGATGCTGCTTCTTTATAAGGATTAATTATGCGCTTAGGTATACTCAATTATTTCGAGTCATTATTGCCTTCTTTTAAAAAGAAAGATATGCTGACTGATACACATATGTTATTTAATGACATAAATGAAACTTTATTACCCCGATATTTAACTGTTAAAAAACAAAAACTAACAGGTGGTATTTATAAAAATAGTGAAAGTAATTTTAAACGTAAAATTAATGACTATAGTAGTTCGCCTGAAGAAACTATTTTAAAAATTATTAAAATGATTCTAGATAAAAATCAAGATGAAATTATTGCTACTATAAATAAAGAGTTTGGCACTGATAGCATTAAAGCAGGATATGATTATTACCAGTTAAATATTATTAAATATGTTGAAGGCATTAACTTCTTTAACGAGTATGCTCGTAAATGGAATACTGCTGTAATGTATCAAACAGTATATGAAAAATACCCTTATCTAAATATTACTACACCAGATATTAAAGCTGATATTGAGTTTATTGAAAAGTCAGATAATGTAGAGTCATTTTATATTATTTGTAATATGCTAAGCATGTCATTTAAAAAGTATTTAGATAGCATTAAAGAGCTTAAAGGTAAACTCTATCAATCGAGTGATTGGTTAGGCAGCAACATTACATTGGAAACTAAAGTTGATAAATACAAATCAAACATGTTGCCTGTACAATGGAATTTAGTCTATCATATTGGTTTAGCTATTAACAGCTGGCGTTTAGAAAAACATAAAAGTAATAAAGAAGAATTAGCTCGCTATCAGTTAATGCTAGCTGTATTACATGATGACAAAGAAATTGAAGAAGATAATGTGCGTAAAGCTCAAATTGAAAAACAAATTAACTACTATAGTAATGAAGTCAATAAACTCAATGCTAAAATTAGAGTAATGGAGGAAGGGTGATTCCATTAAATGACATTGTTGTTAATATGACTAACGATAAAAAAAGAGCAGACTATATGCGTAGTGAAGTAGATTTAGCACAAATCACTGATATAATGCGTTTGTTTAATTTTATGTCTGTTCATAAAAGCCCATTAATAGTTAATGCGGGTTATTGGGGATTTTGTAAAGCTATCTTAGTTAATATAGAAACAGGCATATGGGAAATACCACCCTCAGGCTGGCTTACTTATTATAATACTGTTAAACACGATGTGTTAGATGAGCGTGAAATTAACATGCGTTTACAGTTATACACTAAAGAAATGGAAACACTCTGCACTAAGTTAAAAATTAGTATGGTAGATAGACTCAATCAAACATTAATGATTGAATGGTTAAAACACCCTAAAGGTGAAGTCTATATACAAGAGTGTGTTTTTATATTTGTAAAGATGTTTGAAATACATCAAGCAGATATTGTTAATGCTAAGCGCGGCATTACATCGCCCTTTGCAGCCAATATTGTTAATGATTCACCTTATATTAATCAAACACAAGAAGAGATGATTTTATCGACTTTTGCAAGCAATGCTAAATCAGATTGACCTATTATATGTAGTTAATGACTACAAAATTAATTAATTTTTTATTTGTACAAATTTGGAGAAAGATAATGGCTTTTAATAAAGTTAGATATTCAGCAAGACAATACGCTTTGGAAGATATCGTAGGTGAGCCTGAAGAACAAGAAGAACTTTCTGAAGAAGAAACAATGCCTACTTATGAAGAAGAAGAAGGCACTGTGTCTCCTGTTGAAGTCTATGAGGATGCTCAAGATGAAGTAGTTGAACAAACTGAAGCGATGGAAGCGCTCTATGCTACCGTACAAGAATTTCAAGCTGAAGGCGGTATGTCGCCGCAAACAGCTGTAGTGGTACAAATGTGTATGGAAAACATTTTAGGCGCATATGCTGAAAATGTAAATATGCCTGCATTGGAATCATTTGCTGAAGTAGGTGGTCGTGCCACTGCCACTGCTTATGCTTTAGAAGGCATTTGGGAAAACATTAAAAAATGGTTCCAAAAAATGATTGCTTCAGTTGTTGCTTGGGCTACAAAAATTAAAAACTGGATTGTTGAGCGCGTTAATAGAGCAAACCGTATCAAAGTACAGGCTGTTAGTTTAAAAAAGAAAATGGGAGAAGTAAAAGCATATACTCATAAAAATGATCAATTGGAACTCTCACCTGCACTTTATAATTTTATAACTAATACTGATAGTAGAGGTGTGGCCGGCGGTTTAAAACATATTAGAGAGGGAATGGAAGCAACAAAAAAAATAGATAAATCTGATGAAGGTTATCTTGAACAGTTTAAAATTGCTGTTAAAGCATTAATGATGAGCGGCGACGCACCATATCATCCACAAAGTTTAGGTACTGTTCAAGAAGTTGGAGCTATGCTATCTAGCGTTAATGGCATTGCTTTTAATAAATTTCCTAATAGAGTTACAAATGGCGAATATTATGAAAGTAAACCGTTTCTTGGAGAAAAGAAATTAGTTATTATTATACACGGAGATAGTGAGGGTAAGTTTATATCTAGTACAATTACTCAAAAACCTAATCAAGATAGTGAAGGAGTAAGAAAAGGAACTGAGAAAGTTAAAGTAATGCCACCAGCAGAAATTATAACGCTTCTTGATGAAATTATTTTAACATGTGATGCTGTTACACGCGATAAAGTGGATGGCAGTAAATATGACAAACGAGTCAGTGAAGTTAAAAAATTAGGTGATGAGTTACTTAAAACATTAAAAGAATTAGAAGACAAAGAGCCTGAAAAAGCAAAAGAAGCTAAAAAATTTATTTATGCTATTCCAAATATGAGTAAAGCTGTTAATAGTGGTAGAAGAGCAATGACTGCTATTGCATTATCTGCAATTTTAGGTAGTTGGGAATATGCTGTAAAAAGTGCTTCTTTAGTAAAGAAAAATAAAGAATAATCATAATTAATATTAGTTATTATAGAGGATGCCTAGGCATCCTCTTTTTTATAATCTTTTAATACCAGTGCTCCTAGGAGCACTGGTATTAAAAGATTATATTGATTTATTTTATAGACAACTCAAAGAGATAAAACTATGCCAAATGTACGCATACCAGTAGAGACTACAGATAGCACTATTACACGATTAGTTGCTAAATCGATTATTACTGAATTACTGTATGATACTAACAGTATTCCATTAGACGATATCATCTATATACAAAGAGGTGGTAAAAACATTATTGCACAGCCTACTGCTAATGCAGAGCCTCGTAAATTAGATGTAGGCGATTACTTTCAAGTAGAATATACTGAAAAGTATCTAGAAGATTATTTTGATCCTAATATTACACAATCAGAGTTTCCTGTAATATTTAGAGATACAGCATTAGGCATACAGCTAGCACCTATGCATAAACGTGTTAAATTAACGCTTAATGCCACGTTTAGAGTTAAGAGCTATGATACACTAACCCAATGGCTAAACGCCTTTAAAAACAAAATTACATTAACACAATCTAATAATTATCATGACTTGTATTATAACTATACTATTCCTGATGCTGCTTTAGCTTATATTAATTGTGTCTATCAATTAACAGAATCAGTAGCACCTTATGGTAATACTTTAGCAGAGTATTTAAAACTACATTTTTCTACACAAGGTATTGTAGTTAGACAAAACATGACAGGCACTCAGCAGTCAACGTGTGTTAATGTTAAAAATATGAATTGTTTAGGTTTCTTTAGTCAAGAGCCTGAAGATCAAACAACCTCTACAGAGCCACCTATATCTGAAATTACTTTTACTTATGAAGTCATTTATGATAAAGTCAGTGCTATTAATCTAACTTATCAACTTTACATACATAATCAAATTGTTGATGTGTCTTATCTAGCACCCTATACAACACGTACAGGTTTACCAGTATCAACAGAAACAAACATGACAGTAAGTCAAGCAGTAAATTATGTAACAAATGATTCATCTGTTTATGTTGATCCTAATTTACCTGCTAATGATGGTTGGAGACCTGATAGTATTTATAGAAATATGAGTGCTGTATTTAATATTCCTATTAAACTAGATTCAAATGATTTAACAAACGTTATTGATATTAATGATTTAGTAAACTATAGTATTCCAGAACAACTAATTACATATATGCTATTAGCTAAATCCTATATATTTTTACCCTATCAATGGGTTGTATATATTGAATGTTATGAAGTCGGTAGTAGCATTAGACCAGTTCCATTAATCATTAACACTAATGAAACAATCATTAGATCACAATATCCATTAGATTTAAGAAAAAGACATTATCTACGATTACTGAGTAATTTTGATTTATCTAAGATGGATTTTAGCTTATTACGATTAAATTATGATATGCTGCTCTATCTATTACAGTGGTTAAACTATCAAGTAACATTAAATAAATTGGGTTTAAATAGTGTATCGACATTATCTATTCAAAATGCAATTAATCTAATTGGAAAAACTGATTTAAAATCAATACAACGAAACAACGTACAATTTACTACGCTATATGCTAGGATTTAAATTATGCCTATTTATACAACACTAGATAAAATACAACCTACATTACCTAATGTGCCTACTAATACATCACCTATGATTATTAATGTAGCTAGTGATTATGTTGATATGCAACATAACCCCGCTATTTTAAGATTTATGGATGGTACACCTTGGACACTCAATGCTTATTATACACAGTACATTGGTCAAGATGATCCAGTGACTAATAGCAATGACGTTAAAGATGGCAGTTTAAAACAATACTTAAAAATAAATAATTTTCAATTACTCATTACATCAGCTATAGCTCAAAGCTATGATAGTAATACAGGCATTACAAGTATTACTGGTGCAGCTAATGTATTTCCTTATATTACCCCTATTGTAGGTGATGTGTTTATTGGTGTCATTTCTGATAATAATACAGGTATTTTTCAAGTCACTAATGTAGAGCCATTATCTCAATTTAAAGAAACAGCATGGTCAATTAATTATGCTCAAATTGCTACGTTAACGCCTACATTACAGACAATCTATGATAGCTATGTTATTAGTGAATTGTATTTTGATATCACTACAGCTAGTTATGGTGCTAACCCATTATCTACGCAATCACAATACAATCAATTAGTTAATAAAGATAATTTTATTAAAGACTTAATTGATCAGTATTATGATCTCTTTTATGATCCTACTATTTTATCATTTATTTATCCTAATGATACTACTTTTTTAGGTAAACTTTATGATCCTTTTTTAGTCACTTTATTTAATACAGCAATGGATAACAATAAGTGGTTAGGTAATCATCCAATGCCTGCTAAATATAATGTTAATACAGATGGCTTATGTAATCCATTTGAAACGTTTGTTGATGCATTATTAAAACAATCCATTAATAAACTAAATTATACAGTAGTCAATATGGCAAATGCGCCTACTTTTACTTTTTATGAAATTTATCAAAGACATTCTGTTTTTGTTAGTGATATTGATTATGTTGTAATGCCCTTTATAAATTCAGGCATAGCACAAGTAGGTTATCAAGCTACAACACCTGCGCTTAATACAGCATATTTATCACCTTATATGTTATCAGAAGAATTTTACTTAAATACTAATAATCAGTCTTTTTTAGAGCTTAGTATAAGGGCTTATTTAAACAAACAAGCTATCGTATACAATGATGTAGTAGATAACGTTAATTTACTTTTACAATCATCTCCTACACCACAACAGCTATTCTATCATATTCCTTTATACATTCTATTATTAATAGTAGGTAGATAATGAGAACATTAGCTGAATTAGTTAATAGCTTATTTGCAAAACGTTGGAATTGTGAATTAACTAAAGTGTGTTTAAGTTTAATTAATCAATTGCCAGTAGATACGTCTGTGTTTGATGAGCCTAATGCTGCAGTAGGTACGTATAGACATGATACGGGTGTACAGCGAATTGCAGCCATGCCATATGCTCAAGATATATTAAATTTGCTCTATGGTAAATCAATGGAGTCAGTAGGACATGAGGTAGAAGCGTTTTTAGGAATAGATGCTACGCAATCCGCATTATTATCTATTGCAGAATTAGCAGAGCTAGCAATACAAGGTGGTAGCTTTATTTTATCTAATGAAAAAGATGCTTTAAAAATACATAATGAAATAGCAGGATATTTTGATTGTTTAGCAACAGAACGTTTAACAGATCCTCATTTTAAATCTCCACCTGAAGAAGATTTAAAAGCCCTTTATCATCTAAAAGACTTATTAAAGAAATTAGCAACTAATATGGCTAACATACATCATCCTGATATAGAAGGTAAAGCTTTACAAGAGGCATTAGCTACAAGTCCTGCTATTAAACTCATTGCTGACTTAGAAAAGAAAGCACAAGAAAATCAAACACGTTTAACTAGAACAGTTACACGATCTCCTTATGATTTTAATTGAGTACTAATAAATGATTATTGATGATGGGGTATTTAGACAGGAATTTAACACTATTCCAGCAAATAGTCAAAACGCTGTATTTTATAATTATTTGTTTTCATTCTTTGATGAATTTCATAATGAGATTAAAGCGCATAATGTAAGTTTTATTAAAATACAAGCTGACTATGTATCGGCTATGTTTGATATTATGTTTGTTAATCTAGGCATGATTAAAACAGATTACTTAAAATTACTAACAGTTAATAGAAAGTTACTTACTGGACAATTAGTTAAATTACAAACCGATTATAGCGGTAATCCAGTTATAGGTGGCAATACAATAATTAGTCAGTATGTTGCTCATTTACCTGATTTAAAATCAGAAGCTATTGAAACACGCAGCGGAGGTTTAACAAATCAGCAAAGTGATAATCTAGGTGAAATTGTTGATGTTAAGGTACAGCTAATACAACAAGGATTAATGGAATATAGATTATGGGAGTCTGTAGGAAACTATCGAAATGTCACGCTAGATGCCCTTTTACAGGGCTTAATGAGTCAACCCTTACAAACACTAACCAATACTAAAAACAACGCGTATAGAGTCTCTATAGCGCCTATAGATAATGTTAATCGCATCTATCAGCTAACAATACCCAATAACGTTAAACTCATTGATTTACCAGGTTGGTTACAAGTAAAAAGAGGCATTTATAGTGCAGGCATTGCGTATTACTTAACGAATAGTACATGGTATGTTTTTCCACCCTATGACATTACTCGTTATAAAAAACTAACAAAACGTTTAACTATTATTAATGTACCACCTAATGAAGCAGCAGGATTAACAAACTCATATACTGTTAAAGATAGTGAGTTGTATATTTATGCTACTGGTGGTACAGCACATATTGACCATGCTGAAAAACATTTAGATAAAAGTGGTACAGCAATTAGAGTGGCTAAAATGGGCAATGTCTATAATAACTTTGTTGATAATACAAAAGGACAGGCAGTCATTCCGCCTAATCAAAATAGCGCTATTATTGGTTTTGATAAACGATCTGGTGATATGACAAACATTAAAACGCCTGAAACATTATTTACAACTAATGTTTGGAATGACGCATCAAATGTAATTTCTAAAATGGGAAATCACATTATAGTTAATTGGGAACATTCTAATACAAATTTAATTTATCCAGGAATGCCTATAAAGTTTATATATAAAAATAGTGGCATCGCATATAGTTTATATGGCGTATTAGTTAGATGTGATACAGATATTTCAACTCACCTTGAATCCATTACTGATACGCGCTATCAAAGTAACAGTACACTTACCCTATTTGTAGAACGCGCAATTAATTAAAGGAAAATTATGAATTTCTTTGGAATATGTTTAGAAGAAAATGAAAAATATGGAATGATAGAGGTATCTAATATTAATACCTATAATTTTTTTATTGATATAAAAAATATTTGGAAAACAACTACGTTAGAAAAATATATGTTTTATTCAGTTGGTCGATTTAGCTTTAAATTTAAAACATTTTATGTAGCAGATTTTGCCTACATGTTAGATAAAATGATAGCTAATAAAAGACGGTATACTGCATTGAAAACACTATTAGCATTAAAAGAACAATTAGCTACTAATACGTGGTGGAGAGATACATTTATTGAACATCCTTCACGATTAGACTTTAAACAATTAGAAACAATGAAGTTTTCTTTATTGCCAAGACAATTAGAAGCGTTACATGCGTATAATGATAAAGTAACTAAACTTCATTTAAATGGTTATTTATTAGCAGCTGAAGTAGGTACAGGAAAAGCACAGCCATTAAATTCAGGTATACGTACTCCAACTGGCTGGGCATTAATGGGTGCTATAAAAGTAGGTGATAGTATTACTGCTTTTGATGGTACCCCGACTACTGTGATCGGCGTACATCCTCAAGGCTATATTGATATCGTTAAAGTAACATTTGAAGATGGAAGAAGCACTGAATGTTCATTAGATCATTTATGGGATGTTTCTAATTACCCGCTTGATTGTGGGATATCGGATTTTAAAACAAGAGAAACAAGCTTCTTAATAACAGGTATGCAGCAAGGCGCTACTTATTATATTCCAGTTATTAAACCAGAATTACATATAGATTCAACGATTAGTAATGGCTATGAAGCAGGCTATACATTAAAAGAACATAATGATGAAAGCATTGAAGATATAATTATGTCTTTTTTAAATACTTCTTTTGAACAAAAAACTAAGTTCTTACAAGGTATACTAAATTCAGCTCCATTTACTTATGATCATAATGGAGTTTGTATTAGCTCACCTAACTATGACTTCATATATACATTACAAGAATTTATATGGTCAATGGGTGGTATTGCCAAGCTCAGTAGTGTTTATTACGATAACGCTAGTAGCTATATACATCGAGTTACTTTTATACTGCCTGATACAGAAGAATTATTAAATGGGTTAGGAAAACCAATTGATAAATGGTTATGCCCAATTAAACAAGAAAACTTAAAATTAAGAATAGTGTCTATTAAATACATTGGAAAAAAACACGCGCAGTGTATTAGTATAGATCACCCTAGTCAGCTTTACATTACTGACGATTACATTGCAACTCATAATTCTATTATGGGCTGTGGGTTATATGCTTGTTTAAAACCTGACGCATTAGTTATAGTCTGCCCTAAACACATTGTAGATAGTGTTTGGGTAGATGCCATTAATGTACAATTTCATGGTAAAAAAACTATTTATGCAGCTAATACTGGAAAGCCTATTACTAAAGAACATGATGTTTATATCATTCATTATGAAGCAATAAAAATAGCTAATGATTTCTTTAGTAAAAATAAAGTAAAAAATTCAGTAATCATTTTAGATGAGAGTCATAATTTAAACGACCCATCATCTCAAAGAACTATACAGTATTTAGAGCTATGTAAAACTTTAAAATGTAAAAACATTATACATGAAAGTGGAACACCTATTAAAGCTATTGCAAAAGAAGCCATTCCTTTATTAAAAGCAATAGATCCTTATTTTACTGATAAAGTAGAAGAAGGTTTTAAAGCTATCTATGGCCGTTCTGCTAGTCTAGCATTAGAGATTGTTAATAATCGATTAGGTTTAGTGAGTTATAAATTGCCTTCATCAGTAGTTATGGGTGAAGCTAAACCTATCCGTAAAGAACTCAAAGTAAAATTACCAAAGCCAGAAAAATTTACTATTGATTTTATTAAAGGTGAGTTAGTTAATTTTAGAAAAGAGCGATTAGCCTTTTATGCTAAAGATGCAGACTTACATGAAAAGAATTATCTAGATGCAATTGATTATTATAAATCAACTATTACCAATAGTGAAGATAAAGCCGCATTTAGTACTTATCAAAATTACATAGCTACAATGAGAAAAGGCTATGACAATATGTCAATGGGTCCTTTAAGTCAATACTGTAATCTATTTGAAAAAAATAAAATCATACCCATATTACCTAATGAATTACGTATTAGATTTATACAAAGTAAGACTATTTACAAATATGTTGACCTCAAAATAATGGGGGAGTTTTTAGGTGGTGTTTTAGGCAGGCGTAGAGCAGAGTTACATTCTGAAATTATACAACATTCTGGAATTGATGAGATTGTAAAAGATGCAGAAAAGAAAACAATCTGTTTTACAGATTACATTGATACATTATTAACTGCTGAAAAGTACTTTATTAGTAAAGGGTTTAAACCAGCACTCGTTTATGCTGAAACAAATAAAGACGTTAATGGCATTATCAATAAGTTTAGAGTAGATGAAGATTTAAATCCTTTATTAGCTACAATAAAATCAATGTCTACTGGCGTTACATTAACAATAGCTAATGTAGTTATATTTTTAAATTTACCATTTAGATCATTAGACTATGATCAAGCATTAGCTAGGGTATTTAGAATAGGTCAAGATACACAAGTATACTTATATGACTTAGTTTTAGATACAGGTGAAGTGCCTAATTTATCAACACGAATGCAAGACATTATGAATTGGAGTGCTGATCAAGTAGAAATGATCACTGATAAAACAAGTATTGGTTATAGTATTGAAGATATTATTTCATCAGATGACTTTTTAAATATTAAAACAGTTAAAAAAATATCAGCGGTTGACTGGTAAATCAAAATAAATATAAACATACATTATTATCCTGCATACAAATTCGTATGCAGGATAATAAATAGGTATAAAATAAATGACAGATGAAGAAAAATTTAATACTAATCTGCTGTTAATTAAGCCCTTATTAAACCGTAGACTACTGGCTAATAAAAGCTTTTGCTTTAACTTAAAGCATACTTTATCATTAAATCAAGCACCTGATACTGATGAAAATAAAATTACATATTTAATAAAAGCATATTTTATAAGTGGCCATTGTTGTGTAACTGGGTATGATAGAAAAACTTTATTAACAGTATTAAAAATAACAGCTATTAAGAAGATTTGTGCTTATGTAGCGGCTTATAAAAAAGATAAAGATTCTTCTAAAGTTAAAACTTTACTTTCTATAGAATACTTAGAACTTAATTCTAACTTTATTCCACACAACCAAATATTAACAATACCATTAAATAACGAACTTTTACTGTATAAATTAGCATGTGATGATTTGTTAGATGATTATTTGTATTTGGTAAAACGTTTTGCTTTTAATAAAACATATTGAGGATTAAATGATTACACTTAATAAACCAAAATTTTTAGTATACATTAAAGAAGAAGATGGATACAAAACAGCAACTGTTGGTAATTCTTCAATAGGCATTAGCGCTGATATGCCTATAAATGATGCTAGATTAATTGAAATAGTGCAAAAAGAAATAGACAATAAGATTATTGAGTTTGTTACTCGCCTTAAACATTTGCCTAATGACTTTGACAGATTAGACGATGTAACGATATACAATAGCTTGTTGGAAATGGGCCCATGTAACGCCATACTAACAGTATCTGATACCGCATGGAAAAAAATAACTGACATTATAGATCTTGAGCATAATAAAGTTATATTGGTAGATGATAAAGAAGTTCCAGCCACATCTACGTTTTTAGATACTCTTGGAATAACAATACATTATTCTAATTATGACGAATTAGAAGAGCTATCTGTTTCATGTATTGGAGATAACAGATATATAATTTATTCACCTTATGAAAATGGCTCATATAAGCCGTTTCCTTATTTAGATGGAATTAATCCAGACGATCCACTTGTATTCACAGCTGAAGAAGTACTCGCTATTATTACCGCACGTTCCATTGGTGCTATAATATATCGGGGTTACCAGACGGAGTCAGCGTTTTTTGATTTAGACTATAAAAGGCTACATATGTTATATGAGAATACGCGATGGCAGTTTTGTACGTTATTTGGTTTTAACTCAGATATTGAACGGCGTGTTTTAGCGCCCCATGAACAATGTATAGAATATTTGGCTAAATTAAAAAAGTCAAAAGATTAACATAACTATATTATTTAATTGAAATAGAATAATCTATTTCAATCATCGTTTAATATAACAGTTTAATTACTGTAAGGAATTTATCCAAATGCAAATAGTATCTGTTAACTACTTCAGAGTAGAAAAGGGTTTTCATTGCGACATTCATTGGGCTTCTGAAGCCAAAGTAAAAATGAGGGTGGTGCGTAATAATGTAAGAACAGAAACATTCTTATGTGCAAAGTGTTTTTCTAAACGTCAACAAATTTATCAAAAAAGGAAAAAGAATGAGTGAAGAGCTATGCGATGTAATCAATGATGAAGTGAAAGATCCTAATGAAGTTTATGAAGATCTTTCAAACCCTGTTGAACCTGAACAAAGTGATAGTGATGAAGCTGCTGACATTACTATACCAACATTAATAAACATAAACCCACAATCTGTTTTAGAAATGTGTAGAAAAGCATCAGCAGCTGCAGATAAAGAAAAAGGCAATAAGCCTATCATACATAGTGAAAAAATTGATAATGTTCAATACATTGTTATTGGCATTAAAAATGATGATGGTGATGTGCCTTATTCTAAGTTTATGGAATTAGTCGATTTTACAATTGATAACGTAGATTACCCAATGAAAGTATCAGCTGCACTTGCGGATTGGTATGCCATGATAAAAGATCAACTTGAATCAATGCTGATTCGCATTATAGATGAAGGTATTGAAGTAGTGGTATTTTCTGGTTGGGGGTATGCTGGTGCGTTAGTGCCAGTTATTATAATGTCAAATCTGTATAAACGATTGCCCATGAATTTTTTAACCTTTGGTGCACCACGTAGCGGTGATCTTGGGTTTGTTCAAATCTTTTCAGCCTGTAAGTTTCAAGGTCAAAGGTTTGTTAATACAGAAGATCAAAATGCTAATTCACCAAATCCACCTAAATTTGGGCATTGTGCTAATCCACAGGCATTTACTTACGTAGGGAAAACATTGGAAGAAAACCATTCGATAGACACTTATGATTTAGTGCTATCAAATATAAACGCCTATCCAGTAAATGAAGAAGAAGTTTAACATATAAGTAATTTTGGCATCACTATTTTAATAATAGTGATGCATTTATTATGCAGCAAAAACCCCCAATATAAATTAACCAAAAAGGTAAAGTCATGACAAGTGTTAAAAAAGATGTATCTATTAAAAATGGCGAAATTGGTGCTACTTCCTATCGCCAAGTGCTAGTGTCAGAAGATATGGTGATTAGGCCAGTTTCTGTAAAAACCTTTGGTGCTGCTTTAGGCAAGCAGTACACGGCACAAGTAAATGTATCTGATGGGGATTTGCTATTTATAGTAAAATGGGAAACCCCAGTAGCAACGCCTGCTGTAAGAAAATCAAAAGTTAAACCTAAACCATCAGAGGTACGAGCAGCATACCTAATTAAAAGCTGGGTGGAAAGTTTAAACAAGTTTGTGTCAGTTCCAATTAACGATCATAGCATATTATGGTCTATGTTGGAGAAAACACATCCTTGGACAAAAGAGTTTCTAACGCCGCAAACGGGTGAGCCTGTAGCCTCTTATATTCCGCCAGAAAGTTATGGCGGTCAAACGCTGCATGATATTCATAAAGAATCATCATACAGATCATTTTTGTACAAACACGGAATCTCTAAGCGTGAATTACAAAAAGATATTTGGCTAAACAGCACTAAAAAGAATTTGCGTCTTAAACCCGTTAGCATTAATGAGTTAACGGGCACAATGCTCACTGAAGGAAATAAAACTTATGCCTTGAGTGAGGAAGTAAATGGTGCTTTAACAGATTACCGTTGGTTCTGTAGTTATCATGGTAATAAAGGTATAAGATTATTAATAGTAACAACTGATGATCAAATGCCTTATTTCTGTTTTCCTGTTAATACAAGAAACATCATTAGAGTTAAAGAAATATCTTCATCTGTGCCTGGCAATGATGACTTTAGACGTTACGACATTGATGTTTATGAAATTGGCATTGATGTGTTGCCATATAAACCAAAAGTTACTTATGAAGAACCACGAGTAATGTTGGAAAGCGATGGTGTGGTTACAGCAAGTGTATATGATGGTGCATTTGGAGTACACAATCATGGTATGGCTCCTGTAAATATCTTGACTGATAACTTTGTGTTAGGTGAAGTAGTAAGTGAGTCATCTACCATAATGGATATTGGGATTGGCATTGAACCATCCACTGTTAAACTGGATGATGGCATCGATACAATAAACAATGAGATTAGTATGCTAATGCATAGCATTTCTGATGATTGTGAGATGCAACTGCCTGCTTAAACACTGCTTAATAGCATCACACCATTCCGTTATTGGAATGGTGTGATTAATCCATTAAAGGTAAAATAAATGATTACTGAAAATACAGTTGTACCAGGTTCACTAACTGAAACAGAAAAAAAGCAGCGCATGTTGCGCTGTGCTGTTCGTAGTAACTATCAAATGCAACAACTTAGAATTCAAATAGGCAATAGAATAGTTGCATCGTTTAGAAACAAATTAGGCATTTACCCTTCACAAAGTGAAGATAAAGCAAGCACTGAAGCAAAAGAACTGTTAGATGAAATACGTGAAGAGTATTACCGTATTACTGATGGCATTGCTAAAATCACCAAAAATACAAAAATTGGTGATAAAGGCAAACTCATTTCAGACATTATGGAATTGCATTTATTAAATTCCTATGAAATGGCAGTTGAAGCAGAAAAGATGCAAGTCAAAGCGATTGAAGATGCATTGGAATCTTTTCCAATATGGGCTCAATGGTTAAAAGGCGTTAATGGGTGTGGCACGTTAATGAGCGGCGCCATTATATCTGAAATAGATATTACAAAATGCAATAATCCTTCTAGCATTATATGCTATGCTGGGTTAGATGTTGTAATAACCTATGATGATGAGGGCAACATATTGACAGAAGAAGGAAGAGGTAGAAAATCTCATCATCTTGTTCCTAAAGTCTATGTCAATAGAGAAGGCAAAGAAACGCATACAGTGGGCTTATCACATAACCCAATGATAAAAAGTAAAATGATTGGCGTATTAGCGGGATGCTTTTTGAAAAGAAAAGGTGTTTATTCTAAAGTATATTACGATTATAAAAATCGTATTAACAATATGCCTAAACATCAATCAGGATACTATATCATTGAAATCAACGCTGACAAAAAACAAGTAGGTACTGTATTAAGTGAGAGAACGCTTACTAGTGAGGAATTAAAGAAACAGTGTATTAAAATGAACAAAGCACTTGGCAAAGGTGCTGAGCCTATTTACACGATTCGTAATTTAGGAAAGTCAGATAAGCATCGCCACAATATGGCAATGCGCTACATGATTAAAGAATTTCTTTATGACTTGTGGTATGTTTGGCGTACTCTTGAAGGGCTGCCTATTAGACCACGGTACAGTGAAGAAAAGCTCGGCATCGTACATAGTGAGCCATGTCGTGTAAAGCAGTGGATTGCTGATTATCATGCTAAACAAATAAAACAGTAATTCTAAATTAATAGAACCTATATTATTATTGTGCAATACATAATAGTAGTATAGGTTTCATATCAAGACATAACTAATTGTCTATTTTAAAATGTACCATCGATTTATAAGATAACCATACAAAAATAGTGTAGCATTGAACAATTATAATACATAAGGCTCAATTGTATCGATAAATAAAAGGTAACAAAGGATAAAAATCTATCACTTAACGTTACTAAAACATTATAAATAAGTGCGTCAATGCTGTAAAATATACATTTAGCAAAAGCGTGCCGCAGTTCGTAAGTAAACAAAATATTAAAGCGTGGCAATATCCCACATTAACGCAACAATAATCAAAGCATAAATAATTGCTTAAAATAAAGTGTACCTGGAACAGTCAGTAAACAGAAAATTACAGTGTGTCAGTAACCGATACTTTAAAACATTAAAGAAAAACGCATCAATGGAATCAATAATCACTGTAGGCAAGTGTATCGTGGAGAATTAATTTATCAAGAAGCACAAATGTATCAATAAAGTTCAATAAACAAAATAATAGAGTGTATCATTAAGGAGAACATAGCAGACATAAAAAATGTATCAGTAGGAATAGCTTTTAAACAGAAGGCAAAAATGAGTCACAGTTCGCCATATTAACAAAAAATCTAAACGTATCGGAAGTAAAAAAAAATCACTATTTTGAAATGGTCCATTAACTTACCACAATAGGAGTATGTATTGAAATATAACAAAGCAGAGCTAGTAGCTGAAATCATAAACAATGGTGAAAACAATCATGAGCAGATTGTGCCTGTTATACCTGTTCAAGAACAAGATAATGTAGTACAAAAACTACCATGCTTAACAACTGCATTAACTCAGATAAATGCAGAAACAATACGTAAAGCTAAACAAGCTAAACGTTTAGCTAGCCATCAAAAATCAGTTGATAGAAATTACTATAAGCTGGCAGTTGAGTTTAATGCTCAGCCAGCATCTATTGGTTCAGATTTGTTTTAATGACTATGCACTAATTACGATATATCGTAATTAGTGCATTATTTTTTTATTGTAAAAGAGGCAATATATGAAACAGTATTTAGAGTTATTAAAAAACGTTCTCGCAAATGGCATTAAAAAAGGAGATAGAACAGGTACAGGTACTTTATCTATCTTTGATTATACCATGCGATTTAATCTGAATGAAGGGTTTCCATTAGTTACTACTAAAAAAATCTATTGGAAAAACGTAGTGCATGAGTTACTATGGATGTTATCAGGCGATACTAATATAAAGTACCTCAATGATAATGATGTTCATATTTGGGATAAATGGGCTGATGAAAATGGTGACTTAGGACCCATATACGGAGAACAATGGAGAAGGTGGTTTGATTCATGTGCTGGTCCAACATATATTGATCAGATTAAGATTGTTACTGATCAAATAAGAAATAACCCAGATAGTCGGCGTTTAATAGTAAGCGCATGGAATCCTTCAGATTTACCTGATGAAAGTATATCCCCTCAAGAAAATGTAAAATTAGGTATAATGGCTTTAGCGCCTTGTCATTGTCTATTTCAGTTTTATGTAGCTGATGGTAAATTATCTTGTAAAGTCATTCAACGGTCAGCAGATGTATTTATAGGTGTTCCTTATAACATTGCTTTCTATGCGCTATTAACCCACTTAATGGCTCATGTAACTGATCTTAAAGTAGGCGATTTAATTTGGTCAGGTGGTGATTGCCATCTTTATTTAAACCATATTGATCAAGCCAAAGAACAGTTAGCTAGAGAACCCTATCCATTACCACGTCTACATCTTACTACCACTAATCAATTAGTTTATACCGTATTGCCTGGTGAAATTCATATTAATGAAGTACCAAAAACTGAATACCCTTGGGAATTTAAATATGATGATTGTAATCTAGTTGATTACGTTTCACATCTGCCTATTAAAGGCGATTTAGCTATTTAAGGTGTTTGTTATGTTGCAGTTTTTATTCTACTTAATACTTAGCTGTATTGCAGCTAATGCCATATTATTGGCAGTAACACCAGTTGTAAAAGAAATCATATATAACTTAATAAGAGATTTAAATATCTTTTATTTAAGAAAACATTTGTTTGTAGGTAAATACCATACCTCTAAATGGCTATATCCCATAGCAGTGACGCTTATTGCTATTATTGACAGTGGTATTGTTATCGTTGTTTATTCTACAGTAGTTACTCTATTGGGCATTTTGTCTGACTTACAAAATACAGGATATTAAAAATGGAAAACGCATTGTATAAAAGCACTATTAAAGAATTTGCATTGGGAAATATTGATTGGATAAATGACAATATTAAAGGGGTAATACCAACATGGGCTTAGACATGTATGCGTTTAAAACAAGAGAAAATATAACAAATTGTGGATTTGATCATCCTAGTGATTGTGAGGAAATTTATTATTGGAGAAAACATCCAAACTTACACGGATGGATGTATGAGCTATTTCTTAAAAAGATAAGCAATAGCATGTTAGAAGGTAATGAAAACAATGATATATCTGGAGATGGTATTGTTTGTATAAATGGAAATCTTTCTATAGTAACCGCTAATATACCTAATGGTGGATATAGATTTAATTCTGAAACTTTAAAGTTAACCTTAGATGATTTGGATCAGTTAGAAAAAGATGTTATGGAAAATGCATTGCCAGAAACAACTGGGTTTTTCTTTGGCGTATCATCTCCCGAAGATAAAGACGATGATCTTAAATTTATAAGAATAGCACGAGAATGCATTGAAGAAGGTTATAATGTCTTTTATGATTCATGGTGGTAGAATAGTCTTTTAAATGAACTATACAGGCAGGTGTTTAAACACCTGCCTGTATATATAGGGTATTTTATAAATTCAAATAAATTTCATATATATATAGTTAATATGAATAAAGAATAATCTTTATTTGATTATCGTTAATCATCTAACGAATTACTAATGCTGCGATGAGCAGCAAGGATATAAAAATGAACGTATTTCAAAGAGCCGCTATGTCTATTGCTTCAGTGACTACTGCTAGTGTAAATACAACACAAAGTCGTGACGTAAACGATAACGTCATTTACCACAAAGTTGGATTTTTTACTGATGGTAAAGGCGCGTTGATGCCTTTAGCATCAATTCCACCTTTCACCGTTATGGGGATAACGGTATCTTTATCTGAAGATAAAGACACCGTTATATTTACCGCAGGAAACTGCGGCGTGCACAGCGATGTTCAGTGCGGTGCTTGGAAGAAAGAACTATGGGCTATATTGTCATTGGATCCAGCAGAGATATCTGCTGTTTTCAAGTCAGCCTCTCCAAGAATTTGGAGAACTTTTCGCGCGTCGGCAGGGGCTGCCGACGCTTTGTTGAGTCAAAAAGAACTCATTGATGTCGGCTTTGACATCAATGAGATGATTAAAGGATCCATGGATTTGGTCACAGCATCCAGCTGTGACCAAGAAATCAAGGATGGAGCAAAATCCATCTTCGATAAAACCAACAGAGAACCCACCCCAGGGTGGGATAAATTATGGGATG
>Ga0316224_1000473_pt1 | contig 56647 bp, 37 predicted proteins | sample TBH18013metaG_FD_206254 | JGI IMG/M metagenome (GOLD analysis project Ga0316224, IMG submission 206254) | Freshwater microbial communities from Trout Bog Lake, Wisconsin, USA - TBH18013 | ecosystem: Environmental > Aquatic > Freshwater > Lake > Hypolimnion/Profundal zone | place: USA: Wisconsin... | reverse complement strand
AGTCAGCTTGGGTATCGGGAATTAAACTTATACAGCCGTGCGGTTTGGGATTTGCGTTACTCTTGCTGCTTACCGCAGGCAAGGCATACGCCATAGCCGACCCCAACGAACTGGACACTGAGGAGCCCTTCAGCTTTATGCAGCTGCTTAGCGAACAAGGCTGGCATAATATGCATGAAGAAAGCTGGAATGTACACGGTCAGGCCTCCTATGTCTCGCAATGGAAACCGTCGTTTCCGGCCGCCTATACCAATCTAGGCGGCAGTCCCAATTCGCTGTTGCCGCAAGCCGAACGCAGCAATACCGGCACGGTCGATTTTTATGCCGGCATTAAAGCCCCCTGGCAAGGCGGCGAGATTTATTACGCACCGGAAATGGTTGCTGAAATGGCATTCTCCAATTTAAAGGGTTTAGGCGGCAGTATTCAAAACGGTGAACTGCAAAAAAGCGGTGCGCAAAATTCATCCTGGTATACCTCGCGGTTTTATTTAAGACAAACCCTTAATCTGGGGGGGGCAAACAGCCATGCCGCCTCCGGGCCCTTGCAACTGGCCGGTCATATGGACAGCCGCCGCATGGTGTTCTCGGTCGGTATCATGAGCGTCATCGACATTTTTGATAAAAACAGCTATGCCGGGGATATCCGCCAGCAATTTATGAGCATGGCGTTTATGACCAATGCCGCTTATGATTTTGCCGCCGATGTCCACGGTTATAGCAGCGGCGCGGCGGCCGAATGGTATCAGGATAACTGGGCGTTTAGATTTGCTCACTTCATGCCGCCGCAAGAGCCTAACGGCAAGCCGCTAAGTTATCAGTTATTTAAATATTTCGGTCAGCAATTTGAACTGGAACACCGGCATCTGCTCGGCGACCAACCGGGGGCTGTGCGAGTGCTGGGTTATCGAAATCAAGAATATATGGGCAAGTTTTCCGACGCAATCGCGGCTTTTGATAAAAATCCAGCGCAATATAATGCCGCCAGCTGCAACAGCTATAATTACGGTTCCAACAAGGCTAACGCCCCGGATTTATGCTGGGCGCGCAAAACCAATATCAAAATGGGCATAGGTCTAAATCTGGAGCAAAGCCTTAGCCAAGGCGTAGGGGTGTTTTTACGCGGCATGTATTCGGACGGCCAAACCGAAGCCGATTCTTTTACTTCGGCAGACAGGTCGCTATCCTTTGGCACTTTGATAGATGGCGAACGCTGGCAGCGCAATAAAGACGCCATTGGCGTGGGATATGCCTTCAGCTGGCTTTCCGCCACTCATATAGCGTTTCTAAATCAGGGCGGTATCGATCAATTTATCGGTGACGGCAAAATTAATTACAACCCGGAACAGGTGTTGGAGCTTTTTTATAAATACAATGTCTACAAAACCGCCTGGCTGACATTAGATTATCAACATATCAGCAATCCCGGCTTTAATGCCGACCGCGGGCCGGTGGATGTTTACGGCGTCCGGGCGCATTTTGAGTTTTAAGCAAGATCAGGCAGATCGATGGCAGACATTAATCGTTGCATAAGTTCTTGCACTCAAATCCGCTGATAATGGCAGGGATGGATTTACGGCGTCCTCTGACGGACAGTCAGGATGTCAAAATCAGAATGGATAGTAAGCCTTTCATGCAAGAATTTATGCAACGATTAATACAAAACCAACTGGATTTTTTGAGCCAGCCCTATGCTAATATATAAATCCCCCCAAACCCGAGATTAACGAATGAAAAACTTTTATCTTTTTATACTCTTATCTTCATTGTTGTTTAGCCAAGTTGCGCTTGCCGACACTACTTCTCTGCCCACTACCAGCAGTGCCGGCATTAAAGTCGGCACCTGGACATTCAGTTTTTATCAGGCCGGCAATCCAGGTCAAGTCAGCAGCAGCTTTACTATTTGCGGCGGTGGTACCGGTTGGGGCCTGGCTGGACCTGTCAGGGTATCATTTACCGGCAGCGGCGGCTTTGCCCTAACCGGTACAGACGTCTATATGTATGGCGAGTTAATTGAAAACAAAAAAACTCTGGTGTTAAGCGCTTTTGGAAAACTGATAAACCCTGAATTACTCACCGGCACTTACCAAACCTACAATGTGCAAAGCGCATCCCCTAACGGTGATTATGGAACGTTTGAAGCGGTTTACGACGGTTTGGCTTGTCCGCTTTAATACAGTCAGAAAATTGGCAGGATGTGCAAACCAACGGGCGGCGTAATTCCGAGGCTGTGATCGACAAAGCACAATCTTTTGCCAAAATCATCAAACCTAAGTTGTAGCGATCTGGTCGCTGCAATTTAAGCTGTTGGCTCACTTTGCCGGCGTTGAGCTTAGAGCCATGGGCCGCCCGTTGGTTGGCCCATCCTACATTTTTTGAACCTAGAATCAGCAGTTGGACACGTTCGCCGGTGCTGTTTTCCGGTTGGCCGGCAGTTTAATCGGCTTGGGTTTTGCTGGACGTAAAAAACCAACGGCTTAATGTCAAACTGCCGGAAAGATACGCCGAGCCAACAGCGGCGCATCTTTCTCGTTGGCTTTAGGAATGCTTGCTGCATGGTATAAAAGCAAACGCACGATTTAACCTAGAAATAGGATGTGCCGACATCAAGGAGGCGCATCAATCGCGTTTTATATCATCAGCTACCCTGATGTGCCAACCATCGGGCGGCGCATCAATCAAAGCCAATGCCCGGCAAGGTGGTCTAACACATCAATAGGCCGCCACACCGACAATCCCCCAAAAAAACAACTAACGGGCGGTGCATCACTCCACCAGAGGCCTTTATCGGCAAAGCACACTCTTTATACAATGCACTTGATCCCAGACAGGCAGATTAGCTTTTCAGCACCCCCATAAAACCCAAGTTTAAAAAATCCCCAAAACACGCTAAAGTCATCACCTAAACTAACCAACTCCCTCCCCAGCCGATGACGAAACTCAAACCACCATCAGCCAAGCAAAACCAACAAATACAACAAGCCCTGCAATTGCACCAAGCCGGCCGTTTTCCAGAAGCCGCCCAGCTCTACCAGCAGCTGCTCAAAGAACTACCCAAGCATCCAACCATCCTCACCGGCCTGGGCACCCTGGCCCTACAACAAGGCGATTTCCCGCTGGCGGCCAAACTACTGGAAAAATCCCTGCAATTCGCCCCCAACCAAGCCAATGCCCATTGCAACAGAGGTGCCGCCCTAGCGCAATTAAAGCGCTACGAAGCCGCGCTAGCCAGTTACCAACAAGCCATCGCCTTAAACCCGGATTATGCGCTGGCCCATAATAACTGCGGTCTCACCCGCCACGCACTGCAACAATACCAGACCGCCATCCAAGACTTTAACAACGCCATCGCCAGCCGCCCGGACTATGCCGAAGCCTATTACAACCGCGGCCTAACCCAAGTCGCCCTGCAACAATTTCAAGACGCCGCCGCCAGTTACCAACAAGCCATCGTCCACAAAGCCGATTTCGTCGCAGCCTATTACAATCTAGCCATCGCCCTGAAAGCCGCCGAACAATACCCAGCCGCGATAGCCGCTTACGACCAAGCCATCCGCCTAAAACCTGATTATGCCGAGGCCCATTGCAATCGCGGCCTCACTCTGCAACAACTCAAACAATACGACGCCGCGCTGCAAGCCTATGAACTAGCCATCCGCTACAAGCCCAACTTTGCCGAAGCGTACAACAATCGCGGCATTCTATTTCACCACCTACAACAATTTGACCAAGCCTTGGCCAGTTACCAACAGGCGCTCCAATGCAAACCCGATTACGCAGAAGCCTACTGCAATCGCGGCAACCTGCAATTAAGCCTACGGCAATACGATGCCGCATTAGACAGTTATCAATTTGCCATCGCCCTAAAAGCCGATTACGCCGAAGCCTACAATAAACGCGGCCTGACGCTGCAAGCCTTGCAACAATACCAAGAAGCCCTCAACAGCTTTGAAGTCGCCATCACCATCCAGCCGGACTATGTCGAAGCCTACCTTAACTTGGGCAACGCCTTGCAGACCTTAAACCAAGTCGAAGCAGCGCAAGCCAATTATGATCAAGCCGCCAGTCTAAACTCCGACGATGCCGACACCTACCTGAATTTGGGCATCGCCCTGCAAAGCTTAAAACAATATGCCGCTGCAATCGACAACTACGACCGAGTGCTGGCCATCAAACCAGACTATGCCGAAGCCCACATCAACCGCGGCCTGGCCCTGCAAGAACTCAAACAATATCAACCAGCGCTGGATAGCTACGCTAAAGCCATCGCCGTTAAACCCGATTACGCCGAGGCTTATAATAACCGTGGCATCGTCTTGCACGAATTGCGCGATTTCCCCGCCGCCATCGCCGCTTTCGAGCAAGCGCTGGCCCTAAAGCCCAACTATGCGCAAGCCAGCTGCCATCGCGGCCATGTGCAAGTAGACATGAAACAACTGGACGCCGCGCTGGCCAGTTACGAGCTAGCCATCGCCTTAACCCCTGATTATGCCGAAGCCTACTGGAACAAAGCCCTGTTAAAAATCATGACCGGCGACTTTGCCGAAGGCTGGCAACTGTACGAATGGCGCTGGCAAGACCAGCAAAAAGACCAACTGCGGCATTTTACCCAGCCGCTATGGCTAGGCGAAGCTCCCTTAACCGGCAAGACCTTATTCATATCCGCCGAACAAGGCCTGGGTGATATTATTCAATTCTGCCGTTACACCGCCTTACTGACCGGCATGGCCGCCGAGATTATTTTAGAAGCCCCGGCTACGCTACTGCCACTGCTCGCCACCCTGTCCAATCGGCCGAAGCTGGCCGAACTAGGTAAACCCTTGCCGGCCTTTGATTACTATTGCCCAATTATGAGCCTGCCGCTCGCCCTCAACACCCGGCTGGACAACATCCCGGCCAGCATTCCCTACCTAACCGCCGCGCCGCAACGACAAACTATCTGGCAAACACGGCTAGGTCACAAACGCAGCCCCCGAGTCGGACTAGTCTGGTCAGGTGCCGCCGCTCATAAAAACGACCACAACCGCAGCATCCCACTGGCCTTATTCGCGCCGATATTAGCCATGCCGCTGGAATTCCACGCCCTGCAAATCGAAATCCGTGCCACAGACGAACAAACACTCGCGCAATTTTCGCAAATCCAACTGCATCAAGCCGATATAAACGACTTTGCCGATACCGCCGCGCTGCTCGACAACCTGGATTTAATCATCAGCGTCGACACTTCCATCGCCCATCTAGCCGGTGCGCTAGGCAAACCACTCTGGCTGCTGCTCCCCTTCCGCCCCGACTACCGCTGGCTGATAGACCGAACCGACAGCCCCTGGTACCCCACCGCCACGCTATTCCGCCAACCCGCCATCGGCAACTGGCCGGCGGTCATCCAACAAGTAGCCGCGCGCCTGGCTGAGTATGCGACAGACTAAATAAGGAATAAAACCTTCCCTTCAGGACTTCCGCTTACACGACTCCCCCTTATTTGTCGCCTGATCATCTGCACCAGACATGCGCAAATACCAACACAACATCAACAAAAACTGTTTGCATACAAGCAGACCACAGAAAAACAAAACAAGTTATACCTTTAAAATCAAAATATTAAAACATGGCACAAATCATGCAAAACTAATAGATGCTTGGCAATTGTTTACAGCCAGCCACCTTTTAACCACGCCGAAAACCGGAGACAGGCAATTTTTGAATCAAACATCGAACTGAGGCTGAATGACTGCCAAAATGCATACTGCCAATCACCCCGTATGGAAACACTGATCAATCAAGCCCCAGTCGCACTCTATACCTGCGCCGCTAGCGCCGGTTACCCGATCAGCTATGTCTCAGCTTATGTAAACGATTTAATGGGCTATCGCCCTGAAGAATTACTCGATAAACCGCATTTTTTATTCGAGCACATCCATCCCCTCGACCGCACTGCGGTATTGCACACCCTGCAAAATCTGCAACCCGGCCAACTAAAATTACGCAAATACCGTTTCAAAATGAAAAACGGCCAATGGAAATGGCTACGCGACCGCACTAAACTGATCGTTAACGAAACCGGACAAGCCATCGAAATCATCGGTGCCTGGACTGACATATCAGAACTGATCCAAATTGAAGAAGCCCTGCGGATAAGCGAAGCAAAACACCGCTTTCTGCTGGAACATATCAATGTCGGTGTCCTGCTGTTCAGCGCCGACGGCAAAATCGCCTACGCCAATCCACAAGCCGCCCAATTGCTGGGCCATGCCGAACAACACCTACTAACGCTAGACAAAGACCAATTTGAAAACCTATTTCTCGACGAAAACGGCACCCCGCTATCCCATTGGCAACGCCCGATCAGCCAGGTATTAAGCAGCGGACTACCCCTAGAAAACCAAGTGGTCAGCAGCCAAGACCACCATCAACAAACCAGCCGCTGGCTAGCCATCAACACCTTTCCACAACAAGACGAACTGCAAACCATCATCGTCACGCTATTAGACATCAGCGAGCGCATTAAAGCCCAACAAGAAATTCATCATCTGGCGCATTATGATCCGTTAACCCGCTTACCCAACCGGTTTTTAATCAATTTACACATTGAACAAGCCCTGCAACACGCCCATCAAGAGCACAAGCAATTTGCCTTGCTGTTTCTGGATTTGGACGACTTTAAACTGGTCAACGATACCCTGGGACATCACGCCGGCGACGAACTGCTCAATCAGATTGCTGAGCGCCTACGCAACTGTCTCGGCGAATTCGATAAAGTCGGTCGACTCGGCGGCGACGAATTCATGATCTTGCTGCACAATGCCGCGCCCAGCACAGCCGCCCACACCGCTCGCAACATCATCAACTGCTTTCAAGCTAGTTTTCAAATCAGTGGTCATCAGATCAACAGCCGCCCCAGCATAGGCATCAGCCTCTATCCCGATGACGGTACAGACGCCATCACCTTAAGCAAACGCGCCGACATCGCCATGTACCACGCCAAAGAGGCCAAGCGTGGCGATTACCAATTTTTTGAAGAGCAAATGCTCAGCAAAATCGAACAACGCGCCCAGATAGAACGCGATTTGCAACTGGCGTTGCAAGAACAACAATTTTTACTGTATTACCAGCCGCAGATCGACAGCAACAGCGGAAAAATAGTCGGCGTTGAAGCCTTGATACGCTGGCTGCACCCGCAACAAGGCATGATAGCCCCGCAAGACTTTATCCCCATTGCCGAACAATCCCAACAAATCATCAGCATAGGTTTATGGGTGTTCCGCCGCGCCTGTCAAGACCTAAAAAACTGGCAACAACAAGCGCTGCTGCCCAACATCAAAGTTTCCATCAATCTATCCTTTAGACAATTGCAAACCCCTGGCCTGATCCACCAGATCAAAGACATCATCGCCGAAACCGGGGTAGCACCCGAGGCGCTGGAATTAGAGCTAACGGAAACCATCATGATGGAAAACCATCGTATCGCCCTGGACTTCATGAAACAATGCCGACAAATCGGCATTCAGTTTTCCATTGACGACTTCGGCACCGGTTATTCCTCGTTAAGCTATCTCACCAAGCTGCCGCTCAGTAAAATCAAAATAGACCGCGCCTTTGTTCGGGATATAGTCCACGACCCAGACGCCAACACCATCATCAGCGCCATTGTCAGCATGGCGCAAAGCCTACGGCTAACCGTGGTCGCCGAAGGGGCCGAAACCCTAGCCCAAATTACCCAATTAAAAAACTGCGGCTGCAATATTATTCAAGGCTATTACTACAGTCTACCACTTAATTACGCCGACATTACCCAATTACTCAGGCAAAACCAATAAACCCCACCCAAGCCCCACCCAAAAAACGGTTGAATCTACCAACCAACCAACGGGCGGCGCATCACGCCTCACGAAGCTGCCATCAGCAAAGCACACCCTCTATTCAATGCCAATCATTCCAACAATTGATTAATAGCCACCCTCATCACCCTGTTCCATTATAAACAGCTAATAAACAGATATAGATGCTAAGGCAACATCATAATATAGAATAACAAACAATTATTATTAAAAATCAAAAAGTTATAAATTGGCATCAAAGCTGCAATAAGCTAATTGCCATGACTGTAAACGCAATCGCTAACGGCAATGAACTTAAATTCTGACTATTGAGGTTATAAAATGAAACACCTAACGCCTAAAAAATCGTTGTTACAAAACCCAATCGCCTTGGCCATCGCCGCATGCCTTGCCGCGCCAACCGCTTTTGCCGACGAAGTGACTAACTGGAACTACTACACGATACTGGCCACCAAAGGCGCTACCTCACTCACCACCGGCGTTGCCGCCAACGCACTCAACTCCAACGTCGGCACCCGCATAGAAGCTATTGAAGCCAGAGCGGTATTTGATGCCGTCAACGCCGTCAACCACTTCAGCAGCGGCAGCTATTACTACAGCAACAGCGCAGCCCCCAGCGGCGTTACCGCCAACTCAGCCGCCATCGCCGCCGCCCAAGCCGCACACGATGTATTGATAGGCGCCCTGCCCAGCACCTCCGCCTGGACAGCCACCCAAACCTGGCTTAACAACCAGTTAGCCAGCGAGTTAACCAGCTTAAGCGCCTCCGGCAGCGATCCCGGCATTACCATCGGTAAAGCCGCCGCCGCCGCTGCACTGGCCGCCCGCAGCAACGATTTCTCAGCGATCAGAACCACTTACACCCCGTCCACCAACCTCAGCGTCAATACATCCAATGCCGTGGCGCCCAATGCTACCGGCAATCCTGGCCTGGGCTTGTGGCGGCCTAACAACGGCGCAGCGGGTGTCATAGACCCTAACACCGGCGCCCCCACCGGCTTTGACGCCAGCGGCAATATCCAAGCCGCTGCCGCCATCGACTTTAACTGGAAAAACGTCACGCCGTTTAGCCTCAGCACCCTGGAAAAACAACAACTGGTCGCTGAAGTTCCAGCGCCACTAGCCATCGGCGGTCAAGAGTATTTACAAGAATTGAGCTATGTAGAAACCCACGGCGGCAACTCCGCCAACCCCGGCAGCCGCACCAGTGATCAATTACTGCAAGCTCTGTACTACAAACAGGATGCAGAAATCCACATCAACGACGCCGCCAGACAAGCTTCAATCGCGCGTGGTTACACGCTTAATCAAAACGCTAAACTGTTCGCGGCCTTGGACAACGCCTTGGCTGACTCCCGTATCGCCACTTGGCAGGCAAAATACGATATAGACTTCTGGCGCCCAATCACCGCGATCAATGCCGACTCTTCCGGCAATGTCGCCAGCTACAGCTGGACACCATTAGGCGTTACCCCAGCCCATCCATCCAGCCCCGCCGGACATAGCGCCACAATCGCCGCCGGTGCAGACATCCTCAGAGCGTTTTTCAACTCCGACAGCCTGTTGCCCAATAGTGCCGCGATTACCTTAACCGCCATCCCGTGGTTGATCGGCACCAATAACGGCACCGGCCAATTATCCACCCCAATTAACGGTCAGGATGCCACCACCCGCAGCGTCAACACCATCACCCAACTGCAATTGGAAAATGGCCAAAGCCGGCTTTATCTGGGCGTCCATTTCGGCAACGACAACTTCCAAGGCCAAACCCTGGGCTTGTTAGTGGCAGATACCATTATCAACGCGCAACTCGATCCAGCCATACAAGGTTTAAAAGTCTATCGCGGCAGCAGCAGCGTCGCCACCGGCGGCAATCTGCACAGTATTCTGGTCAACAATTCCAACGTGTCCGGCTTTTTTGGTCTCAGCAATCCATAAACCCAAACAGCTAACCCAATCGGCCTAGCTTTAATCAGCGTTTAAACAGCGTAGCCTCGATGTAGCCTAAGCGAAATCGAGGACGTCGGCTTTAAAAAAACCGACGTAACTAATTCCCTGCCAACGCTAGCTGAACATTCACAAATCCATTCATGGAGAAGACTTTATGAAAACCCTAACCCCCTTGGTTCTATTACAGGCCACGGTCATCAGCTTAGCCATTGCTGCAACCGCTCAAGCGGATGATGCGATTGACATCGGTGCCGGATTCGACATCGGCAGCAACAACTCGTACTTCACTATTGCCGATAATACTGACTATAACTTCACTAATATAGTCATCACCGCCACCGACACCCAGGACGGCTTCACCGATGCCTCTTGGACAATCAGTGATGTCAGCGCCAACAGCAGCGCTGTGGACTACTTCAACGGCACCCAGGCATTTCAAAGTAACTTCCCCGCTACTTATGCCTATTCCATCTACCCCGGCGATATTACTTACCAGGTCAGTGGTGATCTTAACGGCCAATTCGTGCAAACCAACAGCTTCAGCACCGATAGCAACCTAAGCGGCGGCTCCGTCGCCTTTTTGGGCTTGGACAGCTTCGGCAACGCCACCAACACCAGCGACTACGCCACTGTCGCCAGCGCCGCCGTACCGCTGCCCGGGGCTTTTTACCTGTTTGCCAGCAGTTTAATCGGCTTGGGTTTTGCTGGACGTAAAAAACCAACGGCTTAATGTCAAACTGCCGGAAAGATACGCCGAGCCAACAGCGGCGCATCTTTCTCGTTTATTTTCCAACTTGCTTGTAACTATTCAACGTAGCCTCGATGAAGCAACGCGGAATCGAGGATTTCGGCTTTGAATCCTTCACATACTTCGTTTCACTGAGGCTGCGTCTGCATTCTTTGTTACGCTGAACAGTTACGCTTGCTTTAACTCAAGATGTTAGACGACCTTGCCGGTGATTGGCTTTAATTGATGCGCCGCCCGCTGGTTGGCACATCCTACATTATTTATATAGAGGTAAAATGGCTTTGCAGTTCATTATTGAATTAAAGAGGCTATAGATTCGGGGCTGATATATTTAAAAGATCACCGTAATAACGATTAATGCTTTTACAATTAAAAAGTTTTGGTTTGGCAAGATTCTCTAAATCAGAAGACGGCATGTCAGCAACAGCCTGTCGCAAATTTGCAGTTATTTTAGCATTGATATGCGTAGTATCTTCACTCAAAAAAGCCAACGTCACTGCTCTATCCAGCATAGGATTATGATATAGATCAACATCAACCACGATAAAATAATTTTTTTTAACCTGTTGGTATTGCTGACGCTCTGAATTTGTACAATTAAATTTTTCAAGTTGTATCAAAAACCACAAAACATGCAAGCTATGCTTTATTTTATCGCTCAAACAAAAATCTTCAATTTGCTGACTGATTGCTTTGTCAATATGCAATTCCGGCAAGTTTTTTTTATGTTTGATAAAATGCTCAAAGCCTTTTAACTCTATAAAATCCAACCGATTTAACTGCGGGAATATTTTCAGTGCATCGGCCGATTTTGGCTGCTTGATAGGTGCTTCTTTTGATACCATTTCTTTGGTTTTATCAAAATCAATCACCTCTATTTTAACATCGGTACAACAACTTTTCGCCAGCTTGCCTAATGCTTGCAAACAAAAATAACCATTGCCAACACCAAACTCCATTAACCTTTCCAGCATATTAACTCCAAACCAGCTTATGCAAGGGTTCGGCTAATTTTATAAAAATCTTGTTAAGATCTTCGCTGACATCGACAATATCAGACATAATACCATCGCTTTCGGTCAGATAATACGCCGTTCTATCTTTAACGCCATATTGTTCGCTAAAGGTATTAAGCGCCTGTATCATTTCTGGACTATGTGAAGTTAATAATACTGGTATATTATGCTTAACCAAGGTTACAATGAGTTTGGCATATTCCACTTGCCATTTTGGGTGTAGATGTATCTCCGGTTCGTCAATAACCAGCAATGAGCGCTCATTCAGCACCTCTGCTTGAATCAGCAATTGAATAATACCAAAGGCTTTTATGCCGGTCGCAGTATTGATTGATTTAAAACGGGTTTCCGCATCTTTATTAAAATAAAAGTCTCTGTCTTTTTTTTCAAAAGAAAAGCCAGTTCCATGAGTGATGTTAGATATTTCAGCAACTAAGTTATCAAAATCAAAGAAAAATAGCGACTGTTGATTTGAAAAAAATCGTGCATTTTCCAATTTCGAAATTAAATCTTTTACATGTAACGCCACTATTGGCCTAGGAAGAAATTTAAACCTCAAGCTTCGTTCATCACTTCTCTCCATTTCAAACAGCGTCGAAGCTGAACGAATTGAATCATACATTTGTAAAAAAATAGGCGTCTCAATCAAGGTAACATCATTAAAGAATAAATCATCGTACAACTTTAAGTTATCAATCTTATTTCTAGTTATCGAAATATCAAATATATTATTTAAGCCTTCAGAAAGATTTATCGTAGAAATAAAATATTGGTTTTTTGGGCTAAGTTCAAAGTAAAACTCAGATACCAATGCCTTGGTTAAAGCTCTTTTAATAACTGACTCTTTGTTTTCCGCTTCTAGAAATATTTTTTTAATTGTCTCAAGATTTGAAATAATATTAACGGCATTAATATCTCTTAAAAGCAAAATCCTCTTATCTAGCAGAGAAAATGGATCATCTGCTTTATTAAACTCTCTTAAAAAATCAGGCGGAAAAAAAGCATCCTTAATTTCTGAATATTTATTGAAATCGTACTCTTTACGCAACTCAAAATAGGTTTTTTCAATCAGATCAAATATTCTATCCGATTTAGTCTCCTTGAAATCTTGCTCATACCGGTTAAACGCTTTAACCAAAGCAAATATCAACTTACCCACCGTACTTTTACCGGTATCATTTTCCCCGGCAATCACTGTTAAACCATCCAGTTTAATCGCTGCCTGGCGGATCATGCCTATATTTTCCAGCGTTAACTTCATACTGTGTCTATCCTTTATATTTAGCTAAAAGCGAAACCATCTTTGTAAACCTAACCCATCCTACAGTCATTGATTTTTCAGCTTTCAATAGTTACGATACCACAATTGCCCAAAGTGTATGCTTTGCCGATAACAGCCTCTTAAGAAGTGATGCACCGCCCGTTGGTTGGCACATCCATTATTTAAGACCTGCCGTCCGCTACCCCCAACAAACCACCCGATTACGTCCCGCCGCTTTTGCGGCATATAAAGCCTTATCTGCCGCCATCATCAGCGCATTGCCGTTATCGGCATCCGCCGGAAAAACCGCTACCCCAAACGAAACCGTCACCGGAATCCGCTGCTCGCCAAAAACCACCGGTGCCGCGGCCATCGCCAACCGTAGCTGCTCCGCCCGCTCAACCGCCACGCTCACATTAGGCAGCAGCAAAAAAAACTCTTCTCCGCCAAACCGACACATAATATCGCTGCTGCGGGAAGAGTGCTTCAGCAAACCGGCAAAAGCTCGCAAGGCTTCATCGCCGGCCAAATGCCCGTACTGATCATTGACCGCTTTAAAATAATCCAGATCAGCCATCACCGCGCTCAACGGATAACTCTGCCGTTTCGCCAAGATCAATTCCCGCTCCAAACTTTCGTTTAAATACAAGCGATTGTAAAGTCCAGTCAAAGAATCGCGCACTGCTTGTTCGCGCAACTGCTGCTGCAACTCAGCCAGTTCGCGCTCGGCCCGCAATTTTTCGGTAATATCGGCCCATACCCCACTCGCGTCACCGGTTCCTCGCGCACCGATAAGCCGTCTATTAATAACAAACCAAAGCTGTTGTGCTCATCAGCCGTGGGTGCTTTCGCTTCAAAACGCCGCAACAGGTTTTGGGTAAAATCATAACCGGCCATGGCGTCAAACTGCTGCAAATCGCTTAACAAGCCTACCGCCACCGTGCAAGCATCGGCTGAAAAACTGGCCCCGACCAAACTGTGTTCCGCATAACCGCACGGCCCTATCTCGCCAGCCGTGGTGCAACCTACCACGGTGACCTGGCTAAATTGCCGCTGCATTTGCGCGGCTAATACCTGATGATCATAACGATTGGAACAAAAGAAAATCACAAACGCCATATCAGCCTGCGCTAAACCCTGATACAACTCTCTGACCGCCTGCACCGGATCATGGGCTAAAGATTGCGCAATCCGTATCGACTGCAGTTTTGCGTCAGCATCAACACCCGCTTGCGCTGATAAATCCACCTACCGCCCTCCTTTTATTTAAAATCAGTCGGGGGATACTGTAACGCCTCCAAGGCGGTTATGCAAAGCTGAAAACGGTACGGATTTGTTTTATTGACAACCTAGCGCTTAGAGTAGAACTGACGGCAGAAAGCCCAACATTCAAAGCCCGTTATCGTTAGAATTTTTAAAACTCCAAAGATGACCAGCTTCAGAATGTTGAGCTACCTGCGCTGTTAGGCAGCGTTTAGGTATTTTTTAGCGTTATTAATGATGATCTCCAGCGACGACTTGCTAAACAACGCTCCGCCCACAACCCCCTGATCCGCCGTGTTGCCCGGCCTGAGGTTGACCAGCGTGTAGTCGAACGGCACCAATTCAATCCTGCTGCCTTTGCGGTTGGGTACCCCAAACCACAAACCATTCTCCGGCGTAGCATAGAAATAATCGTTATTATGCAGGTTGCGCAGGTACTTTTCATCGTCGAACGCGTAACCGTCCAGATAGTCTGTATCAAAATAGGAAGGTTCGGTCATGAATGTCTGGTACTTCTTATGCCAGCGGTGCATCCCGAATATGATATGCTGCTTAAGCGGATTCCAGGTAAACGAGGCTATACCTTCATTAAGCCAGCTCGCAGTAAATCTGTCGAAACTAGGCCACCAGCCGTGGCTATGCAGTTCCTTACCGTATATCGCAACGACTGTGCGTTCTTCCAAATCAAAATCGTGAGCATCATCGGAATAAGCATTATCAGGATGGGTTTCAAACAAATACGACACAAATATAAAACAGGGTTTTTTCTGGGTATTGCTGTATGCAATGATAGGATACCAGCGCATCAGCCTTTCTTGCGGTTTACCTTTGGTGTTATCTTTGTTCTTGAACAGTAAATCCGACAAGGAGTTATGCCCGATATCTCTGAAGGGATTCGATTGCGCTTGCACATCGCAATAATACAAATTGGTACCTTCACGCTTGAAGGCGTATCCAAAAGGCGCCTTATAAATGTATTTGAAGTTATTGATGGCGTATTGGAAGCAATCTCTAAATTGCGAGCTGTATTTGCCGGGAACTTTGAGGTATTCATCCGGGAATTTATTTCCCACCTCGTTGATGTCGGCTTCGGTAACGACTCGATTGCCAAGCGCCTGGAAGATAAGTTCGATCCAATGTTTATAGTCGTCCGTAATATTTTTTATGCCGCTTTCAAAACTGGCGATATGCGTTTGCGAGCTATAGCGCTTACAGTAACCAAAATATTGAATGAGTACGTTAAACTGTTGCGCACGCAATTCCAGCTTTGTGACAGCCTCGGTGATCGGATTCAGTAGGTACTTCGGACTCAATCCTAAGATTTCCTGCCACGACGTCAGCTCAACTTCGGATATTATGTAGGTTCCTAACCAATCCTCCTTTGGGGCATGAGTGTACTCATCCTCATAATAATACTTCAGATCCTCCTCATCAGGAGACCTGAACAGACAAAATGGATCTTCCGCCTTTTCGGTAAACAGTTGGGCTGAGGGTATATTAGCCGGGTTAGCGTTGTTCAACGTCTCTCTGAGGGCGTCCAATCTGGCTTGTTTCCATCGGCGGTATTCATCGATAGGCGTAGTATCGGGCAAGCCGTTTTGTGTCTTCCATGCCTTGAATTCACCCTGCTCTAGTGCGTCTTTCAGCTTATTTTCCCTAAATTTATTCAAAGCCGCTTTCTCGTCGTTGTTTAAAACCTCCTTATCCACTGCGTTTATTTTTGGCGTTTCCGGCCTGGGCAAGTTGGCCGGACCGGCATCCACTGCGCCTGCTTCTATTTTGTCCATGGCTTTATTGAGCGCACTCTTTGCAAACTCCCTTACCGAATCCGCCAGCGGCCCATTCACCGGAAAATACTTCTCGCTGACCTTGAACGAGTATCTGACCGTTTCTTTAGTACTCGCCTTCAGGAAATTGGTGGCGACAGACCCCCCGCCCGATAACAAAGGAATCCCGGCGGCTATATCAACATTTTCACCGTGCTTTAATTGCTGTTCTTCGTGCAGAGACTTCCATTCATAGCTCAGATTAGCACTGGCATACGCCAGCAGCTTAACCCCAGTAACCACATGTGTTCCGTACTTGCGTTTAAAATTCGCATAGGCTTCCGCCATATTCCCTTCAGTATCCGCCAGTCCGAACTTCTTCAAATCTTCTTTCATATTAGGGGTGACATACTGTGCCAGCGCCGAAAGACGATTTTCGTTTGGGGAAATCACTAAATTTCCGGCGTTGTCCCGGTTGATTTTCAACCAGTCCGGCTTTACCAGCGCGATGCAGTTCACGCTGACAGTCTTTTGCGCATCGACAGTCTTTTGCATGTTCTGGAAATACATACCGGCGCCCGCTCTCGCCGATACCGGTATCGATATCGGGATGGTTCCTTGCCCACTCGCCTGAGCAGAAACGTCCATGTAGTTGTAGACCATAGACATCGACTGATAGGAGGCGCCAATCGTCAGCTTGTCGGCACTTGGCGCCAGAGGAAAAACCAAGTAACCCGGATCTTTATTGATCTTTTCCATGATCAGCGGTACGTTACCGGTGTTGAATAAACCAGTGCTCGCATCGAAAACAGTGCCTATCCTTACGTTCTTGTACGCCTGCGCCAATGCTTCAACGGTATTATAATCGGGAAAATTAAACATTTCATTGTTCATAATGATCGCCCTCTTTTATTGTGATACGCAAACACTGAAATCAGCATAAGCAATATTGCTTGCTATAAACATAACATTCTCCTGTCTTAGGTAAATGATTCACTACAATTTCAACTAAGGCTATTGTTTCCACCCATTGAGATTGTAGGGTTTAGTCTAACATAATAATTTACGCATTTACCACCAACTATTGACGCTAGCACCGCAAGCCAAATCACTATTTATCCGATCAATCACGCAAAATCAACTCAACTCCCATGTATTACTCAGGGGCTACAGGCTGTATTTTAATTTGCCGCAAAGTCGCGCCGCGTTGCAAAGCGAGCGGATATTATGGCTGACTTGGCTGAGTGCACTAACCCTGTCGGCTTATCGCGCCCCCGAGTACGACTACTGGCAACTGCTGACCAGTCAACAAAACAACGACCAATTGCAGTTTTTGGGCAAAAGCCGGATGCATCTATACCGATGTTATTGTTGTCATGAATCAAATTATTAGCCACAGTCCAATATTGCACATTACTGGCCAGCGTCAGCGATTCGTTGCAACCGGTTTTCAGATTATTCAGTTCATTTCAGGATATGATGCAAAGATGTGCACACCTGCGGGCGGCGCATCAATCACAGCCCAAACACCGACAAGGTGGTCTAGCAGACTATTTAGCCTCATTCCGGCAAGGATTACCGCCATGGATGGTTCGAGGCTTACCATCCATGGCAAGCCGCTTCCGGGTATGACGATTCGGCTACACCACCAAACAGCCCTAAGGCGACACCGTGCCTATCGCAGTCACCGGCGTATTACTAAACCCGGTTGCCTGTTCAGTTACCGTTAAGCTCACGGTTTCGGTTGCTTTTATATTGGCCTGGGTTTGCAAGCGTACATAAATACTGCGTTGCCCAGCCGGCAAGATAACGTCATCACCATAATAAACAGATTGCCCCCAGTGTACGCCGTCAAAAGACACTTGCGCGGTATTATTCCAAAAATTAGCCACACCGGGCGCTTTGGAAACATCCGTTTTAATTAAGGTCCAGGTGCTGGTGGCAGCAGGTTCATTTAATTCCAGCTTAAAAATTAAATACTGCCCGGCAACCGCAGTCGCATTAGCCACGCTCCACAGCGCCAGCGGCGGCGTCACGGTACCGATGCCGCTGCTATTATTCACTTGCAGGCTGGTGTTTTCGTAAGGCGAGTTTGCCGCCGTGGTAAATTGCACATAAAAATTAGTGTACCCTGCCGGCAAGGTTAAAACATTTTTATTAAACGTTACATTTCCCCACGTCACGCCATCCAAGGAAATTTGCGCCGCCGAAGTTAAAGCCTCAATACCGGCCGCACCACCATTATTAAACTTCACATTAACGGCAGTATTCACATCATAAGGTTTGGTCACCGTAGGGTTAAATATTAAATTATTACCGGCTTTAACGGTCACAGGGTTAACGATCCATTGCTGGGCCAGTTTATACCTATCATACTGGCTCCATTTTTGCGAGGACAATCCGGCACATTTGCTCAAAGAAATCACCCCGCCGCCATTATCGGTTAAACAGTTGCCGGCGGTTATAGAAGAGCGAATCGTGCCGTCTGTGCTTAAATTATTAATCCACAGCGTCGCGGCAGACGGACTGGCAGCGCTGCTGCCACAAGGTGATGAGTAAGTCACGGTAGCGCCGGTGGCGTCGGTCATCAAACAAGAACCATAAGCATGAATTTGGCTCTGGCTGCCGGCGGCATTGCTGGTCAGCGTCCAGGTAACATTTCTGCTTGGCGCTGATACAGGCACTAAAGATGGACAAGCTGTGCTGGTAATACCGCTGTTAAAAAACAGACATTGGCCGGATTTAGCGTTAATTAACGGCAACTCCGTACTTCTGGTCGGATAAGGATTAACAATCGCCTGTAGATTCTTGTCGGCAAAAGAAATGTCGGTGTCGGTAGAACTAAAACTTAAGGTTTTACCATCACTGGTCATCAAATTTGACCAGGTCATTTCAGAATGCGGCGCGCCGCTCCAGTCATAGCTGGCATCATTCCAGTCAAAATACTCATCCCAGTTTACCCCGCTGGTAATACCCGGCTTGGCCACTTGTATTTTGCCCAAGTTAATTTGGATGCCGGTTTTAAGCTCAGTAATCGTCAGCCTATACCAGCCGCTGCCTAAAGCAGACAGATTAAAGCGATAAGTATAGCCTTGGGTCCAATTAAAATGAGTATGGCAACTGTAGCCGGCCCCACCCTCATTAAACGCGCCGCAAGTCACGCCCGGCGAGCCATCCTGCACATAAGCCTTGGCAGCCCACACCGACCAGAGCATTTGCCCACCGCCATTGCTGCGTGGGGTTTGCATACCAAAATAACCCACAGTACCGTCTGCCAACCAGTATTGGCTGGCCCAGTAAACATTAGAGGCCGGCCCCGGATCAACGTTAGGTTGAAAATCCACAGAATAACCGTCATGGGTTTTTCCATCGCCCCACCAGGCATATCCGGCGTGGGCGTTTTGATTAAAACAGACAGCCGCCAAGAATAAACAAGCCTTAAAAATGTCTTTCATCAGATCCATCCTCTACTTAAAAAAATTGATACCCTACAGCCTCTGTTAGCTGTTTCACAAAACTGCAACCTTCCCCTGCTAAGCTGCCGCCCTTATGAGCATAATGGTTAATTTTAGCGCCGAATTACGAACCTGGATACTACATAATCTGGATAGAGGTTGTGCGGCCGGCGATTTGGTCAACGCCATGGTGGCGCAGCAATTCGATCCCGATATGGCATTAGGCCTGGTCACGGCTTTTCAGCAAGCCCGGCAAGCCGGCGTAGAACCACCGGCAGACGCCATAGAACTCGCAATCGCCGCCGTAGCAGACTACCGCTACGAAACCCCGCGCCTGCCGCCCGGCCCGGTTATCCATACCCATGATCGCGACATCCCGGTGTTGCTGCGCCTGGAGCAACCCGTCATCGCCCTGCTGGACAGCGTATTAACCCCGGAAGAATGCGATCAGCTCATCGCCTTGGCCCGCCCCCGCCTGAAACCCTCCACCGTAGTCGATCTCATGAGCGGCGAAAACAAAACCGCAGAACACCGCGATAGCGAAGGCATGTTTTTTGGCTTAAACGAAACCCCCTTCATCGCTAAAATCGACCGGCGCATCTCCGAACTGATGAATTGCCCGGTGGAAAACGGCGAAGGTCTGCAAGTGTTACGCTACGGCAAAGATGCCAAAAACACCCCGCATTTTGACTTTCTGGCACCCACCAACCCAACCAACCGCGACTCGCTGGCCCGCAGCGGCCAACGCATCAGCACTTTGGTGGTTTATCTTAACAACGTTAAAAACGGCGGCGAAACCATTTTCCCGGAAGTTGGCTTATCGGTACTCCCCAAAAAAGGCAACGCCGCTTATTTTGAATACGCTAACAGCCAGCGCCAAGTTGACCCCAAATCCGTCCACGCCGGCGCACCGGTCATCGCCGGGGAAAAATGGGCGATGACCAAATGGATGCGCGAACGCCGCTTTATTCCCGCTGCAAAAACCTAAAGCCCTAAACGCTAGGCGGTAGCCTTTGATTTTTCAATCACACCACAAATCCACAAAACGGTAGGATGTTCACACCTGCGGGCAGCGCATCACTCCACCAGAGGCCGCCATCAACAAAGTACAAACCTTAATCAAGGCGCTAGACCTCCTTACCGGCGCGTAGGCCTTAATTGATGCGCCGCCCGCAGGTGTGCGCATCCTACCGTGTTTTGATAAACCGCTTAATTCCAAGGATAAACCGGCACCCAAACATTCCCAGACAACTTAAAGGCCTGCTTCAACTTAACCTTGCCTTCGCCATTGACTATCTGCGCCAACATCGGAAACACTTTCTGTACTTCCGCATCATGCGTCCAATCTGCAGCCGCTATTTTATAAGTATAACTCACTGTGGTTTGCTGATTCTCACCCACCGGCTTATCCCAAGCCACCACTTGATTTAAACTCAATTTGCCGGCGCATAAATCATGGTTGTGTACGGTTTGCTTGCCGGCGGCATAGACAACAGCCTCTTTGTTCAGATAAAACGCCTTACCGGCATCGGTTAAGGTATAGCGCGTGACCGGCACCATCAACTCGGAATCGCCAACCTTACGCATTGCCGAGGCACTGCCGGCAACAACCAGGCCTTTTTTCTCCAATACCGGCATTTGCAGGGCATCGCGGGTTTTTAAATTAAACTCAGCCTCACTCACATCAATCGGCCAATCAAATTTCCCCAAGCAAAACTGGCCTTGTTTTTCTAAATAGCCTTTTAACGCTTGCGTTAAAACTTTTTGATTAGGTTCGGTTGAGTTTGCAGAAAATGCGCTGCCGGATACACACAGCAACGCCACGGTGATCAAGATTTTTTTTGTTTTCACGTTGTTTTAAATAAAAAATAATAAAAATTTGCGTAGTCGGTCTAAAAAACGCAGACACACCCAAAGTCAAAGGCATTTACCCAACACGGTAGGATGTGCCAACCATCGGACGGCGCATCATTCCACCAGAGGCCGCCCTCAACAAAGCACAAACCATTTATTAGGGCGTTAGACCACCTTACCTGTACTTGGGCTTTAATTGATGCGCCGCCCGCAGGTGTGCACATCCTACCGTTTTTTCAAGCCATCCTACGGTGCCACATAGCCATCGGTTAAAGTATTCAAAAACGCTTCCAAATCCAATAACTCCTGCGCGGTCATCGGCGGTTTACTGCCTACCGCTCTGCCATCCAGCGGCATTTGCGTATCGATATTGCCATGGTACACCGCCGGCAAATCGTTAAACTTTTGCACCACGCCTTTTACGGTAGGGTAAAACTGCCCAGGATCGGTGTCGCGGGTATTATAAAAATTCAACACATCCGCCAAACTGGTAAAAACACCATTATGGAAAAACACATTACGGGTGGCGACATTACGCAAAGTGGGCGTTTTAAACATCCCGCAAAATTGTGCATTGCCATTGCTGGTGGGTAGCGGTGGATGATCAGTACGATGGCAGATACCTAAATCATACGAAGCCGGTAAACCCAAGTGCGACACATTCGCCGGAATTTCCGTGTTGCGCGGCACCCCTATCGCTGCATACGAAAAATCGGTAAACAAGGCCACGCTACCGTTAAACCCAGGGCCGTTATAATGGCAAGCATTACAATTGCCGCGATTGGGGTCATTAAAAACCGCCATGCCGTTGGTTTCCGAAGCCGTTAAATTACCGCCGATCTTATTGGCGGCATACAAATCGTACTTGCTGCTGTAAGGATGAAAGCTGGTATCTTCCAATTGATACGCCTGCAAAGCTTGCATGGCATTATTAAATGCAGTCTGCGTATCGCTAAATGCATCCGCGCCAAATGCTTCGATAAACAGGTTGGCATAGCCGGCGTTTTGAATTTTACTCACCACAGAAGCGACACTGGTATTCGCCATTTCCACCGGATTCAACAACGGCCCGGCGGCTTGATCGGCCAGCGTAGCGGCGCGACCATCCCAAAAAAATCCGCCGCCGGGGGCATTGGCACTAACCCCATCAGGATTGACGGCATTATCGGAATAAGGCTGGGTATTGTCCTTATAGGTTAAAGTCGGCACCGTCCGTGAGCCGGGCAAATTCAATTTTGGGCCGCCCAATTGCACCGCCAAAGTGTTGTCAACCGACTGGGCATAATGATTATTCGGATCGTGGCAAGTGCTGCAGGCCATTTTGCCGGAGCCTGACAAGTTGGTGTCAAAAAACAGTTTTTCTCCCACCTGCGCCGACAAGCTCAACGCCGTTGCAGCTTGCAACGCTAAAGGCGTAAAGCCCAGCACGGCAACCAGAATCAATAACATCGACTTAAGAGCGCATTGATTTAAAACATTTCGATTCATGGTAACTTTCTCGAAAAATAACTGAAAAATCAAAACGGCTACCCACTTAGTCGGAGCAAAAGCACGTAGGGTATGCACCGCATACCAAAGGCTGTTCCGGCTTAAATTGATAGCCATCAAAACAAACTAAGCAAAAAAGGCAGAACAACTCCAAACCGGACTTGCCCTGCCTAAAACGCCTAAGCCATAAATGCCGGCAGCTGCCAAGCTGCCGGCATTACCGCCTTATTTAAGCGACCAAAGATTGGTCTGGGTGGCATCCGGGCCGGTTTGTGCAGGAGTCGTCACGTCTGAAGACTGCTTTTCGGTGTAGTTGCTAGGAATCACATATTGGTGATTCATAGGACGTACCGAGTCAAAATGAGGATCAGCGCTGCCGGCATATTCAGGTAATAACAGAATGTTATCGGCAATAAAGGTTTGAGTGTATTTAGAGCGGTTCATGTAAGTTGCATCCAGGTCAGGATCGGCCAGACCGAACATATCCTGCAAAGTACGCACAAACGAGAAGTGGCTATATGCATCGCTGTCCACCAAACCGGTAGGCGCGGTGCCGGTGCCTTGTGCGGCAGTGCTGGCCATATGGTTGTTCAACACCCCAAATATGCTCTCACCATGACCACGGTTGCCCAAGTAATAACCAGCCACCGAAGTATCCACCGAGAAAGTGCCGTCGGTATTTTGGATTAATGGATTAGCCACGGTTTGGCTGCCTGGGTTCCAGCCGCAGCAAGAGTTAAAGCCGGAAGTCGCGTTACCTTCATCAAACATAATCACGATAGCTACCCGGTTGTTTGGGTTGGTCCAAACTGGCGAAGCTTCGATTTTAGAGATAACGGTTTGGATGTAGTTATCGCCACGTTTGATGATGTTACCGCCGGTTGCATTGGCTACGTTGTTGGCAACGCTGGAACAATCGCTAGCCGCTACCGACAAACCAGTCACGCTATCAGTACCTTTAACGGTAATACCGTGCATATCATCGCATTGGTCAGGAACCACAAAGTTAACGTTACCGATGTCACCGCTTTGCAAATCAGTACTGAATTGATCCAGATTGTAATTGGCAGGTACAGTATATTTAGTGCTGCTCAACAATACAGAATCCCATTGACCGCCGCCCAAAGTACGGTTGCTGCTGTTGAACTCAGCCGCGCTACGCACGTTTTGATACGCCATGCCAGGGTGATGTTTGGTTCTGTACAACTGCGCAGGCAAAGGCAGTTTCAGGTTGGCATCACCGGCGCTGGCGCCGTTAGGCAATGTGCCGTTATAGAGATGGTCAGGCACGGTAATGCTGGTATCGCCAATGCTATCGGTACGGAAGTCTTGACCTGGGTTCATAGACTCGCTGTAAGTGCGCCAGCTTAAGCCGTTCGCCGTTAACGCATTGAACAGGTTGGCGCGGCCGACGATGTTGTGGTTGGTGGATTGTGCGCAAGGATTGGTGAAAGGCGAGTTGGCCAAACCAGCTACCGCATTGGTCGGAATCACGGTATCTTGCACAGCATTAGCACCGGTGGCGCCGCAGTTCCATTGGTTGTCGTCGGTCAAACCCCAGTCGTCAGCACCACCCAATGCGGTGTAGTTAGGTTCGCTAGGATTGCCGGTGGCGAAATAACTGGTAAATTGGTTGCCGCCGTTCAAATATGCGTTGATGTTTGGCGCCCAAGCAGAACCTTTGATAGACAAAGTGGCTTTGTTTTCCAGCATGATGATAAAGATATGATCATAACGTGGAATACCTTCAATATTCATGGCCACTTCCTGAGCTTCAGGAATTTGGATAGCCGCGGTAGAGTTGGAAGGAGAAACATCTTTGCGATCAACAAATTTAGCCGCCAAAGTAAAACGGTTGGTTAAAATGTTGGCTTCGGTCAGGAGCGCTTTTTGATAAGTGCTGTTGGTAACGGTATTAGGGTTGCTCAATACCAGGTTGGCATCGGCAGCGTCTACGCTAGCGCCCAGCAAACGCTCAGCCAGCGCTTGTTTAGCTTGTGCAAAAGTCAAACCATCGTTCTCGGTTGAACGCACGATTTCAGTGGTTAATGGAGTGACTGCAACATTAACCGGCAGCAAAGGGCTTACCGTAGCCGCGGTAATTTGGGCGTGCGCCGCTCTAAATACGGTTCTGGAGGCAACCGCTTTACCGTTGTTGGTAGATGATATTGAAATTTCCGCAACCAAATTGGCAGGGTTGGTACTGGTCAACAAAAAAGTACCGTCGTTTTTGCTGAAAGTAGCCGCTTCACCCGTGTCGCAAGCGCCGTTGTCGTTGTTATCAAAGCAAACTTTGGCATTTTGATAAACAGATGCCGCCGTACTGGAAGCCGTAGACAACGCTGGGTTGTTGGAGTTAACCGGTGCAGTAAAATAACTGCCGGCCACAACACCGTGAATGGTCACAGGGGTCGCAGCAGCGCCAGCCAGGCTAGGTGATAAAATAGCGACGGCAATGGCAACAGAAAGCAAAGAACGGCGTACGTTCAACTGCTGATTTGAAACTGGTTTCATGTATTTCTCCGAAAACTGTCTAATTATTTAAATTTTAAGATTTAAGCTTGCAGACGGCGGCGGGCAGCGGCAACCAACAGACCCAGGCCTGACAACATCATAGGCAGAGTGGTAGGCAGCGGCACGGCAGTCAAAGACCAGGAACCGGCGGCAGGTGCATCGAAAGCGCTTTGCGCATTACCGTTAATATCCAGCACATTGGTGTTTACGGCAAAAGCTTGTTGGCCTTGGGTAGCATCATTGATAAAGAAAAAATAGTTAGAAGCAGCAGTATTGACAGCTACATCGGTATCGGCAAACACAAAGTTGTTGTTGGCAGCGTTGGTAGAAATAACAGGGGCAATGGTGTCATCCCAGGTGCCGGTGGTGGTGTTCCAGGCAGTCACATCCAGGTAACCGGTGTTGGCGTCAGCCAGAAAAGGCACGTAATCCAGTGAAGCTGTTACGTCGGTAATATTCAGAGCAGCGGTATGGGTAGAGTTCCAGGTACCTTGAAAAGAACCTGAGATCACATCGCCACTGCTGAAAGTGTACGAAAAATCGAAATTTTCGGCACTGGCAGCACCGGAAGCAAGGGTCGCTGCCAGGGCAGCGGCCATTAATAATTTATTCATCACGTTTACCTTAATCTAAGTTGGAAGTTAATTTGTAGCCGATCAAAATTCTCAATGAATCAGGAAAGCATCCACCGGCATCCACAATTCCTACCTCTAAAAAGCAACACGGAGAGCAGAGAAGGTTTTATGAACACCTTCCCATTTTTTATGAACAAGATGTCAATTTAAAGACAATATGATTAAGATTCCATGAATTAGCGTACATCGCCGTACCGCTATTTTGCTGCATTTGACGTGTCCGACAAAAAGCCACATAGACTAGACTAATGGCCGCCGCCACCCTTCTATGTTTTTTGATGTCGAAAAACCTTACAAATACCCCACAAGCTATCGTTAAATCAATACAACAAACGAAAACCGCCTAAACTTATTGTATAAACAACAGCTTAATTAAAAAAAACCAAGCATCACTAATCAGCCGCTCGCCGGCACCCACCATTGCTTAATCCTACAGAGTCATAAATTCTTACACCTACCCTTTTCGCCCTCCCCTAAACAAACAGTAATCTAAATGCTGCCGGCCCTAGCCTATTGAAAAGCAATAATAAAATATAAAACCTGCTTCCCGCTCCACAAAAAACCTATATTGGCACAATAACTGCTAAGTATAGTTCGTGCCGCCCGATCACTTTTGTCCGATAGACCTGCTACCGTATACCGTACTGCCGCCCTTCACTCTAAAAACCTGGCACTAACCTTGATGGAAAAATTAGATATTACTTTTATTAATCAATTGCTTATCTGTTTAAAGCAAGTATTTTCGTTAATCAGTGATCCGGCTCAAGGCAAAGAGGCGGTGTTCGCGCCAATGCGCCAATGCCTGGCTATCTGTACTACTTTAATTATTCAACCCAATCATCATGATGTCTTGTTTACCGTTCAGCCATCCGCAGAATCGAGCCGCCGCCGTACTGAACGCAAGCCTTTCATGAAAAACGTAAAAAATACTTCGGCTAAAAAACCAGCTGAAGATAAGCTCCGCCTGATCGCCAAAATATTTGAAGCGACGGAAGAAAGCATCCTCATTACCGACACCTGCGGCCGCATTACCGATGTCAACGGCGCTTTTATCAAAATTACCGGCTATAGCCGCGCAGAAGTAATCGGCCAAACCCCACGCATCCTGCAATCCGGTCATCAAGATACGCATTTTTATACGCAAATGTGGCAGCAAATCAATAACACCGGCCATTGGAAAGGCGAAATCTGGAACCGGCGCAAAAACGGCGAGATCTATTCCGAGTGGATCAGCATCTCCGCCATTGCCGACGATGATGGCCGTATTACTCATTACGTCGGTATTGCTGCCGATATTTCGCTGTTGAAACAGCACGAAAAACAGCTTGAACGTATCGCTCACTTTGATTCTTTAACCAATCTGCCCAATCGGCTATTATTGGTTGAACGCCTGAAACAAGCCATAGCCCAAAGCCGACAAGAAAAGACGAGTCTGGCGGTCTGCTGCCTAGATCTGGACGGCTTTAAAATGATTAATGACACACTAGGTCACGATATCGGCGATAAAGTGCTGATTGAACTGTCGCAACGCATGAGCCGTAGCCTGCGTAACGGCGACACGCTGGCACGTTTAGGCGGCGATGAATTTGCCGTGCTGTTATTAGCACTGGATAATATGGAAGCCTGTGTTTGCAGTCTGAAACGATTGCTGCACGTCATTTCCGAACCGATCCTGATTGAAGGCCGGCCGTTCAGGGTCACCGCCAGCTTAGGCGTCACCCAATATCCATTGGATAATGAAGAACCGGATATGCTGATTCGTCATGCCGATCAAGCGATGTATATCGCCAAACAATCAGGCAAAAATCAATATCATTTATTTGATAGAAACCAGGATATGTTCATCAAAAACCAACATGCCTGGCGGCTACGCATCAAAGAAGGCCTGCTGGCAGACGAATTTGAATTATTCTTTCAACCCAAAGTCTCCATGCACAATCGGCAAGTGGTCGGGGTAGAAGCACTGATACGCTGGCGGCATCCAGAAAAAGGTCTATTATTGCCGGCAGAATTTCTCGCCTATATTAATAATTCCGAACTGGAAATTACCTTGGGGGAATGGGTGATTGAGGCCGCCTTGCTGCAAATAGCACGCTGGGCTCAACAAGGCGTAACGATTGATGTCAGTATCAATATCACCACCGCCCATTTGCAAACGCCCGATTTCCTGGAAAAGTTTTGCCGCAAACTCAGTTGGCATACCACTGTCCAGCCCAGCCAGATTCAGATCGAAATTTTAGAAAGCGCCGCGCTGGCGGATATTGCCGCCATCACCCGAATCATAGAAGCTTTCGCCGATTTTGGCGTCCGCTTTGCGCTGGACGATTTCGGCACCGGCTACTCATCGCTGTCTTATTTACGCAGATTACCCGCCGACACCTTAAAAATCGACCAAAGTTTCGTCCGCGACATGTTGGTTGATGAGGCAGACCGCGCCATCGTCGAAGGCGTGATTGCCCTGGCGCATACCTTTAACCGCATCACCGTCGCCGAAGGGGTGGAATCGCTTGAACATTTTCAAGCCCTACAAGCCATGGGCTGCGATTTAGGCCAAGGCTACGGCATCGCCCACCCCATGCCCGGCCACGAACTATTGGCCTGGCGCCATCAATTTGCCTGCAACGCTTAGCTAAACTCCAAATTGATATCACCGCATCCAAATATAAAAGCAGGATGTGCACACCGATTTGGAATGCTAAATACCTCTGCAAAAGCCAATATAAAAAACCGTCAACTCGGAAACACTCCGGTTGACAAATACCGGTCGCCACGATCGCAAATTATCGCCACAATCAAGGCATTTTCCAGCTCTTTGGCTAATTGTAAAGCCGCATAGACCGCGCCGCCGGACGATATTCCGGCAAAAATGCCTTCTTGCGCCGCTAAGGCACGGGTGGTATTTTCGGCAGAGAGTTGATCGACCTCGATAATCCGGTCAATCCGCCCGGCGTGGTAAATTTTAGGCAGATATTCCTTAGGCCAGCGGCGGATGCCGGGAATTTTAGATTGCCCTTCGGGTTGCACACCGATAATCTGCACAGCTGGATTTTGCTCTTTGAAATAGCGAGAGGTGCCCATAATGGTGCCGGTGGTACCCATAGAACTGACGAAATGGGTAATCTTGCCATGAGTGTCGCGCCAAATTTCCGGGCCGGTGCCTTCGTAATGCGCCAAAGGATTATCAGGATTGGCAAACTGATCCAGGATGCGGCCCTCGCCGGCGGCTTCCATCGTTCTGGCTAAGTCAATGGCGGCTTCCATACTGCCGGCTGCTGGCGTCAAGATAATCTGGGCGCCATAGGCTTTCATGGAGGCGATGCGTTCTGCACTCATATTGTCGGGCATGATCAAGGTCATGTGGTAGCCTTTTATCGCTGCCGCCATGGCCAGAGCAATACCGGTATTGCCGCTAGTGGCTTCAATTAGTCTATCACCCGGTTTGATCTCGCCTCTGGCTTCGGCATGTTTAATCATGCTTAGCGCCGGCCTATCCTTAACGGAGCCGGCCGGATTATTGCCTTCCAACTTAACCAGTATGGTATTGCCGTCACTAACAGGCAGGCGTTGCAAGCGAACTAAAGGCGTATTGCCGACAAAGGCTTCAATGGTGGGAAAATTCATGGCATTATGTTGTGTTGACGATCAATATATTTATATTATAGCAAATCACGCTACTGTAACCGTATTGGTCTGAATTAAATGACTTATAATCTCTCATCAACTCTAACAAAACTTGCACCGCTATGGAACCTATTGATCTCACCAGCCCAGAACTCTATATAAATCGGGAACTTAGCCTGCTGGAATTTAATGTGCGCGTACTGGCGCAAGCGTTAGACGAAAAACAGCCATTGCTGGAACGGCTGAATTACTTATGCATCTCCTGCTCTAATCTGGATGAGTTTTATGAAGTGCGGGTAGCCAGTTTATTGCAAATGGCGGAAATGGACGCCAACATCATCAGTACCGATGGCTTAACCATTAATGAACAACTGGTCAAAATTGCCGCCAAAGCCCATCAATTGGTTGCGGATCAATATCGGGTGTTAAACGATATTTTAATCCCCGCCATGGAAGCGGAAAATATCCGTTTTTTGCGACGCGACCGCTGGAATGCCAGCCAAAAAAACTGGCTGGAAAAATATTTCAACGAAGAACTGCTGCCTATTCTCACCCCGGTGGGTCTGGATTCTGCCCATCCGTTTCCGCGTATTTTGAATAAAAGCTTAAACTTCATTATTTCGCTAACCGGCAAGGACGCCTTCGGCCGCAATAGCGGCCGGGCAATTTTGCAGGCCCCGCGCGCCCTGCCGCGCATTATCCAGTTGCCGCCGAGCGACACCGACAGCGGCCCATCCGATTTTGTGTTTTTATCCTCCATTATCCATGCCTTTATCACCGAACTGTTTAACGGCATGACGGTAAAAGGCTGTTACCAATTTCGGGTAACCCGCAACAGCGATTTTTTTGTGGATGACGACGCTATTGATGATTTGATGCTGGCGGTAGAAGGCGAACTGGCTATGCGCAATTACGGCGATGAAGTTAGGCTGGAAATAGACGCCAACTGCCCGGATGAAACCGCCAATTTTTTGCTGGCCCGCTTCGACTTAACCCATGACCGCTTGTTTATGGCCAACGGCCCGGTCAATCTCGGCCGTATTCAAGCCATTTATAACTTGATTGAACGCCCGGAATTAAAGTTTCCGGCCTTTAAATCCAGCACGCCGGCAGCATTTAGCCGCAACAAAGACTTTTTTGCCAGCATCCGCAAACAGGATATTCTGCTGCACCACCCTTACGAATCCTTTACCCCGGTGGTCGATTTTATTCGTCAGGCTGCCACCGATCCTGATGTGATTGCAATCAAACAAACTTTATACCGCACCGGCGTCAATTCCCCGGTGGTCGCCGCCTTGATTAAAGCCGCCAGAGCCGGTAAAGAAGTGACGGTGGTCATTGAATTACGCGCCCGCTTCGACGAAAAAGACAACATCGGCCTGGCCGCCAAACTACAAGAAGCAGCAGCGCATGTGGTGTACGGCGTGGTCGGCTATAAAACCCATGCCAAAATGTGCTTGGTGCTGCGCAAAGAAGGCGACACCTTGAGAAATTACGTGCATTTAAGCACCGGCAACTACCACCCCAGAACCGCCCGCCATTACACCGACTATGCGCTGTTTTCCAGCGAAAAGGAACTGGGCGACGATGTGCGCCGGGTATTTATGCAACTAACCAGCTTAGGCAAAGTCAGCAAACTCAATAAACTGCTGCAATCGCCGTTTACATTACACCAGGGTCTGCTGAAAATGATAGACCGGGAAGTGGAACACGCCAAGAAAGGCAAGCCTGCCAAAATCATTATTAAAGTCAATGCAGTAGTGGAGGAACAAGCCATTCAAGCTTTGTACCGCGCCTCGCAAGCCGGCGTGGAAATTAAAATGATCGTGCGCGGCGTCTGCTGTCTGCGCCCCGGCGTTCCAGGCGTCTCGGACAATATTGAAGTACGTTCGATTATCGGTCGTTTTTTGGAACACACCCGCATCTATGCGTTTTCAAACGGCGGTGATTGGGCAGTGTATGCCGCTAGTGCCGATTTAATGACTCGCAATATGTTCCGGCGGGTAGAAATCTGCTTTCCGATCAGCGATAAAAAAATCGCTGAGCGCATTTTGGGTGATTTGCAAGGCTATTTAAAAGACAATTCACAAGCCTGGCAGCTGCAAAGCGACGGTCAATACCAACAAATCCAGGCTGGCGAATGGCCGGTGTATCAGGTACAAACCGAGCTACTTAAATCGTTTTGCTAGGATAAAACTTTATGTTGCAAACAGGCGTCATTCGGCAAGTGGTGTTGGATACCGAAACCACCGGCATCAACCCTAAAGAGGGTCACCGCATCATTGAAATCGGCTGCGTAGAACTGCTCAACCGCCGCTTAACCCATAACCGGTTTCATGTATACCTCAACCCCGAGCGGGAAATAGACGCCGGGGCAATAGAGGTGCATGGTATTACCAACGCTTTTTTACGCGACAAACCTAAATTTAAGGATGTAGCTGAAGATTTTCTGGCGTTTACCGCCGGTGCGGAACTGATTATTCACAATGCGCCGTTCGACGTGGGTTTTTTGAATCATGAACTGGCCCAGCTTGGCGACAGCCGCAGCATAGAAAGCAATAGCACCGTCTTTGATACCTTGGCCTACGCCAGAAAAAAACACCCTGGCGCCCGCAACAGCCTGGATGCCTTATGCAAACGCTACGACATAGACAACAGCCATCGGGAGTTGCATGGCGCGTTGCTGGATGCGGAAATTCTGGCCGATGTTTACCTGCTGATGACCGGCGGCCAGTCCTCGCTGTTGGACGACGCCAATAGCTTGAATGACGATAAACCGCAAGCCATCGTCCGTTTGTCTATGGATAGGCCGGCGCTGAAAGTGATAGTTTGCAGCGATGAAGAAGAACAGCAGCATCAACAGCGTTTGGCAAAAATCGCCAAGGCGGCTGGGTCGTGTGTTTGGCAACAAGGGAATGAAACCCTGTAACAAAGGCTTGTCACTATTTAGAGTGAATAGATAAACTGCACAAATACCCAAAATGGTAGGATGTGCCAACCAACGGGTGGCGCATCACTCAAAGCCAAAATACCGGAACTATTCACCAGTTAAAAAATACTAATGCCTGAACAAAATTGCGGAGAAAAACATGACTGATGATGAATTAAAGGCATTAGTTGCAAGTTTGGCAACTGATACTAAAAATCTGCACGAGGCGCAAAATCGCACCGATGAGCAATTGAAAAGTACCGCCGAGCAAATGAAGCTTACCGATGAGCAAATGAAAAGTAACGCCGAGCAAATGAAGCTTACCGATGAGCAAATAAAACGCACCAATGAACAAATGAAAAGTACATTCGAGCAAATGCAGCTTAACGATAAAATGCTGACCGAAAAACTGGAGCGTATGGGGATTATGCTGGGCAACATCGGCAAAAATCAAGGCGATGTTGCCGAAGAATTCTTTTTTCAAAGCCTCATCAAAGACAATCATTTGGGCCAAATTCATTTTGACGATGTGGTTAAAAACATGGAAAAACATCGAGGCCAAATTCAGGAAGAGTATGATTTAGTGATGACCAATGCGGCGGCCATTGCGATTGTTGAAGTCAAATACAAAGCCCATACCCACGATCTGGATAAATTAGATCGTAAAATGAAGCATTTTAAACAATTATTTCCAATCTATCAGGCATTTAAGCAATACGGCGCCATTGCCGCCTTTCATATTAATGATGACGCCAAAGAAGAAGCCTTAAAACGCGGGTATTTTGTGCTGCAACGGTGCGGCGATCTGGTGCATACTGAAAGCAGCGATTGTTTGACAGTGCTTTAACCTGGCATCAAAGCCAGCACTCCGGCGTCGATCACCTTTAGGGAGTTGTCTGCTACCCAGCGTGGGCACAAACGGCGTGCCCACCCTAGTGTCGCGATTGATACGTTTCAAGCAATCAATTTAAAATCCGCCACCGTCAAATCCGCCGGATGGCTGCTGACGCCAATCACCGCAATTTCCACCCCTGCCGTTGGGGTGCCGGAGCCGAGGGCATCGTAATACAAACCACCGTTACCGGCGTTGTAATACAAATAATCCGTGGCTCCGGCAGCACTGGCGGCGTTGCTGAAGTTAGCCGCTGTTACCACAGTATCACCGGCAAAGGCGGTAAAGATGGTTTTTGACAATTCAATCTGGCCGCTGCCTTCCACCAGATTAGTAATCGACAGCGGCGTGGCGCTCAGTTTGCTGTTGAGTATATCCAGACCACTGACTGTGACCGACTGAGCGCTGATCGCCGCTCCGGCATCGCTATCCCAATTGGCCGTAACGCTTAGTTTATAGGCCGTACCGGTTAAAGACTTGCTGCCGTTATCATTAATCAGACTATTAACCGCGCTTTGGTCCGCACTGCTGAGACCAATGGTAAAACCGCCGGCGCTTAGATTGCTGACGCTGTCGGTGCCGGCGTTAAACTGATAACTGCCGCTGCCGACTGTCAGGGTTAAATCAGCCAAGGCAATACCGTTAGCACTGCCGTGGTTGTCCAGATGAGCGCCAGTAACGGTCAATAAGCCTGTGGCAACATTGTAGGCCACACTTTTGATAGTGGGTGCAGTGACGTTGCTGACGGTGAGGCCTTGACTGCTGATAGCACCGGCACCGGTATCCCAGCCGGCGCCGGCTGACAGATTGTAAACGGTGCTGCCGTCGTTGGCGGTGGTGCCGGTTTTATTCAGCAAGCCATCGACGGCTAATTGATCCGCTGCTGACAGCTGGATGATCACGCCAGTGGCGCTTGGCGTACCGCTGACTACACTGCCGCCGGTTAAGGTATAGCTGGCACCGCCATCGCCGGTTAAACTGAAATCTGTGAGGTTATAACCTGAAGCCGCGCTGAAGTTAGCACCGCTCAAACTCAGTTTGCCTGTCGCCGCATTATAGCCGACACTGCTGACTAACGGCGCATCACCACTCACTGTTATCGCTTTGGTTTTAATTGCCGCGCCGCTATCGCTATCCCAATTGACGGCGGCGCTCAGATTGTAAGCCGCGCCTGCTGCGGATTTAGTACCGTTGGCGTTCAGCAAACTATCGACGCTAGCCGTATCGGCCGCATTAAGACTAATCGTAAAACCGCCGGCGGTTAGATTGTTGACGCTGTCGCTACTGGCGTTAAAGTGATAACTGCCGCTGCCGACTGTTAAGGCTAAGTCGGCTAAGGCAATACCATTAACACTGCCTTGGTTGTCCAGATGGGCGCCGGTGACGGTAAATACACCGGTCGCCGCATTGTAGCTCACAGTGGATAGCGTAGGCGCAGCAACATGACTCACAGTCACAGCTTCCGTGCTGATCGCGCCGGCACCGGTATCCCAGCCACTGACAGCCGCCAAATTATAAGTGGTAACAGCATCGTTGGCGGTCAGACCATTTTTATTAAACAGGCCATCTACGGCCAATTGGTCGGCGCTGGAGAGTTGGACGATGACACTGCCGGCAGTCGGTGTACCGCTGACCGCGCTGCCGCTGGTCAGGGTGTAACTGACGCCGCCATCGCCTTTCAGGGTTAAGTCAGTCAGCACAAAGCCGTTTGCCGTATTGGTCAGACTGCTGCCGGTTAGCGTCAATTGGCCGCTGGCGGCGTTGTAGTTGACGGTAGCAAGAATAGGCGCGTTGACCGTTACCAGTGTACCGCCCGAACCGTCTGACTGGATAGCAAAGGTATCTTTGCTGTAGTTGCCGCTGAGACCAAGAGTATCCAAAGTCGTTCCGGCGCTGCTGACCCGCAATTGATCAGCACTATTGATAGCGACCGATGTAATCGTCAGATTAGTAAAATCCAGCTTGGCCCCGGCATTTAGAATCAGACCTGAGACACTGGTATTGGTGGTGCCTGAAATAATTCCTGAAATAATTAATTCAGCGCCGTTTTTGAGTGTAGTGTTGGTCGAGTTGACTAAGGGAATACCGATTACTTCATAGCCACCGCTGTTAACCACCGTGTCATTGGCTAGGCCTCCTACAGAGATCAATTCAGTGCCGCCGCTGTTGACCACCGTGCCGCTGGCGATACCTGCTATATCTTCCTCGCCACCGCTGTTGACCACCGTGCCTCTAGTTTGGCCTCCATAATCGATAAATTCCGTGCCACCGCTATTGACGACCGTGCCACTGGCTAGGCCTCCTAAATAGATCCATTCAACGCCACCGCTGTTGACCGTTGTGCCGCTGGCCAGGCCTTCTACAGAGATATTATCATAACCTCCAGAGATATTTTCATAGCCTCCGCTGTTGACCACCGTGCCAATGGCTAAGCCTCCTGCTGAGATCCATTCAACGCCACCGTTGTTGATCACCGTGCCACTGGCTTGGCCGCCTGAATTGATATACTCATCGCCGCCGCTGTTGAGCATCGTGCTGCTGGCTAGGCCGCCTGAATTAATATACTCATCGCCGCTGCTGTTAACCATCGTGCCGATGGCTAGACCTCCTGAAACGATAGTTTCAGAATTTCCATGGCCCGATTCTACAAACCCTTGAGTTGTAGCGCCTGACTCAACTGTTAAACCAACAATGGCGCCGCTTTGCAGGGTTATACCATCAATAGTTGTTGGAATTGCAGCATAATACCCACTGGATAAGACCAACCCATCAATCTCCCCGCCACTGGCCACACTACCACCACTAGCAGTGCCTCCATCATAGATAGTCTCCAAGCCCCCGCTGTTGACCACCGTGCCGCTGGCTAAGCCTCCAGACAAAATATTTTCCTGTCCACCAAGATTGAGTACCGTGCCGCCAGCAAAACCTCCTGAAGAGATAACTTCAGTGCCGTAGCCGTACGACACTACAAACCCTTGAGTTGAAGCGCCTGAATCTACTGTCAAATAAGTAACGATGGCGCCATTTTGCAGAGCAATACCATCAATACTATTGTTTTGATTAGCGACATAATTCCCGCTGGATAAGATCAGCCCCTGAATCTCTCCACCACTGGCAACACTACCTCCGTTAACACTGCCTCCTGAAGAGATAACTTCAAGGCCTCCGCTGTTGACCACCGTACCACTGGCGAGACCTCCAAAAAAGATAACTTCATAGCCTCCACTGTTGACCACCGTGCCGCTGGCTAGCCCCTCTGAAAGGATAGATTCATAACCTCCGCTGTTAACTACCGTGCCGCTGGCTAGGCCTCCTGAAACGATAGTTTCAGAATTCCCAAGGCCCGACTCTACAAACCCTTGAGTTGTAGCACCTGACCCAACTGCTAAACCAACAACGGCACCACTTTGCAGGGTTACACCATCAATAGTTATAGGAATACCAACATAATATCCACTTGATAAGATCAGCCCATCAATCTCTCCTCCACTGGCAACGCTACCTCCACTAACAGTGCCTCCAGAGATAACTTCATGGCCTCCGCTGCTGACCACCGTGCCCCTGGCGAGACCTACTATATCTTCCACGCCACCGCTATTAACCACTGTGCCGCTAGCTAGGCCTCCTGAATAGATAAATTCCTTGCCACCGCTGTTGATCACCGTGCCGCTGGCTAGGCCTCCTGAATAGATAAATTCCTCTCCTCCGGTGTTGACCACCAGGCCACTGGCTTGGCCTCCAGAATTTATATATTCATCACCGCCGCCGTTGACTACCGTGCCGCTGGCTAGGCCTCCTGACAAGATAAATTCATAGCCGCTGTTAACCACCGTGCCGCTCGCGATGCCTCCTGCTGAGATATTTTCATAGCCACCGCTGATCACCGTGCCACTGGCTAGGCCTCCTGACAAGATAAGTTCATAGCTGCTGTTAACCTCCGTGCCACTCGCGATGCCTCCTGCTGAGATATTTTCATGGCCACCGCTAACCACCGTGCCGCCGGCAATACCACCAGACAAGATAGTTTCCGTGTCGCCATAATTTAAAATAATTCCGTTGCTGGTTTGGCCATTTGAGATGATATAGGCAGTCATATTAGTTCCTTTACGATGTCATAATTCTGAAATAGGATTGATTAAATATAGATAAAGCTCAAATCTAGCTAATAGACTAACCCGAATTTATATTATGATCAACTCATTAAATAGATCCTAAGGCAAAAAAATAGGCTATGACAACAAGAAGTCAATCTGAGTTTCCTCATCCAGCTACGATGACAGTGCTAGCCTCGTCGTCGTAATACAAGCCATCGTTGCCGACATGGAAATAGAAAGATTCAAGACACTATTGATTCTAGATAAAATAATCCTTACACCGCTGCTAAAAAGGTTCATAATAGAGCTGTTGAATAACCCTCTAAAAAGGAGAACGTCATGGCAATCTCAACGATTGTATTCACCATCCTGTTTTTGATGCTGTTAGGTGTGCTGCCTGTCTGGTCACATAGTCGCCAATGGGGCTATGTACCTACTCAAGTGGTTGGCATCATATTGCTGGTGCTGTTGGCACTGGCGGTATTTGGTTTTATCTAACGCCTGCCGCCCAGATCAATTAACTGCTTTGTTGCAGTGTACGGCAATATGCCACAATTAAGCCGAGTTAGCCTTTGAAGCCGATAAGCGTTAATGCGTCACTACCGTCAGCGTTGCACCACCCCCAGCTGTTCGGCAATTAACACCAGTTCAATCACACTAGCCACTTGCAGCTTTTTCCTGACCTGAGTAGCGTAGTTAGCGACAGTTTTGTATCCCAAACACAGTTGATCGGCGATGTTATGCACGCTCATGCCTTGCGCCAGCATTCTAAACACATCAAATTCCCGCGGCGAAAACTCGGTGATGATGGCCTGATAATCACCGGCATTTTTTAGTTTACTATTGAGCCTGATCAAGCCTTGTTCAACATAACAGCCACCGCGCATGATGGCGATAATCGCCTCAGGCAGCTGTTCCGGTGCGCTGTTTTTGGTGATGTAGCCTTTAGCGCCGGCGGCTAAGGCGCGATTGACATACACTTGTTCGTGATGAACGCTGAACACCAGAATCAACGCTTCACTGTCGCGCTGTATAATCCGACGGATGGTTTCCAGGCCACCGATGCCGGGCATGGACAAATCCATCACCAAAACATCCGGCTTTAAATCCTGGTATTGCTGGATAGCCTGCTCGCCGCGGGCGGCTTCAGCGATGACTTCTATCGTCTCGCTGGTTGCTAACAGCATCCGAAAACCGGCACGTACGACAGCATGATCATCTACCAGGATAATCCTGATTTTTTCGGTCATTTTAACGGAATCCTCGCGGTGATGGCCATGCCCTGACCGGGTTGCGAGCGGCACTCGATTTCACCATCCAAAGATTTGATTCGTTCTTTCATTCCCAATAAACCAAAACCGCCACTCACGATACTCAGATCACAGCCCTGCCCGTCATCCGCCACTTTAAGTTGCAGTGCCGGCGGCGAACCCTGCTCTAATGACAGATCAATAGCCACGCGCTGCGCTTTTGCATGACGGATAACATTGGTTAAACACTCTTGTATCAACCTAAACGCTTGGATGGTGATGGTTTTATCCATATCATCCACCGCATCGCTGCAATGGATAGTCAATTCCAGATCAGGGTTACGCTCCGACCAATGATTAACCATCTCCTCCAGCGCGGCTTTTAAGCCGAGCTCACTTAACACCAAAGGATGCAATTGCTGCATCATAGAGCGCACCACGGTCATGAGATGGTCGCAAATTTCGGTAATCGTAGCGGAAATTTTGCCGATATCGGCTTTTTGATGCGCGGCAGCCACCACCATCACTTTAATCGCCGTCAACGATTGCCCCAATTCATCATGCAATTCCTGAGACAGACGCTGGCGCTCATCTTCTTGTATCGCCAAGGAATGTTGGGTCAAGGCCCGGTTTTCCAAGCGGGTTTTCTCCAGTTCCATCATCATATGATTTATGGCTTTGGCGATGTTATCGAATTCTGCAATCGCAAACGGGGGTAATTTCTGCTGATAATGGCCGGTTTCTATCAACCGCAAGGCATCGACAATCACGCCGATGGATTTTAACGACTTATTAAACACCAAATTAACCGCCACAAAGGTGAGGATGGTCAACAACAGGATAGACGCAAAAAACTCCAGGCTTTCCTGCCAGACTTCGGTAATTTCGTCCAGCGGCTGAGCCTTGATGATTAAGGTCAGCCATTGGCCATCCCGGGTTTTAAGTTGGTGTTCCACCTGGGGATAATCACCCTGCACCCAATGGATAAACCAGCGCGGCGGCATTTTTTCCGGCTGGCTGGGTTGGTTATCACCGGTAAAATGTATCAGCTGTCCATCCGGTTTTTGCAACTGGATGCTGAGATGCCGAGTTTGCTGTAAAACCCGGAAATGGGATAAATCATCGATTTGCTGGAAAGCCGGGGCATCGGCAATCCCTAAAGTAATCAACTGCAAAGCCAGATGAATCGACGCCTCCACTTCTTTATCGACCGATTGTCTGGCTTGCCAGATAGCCAGCGCCCCGCCCAGCAGCAACATGCAAATGGACGAAATTAAAATCCGATAAATAATCTGGTGGCGCAGGCTCATGAGGCGATAGCTAAAAGCAAACAAGCTCTGATGATAAACTCATCAGCCATCAATTCCAATGGATACGCACACCGGCATAGCCGGTTGCCGGCGCACCCGGCCCCTGGAATTGGGCAGCATTGCCGCCACTAAAGATATTCTGACTCATTTGCCCAAACGACACATAATGGTTATCCAGCACATTTCGGCCCATTGCAAATAACTCGATGTTTTTGGTCAATACATAACGGGTATTTAAGTTAAGCAGGGTATAGGACGGAATTTGCCCGTAGATATTCTGATCGTCGCCACGAGCAAACTGATTGCCGGTATATTGCAAATCCCCGCCCAAAAAGAAGTTCTGAAAAAACTCATATTCGGAACCGAATTTAAAGGTATTTTGCGGGATACTGGGAATTTTATTACCCGGCACGACCGATTCCTGTCCGTAAGCATTATTAAGCTGTACATTGGATTGATAAGTGGCATCGACAAAACCATAGCTGATATACCAGTTTAAGCTTTCCAAGGCCAGACCGCTTAAACCCAACTCTATCCCTTGCCGCCGGGTAGTGCCGACATTACTGAAATACCCGACATTCTGGCTGCCGCCCGGTGCATTTAAATACAAAATATCATTGGTGTTAATGGTTTGATACACCGCTGCATTCCATTTTAACAGCTGATTGAACTTACCGCGCAAACCGGCTTCCAGAGTATGAGAAACGACGGGTTTTAAGCTGGGATCGGAGACAAAACCATTGGGTAAGCTGCAAGGCGCATTGGGATTGGCACAGGCCATCTCCACCGTGGTCGGCGCCCTAAAGCCCTCGTTATAGTTAAAGTAGGTGGTAAAGTCTTGCATCCAGCTGTCCAGCTTAAGCGCATCCAAGGGATTGAAGGTTATCCCAGCAGAAGGATTAAGGCGCTGAAAATGCACATTATTGCCTAAATAGTTTGCGGTATCGGAAGGTGCATTAATACCATCAATTGTTCTGACCTGTGCCTGTGTCCAATTGACCGCGGAATTAATATGCATCCAATCATATACCGAAAAGGTATCGGTGGCAAACAGGCTGGAATAAGTATTTTCGCCGGTAATGTCTACGGTGTTGCCGTATAAAGTATCACCTAAAGGTTCTTGGGCAAGCTCAAAGTTGCTGAGGGTAAAAGTGGCGCTCTGCGCCGCAGAAATAAAATGGGTTTTGCTGGCATTAAAACCGCCGCCAACCACCAACTGATTTTCGTGGTTGTCGATTTTGTAATCGGAAGTTAATTGCAAATTAACACCGGTGCCGTTTTGTTTGGCGCGGCTGGCCTGAAAATAGGCCGGATAAATCGTCGATGGCCCGGAATTTCCACCGTTGGTGCAACTCGTCAAGGTCACCGGCTGCGTCGTATCACAATTACTGGTATTGCTATTCAGACTATAATTATTATTGTAGCGATCATAGACATTACCACTCAATAACAAGGAATCGGTGAGTTTATGGCTACCCTTTAAGGTGACAAAATACAGGGTATTCTGGGTATCATCCGGCGCGGTATAAATGGCCCCCCAGTTCTGCTGTAACATGGATTGCGGGGTGCTACCCACGCCGTTCATATCATTATGAGCAAAGGTAAATGACAAATCCAGATCGGTCTTGTCATCCTCCCAGCCCAGTTTGCCAAAACCCTGATTGACGGCGGTGGTGGTAAACGGCCGCCAGCCGCCATCCTGAAACACATTGCCGGCCGCGTACCAATCAAATTTACCGCTGGAACCGCCGTATTCGGCTTGATAGCCTTGCCGTCCATAGGAGCCACCCAAAGCTTGGGCATTAAAACCAGGGTGGCTGTTGCCGCTTTTAGTTCTGACCGACAACGCGCCGCCCAGGGTATTTAAACCAAATAATGGATTGGAACCCGGCATCATTTCCATGCTGGAAATGGCAATCTGCGGGATTAAATCCCAGTTAACCGTATCGCCAAAAGCTTCGTTAACGCGTACGCCGTCCTGGTATACGGATAAGCCTATCGGGGTACCCAGCACCGGCGACGCAGTAAAGCCACGATAAGTAATATCCGGTTGATAGGGATTGTTTTGCACATCGTTGATATTGACGCTTTGCATCTTACGGTTCATAAAATCCGGCAGCGACAAGGCTTCATGGCGATTGATTTCTTCATCTTCCGCTGATTGCACATTGCCGGAAATTTTCTTGCGTTTCAAGCCGGTTGCCCCCACCGGCGTGGTGCTGACCACTTCCACGTCCGGCAGTTCAAAGGCATCTATCGGGGTGGCGGCCTGCGGCTTGCCCGACTGGTCGTCATCGTTTGCCATGGCGGTATCCGCTACCGGATTTAACGGGTCAGCCGAGCTGGCGGCGCTTGGCTTGGCTGCAAGCCATTGCTCGGCTGCTGTAGAGCCTGCCATCGCCTGCTGGGCCGACAGCAACACCACCGAAAAAGCTGTCAACAATGGCCGCTGCCGCAAAGGAAAATAACGCATGAAAAATACCTGTCAAGTTTTATCAGCCTGTTATTTTAGGGGCAATCGGCTGGGAATAATTCCTGAATTTTTTTCAAAGCTGGCGCTTACACACCCTAGCGATTTCTCTTTTCTTCGATGGGGGCTGTTGATTATCCTAGAATCGGCAGAGTTACTCGGTTTCATCCTGATTTTGCGTGATATCACACAGATAACCCTAATTTTTATGTTAAATAACACAGTTCAATAACGATACGGTGAATTGGCGACTAATGTTATTACGTATGATTATGATTTATAATATAAAACAATTATAATGGCCTGGTATTTGCTTATCATATTACACTTACTTTCCTAATGGCTACTATTTGTGTCGTTAACAAAATCAGCTAAGGGTTAGACTTGGTTTTGTAATGTTATTCAGCGTGATTTTTTAGTGTTCTAGGATGTGCGCAGCAGCGTGAAGCGCATCTTTCGCAATTGATGCACCTCCTTTTCTAAGCACATCCTATGCAGTTTATCTATTTACGCTGAGTAGTTACAAAGTTTTATATCCAAGCCGCTATCAGTAAGAAGACTACAGGAAGTAATGCCTATCTAACTTAAAACAAAAAATCGTTTGGAGAAATTACAATGAGAATAAACAAAGTCCTGCCAATTGCACTATCGGTTGCTGCACTGGCCTTCGCTTCGCAGGCTCAAGCGACCTTGACCGTCATCGGTGACGGCCTTATCTACGACAGTACCACTAATGTAACCTGGACAGATGGCCTATATTCGTCACAAACCTTGAACCCCACCGGCAGCAGCACCAGCACCGGTAGCCTTACCGCCTATACCGGGTTGCTTGGCAGCACAATAACCACCCCTGCCGGCGACAAAACATACACCGTAGCCGCTTCGAGTTATGAATGGGTCACGGCTTTGGATCGTGAGTTTGCCACTTTTGAAGGAGCATCCGCTTGGGCGCAGGGCTTGCAATATCAAGTCGGCTCTACCACCGTCACCGGCTGGAGCTTGCCGACTCTTGCCGATGTCAACAGCCTGTGGTCAAGCTTGGGCTCATCTGCCACTTACGGCGCTAATGTCAGCCCATTCGCTTATGTTTTGCCTAAATTCTGGATTACAGACGGTGCTACAGATTCAGTTGCCTACTACATTAATTTAAGCGCATCTACACCGGGTTCAGCCCCCGCGACCGGTCAAGCTGTCAATGACCTTACCGCTACCCCTACCGGCCATTTCTCCGGTGCATGGGCTGTTTATAACGGCAATCTTAGCGCAGAGGTGGCGGCTGTTCCCCTGCCAGGAGCCGTCTGGATGTTTTTAACAGGCGTTGTAGGGATGTTGGGAATAAAGCGTCGTAAATCATAAAACGCCATAAACAGGATTGCTTATTTTTATCATTCCCACGCTCCGCGTGGGAATGCAGACCCAGACGCTCCAGCGTTCCTCACCAAAAACATAGCTAGAAGCCGTTACCTGATTACCGAAGCCGATAAACCGCATTTCATGACCAGCACGGTCTTAGAATAGCTTTCGGTCTTTTTTATCGTTCCCACGCTCTGCGTCGCACTAAAATGAATATCAAACCAACGCTCCTGGGCCAGTTATAGATTGGCTATGATATTATAGGTGGTATGAGATATGTTTTAGATACTGATGTCATCGTTTCCGCTATGCGGAGTCCAACCGGAGCCTCGGCGGCACTTTTACTAGCCGCATTAGATGGCTTATTTGTTATGGTTGCGAATGTACCACTAGTCGTGGAATATGAAGCGACCTGTAGTTTGCCTGAACATCAGCTAGCAGGGGGATTGAGCAAAACTGAGGTTGGTATATTTTTGGCGGAAAAGCTGACGGCTATGAATACCGCCAATTTCTTTACAGAAAGAAAAAATCGGGCTGATTTCGAAGCTTTTAGGAAAATTTTAACTCGTGAAGGTGGACAGCCACCACACATGAGCGATGAACTTCCAACGTAAATATTTGTTATCGTTCCCACGCCGGAGCGTGGGAACGATGAATATCACTACAACTCCCGCGTCGCACTAAAGTGAATATCCGGCCAACGCTCCTGGGTCAACTGTAGATTGACCCGGCTGTTGGCCAGATAAACCAGATAACCACCGCCGTCTTCTGCCAGATTTTCAAATACCTTGTTTTTAAACTCTTCCAGTTTGGCGGCATTTTTGGATGTGACCCAGCGCACGGTGTTGATCGCGATATTGTCGTAAACACACTCTACGTTGTATTCGCTTTTTAAGCGATGGGCGGTGACATCAAACTGCAGTATCCCAACCGCACCCAAAATCAGATCATTATTTTTCAGCGGTCTAAACAGCTGGGTGGCGCCTTCTTCAGTTAACTGAATCAAACCTTTTTGCAAGGCTTTGGCGCGTAGCGGGTCTTTTAATACCACCCGGCGGAATAATTCCGGGGCAAAATACGGAATGCCGCCGTATTTTAAGGTTTCGCCTTGGGTAAAGGTGTCGCCCACTTGAATGGTGCCATGGTTATGCAGACCGATAATATCGCCGGGATAGGCTTCTTCGACGTTTTTACGGCTATCGGCCTGAAAGGTAATCGCATTGGCGACCATGATATTTTTACCGATGCGGACATGATTGACTTTCATGCCCTTATCAAATTTGCCGGAGCAAATTCGTAAAAACGCCACCCGATCACGGTGGGCCGGGTCCATATTGGCCTGGATTTTAAATACAAAACCGGTAAATTTATCTTCGTCCGGGGCGACTTGCCGTTGTTCGGCTTGCCGGGGTCTGGGGCCGGGTGCATATTCGGCAAAAGCGTCCAGCAATTCGATGATGCCGAAATTATTGATCGCCGAACCGAAAAACACTGGGGTTTGCTCACCGGCCAGATATTTTTGCAGATTAAATTCGTGGCTGGCGCCTTTAACCAACTCAATTTCTTCCCGCAGTTCTTCGGCCTGATCGCCAAGCAGTTCGTCTAATTTGCTATTGTGCAACCCTTTGATGATTTCGGCTTTGGCAATCCGGCCGCCATGCTGGGCGCTGAATAATAAAATCTCGTCCTTATATAATTGGTAAACCCCTTTAAAGCGCTTGCCCATGCCAATAGGCCAAGTCATTGGCGCGCACTGGATTTTTAATACTGTTTCCACTTCATCCAGCAACTCTATCGGTTCGCGGCCTTCGCGGTCCAGCTTATTAATAAAGGTCAGAATCGGGGTATCGCGCAGACGGCAGACTTCCATCAGTTTGATGGTTCTATCCTCAACACCTTTGGCGACGTCAATCACCATCAACGCGGAATCGACCGCCGTTAAGGTGCGGTAGGTATCTTCGGAAAAGTCTTCATGGCCGGGTGTGTCCAGCAGATTAATGATGCAATCGTTATGTTCAAATTGCATCACCGAGGTGGTCACCGAAATACCCCGCTCCTTTTCCATTTCCATCCAGTCGGAAGTGGCATGGCGAGCCGCTTTGCGGCCTTTTACCGAACCGGCCAACTGTATTGCGCCACCGAACAACAGCAATTTTTCGGTGATGGTGGTTTTCCCGGCATCCGGGTGGGAGATGATCGCGAAAGTGCGGCGTCTATTGCCTTCTGCGGCTATTTCGGTGAGTGTCATGGCGTGATGAATGATAATGCTTTAACCGGCTATTATCGCGGTTTTAGCCGAAAAGTCCAAGTCTTGGCCTGAGTGGGTGCTAAATTTCGGTAGCTATTCTGTTTGAAACTATTTTTTTCGGTCACAAAAAACCCGCCGAAGCGGGTTATTTAGCAAATTACCGATTCTTAGTCGGCAACACTTGAGTAGTGCTTTCTGGAGGCTCAGTCTTTACTGCTTGTGATATCGGTGAGGCGTGGGACTCGTATACTTCATGAGTCGACTGCGCAAACTTCCATATAGCAAAGACTAGCCCTAATATAGAAAAAAGAATCCCAAGCAACCATCGGGTGATGTTAGTTTCTAACTTAGCGATGCTAGCATCAAATTTCAGTGAGGTTGAATCAATTTTTAACGAATTCCTCTCCGACTCGAACTTCAATTCAGAAAAAAGTTTCTCAAACTTAGCGTCAGATTGCGAAACAAGCTTGTCAAACTTTGCTTCGGTCTTAACTTTTTCCATCTCGATCTTATTATCAAGTCCAGAAAAATTCTTTTCTGCCCAATCTTTAGAAATAGTAGAGTCACTCATATTGCCTCCAGTCTCAACTATTTTACGCGACACTTCTCTAGTTACAGATGACTATAAAATAACTTTAGTCCATAATTTTCTTTTTATACGCTTATCGTTCAGCACCGATAACGCTAAACAGCTTAATTTTTTTTAGTCCAACCCAATAAGTCTTTTAGCTTGTCGGTAAACCTTGCTTCTTGGATTTTGTCCGGGTTTACCACAGCCTCAGCCGGTCTTTGCTCCAGCGGCTGCCATTGCTGTATCCAGTCGGTTAACGCCGCATTGATTTCATTGACAACATCGCGCCACTCGCCCGGCGTTTGTTGCCTAAATAAGCGCATCACCCCTGGATACCAGGGAGAGTCTGACCGCTCCCGTTGCCAACGCCAGTCGGTATGGATAGCCGGCAGCAATAGCCAACACGGCTTAGCCAAGGCTCCAGCCAAATGGGCAATGGCAGTGTCCACACAAATCACCAGATCCAGTTGCGAGATGATGGCGGCACTATCGGCAAAATCCGCCAACCGGCTACCCAATGCAATAATCGGTTGATTGGCGGATTTGGCGGCGGTTTCGGCTTCGCTTTGACCTTTTTGCAAACTGATAAAAGTAATGCCGGGAATATGCCACAAAATCTCTAGTGCCTCCAGCCCCGGCAAAGAACGATTGCTGTCGTTTTTGTGATCGATAGAGCCTTTCCAAACCAACCCTACCTTAGCACCAAATTTTGGCAAAATCGGTAACCAGTGGTTTTTTCTATCCTCCGTCGCCTGAAGATAAGGCAAAGCCGCCGGGATATTATCCGGCAAGGTGCCGCAATACAGCGGCAAACTCAGCAATAAGGACCAGTAATCATGAACGCCCAACGTGGACAAATCATCAAGGCTTATTATCGCATCCACCTGCACCAGCGTTTTGAACAAATTCCGTAGCGGTTTGGCGCATACCAGCGTAATTTGCGCAGCGCCTAAGCCTTTTAAGAGATCGACATACCGACAAAATTGAATTTGGTCGCCCAGGCCATGTTCCGACCATAATACGATGGTTTTGCCCTGCAGAGACTCGCCTTGCCATTGCAGCGCCGAAAAATACTCAGGCGCCGCAGACTTTAATGCTTTGATTTTTTCCGCACGGGCTATCTCATATTCCTGCCAACCCTCAGCAAATTGTGCCAAGGATAGCAGTAGAAAACTTAGACTATAATGCGCCTCCAGATTATCTGGGGCTATGGACAGCGCCTGCCTGCATAAGGCTTCTGCTTCGACATAGCGCCGACAATTAATCAATAATGCCGCCAAATCGAGATAGGCGCTAACCGAATTAGGGTTATGAGACAAATCCAAACGCAGCCAGTCTTCGGCTTCATCGACACGGTGCAGTTTTTGCAGTAGATAGATCAGGTTATCATGCGCCTCGCGATAATTCTCTTTTAAGGCCAGCGCCTGATGAAAACAGATGATTGCTTCATCATCGTGATGCAGCTCTGCATAGATCGCCCCCAGCGTAGAATGGGCTTCATAATAATCAGACTTCAGTTTAATGGCCCGTTTCAAGCTGGTTTCAGCTTCATCGAAACGTTGCTGCTCTTTAAGCAATAAGGCTAGCTGATAAAGCACTTTGGGGGAATCCGGTTTAAAACTCAGCGCCTGACGGTAGCAGGCTTCTGCTTCCTTGTAACGCTGCTGTTCCAATAATAGATTACCCAAATTCCAGTGTGCTTCAGGATAATTGGGTTTATGGCGTAAAGCCTGCCGCCAAAATTGTTCGGTCTGATGGGTTTGGCTGGTAGAAACCGCCGCTAGCGCCGCAAGATTCAAGAACGCTGTATTCTTAGCCGGTTTTGGGCTGGCGGCTGCTAATAGGGTCTGCAACTGCACAAAACGATTTTGACGGTATAAAGCACTGGCCTTATCCAATAAATCAGCCTTTTTCGGCTTGCCGGGTAATGAATGCGGTATTGGCGGATGTTTCTTTTTCATGACCTTAGTCTCCTTATCAAACTGAAATCATAGGATATTTTTACGATTTTTTTTCGCACCGTTTAGCCGTTTGAAGATAAATCGTCGATGTCTCCAGTATACCAGTCCACTCGTTTTACTCGCAGAGAAAAGCAAGCAAATTTTAACCGGCGCTTGCGCCCGACTTTTTGCTGTGCCGGCTATACCAATAACTCACACTCCCCGCCAGCATCCCGCCAATGCTGTCCGCCAGCCAATCCAAGGCGCTGGAATGACGGCCGATGACAAATGACTGGTGCCATTCGTCTGTCAGTCCATATAAACTGCAAAAACCAAAGGTAGCCAAAAACAATTGATAACGACTCAAAGGCCAGTGACTAAAAGCCCGCCAGGCCAAAATACCCATTACGGCATAAGCCAGCAAATGTTCTATCTTGTCTTCGTTTTCCATTAAATCGACCGATGGCAGGGTTTCTTGCGCCGACAGCCAAAAAATCAGACCGCAAAACAAAAATAAAATAAAATAATTTAATGACTTACACATGTTGTTTAAAAGGTTATCGTTTTAAGGAGGATAGCTTGGATTCTGTTTGATTTAAAAATGACAGTTACTTTACCGATAGCTGCGAGTACAATGTTAACCCCACAACAAGAGGGGAAAGTTATGAAAAAAATATATTTAGCCGCAATTTTAATGGGGTTCTCATCCTTGGCTCATGCCGATGTTCCATTACAATCTACCGCAGAGCTACAAGGCAGCTGGAAGCTGGAATACACCAAAAAATCCGTCAACACCACGGAAACCCTCAAACGAGAGGATACCTGGACCTTTAAAGACGGCAAGGTTACCATTACCCATATCCCGCGCGACGGCACATTTTACGATCAAACGCCGGTCAATTATGAAATAGAAAGCGGAAAACTTAAAATTTCTCTGCTAGGCCGCTCTGATAAGTTCGATATTTTTTCGTTGGTGAACAAAGACGATAAAAGCCTAACCTTAAAAGGAAAATATGGCGATATTTATCATTTTAATAAAAAATAGGTAACTATTCAGCATCAATAGATAGACTGCATAGGATGTGCCGACGTCTGGAGGCGCATCAATCGCGGCAAATGTGCTTCACGGCTGCTGCGCACATCCTAAACTGCACCTTAAAGCTGCGCGACTTCCTTAACGGTTTTCGCGTAGCTGAGGCCTAATGATGGGCTTTTTCGCCTAAGCTGGAGCTCAGCGCTCCCAGGATGCGCTTCACGCTGCTGCGCACATCTTCACCCATCCGAGGCGGACTAGTGACGAGAAATTTTAATTCTTCAGGCACTTTTATCATCGGCTATAGTCAAAAGCACAATACTTAAAACAGGAGCAGGTTATGAAAAAGCACATAATCATTACTATGATGCTGCAGATGATTGTTGGTTTATACAGCGGTAACAGCTCGGCGCACGGTGGTGGCGGCGGACACGGTGGCGGTGGTGGGGGCGGCGGTTTTCATGGTGGAGGCTTTGGCGGTGGCGGTGGTTTTCACGGCGGTGGCGGAGGTGGTTTTCATGGCGGCGGTTTCGGCGGTGGGCATGTTGGCGGCTATGGTGGCGGTTTCCATGGCGGATATGGCGGGTATCGCGGCGGTTACGGCTGGGGTTGGCCGGGTGGTTGGGGCTGGGGGCTTGGTCTAGGCTATGGTCTTGGCTATTACGGTTTCGGTTTTGGTTATCCTTATTACGGCTATGGCTACGGTTACCCTTATTACGGCGGGTACGGCGGTTATGGCAATTCCGTGCCGCAACAACAAATCTATGTTCAGCAACAAGCACCGGTACAGCAACAAAATCCTCCCGGATACTGGTATTACTGCCATGATCCTGAAGGTTATTACCCTTATGTCAAAGCTTGCCCCGGCGGCTGGCAGCAAGTGTCACCCACCCCTCCCTAGGCAAAAACCAAATCAACCCAAAGTGTGGGGGCGCAATACACCCCCACAGCTGTCAGCTCTGCAAAGCCTTTAACAAGGCTTGCAGCCTGTCATTAGCGTCACCAAACAACATTCGGGTATTTTCGTGGACAAATAAAGGATTGCCTACCCCGGCGTAACCGGAGGCCATACTGCGTTTTAAGACAATAGTGGTTCCGCTTTTCCAGCACTCCAATACCGGCATTCCGGCAATCGGACTATTAGGGTCATCCAAAGCCGATGGATTAACAATATCGTTTGCTCCAATCACGATAGCAACATCCACATTAGGAAAATCTTCGTTGATTTCGTCCATCTCAAACACAATGTCATACGGTACTTTGGCTTCCGCCAACAACACATTCATATGACCCGGCATTCTTCCTGCCACCGGATGTATGGCAAAACGGACTTTTTTACCCTGGCTGGTCAACAATTTTGTAATCTCATAAACGGTGTGCTGGGCTTGAGCAACCGCCATGCCGTAACCCGGAATAATCACTATATTTTTGGATTCGCGCAGCAGTTGTGCGGTTTCTTCGGCGTCTATAGGAAAAACTTCGCCGACCACTTCCGCGGCTTCGCCACCGCCTGCGGTGCCGAAGCCGCCGGCAATCACACTGAGAAAATGGCGATTCATCGCGCGGCACATGATGTAACTGAGGATGGCCCCGCTGCTACCTACCAAAGCCCCGGTAACGATCAACAAATCGTTACTGAGCATAAAACCCGTGGCCGCCGCCGCCCAACCCGAATAGCTGTTGAGCATGGAAACGACTACCGGCATATCTGCCCCGCCTATCGCCAACACCATATGAATGCCAAACAGCAAGGCGATGCCGGTCATGATAGCCAATGGTATCAAACCTGCGCCATCGGCCGATTCCGCCAGAAACCGATAACCCAGAAAAAAAGTTAATAAAAACAGCAGCAGATTCAGCGAATGCCGACCCGGTAATAACACCGGTTTACCGGTAATTTTACCGCATAGCTTGCCGAAGGCGATAACCGATCCCGAAAAAGTAACCGCGCCAATAAATACGCCGATGTAAATTTCCAGTTCATGTATGGTTTTTTCCACGCCCAACAGTGGCGAACCTTCTTCCATAAAATTGGCATAGCCCACCAATACCGCCGCCATCCCCACCAAACTGTGCATTAAGGCCACCAGTTCCGGCATTTGGGTCATTGCCACCTTGTGGGCCGCAAAGGAACCGATCAAACCGCCGGTGAGCAAGGCAACGATCAGAATGGTGTAAGCCTGTACACCATGGACATGGCCGCTTAGCACTGTAGCCAATATGGCAATAGCCATACCGGCCATCCCAAAATAATTGCCGCGCCGCGAGCTTTCCGGGCGACTAAGACCGCTTAAACTTAAAATAAATAAAATGGAAGCCGCAATATACGACATTGTTAAAAGACCGTTTGTCATAAAATTCTCCTTATTTCCTGAACATTTCAAGCATGCGGCGCGTCACCAGAAAGCCGCCGGCAATATTAATGGCGGCAATCAAAATGGCTAACCCAGACAGGATTTGGATAATTTGCAGCGTAGCGGAAACCTGCACCAGCGCACCAATGACGATAATGCCGCTAATCGCGTTAGTAACGCTCATTAACGGCGTATGCAGCGAGGCTGATACATTCCAGATGACCTGATAACCCACGAAGCACGCTAAGACAAACACGGTAAAATGCGACAGGAAAGACTCCGGTGCTACTGCGCCCATACCAAACAGGGCTGCACCGGCCAGTAGAAGAGGTAGCCATTGGGACAAAACCGATTTTTTGGTTTCAGCGGCGACAGTCACTGCCGGCGCTTCGGTCAGCGGTTTATGCGAGGCGGTGAGCTTGGGCGGCGGCGGCGGCCAGGTTATTGCGCCCGCTTTAACCACTGTGGCGCCACGGATAACTTCATCTTCCATATTCACAAACAGCGTACCATCCTTGGCAGGACATAAATCGGTCAATAAATGCCTTAAATTGGTGGCATACAACTGGCTGGATTGATTGGCTAACCTACTGGGCAGATTGGTGTAACCGATAATGGTAACGCCATGCTTAATAACGACTTGATCTTTTTCGGTCAACGCGCAGTTGCCGCCTTGTTCGGCAGCCAAATCCACAATCACGCTGCCGGGTTTCATGGATTTTACCATGCCGACGGTAATTAATTCCGGCGCGGGTTTGCCGGGAATTAATGCCGTGGTGATAATAATATCCACCTCCATGGCTTGCCGGGCAAACAGCGCCATTTCCGCTTCGATAAACTCTTTGGACATGGTTTTGGCGTAACCGCCGGTACCTGAACCTTCTTCCTTAAAGTCCAGCATCAAAAACTCTGCATCCATGCTTTCAATTTGTTCTTTTACTTCAGGACGGGTATCAAACGCCCGCACAATAGCGCCCATGCTTTTGGCGGCTCCTATCGCGGCCAGCCCTGCTACGCCGGCACCTATCACCAACACTTTGGCCGGTGGAATTTTACCGGCGGCGGTAATTTGACCGGTAAAAAACCGACCAAAATGCTGAGCGGCTTCCACAATCGCCCGATAACCGGCAATATTGGCCATAGAACTGAGCGCGTCCATTTTTTGCGCCCGCGACATTCTAGGTACGCTATCCATCGCCAACACGGTGGTGTTTTTGGCAGCCAGTTGCTGCATTAAAGCTTCGTTTTGGGCCGGCCAGATAAAACTGATTAAGTGCTGATCAGGTTTCAGCAAGGCCACTTCATCTATCACCAGTTCCGGGTGGCGTTCCGGAGCGCGAACTTTCATGACTATATCCGCTTCCTGCCAGAGCGTTCTGGCAGAGTCTACAATGGTAACGCCCACCTCTCGGTAAGCCTCGTCAGTAATGTCAGCTGCAGCGCCGGCTCCTGTTTCCAGAATGACTTCAAAACCGAGCTTTATTATTTTTTCCGCTGCATCTGGTGTGGTTGCAACGCGTTTTTCGCCGTCGTGAATTTCCTTGGGAACGCCAATTTTCATGCTATCTCCTATGTGATTGAAGAATAAGACAACAAGGACAGAACTATCGATTTATTACATTAAATCGGCATGGAGAATATGAGATTAGACTGTATATTTCAATGCTTTTCTCAATTTGGACGAAATTAGCCGGTTACAGAAGATTGTTTGTGCGCTGCGGACTGAGGATTTTCCAGAGGAATGATTAACGCGGCATTCGTCTCAGTAGACGATAAAGATCGCCTGTCATAATGAAAAAGCGTTTAATCACATGAATCAAAGCAATATTATTGATGATAATTTGCCCAATGCCTTCAATTTCTTCTTGATGGCGACGATCAGGAATGACCCGGCGATCGTCAAACGGCAGCGCTGTCAACTCGGTGGTGCGACGGATATCCCCGCTACGTAATAGACTATGTTCGCGTAAATACCTAGCCACCGTTACCATACGCCAGGCATGGTTCATGCTCCAGTAATAAACAAAAAACAACGTCAGAAACAGAGCCAGCATTAAGCCATCCGGCACCCGCAAGATCAGATCACCGGCTAGGCCGATCAGGGAGACAGTCGTGCCAAACAGTAAAATCAGAAACAATCTGGCATATTTACCGTAACCCACTACGGTTAAAATATGATGCAAATGCTCTCTATCGGGGGCAAACGGTGACAAGCCTTTTCTGATTCTGCGCAGCATAATACAAACCGTATCCAGAATGGGCGCGCCGATTATCCACAATACCGTCACCGGGGAGATGATTTTATGCTCGCCTTGCGATGCGGCAATCACCAGACACGCAATGGTGAAACCAAACAACATGCTGCCGGTATCACCCAAGAAAGCAGCGGCATTGCGGCGTAACGGCATGGGGAAATTGAAGATCAGAAAAGCTATCGTGGCCGGTGCGAAAATAAAACAGAACAGCATCAGATCGGGCCCGCCATACAGCAGATATAAAACCGACAATAACAAATAAGCAATCAATGAGGTGCTGCCTGCCAACCCATCAATGCCGTCTATCATATTTAAAGGCGTTAATGCCGCCGACGATAGCAAAAATGGTAAATGGTACAGAAAGCACTCCCAGTTCTATTTCGCCAAAGCCAAATAGATTACCCAGGCTGGTAATCTCAACGCCGCCCCATTTGATCATGATAAAGCCGGCAATCACTTCCGCAACTAATCGGGTTCTAAAACCCAGATCGTTAAAGTCGTCAAGCAAGCCAATGATGACAATAATGCTGATAGCCACCAAAAACGGCACACTTGCCGGCATATCCACCGCATGAAGCGGAGTAAGCAAGGCAAAACAGATATATATGGCCAATCCGCCAATCAAAGGTGTTTCAATTTGATGCCTTTTTCTGGAACAGGGCCGGTCGAGCAACCCTATTTTGTAGGATAGAGGCCGTAAAACCAGCATTGCCAGTACCGTTAAACTAAAGGACTGAAAAATGAGCTGCGTGATATTAGAAGTATATAAACTAATCAATGTATGCATCCACTTACACCCCAATGCGCCGAAATAAGCAGCAATTGAGTCTATTGCTTACAATTAGGGAAACGCATGACAGCCCTCCCCTCCCTATAACAGACCTTTAATCGACAAGAGACAAAAGATCTAAACTCCCTACAGTATGATACCCCCACCAGAAAGTCAACCCAGTAATTCTGTTAGAAACAGAAACCAGCTTACTAAATAAAAGTCCCAGGCCATTCTGCACATCAGCCACCGGCTAGGTTTTGCCTTCGCCTATACCGACTACTACAAACATTCTCCTGCATGTTTATTGTTGTGACTGATGTCGCTGTTAAAACAATTTTGCTCTTGAAACGAAGTATAGGACAAATCTCACGGTAGCGCTACACATCACAATAACTTTTGTAGCACACCTCAAAAAACCAGCAAAAATCAACCATACGACTATGCGAATCCTCTAATTTTAAGGGATGGCCCGGCACAACCTAAAAACCTAACAAAAGCACTAAGAGCTATTCTATCCATTCAAAACATTCGGGTCAAAACAAAAAGTAGTAAAAATTTGGCTCCCCACCTAATCAACAAAACGGGTTAAATACTTGACAAAATTTATTCAACATAGAAACTAGGGATATGTTTAGCAAGCTTGAGCAACTTCTTTGAACGACATTCATCTTAGTATTCTTTTCGGTCTACTCGCCTTATTACTGCTGATTTCCGCGTTTTTTTCCGGATCGGAAACCGCATTAATGACGCTTAATCGCTACCGTTTGCAGCATTTAGTTAAAAAAAAACACCGCGGCGCCTTAAAAACCCACGAACTGCTAAAGAGTCCTGATCGAATTCTAGGTCTGATTCTGCTGGGTAATAATTTTGTCAATATCCTCGCCTCCGCACTGACCACTCTTATCGCCATCCGCATCGGCGGCGGCTTTGCAACCATCGCCGCCGCTGCCATACTGCTGACCGTTGTGGTGCTGATCTTTTCCGAAATCACCCCAAAAACATTGGGTACCCTGAAACCGGAAATGCTGGCTTTTTTATCATCCTGGATTTATCTGCCGTTACTGAAAATTTTTTACCCCATCGTTTATGTCGTAAACACAATCTCCGGCCTGATCCTGAGACTATTTGGCATTACTCATCCCAAAGACAAACTAAAATTTCAGGATCAAATCGCATTACAGTACATCGCCGCCGATACCGAGCAGCCAATGCCGGTTCGTTACCAAAATAGACTGCTGAATCTTTTGGATTTGGAATCCGCCAGCGTCGAAGACATCATGACCCATCGCAACGACATCATCGGCATTGATTTGGAAGACCCATTAGAACTGATCATCAAAAAAGTACAAAACAGCCGGTATACCCGGCTGCCGGTTTACAAAAAAAATATCGACCGAGTCATTGGTTTTTTGCATTTACGGACGATTTTGGTGCAACTCACCCAACCCGATTTTGACAAACACAATATTACCGATAATCTGATCAAACCGTTTTTTATCCCAGCCGGCACTTCCTTGCATCGGCAAATGCAAAACTTTAAGCTGGAAAAGCTCCGAATCGGTCTGGTAGTCGATGAATACGGCGATGTGCTGGGGTTGATTACGTTAGATGATTTATTACAGGAAATTGTCGGCGAATTGATTGCCGGTAACTACTCAGCCCCCTAAAAAAGCGTTAAACTAGCCGCATGGAATTGAGACGCCCCGCCCAGACAGAATTAGATCAGATGAGCCCCGAAGAAAAGGATCGGCTTATCATGATGCTATTCGATAC
>Ga0316224_1000469_pt1 | contig 56974 bp, 76 predicted proteins | sample TBH18013metaG_FD_206254 | JGI IMG/M metagenome (GOLD analysis project Ga0316224, IMG submission 206254) | Freshwater microbial communities from Trout Bog Lake, Wisconsin, USA - TBH18013 | ecosystem: Environmental > Aquatic > Freshwater > Lake > Hypolimnion/Profundal zone | place: USA: Wisconsin... | reverse complement strand
TGATTGCTCTAGTAACAGGAGTGGAAATAAATAGAGCTCTATCCCCTGTCTGGACAACAGAAGTTCTAATGTTAAGGAAGTTTCTTTCTCGAAAGAAAGTTATCTTATATGAGCAGAAGGATGAGGATTCAAGAAAATTTGAAGGTGCGATTGTTAAAAATCCTATTAAGGGCTTACATGAATGGATCTCTCTTTATGATTATGCCTCCCTATATCCAAATGCAATGATTCAATTTGGTATTTCGCCGGAAATTTTTATTGGTGTAAATTTAGAAAATCCTCCTGACGGAGCTTGGAAAACTGCTTCTGGTGCATATTTCTATGCACCTCCGGGAGAGGAACCAGTTTTAAAGGAAGTTTTACAGAGCCTATATAAAATGAGGAAAGAAACAAAGGGGAAATACATGGAATGTGAAATGAAGATCGAGGAACTAAACAAAATATTAAAAACTAAAAAAGGTTAAATATGATACAAAAAAAAGATACGTTACTTTTCACAAAAACGAGACCTGTTAAAAGCCCATCAAGGGGAACTATTTTATCTGCTGGTATTGATTTTTACGTTCCAGAGGATTTTACAGAGGTGTTACTTGGACCAGGTGCTGATGTATTAATTCCATCTGGAATTAAGGTTAGAATTCCTTCTGGATTTGCGTTGATAGCATTTAATAAATCTGGAGTAGCTACAAAGAAAAAATTGATTTCTGGTGCATGTGTTGTAGATGAAGATTATACTGGTGAAATACATTTACATTTAATTAATGTGGGGAAAGGAAATGTTAGCATACAACCAAATGATAAAATACTTCAATTTATATTAGTTCCTGTAAACTATTCAAATGTTAGTGAGATTGATAATGAATCCTATAATTCGTACGGAGAAACAGAACGAGGCGCTGGTGGATTTGGATCTACTGATTTAACTGGTCCTAGGTAAAATTATTTTATTTCAGTTGAACAATAAAAAAGACACCATAAAGGTGTCTTTTTTATTTACTATTATGTAACTTAATTTATGGATTATTCTATAATCATTAATAAATGAGCAAGTAATGAAAAAAATAATTTATATTGCACCACACCTTTCTACAGGAGGACTCCCCCAATATCTTTATAAGAAAATTGAATTATTAAAAGGAAAACTTGAAATATATTGTGTGGAATATAATGATATAACAGGAGGACAACTTGTAGTACAAAAAAATAGGATTAAATCTGCCTTAGACAGCAATCACTTTATAACATTAGGTAACGATAAAGGGGAATTGATTAGATTAATAAAAAAGGTTAGGCCGGATTACGTTCATTTGGAAGAAATACCAGAAGATGGTGGTTGGGGGTGGGAGAAGGGAAGTTTGGACCAAATATATTCTTCAAATAGGAGCTATAAAATATTTGAAACAAGTCATGATTCTTCATTCGATCCAGACAATAAGAAAATATATTTTCCCGACGCATTTTTCTTTGTCAGTAAATGGCAAATAGATCAGTATAAGAATATTAATGTTCCTAAATATTTAGCAGAGTATCCGATAGAATATCAGGAAAGACCAGATAGGGATTCTTCGTTAATGGAATTAAAATTGGATCCCTCTAAAAAACATATATTAAATGTTGGACTCTTTACACCAAGAAAAAATCAAGGCGAGATTTTTGAATTGGCCCGAAAATTTGGTGATGATGTTCAATTCCATTTTCTGGGTAATCAGGCAGGAAATTTTGAGAATTATTGGAAGCCATTAATGGCTACTAAACCGAAGAATTGTATCTATTGGGGTGAAAGAAATGATGCAGATAGATTCTATAAATGTATGGATCTATTTCTTTTTACCTCTCGTGGTAATCCGGGCAACAAGGAAACGATGCCTTTAGTCTTACGAGAAGCCTTGGGGTGGCATATTCCTATTGCAATGTATAATTTGGATGTTTATCAAAACTATTTTGATAAATTTGATACTGTCAATTATCTAGTAAATGATTCTTTGAAGAATATTGATATGATAAAAAATATTCTTGGTAGCGAGATAGTAAATGTCCAGGCACGAACTGAATATTTTTCTAGTAGCTTTGATAGAGAAAAGAATGTTATTTATTTTGAGGTGATAAATGAACATCCGATATTAAAAAAATTCAATTATAGGCTTAGAGATTTTGTGAATGGATTAACCTTCCAGCCAATTGGAAGAGATTATGATTTTAAAAAAGGAATAAATGTTAATGTTGGACCAAATGCTCGTAATGATGACCATAATGGACTTATTCTGGAAATATTCGATTGCGATGAAAATATTATCGAAAGTCACACATATGAATCCTATGGTAAGGTTAAAGGTAGCTGGGATCCTTTAAGATATCCAAAAACAGAATTGTGGATTAATAATAAATTAGTAAAATTACACAGTCATCCAAATGACCATTCTTCCTTTTGGAGCTACTTCGAATGTGTATTGAGGGGAGATTATAAAGGAATAGAATCTGGAGATATAATAGTAGACGTTGGAGCTAATTTGGGATTTTTTAGTCTAAGTGCTATTAAACAGGGAGCATCCAAATCATATGCTATAGAACCATTTCCCGAAACCTTTGAGTATCTAACTAAAAATGTAGAAGGTCTTCCTATAATACCGATTAATTGTGGAATTGGAAATATTGAAAAGGAAACTATGTTTGTTGGTGGGGAAGTTACTTCTATTACTCGCTCAGCAGAATTAGAAGAAAAACAGAATGATGGATTTTATGGTATTAATAAAAATCTGATTAAAGTAAAATTAAAACCATTTAATCAGATCATTACTGAACAAAATATCCAATTTATTGATTATCTAAAAATTGATTGTGAGGGAGGGGAAGCAGATTTGTTTAAAACGATAGATCCAGATTTTCTAAAATATAGGGTTAAAAAAATATCAGGTGAATTTCATTTACCCCTAATAGGAACAGATGAATATCTTAAAATAAAACATCAGCTCATTGAAGCTGGTTTTGATTATCAGGATAATTATACAGAAGATAGCGAGATGGTAATTTTTTATGCTAGAAGAAAGCCAAAAATTAAATTAGTTCATATTATAAATAATCCTGACGGAGAAAGAGAAAAACTATCCACTGAATCACTTTCTAAATTAACTGAATATGGAATAGAATATGAAAGACATATAACACCACTTTATACAGAAAAACCCCCAATAGAGAATTGCTATAGACCATCTCAGGTTTCATCGACCCCGGGAGATTATTTATTGTCTCCTGGTCATTATGGATGCTATTTAGGACATAAAGATGCTGTGTGTAATACGTATGGAGATTTTGATGGATTATTAATTTCTGAATGTGATGCTATTCTGCAAATACCAGCAAAGGAAATGGCAGAAAAAATAGAACAGACATATTTTGACAATATTAAGAATGATCTAATATTAACAAGCTATGGGAAGTCACTTCCTGGATATCCACATACACATGTTACAGGAGATCTCTTTTGGTCTCAAAAAATAGTAGAAGCCCATTTATATTTAATTTCTAGGCCTCATTTAGGTACACTGAAAGAATTATTTGCAACTAAACCTTGGGACGTTTCAGATCTTTGGTATGATACATTTGTTTCAACCTATAAAAGGGGAATTTACAAAAAGCCATATGCTTTACAGGCAAGAGGGGAATCCTATTTGGATAAAACATATAAGGATGGTTATATAATCCACGATCATAGTGTTATTTATAATCCAGATTCGATAGATGATGATATAACTGTTATTATACAAACATGTGATAAGTATAGAATTTTTTGGGATGGATGGTATATGGCATGGAAAAATAATTGGGACTGGAATTTAAAATGGCCAATAGTATTCTGTAATGAAGAATTAGATTTACCTTTTAATGATCCAAGAATTTCTCAAATAAAATCTCCATTGTCTGTGGACAAAAATGGCTTTTCCGATAGATTAAAAGACATCTTAGAAAAGGTTAAAACAAAGTATGTTCTTTATATCCAAGATGATATGTGGTTAACAAATAGTGTTAATTTTTCAACTTTTAAGGAAGCTCTTTATAAAGTAAGATATAACGATTGGAACTGTTTAAGGCTACATGAAAAGATTTGGCTAAATTATACTTTAGATAAAACCAGCCATTTTGTTAACGGGAAAAGAGTACTCAAAATGAAGAGTAGTAGTGAATGGTTGCTTACCCATAATGCAGCTATTTGGAACAAAGAATTTTTAATGGAATCAATTTTACCTAATGAGGATCCTTGGACAAATGAGATTGAAGGAGGAGTTAGAATTTCCAAAAAATATACGGACCCTAAAATCTATCATTTAAATGAAAGATGGTATTATCAGCCAGGTGCCGCCCAGAATGGTAATATAAATCCATTTATGGAACAATATCAGAGGTATCTTCAATATTCAGAGGATTTAAAAAAAGAAATGGACATTTAATATGGTAACAAAAAATAATTTATTAATCTGTTCTGTTAGATGGAGTGAGGATTCTTCTGACTTTAAGAATTCATTTTACCCACCAATTGAACAATATAAGGATACTGGACTAACTTATAAAATTTTCAAATACGAGAAGGATTTGGAGAAGGAGGCTTTATTTATTCAAAGATATGGATGGTTAGGGGAATATATTTATTATAGGATTTTTAAGTTATATGAGTCTTTACTCCAGGAGATTAAAGAAAACAATTATGAGTATATTCTATTTATAGATTATAATGATACTATGTTTGTTGGGGATAGTATAGAATTACTAATAAAACTTAATCAGGTTAAGGCTGCAACACTTCTTGGTGGAGAAATAACTAAATTTCCAGACGAGAAAATAACTAATCTCTGGCCAAAGCCTATAACTTTTGGCGACGGACCGCATTTAAATGCTGGTATGATATTTTCTAAATCATTGGATCTATTAACAATACTTTGTGATGCAAAACAAATGATAGAGGAGCATCATATACCTTATACTAGTTGTCAAGGAGTATGGCAAATAATGTACCATTCTAATAAATACGATATTCAGATTGACCGAAATAATGAAATATTTTATAATTTATATGGAAAGGAATTAAATCGTGATTATGGTATAATGAAAAATTATAGGCTAGTCACAGGGGAATTATCTATATGTCCATTATTTATACACCAGAATGGTTGGCCCCACACAAAGGGCTTAATAGATATATTTGGAAAACCTTTCAAGGAATATAATGAAGCTAGAAAGAAATTATATTCCACAAAATTATCTATCGTGACCTCTTATTATAATTGTGAGAATTTTATAATGGAGCAAGCAAAATCTATATTAACTCAAACATATACGAATTGGGAATGGATTATTTGTGATGATTTTTCTAGTGATGGTACTAAAGAAAAACTAATACAATTAGCTAAAATAGACCCAAGAATTAAATTAGTCGAACAAAAACATAAAAAGGAGATTTGGTGGAACCCACAAACATATGCAACGGGCGATATAGTTTGTCCTATAGATGGGGATGATATGATATTGCCAAAAACTTTTGAAAAAATAGTTTATTATTTTAATAAATTTCCTGATGTAGTATTACTACATTTTAATGCCAATAAATATAATGATATCCTTCCCCAAAGAAAAGAGGACATTATAAACAATTTTCTTGACAATGTCTATATTTCGAGAGATAATATTTCTTTCTTAGATGCATTTGAGAGATTATGGAATCAAAGGTCCTGTATTTTTGGATATCTCCGTATATTTAGAAACCTCCCTGGACTAGATTTTAAAATCCATCCAGATGGTGATGCATGCTCATCTAATGATGGGCAATGGCTTTTATATTTGGAAGAGCGAGGAAAATGTTTGGCTATCCCAAGAACTACCTATATAGCTAGGAATCATGGAAACTCCGAAAACTATCGAAATTGGAACATTAGAGGTGAAGCTAATCTAGTTACTGATACTCAGAAAAGAAGGCAAGGAATGGACCTAGAAATGCCTAGAATCAGTGATTATTTCAATGAGGTATATGTAGCTGCTGAATCTACTTATCTAAGCCAATTAAACTGGGAAGCTGAAAGTAAAAAAGTTTGCTTTTTTAACTATCAGTACTCCGAAAGACAAAAGTTAAAGTTGAAAGAATTGTTCTTTGACCATGAAATTTTCTTTGATGGGAATGATAAAATGTATGATTATTGCTTTATTCGGATAAGGCAAGATAGTGTTGAATCCGATATAATGGAGATAATGGAGAGAGCCTCAGGGAGGGTTAATCTTTATTGTGATAATGTACACTTGCATCATAATAATAGAACTAACAGAAATACATTAAATGAGATTAAGGATTCTATATCTAAAAAATATAGTTTCTATTGGAATATTCAAGAGAATAGGGGAATAATTTATTTATTTGATAGTATCAAATCTAATGAGATAGAAAAAAAAGATAACAAGATAATGGACGATATATTATTGAAAGGATATGAAGAAGTACCATTAGTTATAAAAGAAACTAAAGCTGTAGAAAATGAATGCTTCTTTACTTTTATAGATGGTCCTAGGGTAACAATAAATGGTGCTAAGGATGCGGAATATCTGGTAAAATTTATAGACCTCGATACTCAAAAAGAAGTTTTTACCTCTATTATTAAGACCAATCATTGGACTGCTTGTTCTGTCCAATATTGTATGTCTTGGGTTATAGAGGTTTATGAAAATAATGTTCTCTGGAAAACTCATAAATTTGATCCAACAGGAAAAAGAGTCTATATACACCTAGATTCGAATTCTTTAGGGGACACACTAGCATGGGCACCATATGCGGAGGAATTTAGGAAAAAATGGAATTGTACTGTTATTCTTTCTACCCATCGTAACTATTTCTTTGAAGGTCAATATCCGGAACTAGAATTTTCAAAACCAGGAGATGTTATACATGATTTATATGCAAGTTTTGGAATTGGGTGGTATTATAATCAACAAGGTAATGTAGAAATATATAAAAATCCATACGATTTTAAAAGTTATCCGCTACAACAAACTGCTACCGATATTCTTAATATGGATTTTGAGGAAATTAAACCAAGACTAAAAATCAAGGATAAAGGTAGAAAAATACCCGGTAAAAGGCCGTATGTTTGTATAGCTCCCCATGCATCTGCACTTGCAAAATATTGGAATCTACCGGGTGGATGGCAGGGATTAGTTAATTATATAAGAGAAAGGGGCTATGATGTTGTTATGATAACACAAGAAAAGCTTGGTAATCCTTGGGATGATGGAAAATTAGGTGGAAAATTAACGGGGGTAATAGATAAAACTGGGGATCGTCCATTAGATGAAAGGATTAATGATCTAAAGCATGCTTCTGCATTTATTGGGGTTGGTAGTGGATTAAGTTGGCTCGCATGGGCTATCGATATTCCGGTTTTAATGATCTCTGGATTTAGCGAAGAATGGACAGAATTTACTAAAAATTGTGTTAGAGTGGTTAATCAGACAGGATGTCGTGGGTGTTTTAATCGTGCAAGATTAGATCCAGCAGATTGGAGATGGTGTCCAGATCATAAAGATACAGATAGACAATTTGAATGTACTAAATTAATATCCTTGGAACAAGTTATAGATTCATTTAATAAACTAGATATCAAAAAATAATGAAAAATATTAAATCCTTTGATGATAAAAAACCTTGTATTATCATAGCGGGTCCTCCCGGCAGTGGTAAAGGTACTCAATCCTCTTATATTAAGGAAAAAACAGGATTTGTTCATATTTCAACTGGTGATATAATCAGAAATTCAGGAAATAAAAGGTTAATGGATGCTGCTGCAAATGGGATTTTTATTTCAGACGAAGATGCAATTCAACTCGTTGACGAATTTATTAAAAAAAATGAAGATGCCAAGGGATTCATTTGGGATGGATACCCTAGAACTGTTTCTCAGATTGATGGGTTTAAGAAAGTTCTGAAGAATAATAATTTAGAACCAAAAATCTTAATTATACTTGAAGGAGATCAAGGGGTATTAATGGATAGGCTTCTAGAAAGAGCAAAAAAAGAAAAAAGACAGGACGACGAGATAGAAAAAATTAAGAAGAGATTTGAGGATTATAAAATAAAAACCAATCCTTGCATAGATAAGCTTTCTATTATGATGCTAAATAATTCTATTTCCACAATAGAAACATCAGAGGGGATAGATAAAATAAATTCTGCAATCTATAAAATTTTAGATGAAAACAATCTTCTGTAGTTCGCTATAAGAATAAAACAAATTAAAGGGGACAAAATGAGCGAAACGACAAAAAAGAAACCTACTATCTGTTTAGTGATGATAGTTAAGAATGAGTCGGAAGTGATCCGTAGATGCTTGGATTCAGTTGCGAAGTATATAGATTATTGGGTAATTGTAGATACCGGGTCTACCGATGGAACACAGGATATTATTAAGACCCATATGAATGATCTGGGAATACCAGGTTCTCTGTATGAAAGGCCTTGGAAAGATTATGGTTCAAATAGAACCGAAAGTTTACAGCTATCAGCAGGTAAATGTGATTACCGTCTAGTGATAGATGCCGATGATGTATTAGAAGTTACTGATACTGAAGTATTTAACAACTTGACTGCGGATGCATATCGAATAGCAATTAGATTGGGTGATATTACATATTTTAGAATACAACTTGTTAAGTCTTCACAAAAATGGAAATATGTTGGAGTTTTACATGAATATATTAGCTATGAGGGGGAAGGAACTAATACAGAGGACGATTTACATGGAGTGATGATGTTAGCAGGTGTTAGCGGTGATAAGAGAGATTTGAAAGGTGCTGAAAAATACTACAATGATGCACTAATATTTGAAAGAGAGCTTATTAATAATAAAGAAATAGACGAAGGATTAATAAGTAGATATTGGTTCTATTGTGCTCAAAGCTATAAGGACGCAGGTATGTATGAAAGAGCTCTTGTAGCATATCAGAAAAGAGCTGAATTGGGTGGATGGCCAGAGGAGGTTTATGTTTCTCTTTTCAATATAGCTAAAATGAAAGGGGCATTAGGAAAACCAATTGAAGAAATTGAAAGGTCTCTATTAACTGCTTGGGAATATAGACCAATCAGGCTAGAAGCAGCCTATGAATTAATTCGAATATTAATTCATCAAAAAAGGTATTTTTTAGCTTTCTCTATTGGAAATATTGCATTAAGAATGGGAGGTTGCGTAGATGTTCTGTTTGTAGAACATGATATTTGGAAATGGAAATTTATTTATGCCTATTCAATAACATGCTTCAATACTGGAAATTTAGATGAGGCTTTAAGATGTAGTAAATCCCTAATTGCTTCTCCAGAATGGGAAAGTATTCCAGAAAAGGACAAGGAAGGGATTATGGCAAATAATGCAGTGTTTCAAAAGGCAATTGATGAAAGGGATAAGGATATAGAACAGGAAAAGGATCAGCCAATTCAACCACCAACTGATGAGGATCTTCCAAAATTAGATGATATATAAATCTATGTCTTATATAGAAAACTTTGAAGAATTTAATGAATCAGATAGCAAGTTAAAATTCTTACCAATTAATCTTGGTGGGAATAAACTTGTTTGTGAAATATGTAGATCTCATAAGGATGGACTAATAGGTAGAAATATAGAAAGAGACGGTATGGTATTTTTGTTTGAAGATGCGCAGGCATTATCTTTTCATACCAAAGGATGTATAATTCCTATTGATATAGTATTCGTTTTAGATAAAAAAGTAGTAAAAATAGAAGAAAATTGTAAGCCTAATTCCATAAAAAAATTCGAGTGCGGAAAGGGCGATACTGTTTTGGAATTTCCTGCTGGAACTTGTAAAAATTTAGGAATTAAGCCTGGTATATTTTGTAACATTTAAAGAAAAATTAGAATAATGGCAAACAATCAAGAGATTCAGGTTCTATCTGAAAAAGAACACATTAGACAAAGACCAACAGTATATGTTGGAAGCGTTAGACCCACTGAAGAGAAAATTCCTATACTTAAAGATTCCAGAATATTTATAGAACCAAAAACTATTTCTGTTGGGCTCTATAAACTTTTTGATGAGGTATTCTCAAATTCTTTAGATGAAGCTAAAAGAATGAAGGGAAAAATGAAATCTATAACAGTAAGTATAGATTCAAAAAAGAATTCAGTCACTGTTAAAGATACTGGTAATGGATTTTATAAAGGGACTTCAAAAAATAAGGTATCTGGGCTTTCCAATATTGAAACCGCAGTTTCTCAACTAAGAGCGGGAACGAATTTTAAAAATGGGGAAGTAGAAGAAGCATTAGTTGGGACTAATGGTATGGGAGTAAGTCTTGTTAATGTACTATCTAGAAAATTTTCAATAATCACCACAAATGTAGAACATAAATATGAACAACATTGGGATGATTATGAAAGAAGAGAACCTATAATAACTAAAAATGAAGGTAATCTTCCTTTGGGAACAGAAGTTACATTTGAACCAATAACAGATGCCACAGTTTTTGGAAGGTCCAAATGGGATATGGAAATTATAAAAACCCAGCTCATTTTTAAATTACGTCTAATTAAGAAAGATCCTATTATCAATAATTTAAGTATTGATTTTTATTGGGATGGTATTAAAATACCCCTTGATATTTCACTATATCCCAAAGGCTCATTTACATTAGAAACACCAATAGGGGAAGTAATTATTTGGGAAAAGTATGAAGGAAGTGGTTCTATAAGTTTTATTAATTCTGCTATGTGTACAGGTATACATCAAAGAATAGTTAATGAATTCATCAATGCCAAATTGGAAGATAGCTTAGGTCATCACTTCTATGATACCTTTATTTCCTTAAATCTTCAGCCTAAATTGGTCCATTTTGGGGATCAGAATAAGACTAAATTTATAACACCAAGGGAAGAAGTAGAACCTACTATTTCTAGAACAATTTTAAGTAAATTGGGAGCATTCTTTAAGACTGATTTATTTGCATCGATACAAGCTAAGGTAGAGGAAAGAAGGACAGAAGGACATGTTAAGAAGTTAAGAGCAGAAAAGAGAAAAGTAAATGTTAAAAATTCGCATAAGTATTTCCCAGCAGGGAAGAATAATGCGGAAAATTTATTTATAGTTGAAGGACTCTCTGCAATGGGCTCAATTTTACAAAAAAGAGATCCTGATAAAGACGGTATTTATGCTTTAAAGGGTAAGATAAAAAATTGTCGTAATTTAGGAGATCTTTCAGAGAATAAGGAAATTCTAGAATTAATGCAAATACTTAATTTAGATCCTACCTTAAAAGTAGTCCATAGTATTTCTAGTTATAAAAGGGTTATTATAGCAACGGATGCGGACCCCGACGGGGCCCATATTACATCATTGCTGATCAATATGTTTTTTAAATGGTTTCCTGGTGTTATATCATATGGCCAATTAAATTCATTGAGAACTCCACTTGTATCAGTTGGTGATAAAGCAAAAAGGAAATACTTCTTTGATCTGGATGAATTTAAAAAATCCAAATCTACAGGAAACATAAGATACTTAAAAGGATTAGGTTCTTTAGATATATTAGATTGGGAATATGTAATGTCGAATAAGGATTTGGCTGTTATTACATATGATCCAAAAGCTAAGGATTACTTGGAAATGGCATTTGGAGATTCGTCAGATGCTCGTAAAAAATGGTTAGCTGGCAAAATTTAAAATATGAGATGTTTATGTATAAAGGGGTCAAGGTGGTATAGTCTTGATGAATCCCAGAATTATGGATCTGGTAATACCAACGCATATGAATTTATCCCTGGTGGGGTTTATGAGGTTTCAATAGAAAGAGATGCCTTTTGGGGTGACTCCTATGTAGTAAAAAATCCGCCACACCAAACATCGTTTGGTGTTAAGGGGCATGAAAATACACCTTCTGGTAGAGCATTTTCTGACTTCTTTCAATTAATTAGTTAAGATCTTTGTTAAATTCTATAAATCTTTGAAAACAATTTTTCGGTTTGTGATATAAAGAATGTCCGCCAAATAGAAGATATATAAACAAATGATCACTAGACTATCAAATTATCTATTGGAAGGAGAAGGTGAGGAAAATATAGCCTCTATACCTAGTAAGAAACTTCATATAAAATGGGCTAAACCTGATTTAGCAGGAGAAATATTGCATTATGATGCAGCTGCCAAGTTGGAGTTTTATCAACATAATATAGATATATCAAATAAAGATATAGGTAAGGTCGAAGCTAAAGCAACTAAATTTTATAAGTATATCTTTAAACCTTTTAATAGAGGGGAATTAGTTGATTTACCTTTAACATCAGAAGATGAATTTCAGGTTACAAGGATCCAAAATTTAGATTCCTATGAATATGAAAATATTGTGGCGGGTGCTTATGGAAGGGGATATGGAGATATTCTTATAGAGGTCACAAAAGCACTAAAGAAAAATGGTAGTTTAACATTACCTGCACCAATTATAATTAGATTCATCAACTTTGGTGAGACTAGAAGAAGCTCCGAATCTAGCTATTTTTTATTATCTGGTAATAGAAGAATTAATTTAGCATTACATTATGGCATCCCTATTAAAGCTTGGGTTATTGATTTAATCCCATCAAGAAGAGATGTAAGGGATTTTGCAGAAAAGACTGGTGTGTTAAGAAAGGGTGAGTCCTTTTTCAGGGATCTTATACATAAAACAGTTGGCAAGGATAATTTAGAAGAACTAACAGCAAGAGAAAGATTTAAAATTATACAGGCTTTAAAGAATCATTAAATGAATAATATTGGATATTGTTGTATTAATATGACCCTCGGAAATGAAGGAATTTCCACAAATAGAGGGATGATACAAAAAACTTTCCTAGACAGAGGATTAAATTATGTTTCTGAAATTGCTAAAAGTAATTTGGAAAGTTTAATTAAAATATTAGAATGGAATAAAAGGAATCAAATAAGAATGTTTAGAATGAGCTCTGACATTTTTCCTTGGTGCTCTGAGTATGAAATAAAGGATCTACCAAATTTTGTGCATCTTTCCGAATTACTAAAAAGAGCTGGCAATATTGCTAAAGAAAGCAAACAAAGACTTTCCTTTCACCCATCTCATTATAGTGTATTAGCATCTATGAATAATACGGTAGTTTCTAATACCATAAAAGATCTTAGGCAGCATGCAGAAATAATGGATTATATGGAATTAGATCAATCAACATATTATCCTATTAATATTCATATAGGAACATCTAAGCCATCTAAAGAGGAATCAGCAAAAAGATTTTGTTCGAATTTTAATTTGTTACCAAATAATGTTAAATCTAGGCTGGTAATAGAAAATGATGATAAAATTTCCGGATTTACCCCAAATGATTTATATAATTTCGTATATAAAAATATTGGAATTCCAATAACTTTTGATTATCACCATTATAAATGTAATCCCGATAATGGTATTTCAGAGAAGGAATCATTGACTATGTGTTTAGGCACATGGAAAACAAGAGCATTAACTCATTATTCGGATTCTAAGAAATTATACGAAGACTCTACCTCCAAGGATGTTGCTCATTCGGATTGGATATGGAATGAAAAAATTCCTACGTATGAATTAGAATTTGATATTGAATTAGAAGTAAAAATGAAGGAAAAGGCATTATTAAAATATAGGACTAAACTATTTGAAAATGAACGAAAACAACTCTTATCCGAAATCTTATAATTTGGATACTGAATTAAAGGCACAGATAGCATACGAATCACTTTGTGAAAATTATACTAAAAAACTTATTGATGATATGATGAGTTTTTTGCGCATACCTATATCGAAACTTTCTGAAGATGAAGTAGTAAAAAAGATATTAGGTGCATTGAATACTAATAATAAATAATTTATGGTTACGAAAATATTTAAAATAGCAGGTCAAATACTCTATGTGGTATTTCTATTTATTGTAACATCCGTGGTAGTAATTCTTTCTGGTATATTTGTACTTGGACTTAATATCAGGGATCACTTTTATAAGCTCATAGGTAAAAAACAAAAAAACAATGGCGGCAACGACTAAAAATTACTATTCCTCTCTTGGAATAGATAAAAATGCTAGTCTAGAGGAAATTAAAAAAGCTTATAGAAAATTAGCAATGGAATTACACCCCGATAGAAATCCGGGTAATAAAAGTGCAGAAGAAAAATTTAAAGAGGTAGCAGAAGCATACGAAACTTTATCTGATACAGATAAAAAAACAAAATATGATGGATCCTGGTCTCCTGCGTATGGATATGGAACACCACCACCCCCACCTAGGCCAGAATCACCATATGATGAATATGTAAGAAGAACTAGCTCTGGTGCTAGAAGAGAAGCATATAATCCCTTTGGTGGTGGATGGGATGAACAATTTAGTGATTTTGATACATTTTTTAATGCTAGAACTAGCAAACAACCACCTCCAAAGAAAAAGAAAGGACAGGGTATTTCAATTAATGTACCTATTACTGTTGCTGAAATGGTAACAGGGGTTCAAAAAAAGATCAAGCTAAAAAGAAATATTAAATGCAACCCATGTAAGGGAACAGGAGCAATGGATGGAAAATCCTTTCAAAAATGTGGAAGGTGTGGAGGATCGGGATGGATAAGAAGGATTGATGACATTGGCTATGGCGAAACATATTCTAGTAAGCAAACTAAATGCGATCAGTGTAATGGCGAAGGTAAAGTTATATTAGAAACTTGTCATACCTGTAATGGGAAAAAAATTGAACTGAGAGAGGACATTATTGATATCAATATACCAGCAGGATCCATTGCTGGTATGCAATTTATTATTTCTGGAAAAGGCCATGAAGATAATGGTGCCGCAGAACCTGGAGATTTGATTGTTTTTATCAAGGAACTTAATGAGGATGAATTTATTAGAACCGGTACTAATCTAAAAGTTATACATGAAGTACAATTATTAGAAGCTATTCTTGGCTGTAAGATTAAGGTTAAAATGCCAATGGGTGAAATAATACAAACAATAGTAGAACCAGGAACAACACACGGAACAATTTTACAATTTCCAGGAAAGGGAATACCAGACATTGGTGCAGGAACAAAAGGGGATTTTTTAGTAGAAATTCGGATCAAAATTCCTAAACCAATAACGAAAGAAGATTTTGATTTATTGAATGATTTAAAAAAGACAAACTTATTTGGAAATGGTATTTAATTTAATTTTATTTATATTAGCCTCCTGGGGGCTTACACATATTCTAGTTTCTGGGAAAATTTTTGAAACTCCTCGAAATTGGATAATTATTAAAAGTAATTTTTTTGGTAATATACTAACTTGCTATCAATGCTCAGGCTTCTGGTCCGGTTTTTTTATTGCTGGATGCTTTACTCGTAACTATCTATACATCTTTCTTCTGTCTCTTATATCTTCTGGTGTGTGTTCTTTTTTAAATTCGATATATGTTGCTATTGGTACATATATTAGAAAAAATCAGTCATAACATATCTTAAAAAATCACAGAAATCAAATCTGTGGTTTATTCTATAATATTTAGATTTATCAATCTTTTATGAGCACAAAGAAAACAATAACTATTCCTGAGCAAATAAATCAGGATTATCGAAAGTATGCCTTGTATGTAATCCAGAGTAGAGGCATTCCAAATTTTTACGATTGCATAACACCAGTACAAAGGTTGATCTTACAAAATGCACCATCTACATTTTCAAAAACACCTGGTGTAATTGGTAGTGTATTTAGTACTGGATTATATCACCATGGAGATGCCTCGTTATCGTCAGCAATTTCTAAATTAGCTAGACCCTTTGGATGCTCCGAACAAATAATGGAAGGAGATGGATTTTTCGGAACCCCAGTGAATCCTCGTCCCGCTGGTGCGAGGTATACTATGGTGAAAATTGTTCCTAAATACAGGAACATGATTGAAGAATACAAGGACTTAAATTCATTAAATGAGGAAGGGGGGCATGATTGGTTAAACGTAACATATCCAATAGGATTATCAACACACATTGTTGGTATTGCAGTAGGATATAGTTCTAATATTTTACCAAGAAAGCAGGAGGAAGTAGAAGCATATTTGCAGGGAGATACTAGTAAAAAATTAAAACCCCATTTTAAAGGTTTCAGAGGTAAAATCTCTAAGATCGAGGGGCTTAAGTCTGCATGGCTAATAGAAGGTGAATTTGCAGCTAATAAAACAAATAAGACAATTCAGATAATGAGCCTTTCTCCATTAGCTCGTTATGATAGTTTTATAACTAAGGTGGGACTATTATTAGATAATAAAGGAGTAGATTATAGAATTGAAAACAGATCAAAGGATGAGGTCGAAATAACTATTAAACTCAAATGTTCCGATACTGAATTTGATGAGATCTCAGAAAGGATTAAAAAGGAGACACAAAGAATAGTGACTGAAAATATTGTTCTTGTGAAGGATGGATTAGTAATGGAATATGAAAATATCCAAGAATATTTAGATCAATTTCGGGTACATCGCGAAGAAGTTATCTATAAGAGATTAGTAAAGGATCTTTTTTATAATGATAGAGAATTAGCATTCCAGGAAGCGAAATTAAAATTCCTTGTTTTTATGCAGGGGAAAAAAAGGCTTAATGATGAAATCATAGAGTTTCTAAAGCCTTTTGATTTTTGGATAAAATCAAGATTAGAATCTATAACTCTTGTTAAATTATCCGAGAAAGAAATAGAATTAACAAAAACTAAGATAGAGGAATTAAAAGCTACTGCTTTACAAATTAAGTCTTCTATGAAGGATCAGGCTAATAAATGGGCATCTATAAAAAAATCATGGGAAGTAGCAGCAAAAGCCAAGCCTAAGCAATCAACTCTTATGTTAGAAGTAGCTGGTGAAAATTTTGATGGAATTGAGATTTGGAATCCGGAGGATGCTATGATACCAGAAGAGGATGAATCTGATATCTTCGATGAAGAAATAAGCGAAAACTAAAATAACATATAAACATATCTGGTAATGAAAAATAACGAAACTAAATTAAAATTTAGAATTACAAATTCTGGTAACTTAATATCCTTTCTGAATAAGATAAAGGCTGTAGATAAATCTGTTATTCTGGAATTAGAATCAACTCAATTTTTTGCAAAGGTTAGAACTGCTGATAAATCAGTTATAAAATATGTTGGAATTGATATATCTACCTTTTTGGAGGGTGAAGTTCCTAAGGGAAGGGTAAAGATAGGGATCATGGAAATAAATAAAATTATTAATGCCTTTAAATATTTTGGTCCAGAGGAAGAAACTTATATAGAAATAACCACTGAACCTGTTGACAAAAATATTTTAGCAACATCAATGAAAATATTTTCCAAATCGATTAAAATCAATATCCGTTGTGCTGATATTGATTTACTAACTTATATGGATGATAATATTCAAAAAACAATACATTCTCCTGATGGATATTTAATCGGATTTGCTGTTAGCAAAGAAGCATTTTCCAAAATTATATCTCTAAGCGGAATGGAAAATAATTCCGAGGAATTATTGAATTTCGATGTTTATAATAATAAGTTAGTAGTTAGGGGAAATTCATTTGAGTATAACCTAATAAAGGATCAAGAAATACAAGGATATAAAGAAGATGGTACTTATACTATTTATAAAAATCAATTTTCCAGTATCGATGCAGAAAATTCTATGTTCTATATTCATGAAAATAGAGTAATAGTTTTATCACAGGAGTCCGAATCGCAGATAGCAATCGGAAGAGTAGAAATGGAATAATATGGATCAAAATTATAACGAGCTTTCAGTCCAAGAAATTGAAGCTGAGATAGCTAGATTACAAGCTCTTTCTAAGGACTATAAAAATGAAGAGCAAGGGATTAAATTAACACTCAACTCTATCTACGGAGCACTTGGAAATCAATGGTTTGCACTTTTTAACCAAGAAGTAGCAGAAGCTGTAACTATACAGGGACAGGATCTGTGGAAATATGCGGAAAAGATCATTAATCGTTATTTCCACCAGCATTGGCATTTGGACACAGAGCTTCATGAAAAATTAGGATTGAAAAATGTCAAGCCTATAACAGTTGATATGGTTATTTACGGAGATACTGATAGTAACTATGTAAATATTGGGGCAGCATTAGATTCCTGCGACTTTCAAGGAAACCCATTAGATTTTGTTTTAAAATTGGACGAGTTTAGATTAAGGGCTTATATTAAGAAGTGCTTGGATTTATATGCAGAAAAATGGAGTACTGATAATTATCAGGACTTTGAATTAGAAAGCATTTCAAAAAATGGTATTTTTCTTGGTAAGAAGAAAAATGTGCTAAATATAGCATGGGAATCTTCCGGCCATGATCAATTAGAGGATTTAAGTAGGGTTAAATATACAGGAGTGGAAATGGTAGTAGGTGGTACCGCTCCCTTTGCTCGCTTACACTTAAAAAGTTTAGTAAATCACTTTTTCAAACGGGGTAAATTATTTGATCTCCGAGAATTCGTTAAAATGCTTAGAGTAATCAAATCCGATTTTAAGCTACAAAAGCCAGAAGATATTTCTGTTGCCATGAATGTAAATAATATAGAACAATATATTTTATGTGATACCACTAGATTTGAAGTAGCTTCAAAATGTCCAATGCATGTTAGAGCTGCTGGATACCACAATTTTATCCTAAATAACTCAAAACATAAGCAAAAATATACGCTAATTCGTTCGACAGATAAGATTAAGTTTTATTATGTAAAAGTCAGCAGTAAGCTCGAAAACAACGTTTTTGGCTATCTTGTGGGAGCATATCCTTACGAATATGCTCCTCCAATTGACATGGAGGAACAATTTAATCGTACTATATTGGATCCGATTAATAGATTTTTGGAAGCTATGGGATATCCACCATTGAACGCTAACCTACTGTTGGTAAATGCGTTATTTTAAATATAATTAAGAGGATATATAATACAATATTACTATACCCCCTGATGAAAAATTTCAATGAATATAGGAGAATTAAATCTCAAGATGGCTTAATCACAGAACAACAGTTCATGACCGATAAAAGCCCTGAAAATTTGGAGGTTGAATTAGTAGGACCAAATGAAGAACCAATTGGTACACCAACTACAATACCTCTTTCTCCAATAAAATTGAAAACTCAATCCGAAATGGGTGCTAGTATAATGCCAGAAGAAATAGCAGAAGGAGAAGTAACACAGGATTCTTTGATTACTAAAATTGTTAATGCACATCTACAATTAAGGGTATTACATTGGGGAACAGAAGAGTATTCTATGCATATGGCAACAGGAGGAACATACGAATTGCTTGATGAGATCTTGGACAAATTTGTAGAAACTTATCAAGGATATTTTCATAGACTTCACCTATGTGATTGTTTTAATATTAGAAATATAGGAGATTTAGTTATAGAGGAATGGATTTGTTCTGTTGAGTCTGATATTGATAGCTTGAGAAGCATGTGTCCACAAACAGATCTACAAAATATTTTGGATGAAATTAAAGGATTATTTGGAAAATTAAAGTATTTACTTACACTAAAATAATTATATGATTCCATGTCCTTTCATAATAAATTTCTTAGCCTTGGGCTGATAATTGCTGCTGCAAAAAGCTCCGATGGATTTTCTACTTTTGAAAAATTCATGATAAATCCATCTAATCCTAATTATTTAGATGCAGAATCTACTGCTATTCACCAAATGTTCCTAAAAAAGGACAATCTGAGAAGGAATCTTTGGATAATACTTGGAACACAAGAATTTAAAAATTATCACCCTTCCATAGCAATTAAGGCTCTTTGTAAATGCTGGGATGTTATAAATAACAAATCTAACGAAGATAAACATAAATTAGGGATTACTAACTATGCACACCTAGTGGAAAAATGTGAGCCAAAATACAAAGAAATTTTGGCGGAAATTATTCAAGCTATCATAAACTAAATTTTTTTATTCAGAAACTTATCTTTACATTTGTGTATAGAGTGAGTTATAACTCAATTCTATGAATAAAGAGGAAACAAAAAAAATCAATAGACGATTTTATAAAGGAGTGGGAAGACTATAAAAACGAGTCAGAGGATGGCAAATTGAGGTTTTTCAAAAGCTATTGGTTTATAACGGATTATAGTAAACCAGCACCCAATATTGAATCTTTGGGCTCTACTGGTAAATCAGATCCAACAATAGATTATTTTACTTGGGCTATGAAAAAACAGTCCAAAATACCATTTAAACAATTTAAAAATGAGTTACGTAGTAGTGGACTGCGAGAGCGATGGTCCAATTCCTGGAAAATATTCCTTGGTAAGCTTTGGTGCGGTAATAGTAGAAAAAAGCTTAACTAAGACCTTTTATGCCGAAACTAAACCGATTTCGGATATTTGGATACCAGAAGCATTAGCAATCTCTGGATTTACCAGAGAGCAACATTTAGCATTTCCTGAGCCCAAGGAAGCAATGATACGATTTAAAAAGTGGCTGCAAGAGAATAGTAAAGGACATCCCGTCTTTATATCTGACAATAATGGATATGATTGGATTTTTATATGTTGGTATTTTCATACATATTTAGGAGAAAATCCATTCGGGTATTCTTCTCAAAATATTGGGAGTATTTATAAAGGGATGGTTAAAGATACTTCTAAAAATTTTAAGCATTTGAGAAAAACTAAGCATTCACATCATCCTGTGGATGATTGTATAGGTAATGCCGAAGCATTATTAGAAATGCAAAAAATGGGGCTAAAGATACGTTTAGAGTAATCTTATTATTTTTTTAATATTGTATCTAGATACATTTAATATTTTTGAAATTGAATAAATGCTTTTTCCATTGAGATAAAAATTTTTAATTTCTTTTTGGTATTGTTCTTTTATAGCTAAGAACTTTTTTTCTTTTGCATCTATAAATCCTTTTTTCTTGATACTTATAGTATTTTCATTAAGTGATGATTTTTTCATTTTTTCAATAGTTTCTTTAGTATGTTTAGAACCAATTCTTCTCCCTATCAATTTTTCTTTTAAATCTATTGATTTCTCCAGACCAAAATATTGTACCCATGATTTACCTTTTCTTGAGGAAGACATTTTTTCTCTCATTTCTTTTGCTTTTTCTGTTCCATATAAAGTTTCTATAGTTTTTCCTGATATTTCATTGGATATATTTTTTCTAATTTTTTCGTATATTCTTGATGAAATAATATATTTTTTATTATTTGACATGTACCAAAGAGCAAATTTTAATTTTAATTCATTTGGATAGATTTCACATAATAAGCGATGACAAAGAAAATGTTCTTTCGGGGTCAAATATATCAAATTATCTAATGAATCGGAACCACCTATACACTTAGGTAAAATGTGATGTTTTTCGTAATATTTCTCTTTTCTATCCCGGTTTTCTTTTTTTGCATTATTAATTATAGACAAATAAATCTTATTATAATTCATATTTCTATATATCTTTTGCTACAATATATTAATTACTATTTACATAATAATTTTTGATATATAGAAGGATATGATTCCAAAGATATGAGAATTTCTAAAACTTTCAACCTAAAATTGTATGAGTCTGACTTAAAATTAATTATTTGTTCCGATATGCAAGTAGAGTTTAATCGGATAGCAAAGAAAAAGGCTGGTGATTTTAATGTCAGTTTTAGTGGAGATGCGGGGGGATTAGCCTTTTCTGCTAATATACACGAATACTATATTATGTTAAGGGATGATTCAATAGCTCATTCCTATATAGCACATGAAATACTTCATATTGTTGAAAAAATAACAAGAGATCGGGGGATTCGGGATGAAGAATCCAGAGCTTATTTATGTGGACACATAACAAAAATGGTTTACCAATATCTAACAAAGAAAAAAATCAAAATCTATAATGGATAATATGGAATTTAAAACAATCCCGATGCAGGATTTACCTGCAGTACTTGAAATTTTCCGGCATGACAATTTAAGATGTGCGGACGGAACTTACCCAGAAGAGAATTGGATTCGGATTTTATTAAATGGGGGTATGCTTATGGAAATTATATAGATGGTAAATTAAAAGCAGCATTGGTAGCGGAATCTATATTATCTGGGGGAGTTTATCTCTGGCTCATTGCAACTAGGCCAGAAGATTTTGGTAAAGGATATGGTCAATTCTTATTAGACGAATTTAAAAACGAAATGAAGGCAAGGAATAAAAAATGGCTTTACTTAACGTCTTGGAAAACCACAGAGAACTTCTATTTAAGAAATGGTGCAGAGACAGCTAATTTACCAGTTAAGGAATTTTATATTGGTTTAGATTAAAAAATGAATATATAGTAATATGGAACTAAAAAAGTACAAGGATTTTCTAAAATTACAAGAGGATCTTGAAAGCCCCCAAACTACATTGGGGCTTTCAAAGGATTTACAAGAAAAATTAGAAACTTTATTATCATTATTAAAGCAATATGATAGTATGATAACCCAGGAAATTGGATGGGAAGCAGAAAATACGGATCTAATTCCCGGAGCTATCGAAAGTGCTCCTGATGTACTAGAATTTAATGATATACTAAAAACAGTAAATATAGATCCATTAATGAAATATTTGAGTGATCTTATTACATCATCAAATTAAAATAAAAAATGTTTAAAAAAGTCAAAAATAAATTTTTTTAGGTTGAAATCTTTTATTACATTTGCTGTATAAATAACAAATAATAAATTCTTAACGAGATATATATAACAACAATGAGACAGGTATTCTTTATATTCGATGTAGTCGTGGCAGAGGCAGTAGCTTTCTGGGCGGATGAAATTTGGACATAAAAATTCTGGACTTAACAACTTTTTATAAAAGGAGCTTCCAGATAACTGGAAGCTTTTTTAATTTACACCGTTAATGACTTTTAACAAGTCATTAACAAATAAATCAGAAACGATTTATTACTTTTGTAAAAGTAAAGGAAGTAATAACTCAAAATGGGGTCTTTGACATATTGGAATTTAATTGGTGAGATAGCTCAGTTGGTAGAGCGCAGCCCTGAAGAGGCTGGCGTCGGGGGTTCGAGTCCCTCTTTCACCACATAATAAATACGGGTATAGCTCAATTGGTAGAGTATTGGTCTCCAAAACCAAGGGTTGGTAGGGTTCGAGTCCCCCTGCCCGTGCTATTTATAGGGAGGTAGCTCAGTTGGTTAGAGCGGTCAGTATCATCTAAAATATGACGAATAAGGTTTATTCCGAAATAAGCAGTAGATACTACATGTCGTGGGTTCGAATCCTACCCTCCCTGCATAATAAGGTAATGTAGCTGAGTTGGTTGCGAAAGCATATAGCGCTTGGTCTGAAAAACCAGAGACGTCGGTTCGATCCCGATCATTACCACATATTCTCCTTTAGCTCAGTTGGTAGAGTGGAGGCACTACAAGCCTTAGGTCGTTGGTTCGAGTCCAGCAGGGAGAACATTAAAAGCACCTTTAGCTCAGTTGGTTCAGAGCACCTGCCTTACAAGCAGGGGGTCACTGGTTCGAATCCGGTAAGGTGCACAATAAGGCCCGTTGGACAAGCGGTTAAGTCGTCTCACTTTCACTGAGGAGATCATGGGTTCGAATCCCATACGGGTCACAATTAATCAGGCAATATATTTCAGCGGTTAGAATGGTAGCTTGTCAAGCTGCAGGTCGCGGGTTCGAATCCCGTTATTGCCTCACTAAAAGGTCTTGTAGGGGAGTTGGCCGTCCCCGTCGCCCTGTCACGGCGAAGATCGCGGGTTCAAATCCCGTCGAGACCGCTAAATTTGGAATGTTAGTTCAATCGGCTAGAATACCCTTGCGATCGGGGGAGATGGGGTTCAAGTCCTCAACATTCCGCAAAAATTTTAAAACAATGAGAGAATTAGATTTTGACTATGACATTAATGGAGCTAACATGTTAGATATAACTAAAGCTCAAGAAATGGGAGGTTTTAAACTATCTGAAGCAGTATTTGCTGTTAAGATTGGTAAAAAATGGGAAGACATAAAAAAAGTAGTTCTTCATAAAGGTGGACCCAAAGAATGCTGTAGTACATATAAACAAATATTTTCTATGAATGATGGAAATTTTATTCTGGAGGTTTGTGATGGGGACTCAGTAGAATACTTTGTTTCTAAGAATTTGAAGGATCTAACAAATAATTAATAAAACTAAAATGGCAAAGATTAATTTTCAAAAGAAAAGAGCCGAGGATCTTTTAAAGGATCATAAATCGGGGTTTTATAAGTTTGTTCATAAAAATAATGGACTTAAAACTCTTGGCAGAGATTACATAGAAGGTGAAGTAGAAGAACTATATGTATTTTTCCAAAGCGGAATAGATCCAGAATGGGAAAAAAGAATGGGAAAGATGAAATGGAAAGATATAGAATAGACATCGCACGCGTGCGCTCACGCACACGCTCGCACTTCTTAATAATTATAACAAAAATAAAAAAAGGGGAGTTAGCTCAGATGGCCAGAGCACCTGCCTTGCACGCAGGGGGTCACCGATTCGACTTCGGTACTCTCCACTTAAATTTAGAAGATGAAAAATCTATCACAAAAGATTTTATTAGATCTTGGATATACTAAGGAAAGTTGGGAAGATGATAATGGAGAGGAAGTTATAACTTGGTATAATCATGGTATAACATTATTTGAGGATCAATGGTCTAATCCAATATCTTATAATTTTGCTGGCAGAACAAGAGAAGATGGATCATTTAAAAGCGGCTGGGTAATAAAAACAGAGGAGCAATTGGTAGCTTTACAAAATGTATTATCTGGTAAAATATAACCAATATAAAAGTAAATATATGAAAAAGAACGGAGGAACCACGCTGGTCGCGTAAACGTTGGAAAGGAATACGAGACCTTTTGTAAAGAAAAAGGAATCCCTTTTCAACTAGACAACAAAGTTAACCCATATGATGAAACTACATTATTTTGTCCTGCGGGGATGCAACAGTTTAAATCCTTATTTAAGGAGGAAAGCTATAAAGGAACAAATTCCAATATTCAATCTTGTATTAGATTAAACGATTTGGATGAAATAGGAGATGGAACGCACCTACTTTATTTCGATATGTTAGGATTTTTCTCATTTAGGGAATGGACGGTAAAACAAACAATCGATTTTTGGATGGAGTTCTTAAAAAGGATAGGAATTTATCCAGATAATGTAACAATACATCCAGACAAAAAAGATTGGATTGATTATTACAAAGAATACCAAATAGATGTTCTTTACGATAATGAATGTATTTGGAGTGATGGCGAAATCGGAGGATATTGTACTGAATTTTATAAGGATGGGATCGAAATAGGTAATATTGTTAACACAATTGATACTTGTATAGATGTCGGATTTGGTCAACAAAGATTGGAATTTGTAATAAATGGGACAAGATCTTCGAAAGAGGAAACGTTAATAACGAGTATTCTAAAAATAATAGACAGCGGATACAAACCAAGCCATTATAAGCAGGGATATGTTTTAAAGAAATTATTCAGGGAATGTTTTAGGGAAGGATTAGAAATAGATCATCCCTTATATTTGGAAGAGAAAGAAAGGCAAGATAGGATAATCTGGAAATGGAATCGAATGAAGGACATGGAAAGATATAAAAACATGCCGAAAGAATGGTGGTGGAATACTCACGGAATTGATTTAGATTTAATAAATTTATAGTTATGATAGCAGACGAGAATGGAATTAGGCACGACCTAATGGAAAAAGCTACCTTAGAATTAAGGGCTGCAGTTAATATGGAAATACTAACAAAAATTAAAATATTGGCCAGCCAATTTCCAAATGACCAAGAATTCGGGGAAAGGGTAAGACAATTAATTGGGGGATAAAGCTCCCATTAAGTCCAGTTAGCTCAGTTGGAAGAGCATCTGCTTGACATGCAGAAGGTCTGGAGTTCGAATCTCCAACAGGACACGATTATAAAATAAATTTTATGTTTCATATAGTACAGGAAAACGTCTTTAAAGAAAAAAATTACGATCTAATAATTGATACATTAGGACGATTGGAAATCCCGTACGAAGTTTGTAGGTTTATACCCTTTATCCATGATATTGAGTTTACCACTGACAGAAAAGATGTTTGGTGTTGGGGCTCGGTTAAGATGGCACATATTGCTAAGAAGTATGATTTTTTTCCAGGTTCTATGGATAATGAAAATCACGACTTTGAGGTATATGGAAAACATTATGGCGAGCATATGCTAAACCACGATGGTATTTGTATGGAATTTACAGATCCTTTACCAGAAGACGAAAAATGGACAATGTTCTTTGCTAGACCTACTAAAGATACGAAGGTATTTACTGGCCAGGTTTTTATGAGACATTCTTGGGATGAGTATGTAGCTCATGTTAAAGAAAACAATACGGTAAATATAATCACAGACGAAACAAGAGTATTAATCAGTCCATTAAGAGAAATATATCAAGAAATACGTTGCTGGGTAGTAGGAGGAAAAGTTATTACAATTAGCCAATACAAAATAGGCTCAAGAGTAGTTTCCCAGAATATGGATCATGAAAAAGATGCCTGGGATTTTGCTCAGAAGATGGCAGATATTTACCACCCAGCAAAAGCTTTTGTTATTGATATATGTAGAGTAGAAGAAGGATTCAAGGTTGTTGAAGTAAATTGTATTAATTGTTCAGGCTTCTATGATATGAATTTTCAGAAACTAGTAATGGCATTGGAAGAAGAATTCAATTAGTATGGAAAGGGGAACACGAGTTAAAATGTCGGAGAAGTTAAAAAAGATGCTACGCTCTAATGGCTCTGGTGATCATGTAAAAGAGTTTGGAAGATGCGAAGGCATTGTAGAAGAACATCTTTCTCATAATGGCATAGAATGGCCAGAGGTGAATGTTAGATGGGAACCAAGTAAACTTCGCTATGGATATTTACCAGAGAACTTAGAAGTAGTTAAATAATTATCCGGGATTCCCTGCAGGAAGAATAAAAATTACGGGAATAGCTCAATTGGTAGAGAAGCCCCACGCAAAGGGGTTAGATGCGTAACTGCTGCAGCAGTTTTTAGGTTCGAAGCCCGCTTCCCGTGCTCTTAAATAAACAAAAATGGAAAACACAACAACACCTTCAATCAAGGATCTAATTAAAGACAACACTGCATCATTCTCACACATGTTGGTAGCACATGACATATTAGTTTACAAATTAAACTATATGGGATTTACGTATGAATTTGGTATCCCTGTTTCTGATCTCGGGGAAGCAACAGTTTCTCGTAATGAGAAGGCTATTACTCTTATGAGATATTTGCGTAAAGCCATTGAAAAAGATCAACTTACGAAACATACTATATGTATGCCATATGGATATAGTGCTTCCGAATCTGCAATTTATTCTCATTACCGTGCAGGGGTAGCATATTACCAAATTAACGAGGATGGAAAGAATTATAGCTTTCCTATTCGTAAGGGGGATCTTGCTGAAATAGGAGATAAACTCCACTTAACTGAAAGTAAAACTATTCTATTAAACGTTATCAAAAAAGCCAAAGAAGCCAACGAATTCCACCCATGTTAATTATTCGCAAGAGTTAAAAAACGGGCAGAATTTTTTAATCTGGTTTTTCATATAATTATAAATCAAAACTCCAAAATGTACAATTTATTCTTGGATGATATTAGAACCCAGCATATGTGTGAATATATGCCAAATGCTTCTTTCTATCGAAAGACTGACTGGGTTATTGCTAGGGATTATCCACAATTTTGTGAGATAATTACTAAGAAATGGCACGAAGAAAAAGAATGGCCAGAGGTCGTTTCGTTTGACCATGATTTGGGTGTTAGTCATTACAAAGATTCCTTTATTACGGAGGAACAGTATGAAGAACATTATGTTGGTCTAGAAGAAAAGACTGGTATGGATTGTGCAAAATGGCTGGCAAATTTTTGCATGGAAAATGGATTAATGTTACCTCGTTGCATGGTGCACAGTCAGAATACAGTTGGCGCAAAAAACATCCAGAGTTTCTTAGAAAGTTTTATAAGGCACCAAACAAGTGAAAAACTATGACAGCAGAAGTATTTGAAAATCTGGAAGGGGAATTTACCTGTATTACATGGTATAAGCATAATAAAAATGGTTTGGCTGATCTTTATGAGGTAACAATAACGCCTAATTATATACACTATACAAAAACAGGTCCTAATGGGATAGTCCTTGAGGAAAGCCTTGCAAATGAGATTAAAAAATTATAAACCATTCATATTCAAAAAACAAATATTCATCAAAGGATTTTTTAATCAGATTTTTTTCTTTATATTTGTAATGTGAAAATTTATTTAATAACGTAATGAACTTACAGGAATTAGAAAATAGCGGGCATATCATATTTGAAGGTGTAGTAGGATCCCAGGCTTATGGGATTTCTACTCCAACCTCTGATATTGACACCAAGGGGGTCTTCATTCAACCAATTGAAGATATCCTTGGTTTTGGGTATGTAGAGCAAATCAGTGATGCGAAGAATGATAGAACATTTTTTGAAATTCGTAGATTCTTACAGTTGTTACAAACAGCTAATCCTACAATGCTTGAACTCCTGAACCTTCCTGATGATTGTATTCGATATAAGCATCCAATTATGGATCTTGTAATGGTACACAAGGAAAGGTTCATTACAAAAGTTTGCAGGAATAGTTACGGTGGATATGCAATAGAGCAAATCAAAAAAGCCCGTGGATTAAATAAGAAGATCGTAGAGGTTGGGGAAAAAATACCGGTAAGAAAAACAGTAATTGAATTTTGCTACGTTATTGTTGATTCCAAAAGTATTTCATTATTAGATTTCTTGGATATTAAAGGTCTTGATAGTAATAAATGCGGGCTTTCTAAAATTCCACATGGGCATGATTTATATTCTGTTTACTATTCAGGTGAACATAATTATAATGGCATTGCTGATGAGAATTCTAACGATGTTAGACTTTCCTCTATCCCAAAAGGGGAAATACCTATTGCAGCTATGAACTTTAATAAAGATGCTTATAGTAAGCATTGCAAACAATATAACGAAGAACAATCATGGATAGAAAATCGGAATCCTGCTCGTTTTGCTGATAATATGTTACATGGTAAAGGATATGATGGCAAAAATCTTGCCCATTGTCATAGACTTCTGGATATGGCAACAGAAATTGGGCAGGGAAAGGGGATTCTTGTAAGAAGACCGAATCGGGAGCAATTATTAAGCATTCGTCGGGGTGAATATGACTATGATGATTTAGTTGGAGAGGCGGAAGAGAAAATAAGGCGGATGGATGAGATCTTTGATAAGGCGGAACTTCCGGTAGCATTAGATAGGGAATTCGTAGATGAATTGCTTATTAAAATGCGGAAGCAATATTATGGACTAAGTTAAGAGAAACACAACATCTTAACGGGCAAAAGAACTGTATTAACTCATAAATTTATAACTCATATGGAATTAGTAAAAGAAAGGCAAAAGAGATTGGATGACATCAAATCAGGAGAACGCACCCTGTTACAAGAGGCTCATGAATTGGTAGTCAATGAAAATTACCCAGACATTCCCGAAGCATTGGAATTCATTACAGATCAGGAAAACGAAGAATCTATAATGCACTACATGATAGAGGAAGAGAATTACGAAAAATGTGCGGAGCTCCTAAAGGAAAAGGAAGAAATACTAACAAGTATCGACAACGACGAATGACCCCATTACTCTAACACAACAAAACAAACAAACAAATGCTTAAATTTCTAAAGGACCTTTTATTTGAATCAAATGGGTATAGTGAGCACCCGGAAGCAGTTATTATTGCCTGCTACTATAATCCAGAAAAATCTCCATATAGATTAAAGGCATTCAATACATGGTATGATTCAATAAAGCATCTTAACCATCGGGTTATTGAGTGTGTTATCGGTGATGGGAAATCAGAGCTTCCTGAAAACGAAAATATTAGTAAAATTCATACAACTACATTACTTTGGCATAAGGAGGCTCTTTTAAATAAGTTAGTGTCTGGTCTTCCCAAAAAATTCCAATACATTTTTTGGGTTGATACTGATATTATCTTTACTAATAAGAAATGGCTAAGTGAAGGCGTAGAGGCATTGAAAACTTACAAACTAATTCAGCCTTTTGAATATGGTATCCACTTAGAGAAGGATGAAAATAAACCTTCATTTAAGCCAGATGAATACCGACATTATTCAGATTCCCCTACTCTACGAAATAAATCAATGTGGAGAAGCTTCGCATCAAATTACGGGCGAGGCCTATCTGGAGATTTGAATTATGATGTTCACGGACATGTTGGTTTTGTATGGGGAGCTCGTCGAAGTGTATTAGAAAAAGTTGCTTTGTATGATAAGGCTTTAATTGGTGGAGGTGATCATATTATAGCTCATGCGGCAGCAGGACAAATACCACATAATTGTATCACTAAGACATTTGGTGATCAAATACAAGAAATAATTGATTGGTCCGAAAATTTTTACATAGCTGTTAGTGGTTCTATTGGCTATATAAAAGGAGACGTTTATCATATTTGGCACGGAGACAGAGAAAATCGGGAATATCTTAAAAGAGTACAGGAATTTGCTCCGATTGCAAAGGAGATAGTAGAGAAAGATCACAATGGTTTATATAAAACTAATGATCCAGTAGCAACGAATTACGTTAAAGACCATTATAAAAAGAGAGAGGATGTAACTATTACCCGAAAACCCAAACACCACGATCCAAGAAAAAGATATAGCTATAATGGCATGGTATACAGGTATACTAATAATGGGGATTTAATCGATGATCTAGGAAATCTAATCTATGATATAGCATTATTAAACATGATTATGGATGATTCCAATAGCTATTATGATAATACTAGCTATGACCCTAATACATTTCAGCCAAATGAATCTATTCAATTTGGGGGAGGTCAATCAGATGGCGGCGGTGCTGGTGGTAGTTGGCAGGATGATACTACTGCTAATAATACGCCAACCGACAATGTGAATGACCCAATAGTAGATACTTCTAGTAACAGTGGGTATCCAGGTAGTACTTTTTCATAACTTTACAATAAAATAAAAATCCAAATATTTGGTATAAAGTATGAGTGCAGCCCAATATGGTGGATGCTATAGGAGAGGTCCGTTTGAACCATTTACATCTCCTATAGATTATACGAGCTCAGAAAAAAGGTATGGTGAGAGGTGTAGCGTTTGTGGAAAATGGATTAATGACGACCCAACAGGAAAAGAAGAAAAATGTAACGAATGTGAGCCATTATTTAATCTAGAGCCAAAAAGTAATTGTGTTAAAAGATTTTTAAATAGAATCGGGTTACATGGTTTTTGGAGAACTTAGGAAAAAATTAAAGGGCGATATAGTTATGCTCGAAGCAGAGATATCTAAGATCGATTGGAGAGAATATGATTATTGGGGAAAGGTTAAGCCTTTTAGGGAAGAGATCAGTCGATTAGAAAGAATATTAAGTGACAATATTTTAGTAACAAAGCATGCCAGACAAAGGTACTTTGAAAGAATAGGTAAAAGATTAGTACTTGGTCTTGATGTTTTAAATGCTATTAGTGAAGGTGGGGATGGGAAATATATTATGGACGATGGGTCCGTTTTAGTAGTAAAGAATAAAAAAATATTGACAACATTGACCATTAATATGGTACGAAGATAACTTTTAAACAAACAGCTCAATGAACACAGAAATTATCAGCACCAAAGATTATAGTGTGTTTAAAACACTAAAGGGAAATCGTATTATTAACCAAAAGAACCTTCGTAGGATCATAGCGTCTATGCGAAAGAAGGTTCATCGATCTCCAATACAGGTAAACGAAAGAATGGAAATTATTGATGGACAACATCGATTGGAAGCGAGAAGAGAACTAGGTTTACCAGTTGAATACTATATTTCTAAAGGTGCGGATTTAACGACGGTTCAGGATTTGAACACCAATACAGAAAACTGGAAAATTGATGATTACCTTAATAGCTATATTGCAAAAGGCCTTAAGGATTATATCATATACAAACAATTCCTGGATGCTTATAAATTCAATCACAGGATTACGATGTATTTGTTAACGGGAGATACCAGGACTAATGAAGCAACGTTTAAAGAAGGGGAATTTAAAATAAAGGACATTCAACAAGCCTCGGAAATAGCGTCTAAACTAAATTTGGTGGGTGCTTATTACGACGGCTACAAGAGAAGAACATTTTGCTACGCTTTTGTTAGCTGCTTAAAAAATAAAAAGTTCGTTTTTGAGGAATTCCTCAATAAACTTTCTTACCAAAGATCGAAACTGTTCGATTGTGCCAGGGTGGATCAGTATTTAGAAATAATAGAAGAAATTTATAACTACAAAAGGTCTGTGAAAGATAAGATCGTTTTGAGAAACCTATAATAGGAGGAATACCCTATTAAAATGATTATGGAAAATTTACAAGACTTTCTACCAATAATATTGGGGATTGTAATCAGCATTGTGGTAATCGCATTTATTTTAAGGGGTACAATGAAGAGACTAAAAGGAAGTAGTCCTGTTCCTCCTATGGAAGAAGCATTACAAGGACTGTGGAATCAGATTTCGTGGATTCCAAATGTTCTAAGTGTTCACCAAGATGGATTTGATATAGTAGTCTATTTAGAATGCTATCCTTCCACCCAATCCTTATCATTTATCCCTCTTTTTTATCAGGGATATAGAGTAACAACAAAGCTATTCGACGAAGTAGCACCAATAACATTAAAATAAGAGATTAGTTATATGTATCAGGCATCGGTAATTAAGATTAAGAATGTAAGAGTACACACAAATGCGGATAAAGTATTATTAGCAACGTGCCACGGGAACCAGGTTGTCGTAAGTATAGACACAAAGGAAGATGATCTCGGGGTTTATTTTCCATCTGATGGCGTCCTAAGTGAGGAGTTTTGTAAAAACAATAACCTATATAGGCACACAGAATTGAATAAAGATCCGGAAGCAAGACCAGGGATGTTTGATGCTAATGGAAGAGTACGTGCTCAAAAATTTCGCGGTGAAATATCAGATGGATTTTTTGTTCCACTGAGCTATTTTAAATTTCTTCGTAAAAGTGAACAGGATCTTCTTAAGGAGGGTTTTGAATTTGATACCTTAGGCAAGACAGAAATTTGTTCTAAATACATTAACAGGGAAACAGCCAAGATTCTAAGAGAATCTAAAGCCAAAAAAACCAAAACTGCAAAGAGCTCTGTAATGTTTAAGGAACATTTTGATACTTCACATTTTGGAGCAAATGTTCACAAATTTGGTAAGGGGCAGTGGATAATAGAAACTGAAAAAGTCCACGGCACGAGTTTCAGAGTGGGCCACGTTCAAACCGACAGGAGGCTAAAATGGTATGAAAAATTCCTTGCTACAATGGGAGTTAAGATTGACGACAAAACATGGGAGTATTTGAATGGTACCAGAAGAGTTGTAATCGAGGAAAGTTCAGGTAAACAATATCATGACCCAACAATTCGTGAAAAGGCATTTAATATTTTCAAGGATAACCTAAGAAAAGGTGAAACTATTTATGGTGAAATTGTTGGGTTTGAATCAACAGGTGCACATATCATGCCACCTGCGGACACAACCAAAATGAAGGATAAGACTTTCACTAAACGATATGGTGAAGTTATGGCTTACTCGTATGGTTGTAATCCGGGCGAGAACGATGTTTATGTTTATAGGATTACATTCACTAATGAAGACGGGCATTCTATTGACTATTCATGGGATGATGTTGTTAGACGTTGTTCGGAGCTTGGAGTTAAAACAGTTCCTTTCATTAGAAAAATTACATTCGAAGAATTAGCATTGAAAGGTATTCTTGAAACAGGAAAAGAAACTGTTGATGATAGGGATACACAAGCAGCTTTTGTAAAAATGGTAGAGGAAGATGCTAAAGGAGCATCTGTAATAGATCCACGTCATATTAAGGAAGGAGTGTGTGTAAGAATTGAAGGTGGATTAAATAACCAGACCTTTAAATTTAAGAGCTTCGAATTTAAGTTCTTAGAAGGTATTATTAAGGACTCTGGTGTTGTTGATATGGAAGAATCAAGCTAATTATATGGAACAAAATATTGGATTAACGAATGAGCAAAAGGAGATAGTAAAAAAATTAACCAATGTTCCGGAGGAATATAGGGATTTATTACTATCCTGCAAAACCAGCGAAGAATTTTCCGAAAAGCTCGAAGAGATTATGAGGATTGGACAAAATCTTTTACTGGAATCTTTGATCAAGTTTAAATCGACCAGGGATGAAATCCACAGAAAATTAGCCCTGATGGGTTTAACTGAAAAGGATCTGATTGACAATCTTGTAGAGGAGGAGAAATATGAAGCTGCAGGACATTTTGTTAAAGCTAATGATCTAATAAAAAGAGTCGAAGAGATATTAAATAAAGAAAACTAACGGTTTAGTAGCTCCTGTACCCTTGTATATGATTTAGTTCATCGAAACTCGGATAAGTTCAGCAGGATGCGACGAATAAAAGGGTAGAAATAAGTTGGGCTGTTGGTATAAAGATAATAGTATGGAAGAATCTGTTAATGAGAAAAATTCAAGAATGATGCGAGAATTATTGGAAGCTAAGAAGATAGCAACCAAAATGGATAATAAATTTACTAAAAATAACAGAAACAAAAAATTTAGCACTATAAAAAAATTAAATAAACAAATAATAAAAGCTGCCCATAAATCGGAAGATGGTTCTGATATATGGGGGATGCTATAAAATACTAAATATGCCAAGAAAGTACACACAGCCAAAATTAGAAAAAGGAACCCCCCGCATCAAAAAATTTACGGAAGAAGATCTTATGGCTATCTATCATAAGAAAAGTTGGCCATATAAAGTAAAAATTCTGGAACAAGCTCTGAAGGAAGCTCTCCTGGGTCAACGAGAGCCCGCTATTCAATTTTTAGCAAATGCTATGGATTATGAATATGCAGAGGGGGAGGATAAAACAACTAAATGGATAAAAAAATTAAAATAATGGCAAGATTAGAAAAAATTAAAATTACCTTCTCAAATCAAGGAGTTGTGATATGTGATTCCTACGAAAGAACTGAAAATGGCATTACTTGGGTTAATGGAACAATACAAGGATTCAGTACAAATGATCTAATTAGGAAGATTGAAAATCCAAATGAGAATAAATAAAAAATATCTAAGCGAGGCCAAGTTAAAAATTATAACCTATCTAGCACCATGGCAACGCAATGAGGAAAGACCGCTAGGAATTCCTGATATCTATACTAAGTTCTTTAGAAAAAGAATTAAGGTATATCATTACTACAAACCATATGAATGGAATTATTATATTCATTTTATCGATGAGGCTAAAGGAAATGTAATATCAAATAGAATTATTTGGTATGGATATAATTTCATTAGTGATAAATCTATGTCGAAAACACAAAGAATCTATAATGACAAATTTCGTAAAAAATAAAAATAATGGGTTGGAAATCAACAAAAACTCTCACGAGAGCAAAGGCAATTAGTTTAATAGAAGAACGATTGGAAAACGCATCGAATGATGAGTTGAGTTGTGCTTTAGAGGGAATTGGATATGGAGATAACGGGGATCTACCCTATTATGGTTGTAATTTTACAGTTGTTAACAATCTTGATGCTAGAAATGATTTAAAAGAACCAAATAATTTCCTTTGATATGAATAATAAGAAACGCGCGCGTAGACGCATCCAAATATTTTTAACTAATTAAAGATTAACCTTTCGGTAGCGGTTAACCGATATAAACAAACAAATGGTAGCACACATCTTGAGTTACTGGTGGATTATAGTTCCACTATTATTAGTTGTATTCTACAAGTTTACCTTGAGAGTACTCTGTGGCATGGTAATTGTCCCAGAAGACAAAATTGGTTTGGTAATTAAAAAATTCGTTCTGTTCGGAGCAAACCGAACTCTCCCAGAAGGACGAATAGTAGCATTGAATGGAGAAGCAGGTTATCAGGTAGACCCTTTAGCACCTGGTATCTATTGGGGTTATTGGGTATGGCAGTACACAATACTCTATGAAATTTTTACAGAAGTACCAATTGGGCAGGTAGGATTAATAGAAGCAAAGGACGGTGCTATCTTACCAACAGGTGCGATGTTAGCAGAAAGCGTAGAATGTAATAACTTCCAGGATGGAAGATTATTTCTAAACAATGGAGGACAAAAGGGTAAGCAGAGACGCTACATTACAGCTGGTAAATATAGAATTAATACCCTTCTATTTAAAGTTTCGATGGATGATATTCAGGTTGTCCCAGCAGGTCAAATCGGAGTTATTACTGCTTTGGATGGAGCACCATTAACACCTGGTCAAATTGCTGGGGAAGAAGTAACTGGGCATAATAATTACCAGGATTTTGATGCTTTCATTAAGGCTGGTGGACAAAGAGGTTTGCAAATACAGCCAATTCTTTCCGGATCATATTCACTTAACAAGTGGGCGGTACAAGTTGCTCTTGATAATATGACAGAAGTACCAATTGGACATGTAGGTGTTGTCATCTCTTATGTCGGAAAAGAAGGTGTAGATACTTCTGGCGCCGGGTTTAAACATGGTAACATAGTATCTCCGGGCGAAAAGGGGGTATCTAGTAAAGGATTTGATCCAGGGCTTTACGCTATCAATAAGAGAACCCATAAGGTTCAAAATATACCGACTACAAACATTGTCCTTAACTGGGCGGATGCTAAGAACGAAAGCCATAATCTGGATAAGAATCTTTCAACAATTACAGTTCGTTCTTCCGAGGGATTTCCTTTCAATTTGGATGTGGCCCAAATCATCCATATTCCAGCAGATCAAGCACCATATGTAACTGCACGTTTCGGGTCAGTAGAAAACCTTGTATCCCAGGTATTAGAACCTACTATTGGTAATTACTTTCGTAATAGTGCCCAAAAATCTGGAGTTATTGATTTCCTTAATTCCCGTGTTGACCGGCAGAATGAAGCGAAAGCTACTATTTCAGAAGCACTGAAGGAGTATAACGTGAATGCAGTGGATACTTTGATTGGTGATATTGTGCCGCCTCCTGAATTGATGAAGCCTTTAACAGATCGTAAGATAGCAAAGGAACAGGAAATAACCTATGATAGCGAAATGAAAGCCCAAAAGGTTAGACAACAGCTGGAAAGTGAAACAGCGTTAGCTAATATGCAAGGAGCAATAGTTACAGCAGATCAATCTGTTAATATAGCAGCCAAGAAAGCAGATGCTGCAGTTAAAGAAGCAGACGGTAAAGCTAAATCTGTAGTATTAGCATCTCAGGCAGAGGCAAATCGTATTGAAGTAACAGGTAAAGCAGAAGCGGCCAGAATCGAAGCTATTGGTGAAGCTACAGCCGTTGCATACCAGAAACAGGTTGCAGCAATGGGACAAGATAACTTCTCTCGTTTAAAGATTACAGAGGAAATTGGTAAAAATAATATTCAAATTATACCAAAAATACTTATTGGAGGAGGAACAGGAACAGATGGTTCGATGAATGGATTAATGGGACTGAAATTGATGGAGATGATGGGAAATGAAACCCCTACAACAGTACCAGAAGCAACTCCAGGGGCATCTGCTACACCTGCTAAGTAGTTAAAAATTGAATACCTACAACACAAAGGCGTCGGAAAAAATTCTGACGCCTTTTTAACGCTATTAATTTTTTTATTCAAGAACTATGTATTATATTTGCACTTCATAATAAAAATCACACAAATGAGTAACCTAACGAGAACGAAGATTTTTTTGATACTATTTTCAATAATGGTAGTATCTTTTATCATTTCCTACTTCCATATTCCTATTACATTCTTTAATGGGGTATTTATTTTTTCTATTTTTGCCCTAATAGTCTTTCTGAGAGATATAACCCAATCAAAACATTCTATCTTAAAGAATTTTCCTTTCATTGGGAGAGCACGAGCCATATGTGAAGAAGAAGGTCCAAAGACTAGACAATATTTTAGCGAATTTGATACACAGGGAACTCCATATGATAGAGAGCATAGATCCGATGTATACCAAAAAGCTAAATTAGATCCAAACACATCTCCGTTCGGGACACAACTAAATGTTTATGAAAATGGATACGAATTATTTAAGCATTCAATGTATCCAATAAATCCTCACGAAATAATTGAGCCCCGAATTACAATTGGTTCTAAAGATTGTAAACAACCATATAATGCATCCATTTTTAATATTTCTGCCATGAGCTTCGGTGCTCTTTCTAATAGAGCGATAATGTCTTTAAATGGCGGTGCAAAAATGGGTAATTTTTATCACAATACAGGAGAAGGAGGATTATCATCACACCATTTAGAAGAAGGGGGTGATATTTGTTTTCAAATTGGTACTGGATATTTCGGAGCGGGAATAACTAAAAATGGTATTAGATATTTCGATCCCGAGATTTTTAAATATAACGCACTATTACCACAAGTAAAAATGATAGAAATTAAATTATCACAAGGGGCTAAGCCCGGGCATGGTGGTATATTACCAGCTAAGAAAAATACACCAGAGATAGCAAAGATAAGAAACGTAGAGGCAGGAACGGAAGTTGTAAGTCCCCCATATCATACAAAATTTAATAGTCCAGATGGCTTATTAGAATTTATAAAGGAATTACGAAATCTTTCGGAAGGAAAACCAACTGGGATTAAATTGTGCGTTGGTGACATTCGGGAATTTAATAAATTAGCATCCCTGATGAAAATAAAAAACATATATCCAGATTTCATAACAGTAGATGGTGGTGAAGGAGGTACTGGTGCAGCTCCTTTGACCTTTACTAATTATGTTGGAGTTCCTCTCCTGGATGCATTAATAAATGTTGATAGTATCCTAAAAAGATATGGAATCAGGAAGGATATCAAAATCATAGCATCAGGAAAAGCTTCGAATGCTTTTGATATACTAAAATTAATTGCATTGGGTGCCGATGTGGTTAATGCAGCCAGAGCATTTATGTTAAGTCTTGGCTGTATCCAAGCTAGGGAATGTGATAAAAATACTTGTCCTATAGGTATTGCTACACAAGATCCTTCATTAGCAAAAGGGGTCGATCCAACAGTAAAGAAAGTTAGAGTATACAATTACCATAAAGAAGTAATTGTAGAAGTAAAAGAATTATTAGGTGCTGCCGGGCTGAAAAGTACATCTGAGGTAGGTCCTTTTCACTTTGAACGTAGGGTGAATGGGAATCTTTTATCCTATGATAAAATTATTCCGAATACTCTTGTTAGTTAATCCTTCTGTATTCTTTATATTTTCTTTAACATTTAGTATTTTTTTATTCAAGAACTTTTATTTACTTTTGTTATTCTTAAAATTAATCATTAACGAAACACAAAAACAAACGAAATGAAAAGAATCTATTTATTTTTGGCAGTTAGCTTACTGCTAGCATCCTGCGGGAACAATCAACAACCAAATAATGTACAGTATGTCCAGCAGCAACCACAGAATGTACAGGTATCTGCACCGGCCGTTCCTGGATTTGATATCCAGGCATTCAATGCTCTTTTGGCCAAAACAAGCGATCCTAATGCTATATTGGCCGCAATTAATGCCAATGGCAATAATATAAACAATTTGGATTTGGATGGTGATGGTAATATTGATTACCTTAAAGTAGATCAAATCAACAGCAACACTTTACAGGTAGTGGATGAAATAGGTAATAATCCTAATCAACGAACAATTTTGGCAACATTAACGATTAATCCCCAAAATAATTCCTATTCTATACAAGGTAATCAACAATATTGTGGTGACACATATGTTTACAGTAGCCCTCCTGGAATTACTCTCGGTCAATTAATGTTTTTAAGCTGGATGATGAATACCCGAACATATTACCATCCTATATGGGGTTATCATTCTGGCTATTATGGGGGATATCATCCATATCATTCTCATTATAGAACACCCTATAATACGGGCTATATTCAGCAAAGGAGAAGTGTTACAACAACTACAACAGCTTCTGCGAATGGTAGGCCACAACAACAAAGGCAAGTTACACCAGCAGCACCTCAAAGGGCTAGTGTTGGTTCACCCCAACAATCACAAAGGCAGTTCCAAGTAAATACAAAAAATACGGGGGGTGCAGTTAATAGTGGTTTTGGGAAATCATCTGGAAGTACTCCATCAGCATCAAGAAGTGGATTTGGAAGTTCAAGAAGTAGTGGATTTGGTGGAGGTAGTCATTCAAGTGGTGGTCATAGGAGATAATAAAACCAAAATCATATAAGAACCTTATGAAAAAATTACTCTTTGCTCTCTTTATTCCTACTATTGGTTATAGCCAATTAACAAAAAAGCAGGAAGTATACTATGCACAACTTGCAGAATCTATTGATCGGCATATAATAGATTCTATGAGTAAGATTCGGGGAACAATTATTACCCAGAACGAATGTTCGACCACTATCTTCTATAGAGACGAACATGGGAAGGGAACTATCTTAACCTTATTTAGTACTCCTATTTATGTGGTTCGGAAAGAAGAAAATGCAGAACCAAAAATTTTACCGGCAGAACAAAATATTCCTCGTATGAGGGATTAAAGGAATCTTTTTCTTATCAATTAACTATAATAAAAAACAAAACAAAATGAGCAATCTATTAAAACGAATTTTCAAGATTGGAGAAGCTAAAGCAAACAATATAGTGGATGCAGCAGAAAATCCTGTCGAAATGACCAAACAAGCACTCCGGGATCTTGGTGATGCAAGAGAAAAGGCTTTGGCTGCGCAGGCCGAGGTAAAAGCAGCAGCCTTAGGACACCGTGCAGCGGAAACCCAAAACAGGACAAAAGCCAAAGAATGGGAGGATAAGGCCAATACACTTCTTGATCGAGTGGAATCCAAACAACTGGACGAAGCAACAGGTAATGAATTAGCCACAGAGGCTATGAAATCCCAGCAGGAATATCTTAAGCAAGCTGAAGAGTTTGCACAGATGGCTATTCGGGAAGAAGCAGCCGAAGAAAAAATGGCAGAGAAGGTGAAAATGATCACCGACAAAATTCACGAGACCCAAAACGATGTCAAAATCGTTGAATCCCGCGCCCAGGTTGCAGATGCTACTGAGAAAGTAAACAAAGCTCTTTCATCTACCGACACAGATGGCATTACAGCTACTATCGATCGAATGAAAGAAAAGGTAACTGCTACCGAATTCCGCGCAGAGGCTTACGCAGAGGTGGATAATGCTAATATCACCACCGAGAGTAAGATCAACAAAATTCTGAACGAAACAAGCCCTAATGCCGCACTCGAAGCATTAAAGGCTAAACGTAACGCCGCTAAAACTTCAGCATAATATGTGGATCACAGAATCAGACAAGAAAAACTTCAGATCAATAGTCATTCTGAATGAACTTCAGAAGGAAGGCCGGATTTTTAAAACGATCTTTAATGGCGACGATAAAATCCTCGAACCTCTATTTCTTCAGTTAATGGGGGTCAATGCGGTTGCGGTAAAGGGAGACCATTATGTAATAACAGAAAGCGGGAAAAAAATATACGATCTATTCATGAGTAAATATTTTGAGTATCTCAAGGTATATGACGTTTATGGATTTATTGACCTCACCGCTGCTGAGTTTGCATTCGCCCGCTTTTTTGACTTTAATACCGATGCAGAATGGGATGCATTTAAAAGCAACGAGCGCTTCGAAGACCTTCGTATCGCAGTAGCTCTATTCAAAAAGATAAATGCTGCCGAATGCGTGTTTATGAGCTTCATTAATGAGGATCGTTTTGATACAGCCAAAACTGGCTGGCAGGTTGATCTCATGGCAGATATTATTTGGGATCAAATTGAAGCTATCATAGAAACTGCATACAAACCTGAACAGCTCGGGGAGGATGCAATGGTGGATCTCATTAACCAGGGTTCGAAAATTATGATTGATCTGGTTAAAAAAGAATTCGAAAATCAAAAGGCTGAAAAGGCTAGAGTTGCCGCTGAAGAAGCCAAGATAGCAGCTGAACAACCGGTAGAAACAGTAACAACAACAGTTACCGAAACTATAATAGAAGACGATGACGACTGGGTTTATTATGAATCATATTACGACCCATATTACGTTCCTCTCTTCTGGTATGATCCATATTGGTGGTAAGAGCTTGCTTTCACAACCCATGAAGCCTCACTCTTACCGAAGGGTGAGGCTTTATTAATTTAAAAGAGAATGGAAAGAGAAATAGCCAAAAAGATAGCAATTGGTGCAACGATGAAAGAAGTTATTAAAACCTTACAAAATGCAGAATCTAAAATAACTAACTGGAATGTTAGATCTGAAGTTAATAGGGGATTATCCAAGGGAGTGACGTTTAATATTTTTACCAAGTATTTAGTATCATTGAAAGAAAATCACGCTATACCCGAAGGAGTTGATTTTTATACATTTCAAGGGGATTGGCAATTTAATGATATAAAAGAAAAAATAATTTGGGAATTTGGAGAATTTTATCCAGATGTCACTGAATTAATTAAAAATTGGGAACTTAACAATTTTAGCCACTCGAAACCAGAAGAAGTGGACTGGTCAAAATTAATTGAAGAAGAACCAGAAATTCAACGCATAAAATAATGGACAAAACGTCTTTAGCATATACGAAAACATTTAGAGGCTCATTAGGAGACTATGAATTTCTAGATCACCTTGACAAATTAGTAGTCGAGGATAAAATAAATAACAAAACCAAAAATAGTATTTTCAATATACTAGGAAGGTATAATTCTGATTTGGCTCAGCTACTTCCTATTAAAGACCATTCTCTTTATAGAACTATTATATTGTATTTACGTAATCAATATTTAGATCTAATAAAGAAAAGGACTTATTCGGCAGAGGAAGAAATTGAAAAATCAGCTCGACATACTATGAACAATTATGTAGTTGCCCGATATCGAGATTTAATGAGAGCCTCAATTAAACAACAAAGAATAAAAGAGAAACGATGAAAATGGAACTACCACAAGAAGTATTATTTATATCAAACCTATACAAGAAAGTAGGTAAAGAACTTTATGTGGTAGGAGGTGCAGTAAGAGACCACATAAGAGGTTTAGAACCGAAGGATTATGACCTTGCCACTAATGCAACACCTGACGAGACAATCGAACTTCTTAAAGACCATTTCCATATGAAAGAGGTTGGTAAAGCATTTGGTGTGGTTGTTGCTATTACGAAAGATTTTCCCGACGGTATAGAAATTGCAACATTCCGGGAGGATGTTGGAAGTGGGCGTAGACCAGACAGCGTAAGATTTACAACAATAGAAAGCGATGTTTTAAGGCGGGATTTGACTATCAACGCTTTATTCTATAATATAGATAAGGAAGAGATTGTGGATTTAGTAGGCGGAGCTGCAGACTTAGAAGCGCGCATTATAAGGACAGTAGGGAATCCCGAAGATAGATTTAACGATGATCCCCTTAGAAGATTCAGAGCTGTTCGTTTTGCTGCTGACTTAGATGGAAATTTAGCAGATGATTTGTATGCTAGCTTGAAGATTAACAGTGATTTGAGTGGAGTTTCAGGAGAGAGGATTAAGGATGAGTTTGTAAAGCTACTAAATCGTTCCAAAGACATTTTTAAATCCTTCGCCCTTTTAAAGGAGCTTGGCATGTTTAAATATATTTTTCCAGATCTCGATATTGCATTAGATTTAGTCAGTACCTTTCCAATTGTTACAACTGCCCTAATGTTAAGGAATAATATAGATGAACCACCAAAGGAACTAAGAAGACTACAACTTCAATTGAATAACTGTAAATGGTCAATTGATGAAATTGGTATTATATCATATCTAATCCGTCTTAAAGATTTAAGCACTACAACAGCTTACCACTTAAAAAAGGCAGAGAAAAGATGTAAGGTTAGGCCCTATGTGATAATTGATTTTTTAACAAAAATAGAAAAGGATCTTTCACTAATCAATGCTTATAGCAGGTATGAAATAACAACAGAACCTGATGGATTAATGAAATTAGGATTTTTAAATCAAAATCTTGGTACAGAAATTGAAAGGATAGAGACAGAATTATTTTTGGAAATATTAAAAGAAGAACTTGATGACTTATAACAACGAATTAATAAATACAGATATTTCCCAATATAACAATCACACTAAACGTGTATCTGTTGTACTTATATTCAATCAGGGTAAAATACTAACAGTCAGTAGAAAGGATAATCCAAATGATTTTGGACTTCCCGGGGGAAAGGTAGATCCAGGGGAAACCTTTATTGATGCTGCTATTAGAGAAACTAAAGAAGAAACAGGAATAGATTTATTTTGCCTAATTCCTGTTTTCGCTCGAATGGATGGGGAATTTGCAGCAGTTTGTTTTCTAGCTCAATATATAGGAGAAATAGATAATTCTTTAGAGTCTGGAAAGGTTCAATGGGGTACATTTACTGATATTAACGCAGGAAGTTTTGGTGAATATAATATTGAATTAGAAACACATCTAAGAAATAAAAAATTGTTACCATAAATGGAAGATAAAAACCAAATAATTGGGTCTGATGTTGTCAGAAAAATTTGTGGTAAAAAGAAAAGAAATACTGCAGACAATAAAATTATAGATACTAGCTTAGAGTTAGTAATAAAAAAATATTTAGATGTGTATAATACACCAGAACCAAGATGGAGGCCCTATCGACTTCCGAATCACAGACGAAACTAGAAGAATGAAATTTAAAATACCAATAGGTAAATTATCGCCAGATGAGGCAAAGATAGCACTTGCCGAATTTATGTCAAGATATAAAGAAGAAATTGCATGGAAGGGAGAATTACACCAGAATATATCAGAAGACTCAAACCAGGAGAAATCTTTGTATTCGGAAGCAATGAAGCAGGTAGACACGGGAAGGGAGCAGCAAAACAAGCACTTAAGTGGGGAGCGGTCTATTTTCAAGGAATTGGGTTATTTGGTCAAACGTATGCTATACCGACTAAGGATAAAAAGATAAAAACATTACCTATAGCTTGTATAGCACTTTATGTTTATCAATTTATTGAATTCGCTATTGCTAATCCAGATTTAACATTCTTAGTGGTTCCAATTGGAACAATGCTAGCTGGATATAAACCGGAAGATATAGCTCCTTTATTTGAAAGAGCTATTCCAATTAAGAATATCCATTTACCTCAAAGTTTTTGGGACATTCTTAATCCACCAAAGGATAAAATAATAAAACAGGCAAAATTATTGTAATGGTAATAGTAAGTAGAAGAGCAATTAGATTTTTTGAAAGGATATTAGGAGATGGTATTAATGGATTAGCCTTTTGGCCATTTATTTTTATAGCTCCTGGGGTAACTATTACCAAAGAGCTAATTAACCATGAAAGAATCCATTTAAGACAGCAAATAGAGCTATTAATAATACCTTTCTATATTTGGTATCTTATCTCTTTCTATCGTAATGGTTATATGAATGTCTCATTTGAAAAAGAAGCGTATGCAAATGATCATAATTTGGACTATCTAAAAAATAGGAATTTTTGGAGCTTTCTTAAATATAGAAAATGAAAGTTAAACATTTAAAATCTTTACTTACTCCTTATTCTGTACTTAATCAAAATTTCTATGAGGATCCTTATCTTATTTTGGAAGGAGATTTTAAGGATTTTCAGGATCTCTTGAAATATAGGAATATGATACGGGATTTAAAATTAGTGCCATTAAAATCTGTAGAAGTGCAAAAAACATACCATTCTATAGATAAGGACAAATTAATAGAATGTATTGATTTTAGTGATTCTAATATAATATTTCTAAAAAACCAATTTCCATATGTTTTACCTGATGATATTGTACAAAATATAGTCTGGATAAAATCGGGAGTATCAGAGAATGCAGTAATTAGCTTTCTTCTGAATAAAATTAAACAAATTGGGACTAAGGATATTATTCTATTCGAAAGACCATTAAACATAAAAACAGAATTCATAAAAGGTAGTTTTCCTTTTATAAGACATATACATTTTTGGCATGGGATTACCACATAAAATATCATTTGATTTTGATGAAACTCTCGGTGAATCTTGGGTTCAAATTATTGCAGGCCTTTTGATTAATGTTTGTGAGGTTTGGATAGTAACTGCTAGATCTGCAGGTAAAAATCATAATAGGGACTTATATAAAATCGCAGAAAGATTAGGTATTCCAGAAGAAAGAATTCTTTTCACAGACGGTGCTATGAAATGGAATATTCTCAATCATTATGGTATACAGGTTCATTTTGATGATATGGCGGAAGAAATTTTAGAAATTAATAATAACACTCAGTGTAAAGGTATATTAGTGGGATTAAAGGATACAGGAGATCTCTGGACCTTATTCCATAATCAAAATCTGGTATAATATGAAATATAAGTCTAATAAAGAAGAAAAGAAAGGATTGGCAAGATTTTTTTATTACCAAAAATTAAGATGGAGCCATGGAATATTACCTTCGTGGTATGATTTTAAAAAAGGTTTAAAAAATCTAGTTAGATGGTTTAAACCAGTCTGGGCATATCGTGATTGGGATGGAAATTATACAATTAATATCCTCATCGCAAGTCTTACATTTCAGAGAGATAGATTGAGGGATTATTCAAATGAAATTGAGGATACGCTCCAACCAAAAATTCAAGATATAGAGGAGGTAATTGATTTATTAACTAAAATCCAGGATGAATCCAATTATAATAGCCACATCAATGACCATTATGATGACCTATTAGGAGAGGATGAAGTGTATTTTGTTCCTTTGGAACATTCTATAGAGGAATTGAATAATATAGGTGAAGATAGTGATATTGATGAGAATGGAGAGCCGAAATTTTATACTATGAAAACTACTAGGGAAGATAAACTCGGAACAGAGGAGTATCAAAAATATCGGGCAGAATGGTCTAAAAATATTAGGGCTGCTGAAGCACAAAGAGAAGCAGATCGTAAGAGAGCATTCGAAATAATAGCTAATAACATTGAAAGTTGGTGGGATTAAAAGAAATATTATGGAGAAAATTATAAAAGAACCACGAATTTTGAGCATAGGAGATCTCCATGGAAGAGATTATTGGAAAATTGCTTGTTTTGGATCTAGGCTTGCATATGAGCAGTGGAGAAATGATTGCGAAAATCCAGATGCGGATATATCTAAATACCCTATTATAAATTATGATCATGTAGTATTTATTGGGGATTACCTAGATTCTTTTAATATTCCAGTTATAGACATTAAAAGAAATTTGGAGGAGATTATTCATTTTAAATTAAAGTTTCCAGATAAAATAATATTGCTCCTTGGTAACCATGAAGTGTCTTATAAAAATAACATGCATTGTGCTGGATTCCAGGCAGCTATGAAATGGGATTATGTTAAGTTATTGGAAACAAAATATAAGAAAGAATCCATTTTCCAAGTAGCATTTCAATACAAGGATTGGCTTTGGAGCCATGCTGGAATTACTATGGGATTTTACGAAAATATTATTAAGCCCCTTAGTAATCCTAAAAAAACTAGATTTTGGGCTTTTTATCAGGACTGCAAAGATATGGCAGAAGTGCTAAATTTTATGTACAAATCCAATAATGAGGATATATTCAAATCAACCCATGTTAGGGGAGGATGGAGCCGAGTACCAGGCCCATTTTGGGCAGATAAATCGGAATTGAACCACAAACCAGCATTAGGGCTAAATCAAATTGTTGGCCATACTCCAGGAGATCTAATTAAACAATCCGAATTTGGAGGGGGCCGATATGAAGAACATCCGATTATACTTTGTTTCATAGATAATTTTGGTGAAACGACTAGTTTAAATCAAGTAATGAGTATAGATTTCTCTACTGAGAAACCAACAATAGATATTATTGATCTTCAAATAGATAACTAATGCAAAAAGGTGATACGGTTATATGTATTATAGAAAACGAGGACAAAGAACCTATTGATTTAGGAATGTCAGGAATTGTTTTATCTGGTAATAAAGTTTTAATACCAGGAAAGGAATACATTATTGAAGGTTTTGATCTCCAGCATATTACTAAAGGTGATGGCCCAGAGAGTATCCGATATTGGACAAAAGTTATGTTAAAGGGGGTAAAAGAGCCCCAGTGGCTTCGATTTTTTAAATTGAAGGAAAAATAGAATTCCTTCTAAGAATGAATAGATATATAGAATAAATAATAAATTCTGATGTCTAGTTTGTTTAAATTTAATGATTGGGAGTTTCTCGTAGAAATGGCCCGCAGGGAAAGAAAATGTCCGATTGTAGATTTTAGGCCTCTTTCACAGACTCCTAACTTTAAGGATATATTATATTTAGGCGGTAAAGAAGTTACTCCTATTCAGGCATTAAAGCAGGGTAATTTGCGTTTTGACCATCCTCAATTTAGTAAAACCATCAGATTAAATCTGAATGGTAATATTTGGGAGGATCCAAGAAGAGCAGAAGGAACCAATAGAGATACAGATGCAATAGAATTGGATCAAGAAGCTGGTAATTTTGGATTTGCTGCCAGGGAGAATAGAGATGGTAAAGCAGTTCAAATTTTTCCAACTACTTATACATCTCCTAAATATTTCCAGCAATGTTTGACTATCGCAGATTTCGATCTCCGTTTAGAAATGATTATAAAAAGGATACTTCAGTTAAAAGGGGTATTAACTTGGGAGGAAGCTCGTTCCGATGCTTCTCCCAATGAAATTATCCTAAAGAAAATAGCAGATGATATTGAGTTTCTTATTGAATTGGAATCAAAAAATGCAGTTCCTCCATCAATTGGAAAAAATTTGACACAATTTATTGCTGATTCTATTACCGCAGGTAAAGTGCTTGATTACGAAAAACTTATTTCTACCCTCGAACAAGAAACTCCGGATATAAGAACTAAATTAGTAGAAGCTGGAGCAGATCTTAAAAGAGCTAAGATATTATCTAAAGGTCGTAAATTATTGAAAAGGAAATAGTAATAATAAAATTTGGCTTAAATACTTGCTCAAATTTCTTCCATTTTCAGTGTATAATATCATGATATTAAAAAACATTTTGGCTGTAAAAATTCAAGCTTAAAATCAACCAAAAGTGCATTCCAAGGTGATTATTATAAGGCAAGAAATAAGGCATTAAAACCAGAATTTCCAATATATGCTGGAATCTCCAAAAGTAATAAAGTACTAAACATTTTTGTTAAGAAATAGACAACAAAAAAGCCTGAATTTCTTCAGGCTTTTTTTATTAGAATTATATCTATCTAATTAGATATAAGTGATTTCGCAAGAACCACCAGCGCAGGCTGCTGCCGCAAATTCGTTAATATCTTTAAATGCAGGTCTAGTGAGAATTTTAGTAAAATCTACATCCTTAAATTCTCTATTAATAGTTTTCCATTTATGATAGAGATGCACATCCTTCAAACAATATGTCATTTTTTCCACATCATTCTTAAAGTAATTTTTTGCAAATTTCTTTGCCCTCTTCACCCAGTCCTTCTTTTCAAAAACTTCATAACGATCTCCTGTAAGATTAACATCCTTATTTAGAACTGATGTACACGCGTTCCATAAATTTCCTTGGAATGCATGAAGACCGTCAACTATTAATCCAGAGGCAAAAAGTATTCCTTCTCCATATCTGGCATTAAGTTCATCAAAGTCTAGAACTGATGTATTTGGAGATTGATTATAATCCTTATCTCCAAATTGATCTATAAAACTAACAGCAGTAAATGTATTTTGGTGTTCATAGATATAATTTGTTATCTCATCATAATTATCAATAATTACTGTATTACTAACATTATGTGAAGTTGTTGGTATAATACAATTTTCTATACTCTTACCAGCATCTACCCAATTCTCCTTAACCAATTTAATTAATTCCAAATGTTTCACTCCCTGCAAGTCATTTTTATAAAGTGTTCCGTCTGGATTAATAATAGGAACAAATACTACATAATCCGCATTTGTAGAGGAATTAACTGATTCTTCTAATAAAAATTCCATATTCTTTTCTAACCACTTAGCAGTATCAGTTTCTTTGTTAAGTTGCATTACTCTGAAATATCTTTTGGAGTGTTCTGGATGAATTCCAGAAGCACATCCTAAAATTACAGAAGCGTTTCCTGATGGCTTAACTGTTGTAGTTCTTGCTGCCGGATTAATTCCTATAATTTTAGCGATCTTAGCATTAGTTTCTTTTACAACCTGTGCACCTTTTTGAAGTATCTCTGCATTGAAAAGGAATGGTGAATTAGTCCAGCCAGTAATAGAAATTCCCAGGAGTGCTTCCTTTTCAGTCAGAAGTATAGCATCTTCTAAAATTTCTTCCAAATGTTGGAATTTCGTATATCCAGCTTGTAGTGTTCCTGTTACCGCTGCTTGTTCACAAGCATAGTAAAAATCTTTCTCGTTTTTAATTAGGCCAGCATTAATTTCATTAAGATTACAACATTGCAAAGCAGTTCTAACTAATCCTTCATCCATTAGGGTTTCATCTGATTCTAATACCCTATTTACTATTTCACTATTATTCCAATCAAATACAATACCAGTAAATCCAATTTCGAAACAAGGATTCATATTTTCATAGATATGAGACATAAAAACAAATCCAATATCACTAATCCCCTTATTCAATTCCAAAAATTTCTGAAATTCATCTCTACTGAACTTACCCCTAATAAGACCAACAGAATTGTTGCTCCTTGCTCTTTGTTTGTTAACTTCTCTCCAGTTACCAGTTTTAGCATAGATTAAATCTAAGTCATCTGGTGAACAAATAATACTACATGCTGCTCTTCTAACACCCCCACTTAATACTGCATCGGAAAGGTGCATAAAAGTATCATAAGCAAGGATACTTTTAAAGTCCTTCGGAGTATTTTCTACATAACCATCTAATAGATCCTCTATTTTCTCAAAAGATTGTTTAATCCCTTCATGACCGGGTGCTTTAAATTTACCTGCGATAGGTGCTCCCTTTTCCCTAATTTCAGAGTAATCGAATTTAATTTTATATCCTTTGTATTGCTCATACCCCTTAACAGGAGTTACACAATATGAAGATACTAGGGCATGTGCTGCTTTAGCCCATCCTTCAATAGAATCCTCAATCACATAAGTGATTGTTCCATTATTTCTACTTTGGATCTTAGATAATCTCTTAACAAACGGCGTCATTAGATTTGCTCCCACTCCACAACCACAAAGAAGTAAATAAAAAGCATTTCCGAGGAAGGAAACTTTATCACCATAAATAACCGTACAATTATAAATTTTTAATTGGTGCTTGTAAAGGTTCGATCCCCTAAATTGTAAACTTCTTTGAGAAGCTAAAAACCATTGATCCGCATAGGATTTTTCGGCTTCGTCCAAATAAGGAGCTAATATATCCAATTTGTCAGCATAAAATCCCCTATGGGTGTCAAATACACTTTTGGCTGCTTCCGGCCAAGTTTCATACCTTCCCTCTGTTTCATTCCATTCCATGAAGTCTGAATAGAGCTTCAAGTCAGATAGGAATTTTTTTCCTTTTGTCATATTATTCTTTTATTTTATTAAATGATAATCCACAAGGGACAAGTTTCCCTCACCAAAAAATAGCTTGTTTTCAAACAAATCGAATGGTTTTAGATATTTGTACCTGCGTTATCTGCTTTTATATATTCAACCAAATGATTAAAATCCTGTCATATTTTTGATTGAATCCAATGCAGTTTAGATTTTTTTTAAGATACATACACGCAATCTTCTAAAAGTTTCTTTAAGAAGAATTTGTATATATTTTATCAAATTATTGATAATAAATTCGGCCCGGTATGAAGAATATTTTCGAAGGGTATTGAGATAAATATAACTATAAAGAATAATAAATGGAAATCTTGGGATTTAAAGACTGGTATGAGAACAAAGAAAGAAATGGATCGATTTTAAAAAATTCTAAGGCATTCTTAGGAGAACAAATAAATCCACTTCTGTATAAGATTAATTCTAAGGTTTTAACATTGCATTTGGATGATAGCGCAACAGATCCAATAAAGACAAACCATAGGGTACAAAGATATTTAATAGATGAGAGTGTATTAAACGATAACCTATTATGGAAATTAAGAGAATTTTTAGTAAAGGAATGCAGCCCCGATAAGAAGGGATTTATTGTAGGATATGATACTAGTAATGCAGATCCAAAAAAGACCTATAGGAGTGCAAAAAAATTAGCTGAAGGATTTAAAAATAAATTAGCGTTGGATTTTATTTCTGCTAGATCATTTGGAAATATAGAAAAAATGAATGACGTAATCAACGAAACGTCAAGGGATTTTAACAAAACAAGGTTAGAATTATGGATAATGGAAATTGACGAAAATCTTATAGAAAATGAAATTCCTTTTTTATTTAATCCCAATGACTATATACTCCTTGAAAAATACAAAACTACTCTCAGGGGTCTTTTATATAAATTAATTCTATCCGAGAATAAGAGCGATATAAAAATCTCTTGCATGAAACCTTGGCCTTCATCTAAAAGAATTAGTTTAAATGAATCTATAATAAAACAGGAAAATTCGAAAGAAATATCTCTTTACAAATATACAAATCCCACAAAATTTGCAATTTCAGACCCAGAAAATAAACCAAAGCCATTATTGGAAAAAATTTCCGTTAAAAAGCTAACTGATCGAAGGGCAGAAAGTATTTGCTCCTTTTTGAATCAATACGCCCAAAATTATGGTTTCAATTTCATACCAATGGGTCTAGGCGTTAGAGAGGGCCCCTCCAAAATCGATTTAGATATTTTATAGTATCCCATATTAATAGATCAATGGGTTTTAATTGAATATATAGATTATATATAAACTAATAATTAGGTATGACAAACATTTATATACTTTCCGCTTTAATATCAGGGGCTTTCTCTCTAGTTGTAGGATTTGGTGCTGTAATGTTTAAAGATCGTTTAGATAGAAAAAGGGAAGAAAAATTAAAATTGGAACATGAATCAATAACACCAGAAGATTTGGAAATAATGGTAATAGTTCAAACCTTCTTGGAAGATCTAATAGCTAAGTGGTCTATAGATAGGGGAGTTATTTACCAATTTCATAATGGCGGGAAATTTCTTAATGGCATTAGCATGAAAAAATATTCGCTAACACATGAAGCTACCGGTCCTGGAATAGAAAAAATAAAAGGTAGCAGCCAAAATTTATTTCTATCTAATCATCCATTATTATTAAAAAAATTAGCGGAATCTATTATTTATTCACTAGAAATAGACGATGATCTTTTAGATAGTGCTAGACAAAGATTAGTAGAACAAGGGGTTGTACAGATTATTACTGTCCCAATAAGGAATTTAAACAATCTACTAATTGGTGCATTATCCTTCTATATGGTTAAACACACAGTCGCAGTTAGTGAAGAAATGGAAAAAGATTTAATTGCAGGGGCTCAAAAGATCTCCGGATATTTAAGCTAATGTCATAAAAAATAAACTATGGGTAATAACTACATTATTATAGCAATATGGATACTTTCAAGCCTTTTTCCGCTACTTATCCTTGCTATCAAAAATCGTTTGAGATATAAAAAAAGAGAAAGGCCTGACTATGATATTAAAATAACCACCAATTCTGTTGAGATTATGGCTAATTTACAATCTCATTTGATATCCATTCTAAATGAATGGAATATTGATCGTATTGCAATTTATCAATATCATAATGGCGGAGTTTTTTCAAATGGTCTTAGTATGAAAAAATATTCATTGACCTATGAAGAAACCCGTAGAGGCATAAGTAAAATAAAAGAGCCAAGTCAAGGCTTATTTCTTTCTATTCACCCTCATATGGTTTCAAGATTAAATATGGAAAAAATTATTGTCATCACTAAAGGCGATAATAATTCGGAAGCATTTCAAATGAGGTTAAAAGAATTAGAAATAGTTCAATTGATAGTATTACCTTTTAAAGATCCATCTGGAAATTTAATTGGTTCTATGTCACTGCATATGGTTAATAAGCCATTAATTATAACTAATGAATTTAAGGAATCTTTAATAATGTACTCGAAAAGGATTTCTACTTATTTATTGAAGAGTTCATAAGAATATATAATAGAAAAATATCGCTATGAAATCCCTAAAAAATTGGATAGAATTTACAGAAACAAGCAAAAAAGTAGATGAAAAGAAAGAGAAAGAAGTGTCTTTCAAAAAGTCTGGCTTAAAAGAACCAGCTAAAGCTGATTTGAATAAGAACAAAAAAATCTCTGGCTATGAAGAAGCAAGAGGTAGTGCAATTGATAAGGCAATGGCAAAGGCTAGAGCAGCAATCGGCAAGAAGAAAAAGAAGTAATTATGAATCATTTAAAGATATATGAGGAGGAGTTATCTCCTTTTACAAGGGAACTCTTTCTCTTAAATAATTATGTTGATATTTGTTTTGTTGATAGTGAAGATATTAGAATAGTTAATAATAAATTCCTATTCTTTCAAAGATTTCTAAAGTCTAAAAAAATTCCTTTCCTAATCACGAATACAGCAAATCCATATTTTGTCATCTCTACTAGTTATACACCTTTACAAATTTGGGAATTAGTAACAATTGACGAGGATTCTATTGCTAATCGAGATGCTGGTCCTAGACAAACAAATAATTACATACATTTTCAAATTTGGGATTTATATAGTGACCCCTCTATAGAAGAAACCCATATGTATAGTATCTATATAATTGATGGAAGATTAGTTCGTTCAGCTAAGGGGATTTCCAGTTTTAAATATTAAATAAAAAAATATTTGATCTCGTTTGAACTTTTCAGAATATTTTCATTATATTTGTATTTCGTAAAATGAAATTAATATTTCTATTTAAACTATAACAAATATGCTAGTATTCGGAAAAGATCGTGATTATATTATTCACGACGATCAAAACATTAAAGGTATGTTTGGCCCGTATAGATACATGAGTAACTTCCACATCGCTCCCGTTATTTATGAAGGCCTAGAATTTCCTTCGACTGAAAATGCCTATCAAGCTGCTAAATCTACAGATCCTGAAATTCGGAAACAATTCCTTAATATTACACCTAACGAGTCAAAAAAACTTGGTCAAAAAATAGCCAAACGCCCAGATTGGGACGAAGTTAAATACCAAGTAATGCTGGATGTTTGTACGTATAAATTTACCATGCATGAGGATCTTCGTGAAGCATTACTATCAACAGGAGATAAGTATATCGAAGAAACTAATCATTGGAAGGACCAGACTTGGGGAGTTTATAATAGGGAAGGAAAGAATTGGTTGGGTAAAGTTCTTATGGAAATAAGATCCAAGCTAAAACAAGAAGATGATTCCAAAATTTAAAAAACCTAAAAATAAAAATATGGCAACAGAAGAAAGAGTAGACTATAGTCAGTGGCTCAAAAGAGGTACCTCTACTTTTCTTCCAACGGACAATGCAAAAACAGTTGGGAGAGTAGATGCGGGAGTTTATAATCTACGGTATTCACAGGGAACTGGATTTTATATCTTTAAAAAGACCCTACACATTGACGAACTATTACATTTGCCCTCTAAGGCAGAAGAAGAAGTCCTAGAAGGAATTACAAAATTCTGGGAAAAGAAGGATAAATTCAAAGAATATGGGTTTATCTACAAGAGGGGAATTCTTCTTTATGGACCTCCAGGAACTGGTAAAACATGTTTAATTAATATTATCAGCGATAGGATGATAAAAGAACATGATGGTGTTGTTTTTGTTATCCAGGGCGGCGGGGATCTTGATTTATATTCTAAGTTTATTCCCGAAGTATTTAGAACAATTGAGCCCAATAGACCAATTCTTACTATTATTGAAGATATTGATTGTTTTTGTACAGGCGGAAGTACTGAAACAGAACTAATAAATGTTCTTGATGGTATAGAACAAATGGATAACGTAGTTTATCTTGCAACAACAAACTATACCGAAAAATTACCAGCACGTCTTTTAAACAGACCTAATAGGTTTGATAGAAGAATAAAAATTGGATATCCAACTGCTATTGTTCGTGAAGCTTATCTACGTAAAAAATTAAAACCACACGATCTAATAGAGATTGAAAAATCTAAGAGCCCTTTAAAAACTTGGGTGTCTGAAACCAAGAATATGACACTCTCCCATATTGGAGAATTAATTAAATCTGTTATTATTCTAGATAACAAATTTGAGGATGCGATTAAAATTTTAAGGGATTTAAAGGACATTCCGGTAAGTGCAGCTTATAACAAGGGTGAGGATGAGGAAGCTTCTATAGGATTTAAAAAACGGTATTCAGAAGGAGATAGTGCATCTGGTAAATATTACCATACTGAGGATACTCTAGAAGAAACAGTTGAAAAATTCATAGAACATTCAATCGCTATTGCATTGGATGAACAAGAGCCAATCCCTGCGCCAGCACGGAAAACTAAAAGGCCAAGAAAAAGCAATGATTAAAATAAAGCAGGAATTAGATGAAACAGATAGGCTCGTAAGATTCGCAAATAAAATGTGCGGATTTTATGGGCATCCTGTTTATTTAGTAGGAAGTCAATTAACATCAGAAACTCCAAGAGATGTTGATCTAGTTTGTATTATCCCTGATATAGAATTTAAATTTCGTTGGTTACCCGATTGGTGGTTAGGTGAGAACATGATAACAGAGGAAATTGAAAAATTTTTCCTCGGAATCCATACAGGCATACATGATCAGGAGCAATGGAATTGGTACGAGGATCTTCTTAAAAAGAGCCTATTCG